>JAEEGL012521254.1_pt1 | contig 18649 bp, 15 predicted proteins | sample 9134231 | NCBI WGS metagenome assembly JAEEGL01 (sample SAMN16246548, study PRJNA631951) | gut metagenome | biome: gut microbiome; feature: rumen; material: fiber-attached | host: Bos | place: Iran: Karaj | collected 2018-10 | reverse complement strand
GGAACGGCCATTGCACCAAGCTTTTCGCAGCCGGCCTGGAATCCTATTCCTGCAGTCCACAAACCGTAGCCCGGTGTAATCTGAATTCTATCTTTATTTGTAATTCCTGCAAGTTCATAACAGCGTGCAAACATAATTGCCCAGTCATCAACATCCTTTTTTGTATACGGAATAACTACTGGAGCACCAGTTGTTCCGCTTGAAGAATGAATACGTACAATTTCTTCTTCCGGAACTGTAGCAAGTCCAAGCGGATAAGCATCTCTAAGTTCCTGTTTTGTTACAAAAGGAACGAGATTTTCAAAATCTTCCTGTGTTTTAATATCTTCCGGATTTACATTCTTAAATCTATTTACATAAAAAGGATTTCCAAATTCTTTAACACGACGAATCTGGTTTCTGATCTGTTCAAGTTGAAGTTCTGTTAATTTCATTTTTCGCCTCAATTAAAATATTTTATGATTTATATAATTATTATATCCCTTGTTTTTGTTTCTGTCAATAGAAACATTCAGAAAAATTAAGGCAAAAAAAATCCTGAAGAACTGATGGATTGTCCTCCAGGATTAAACAATTTCTAATTAACAATGATGATAAAAAGTCCCCTCTTACTTTAAACCATTATATTAGCCCTGCCCTCCCGCAAGGCTAACATGTTATCCTACTATCTCTTAAGACTTAATACAGTTTCAAGTAATGTATCAGCAGTCTGGATTGTCTTTGCGTTAGACTGGAAACCACGCTGTGTTACAATCATATCTGTCATCTGTTCAGCAAGGTCTACGTTTGACATTTCAAGTGCACCGGCAAGCAAAGAACCTTTTCCGGCAATTCCAGATTCACCGATCATTGCCATTCCAGAGTTGTTTGATTCAACATAAGTATTGTCACCGGCTTTTTCAAGACCGCGGTCGTTTGCAAATGTTGCCAAAGCAATCTGACCGATTGTTCGGTTTGTACCGTTTGAATAAACACCTGTAATAATTCCGCTTGAATCAATCTTGAATGTATCAAGATATCCAAGTGTATATCCATCCTGATAGAAAGCTTTTGTACTAGGCTTTGATGCATCCTGTGTAATTGTATCTTTAAAGCTTCCGATTGTTCCAAGATTAATATTAAATGTCTGGCGGTAAGGATTTCCGTCTGCATCCGGATTAGCTTCATCTACTGCAAATGATGCAGTTAAGAAAGCCTGTCCTTCAGGGTTTGATGTGTTTCCTGCGCTGTCAGTAATTGACTGAAGTGCACCAAGGTTATCGAATGTTACGATGAATGTATTTTCTACACCATCAGTTGTTCCAATACCTACACGTGTCTGTGTATAGTCTGCATTATTTGGATCAACATTTACTGTTGCAATCCACTGGTTAGGTGTTTCCGGATCTCTTACAAAAGCAATTGAAAGTAAATGTTCATTTCCAAAGCTGTCATAAATTTTCTCTTCTGTTGCCCATGTACCTTTTGCAATATCATCCGGACTTGAACCTTCTGTAATTACAGGAATGTTTTTATCAAGGTTACATCTGTAATTTACATTCTGTGTTGCTTTTGGAGGATCTTTTGCTCCAACAGGAATAACAAGATCTGTAGGAGTTGCAGCTGTTGTCAAAACCATGCTGCCGTTAATCTCTTCTGCCATCCATCCCTGAACACGCATACCGTTTGCAGGATTTACGAGTGTTCCTTCTTTATCAAGACCAAAAGCACCGTTTCTTGTATAGAATGATTCTTCACCGTTTTTAAGGATAAAGAATCCGTTTCCCTGAATTGCAATATCTGTCTGAACTCCAGTTGACTGAAGGTTACCCTGTGTAAAGATATTGTCAATTGTTGCGACTGTCATTCCAAGTCCTACTTCTTTAGGGTTTACACCACCAAGCTCGTCTGTAGGTTTTGCAGCTCCGCTCATCTGCTGGCTTATCATATCCTGGAAAGTAACACGTCCTCGTTTAAAGCCGTTTGTATTTACGTTGGAAATGTTGTTTCCAATTACGTCCATTCTAGTCTGGTGATTCTGTAATCCTGAAACTCCAGAATAAAGTGATCTCATCATAAAGCCTAATCTCCTTTTTCTAAAATTGTGAAGTAATAAAATTAATAAGAATAAACTGTCTTAATTTTATCCATCGTGTAGTACATACCATTCACAAGGATTTGCGGATTATCCCCACGAGTTGCCCCTTCCACAATTCCAGATATATTTGCGTCTCCGATATTCAAGTCTACCTTTTTTCCCAAAGTAGCCATTGCCTCGGATCCGGTAATATAATTTGCCATTTTAGTAAATGACGAACTCATATTCGTCATCTGCTCCAGAGAAGAGAACTGAGCCATCTGAGCAATAAACTCAGTATTTTCCATTGGCTCCGTAGGATCCTGATTCTGAAGCTGTGTAATAAGAAGTTTCAAAAATTCATCTTTTCCAAGTTGATTTGAAACCTTTCTTCCTTCCAAACTCTCGAGAGTTTTGTTATAGTTGTTTACCTCGTTATCCAGGGCAAACTTATCTGCAGTACTCATTTGAGTATTTACAGAGTTTTGAACGCTTGGTATATCCATCATCACCTCACTAAAACTTTTGCCTTTATACCGTAAGATATACTGCCTGCTAAAGCCTGCCGTACAGCAGATTTTAGCAGACGCAATTTTTATATCGTCACTTTATGCAACGATGTTAATTGAATAATTCGAATTTTCCAAAAATTTTTCAGCATAATTTGCTGAATTTTCCGAAAAATCATCCACAGAACTTTCGTAAACACGTTTTGCGAAATAATTTGAACTTTCATCCTGTAAAAATTCCTGTGAATTATGTTCTGCAAAACTTCCGTTACTCAGCGAAACATCAAAATTAGAAACATCAAAACCGTTTTTAATAAATGCTTCCCTTAAAGTTTCTGCATTATCTTTAAAAACCTGAAGAGCTTCTTTTGTTGTTACCGCAATATGACCGCTTAAAGTTTTGCCGTCCATAGAAAGATGAATCTTTACGTTACCTAAATCATCCGGATGCAAAACTAAATTAATTGTTCCCTGATTATTATCCTTTAAGATAATACTTCCGCTTTTTACTATTTCCGAAGCATTCTGAGAAATCTGATTAGAAAGCATTGCCTGGAAATTAGAACCGTTCGAAGAAGCACTCTGATTATTCATCGAAAGTACATTTTCATTAACAGCATTTTCCTGATTCATCTGCATCATAAAATTATTTTCTTCTGCAGAATTTTTTCCGAAATTTTTATTTTCGTTTTTTGAAGATTCATTAAGTGCAGTTATTTTTTGAGTTCTCTGATCTTCAACAGAAATTTTCTGTTCTTTATCTAAAAATAATCCGGACTTTTCTTTTGCGCCGTTATTTTTTTCCGATTCTTCTTCAACAAGTTTCTTAAAATCGCCGGAAAGCTCAGTTTTTTCATCAATTAATTTTTCAGAAATCAATTGCGAATCTGAATTTTCCAGATTCAATTCAAAAGTAATTTCGTTTTCTTCGGGAATATTTTCCTTTACATTATTTTTCTGAATTTTATTTTCAGAAGCTGCTGATGAATTGGTAATTCTTTCCATATGAGAAAAATCAGCTTCAATTTTCTTTGATTTTTTGTCTGCATCGCCGGAAATTTTCTGTGATTTTTCATTTTTTGGATTTTTCTTAACCTGATTTTCGTCGTTTTTGACCTGAATTTCAGATTCCTTATCAAAATCAAATTCCATTACTTCAATTTTGATATTTTCATCAGTTTTTTCTACTTTTGAATCGGAAGGATTTGTTGAACTGTCAATTTTAGATTCTTTTGAATCTTTCTTTTCAGTATCTTCAACTTTATCTGTTTTAGAATTTTCTTCCACAGGCTTAGTTTCTGTCTTTGTATTCTCGTTTTCCAAAGTTGTTTTAGGAACTTCAGATGATTTTTCTTCCGGAACTTCGGAAGCATTAGAATATGATGAAACTAAATCCCTGAAACTTGTGTTTGATTTTTCAATATTTAATGAAAAATCAAGAGGCTCAAGTTTTGCAGTCTTTTGAAAATCATAAACATTTGGTGAAGAGGCTAAAATGTCAGCTATTGTCTGATAAGACACTTGGCAAATCTCCTTTTTTCCTTAGAAAAACAAAGAGAAGTGCCAAAACGATTTTAATCCAGGGTCTCCGGCTTGCTAACCATCTTGCGTTGGATTTCTGCCGCACGCTTAGGATCCATTAAAGAAAGCCAGTAAGAGCCCAGGGAAGATGAGCCGTCTGCAGCGGCAAGTTCTTCTACCTTTCTAAGGACGTCAATTACCATTTGATCATCCATCGAAGAAAGGATATCAACCGCAGCTTCCGGTCTCATACCATTCAGATTTTTGGCAATCTGCTCTATGTTCTTATTTTTATCTTCGGCTTGTTCTTGTTTTTGTTTAAAGGTATTTTCTTTTTCTTCAAGATTTCTTTCTCGTTCGGCAAGTTCTGTAGCAATCTGCTGATACTGAACTTCTGAAGCCTGAATGTCGGCTTCGCGCTTATCGAGTTCTTCTTTGAATAAATCAAGAGATTCACGCTGTTTTAAGATTCGCTCTTCGTCGCGGTTTGCAACAAGAGGATTTGACTGCGTTGCAGTAGTAGAAGTCTGTACGTCTTTTTTTAATATTTTCATTACGGGCGAAAATAATGTATTTACGTGAACAACGCCAAGCGAATTAAAAATTAAAAGTCCACCAGCAATAAGAATCAGCAAAATAATTAATAAAACAAATGTTTTCCCGAATCCTTTTTTACCTGCCATTATTTTCCCCCGTTTTCTGTCCTTTTATATCGTAATAATCGGTATAAAAATGGACATCCCACATAAAAAAACTAATCAATTAGTCCAGAAATTGCAGCTCCAAGAGTAATATCATTATCGCACGAAACTATATTCCAGTAAATGCCTAACTGCTGTGTAAGAATAGAATCAAGATAACCATATACTCTTTCTTTTATACGCCATGTCTTAAAGAATGTTGTACCGTCGCAAAGAATACAAACAGGTTCGCTTGCATTTTTTCCGGCTCCAGTCTGCATTGCACATGCAATAAGAATTGCAGCAGAATATCGTGCAGAACGTTCAACAATGCTGTCAAGAATCTGGAACATTGAATCAACATCTTCAGAAGCGGCATTGCATGCAATTTCGCCAAGTATACAATCCTTATTAAATGGTCCGTGAAGGAATTTATCCATTTCAATAAGAGAAAGACTTTCAATTGCTTCTATTTTTTTAGCAGTTTCATCAGCAAAAATTCCGTCTTTTGCGGCAGCCTTAAGTGCTATTAAAGAAACTGGTCCAAGATATGCTCCTGAACAGAGTTTTTCAAGATAGAATGTTCCAGGCTTTACAGTTGTTTTATCAAATTCAACATCAAAATCTGAACGGTTTACAGAAAGGAATTTTCCGCTTTCGCAAACAACAATCTGCTTTTTAATATTACAGCAATCACAGTCCGGCTGAATATATGCTGCATTCATTCCTGTTCCAAGAATAAAGCCGATGTATGAAGAATAACGGTCTGCATCTGTAGCACAAGCCGCACCTGCAAGTAAAGCAGCAACTGTATCATTACAAAGTGTAATTCGTTTAATAGAATTCCAGCCGCGTTCTGCAAGTGCTTCCTTTAAGCATTTTCCAACTTCGCAGCCTACAACTTCGGGTGCTTTTACTTCCTTAGAAAAACCTAAAAGAACGCCGTCGCCGTTTTCTTTAATTTCCATTGGATAAGAAAAACAGAATCCTATTCTGTCTGATTTGTTTTTAAGGTGCTCAAGATTATCTGCAATCTGTGCAAAGAAATCCTTTCTTGAAAGTTCCTTTTCAACTCCAGGCATCTTTGTTTTTTCCATTTCAGAAATAGAAGGAACACCATTCTGATCAAATGAAACAAGGCATGAACGGAAATTTGTTCCGCCTGCATCTATAACTATAACAGATTTTCCTTTGGCAGAAGCCTCCGGAGGATTACAGAAAGTACGGATCATATCTTCATCCGATTTTTCGCGGCGAAGACCTTTTTTCATATCATCAGAAATTGCTTTTGCAACAGAATAAATATCTACATGATTAACAAAATTATGCTTAGACAAGAATGAACTGATTGAAGGTTTCATTTAAAATTTTCCCCAAATTGTTTTTTTATACCATATATTATACAGCGAATCTTTTATAAAAGCAAACAGAACCAAACTGAAACTCTGTTTGCTTTTGTTAAGGAATTTATCTTCCGAAGAATCCCTTTATTTTCTGCCAGAAAGACTTTTTCTGTTCCACAGCAGGTTTCTGAGTAGAACGTGAATCTCCGTGCTGATTGTAGGACTTCTTTTTGTAATCGCCTTTCTTATATGAACTGTTCTTCTGATAAGATTTCTTCTTATTATCAAAATTCTTAGACTTATTTCCGGAACCTGAATTCTCAAATCTGGAACCTGCTCCTGAATAAGTCTCCTTGTACATCTTCATGCGCTCTTCATAAGAAAGACCTGCAAGTTTTGCCGGATCAATGTAAGGCTTCTTTCCGCGTTTTTCGAAATCGCGTCCATCGCGGCCTTTTCCACCCTGACCACGGTGATTACGCTTATCGAAACCGTCTTTCTTGTGATAATCAGATTTCTTACCGTCGTGGCCTTTTCCATGTCCATGTCTTCCATCGCGGTCATCACGGCGGCGGTTATGAATATCGCCGTCCTTGCCTTTACGGTAGCCGCCGCGGTTATCGTAATCATCATCACCGCGCCAGTTTTCTGTCTTAATGTACATTCCGGCAGACTTATCTTCTTCCATCTGGTCAGGATAAGCAACAGTAGCCGGAATAGACATTTCTATATAGCGTTCAATTGCCGGGAGGTTGTAAACATCCTGTTCTGAACAGAAGGTGTATGCTTTACCGGTTTTTCCGGCACGAGCTGTACGGCCAATTCGGTGAACATAGTTTTCTGCTTCTACAGGAAGATCGTAGTTAATTACCATTGCAAGATCATCTACATCAATTCCGCGGGCAGCAACATCTGTTGCAACAAGAATCTTAATTTCGCCGGCCTTGAACTTCTTCAAAATAGCAAGACGCTTAGACTGCGGCAAATCTCCGATCATAAATTCCGCGCCGATTTCATTTATTACAAGACGCTTTGCAACAACTTCGCACGAACGTTTTGTATTACAGAAAATAATCGCACTTTCAGGGTTTTCATGCTTTAAGATACCAACAAGGAGCTTCATCTTTTCATCGCTTGAAACATGGAGCAATTCCTGCTGAATCTCGCTTACTGTAATGTTTTCTGCTTCAATAGTAATTTCAACAGGATCGCGTGTATATTCCCATGCAAGATTCTTTACGTAAGTATTCAGAGTTGCAGAGAAAAGCATAGTCTGGCGAGTTTCTGCTTCCGGAAGCTTTTTCAGAATCTTACGAAGGTCATCGTAAAATCCCATATCAAACATACGGTCTGCTTCATCAATTACGCAAAAATGTGAATTGCTGAGGTCGAGATTTCCGCCCTCGTTCAAATCAATTACACGGCCAGGAGTACCGATTACAATATCAACGCCTTTTTTCAAGGTTGCAATCTGCTTTTCGTAACCAACACCGCCATAAACAGAGAAAGCCTTAAGTCCGCTTGTTCCAACAAGAACCTTTGCTTCTTCTTCAATCTGAACGGCAAGTTCTCGTGTTGGCGCAAGAATCAGACATTTTTTACCGGCATTCTGTTCTTTAAGCATTTCACCAATAACTGCAACAAGGTATGCGCAGGTTTTTCCAGTTCCAGTCTGAGACTGAACATACAAATCAGGGCCTTTACTGCCCTCTGCTGCTTTTGAAGCTTTAATCACCTGTTCCTGAACCGGCGTACATGTAACATAACCGGAAGCTTCAATTCCTTTCAAAAGTCTTTCATCAAGACCAAATTCTGTAAAATCCATAAGATTCCTTTCCGCTGGGCGTTCCGGCAACAAGTTGCCGGCGCTATGTCCGCACTTCGCTATCGCTCATACTGCTTCGCAGTACTTCGGTGCTCCCAGCGCTAACGCAAAAATATATTTTTTTTTCCGCGCGTACACACAGGCCGCGGGATAAATACAGATTAAGAGAATATTATTATAATGTTTTTTAAGATTAATGTATATGTATATAGAAAAACTATCATGTAAATCAGTTTTATACATTTACAATTGAAAAATATTTTTAAAAACCGCACGCTCGCTTGAGTGTTTTTTAAAGACAGTCCCCCGCGTTATTATTTTATCATTTATTTACAAGACTGATTCCCATGAAAAAATTCAAACCAATTTACGATTTTTTTTCTCTGGTTTTAACCTTATTCAGTTCTTTATAATAATCCAGATACTGATTCAAAACTCCAAGCGCTGCCATTACGCTGTTCTGAACATTTTCGTCTTCGTCGGCTTCTACAACATTCGAATTAAAAATAGCATCCCTAAGCCTGCAGAATTCATTATTCATTGCAAGATACTTTTCAGTAGCTGTCATATTAATTTCCTCTTAATTCAAAGCAAAACGTAAGCTCCATTCTCCGGACCATACGTTGGAAACAAATGTATATCCGATTGCAGAAGTTAAATCAACAACACGAATATCGAATGCATAACCAAGATAAATCTGCGGGCGGAAAATCCATTTTCCTTTAACTCCGCCTCTCAAGGTTTTTGGCAGGAAGTAACTTACAGCCTTATCAATATTGCTGGTTCCTGTTCCCAAAAGACCTTTCCAGTTAGGCGAAACAGACCAGTCTAAAGAACCTCGGCTTACAATAAAGCGCACACCGCCATACGGAACAAAGAAATCTGCAAGCTTTACAGAAGCCTGTCCGCCGGTTGTAAATGTAATTGTCTTAAAGGTTGTATCAAAAGAATTAATAATTTCGTTTGTACCGTTATAATTTATACCGGACTTTGAATAATAAAATCCGCCGTTTACAGAAACTTTAAAATCATACGGCATGTCTTTAACTAAGGCATAGCGGAAGTCGCCGCCAATGGAAAAATAATTAAAGGATAAACCGCCGAGTGCTGCAGTCAAAGAATCCATTTTTGAAGTATTTAATACAGCAAGTTCAAAGCCAACGTCAAACGGAAGATAATAACCGCCTAAACGCAGATCAAAATTGGCAGTTGGAAGAGGAAGAACATTAGTTTTAAACTCATTAATTCCATCAACTCCCATCTGGGCAAATACTCTTTTAATTGTCTTTAAGCTTACAGTTGTAACGCCAAAATCTACTCCAAGACCAAAATTAACGCCCGGAACGAGAGAGCCAATCCACGACTGTGCCCACTGATTCTGGAAAACCTGGGCAGCCGAAACTGAATTCAATAAATCAAGGGTAAAATCATCAAGTCCGTTTTTTATGGTATTGTATTTTTCGGTAAAACCGGATGCAACCCCGGCTCTTGGATTAGAAGATGTACCGAGCGCATTTTCTATTTCGTTTTTTGCATTATTTAAATCCGAAGAAGTAACATTATTATCTCTAATTGCATCTTCTATCTGAGACCTGTAATCATTTATAAGATTATCATACTCATCAGGAATATCAAAAGTTACAGGAACACCATCAGAACCCGTAAAAGTAAATGTTCCGGCAAAAACAAAACCTACCGGAATAAACATAATCAAAATTAAAGAAAGAATTCTTTTCATAACCTACACTCCTTCCGTAAAAAACAGGAAAATGCAATACAAAATATTACCGTGAGTATTCTAAAGTCTTTTCTACAATCTATCAAGTTTAAATACACGGAAATATTTTGCAGAATTGCACGCCCTCGTGCTTCACGCAATTACAAAACGCAATAATAAAAGGTTTGTCTGTTTTTCCTATTTATGATAAATTACATTCATGGACGATAAAATTACATATCAGGCGGAACTTTTTTCCAACAGACTAAAACGCAAATATAAGGAACTACGCAAACAGATGCGCAAAAACCGTATTTCCTGCTACAGGCTTTACGACCGCGACATTCCCGAAGTTCCTCTTTCTTTAGATTTATATGAGTTTCTGCCTGAAGGAATTGACTCCGTTCTGGAAGCGGCACGTTTTATATCTGACCAGAATGCACGGCTCAGCGCAAATGATTCTTCCATAGAAAAAGAAATTAAAGAACGCACCTATGCTGTCCTTTATCTTTACGAGCGTCCATACGAAAAATCAGAAGAAGAAGAAAATCTCTGGCTGGATGCTATGGCAGATGCAGCCGCACAAGTAATCGCTTTAGATAAATCGCATATCATAAAAAAATCACGCGGACATAAAAGCCACAAAGATTCAGATAACGAAGAAACTACTCAATATCAAAAAACTTCAGCAGATGGATTCACTCAGACAGAAGGCCTTGTTCTTGAACAGGGACAGCTTTTCCGCCTTAATCTTACCAGTTATCTGGACACAGGACTTTTTTTAGACCATAGAACACTGCGCTCAGAAGTCCGCGAAACCGCAAATAAAAAACGTGTACTCAACCTTTTTTGCTATACAGGAAGCTTTTCTGTTTATGCAGCACAGGGAAATGCCCGCAGCGTAGAATCAGTAGACCTTTCGAATACATATCTTGGCTGGGCAAAAGACAATATGAAGTTAAACGGCTTTACAGATAAAAACCGCTACATTTATACTCGCGCAGACTGCATGCGCTTTTTGCAGGAAAAAGCAGTTGCTGCAAAATCAGGAAGCCTTAAATCCGAAGAGCTCTACGATTTAATTATTCTGGATCCTCCGACTTTTTCTAACAGCAAGGCAACCGCAGATATTCTTGATATAAACCGTGACTGGCCGCAGCTTGTAAAAGACTGCCTTAATATTCTTAATCCGGGCGGAACACTTTATTTTTCAACAAATTCAGAACGAATTAAATTTGATGTATCTAAAATTCCTTCTAAAACGGCCGCAGGTTCAGAATTTTCATGTAAAGAAATTACTGCACAGACAATTCCTGTAGATTTTGCAGGAAAAAAACCTCATAAAGTGTGGAAATTTATTATTCAGAACAAAGCTGATGAACAGAAAAAGGATAAGGTATTTCTATAATCAGATTCTTTCCGGAAATACTTAGCTTTGCAGAACCGGAATTATTTTCTTTTACAGCATCTTCTGTAGAAATAAAATTCAGCGGAATGGAAAGCCTTACAGAAGCAAGCTGAAGCCTTTTTATTTTAAGGAATTTTTTAAGAAGTTTGTTTGCCTTAAAATTTCCATGAAGATCATCGCCTGCAATCGGGCAGCCTTTTTTTGCAAGATGAATTCTTATCTGATGCATGCGCCCGGTATCTAAAAGAAGTCTTACAAGACAAAGATGAATTTCAGAAGAGCCGGAATTTTCATCTTCAATTTTTTCATTCCATTCTTTTTCTACCGTAAAATTTGTAATCGCCCGTTTTATCTGCCCATGCTGTTCAATATCTTCGGAGATAATACCTTTTTTTTCTTTTAATGAACCTGCACAAAGAGCAAGATATTCTTTTTTTATTTCTTTTCCGGCAATTAATTTTGTCCATTTAGACGCAGAAATAGAATTTTTAGCAACAATCATAAGTCCGCTTGTATCTTTATCCAGCCTGTGAACAAGAAAAACCTTCTGACCAGTCTGTTTTGCAAAATCTACGTCGAGGGAATGAGAAATATTTGCACCGCCTTGAACGCTAAGTCCGGCGGCCTTATTTATTACATAAATTTCATTATCTTCATATAAAATATCAATTGAATTCATCCGAAAACAATATAATGGAGGCATTTTAAAATGACAATAACCTCAAAAAAAATAATAAAAAAATTAATGTTCTGCCTTTTATTCTTTGCAGCTGTTTTTTGCCTGAATGCAGAAATTCTCATAGATAATGAATTCGGCTACTTTCTGGACATTCCGGAAGGCTATCAGATTCAGCAGTCAGAAGATAATGGAAAAAGCTATCTTTTCTACCATCCGAACATTCCTGTAAATCTGGCTATAAAAATCTATTCCGACGCACAATACACCGGTTCTTCGCAGGTAATGAAAACCGCTCTTTCAAAGCTTTCAGTTTCGCAGACAGCAGACAATACATCTTCCTTAACCTGGAACGACAGAAGCTGCACTGTTTCTAATTTTACAATGATGCTTGATAAATCTTATTATGCGTGGGCTGCCTGCGTTCCCTGCGACATAAAAAATTCATATTTATACATAATGTGTTACACACCTTATGATATGAAAGAAATTACCGAACAGTTCATTATTTCTACTATAAATTCGCTTTACATGAATGAAAAATATAAAAACACCGTGGGAATAATTTCGAGCCTTGCTTTTAAAAATACTAAGGAAGTTTCCGGCGTAGAAAAATTAAATGGAAAGGAATTCAATTTTACAATCGGAGACCAGGATTTAGAAGGAAATATTTTTATTACAGAGCTGGAATATTCTGTTTTATATCTTTATAAGGAGCATAATGACGGAATTGAAGCGTGGAAGCGTTTTTACCGCCAGGTTTATAAAGACAGCTTTGAACGTCTAAAAAACTTCAGCGAAGCCTTTTACAAAACGTATTATCCTCAGGCAAAGCTTAATAATCCGCAGAATCCGGACATTGCCTATGCGCAGATTGTTTTAGACTTTGTTCAAACCCTTCAATATAAAAGAAGTCAGGGCAAAAACGAAACGGATTTTACTTCCATGATAGAAATTCTTTACGGAGTTGGAAATGACTGCGACAGCCGAAGCATGCTGGTATGTATTTTATTGAATTACGCAGGAATAGATACAATAATGCTTGTTTCTCCAACCTATTCACATGCAATGGCCGCCGTAAATAATAATGCACCAGGTCAAAAATACACGCTTCAGGAAAACGGAAAAACTTATCTTTACGGAGAAACTACAGACGATGTAACCTGGGGAATGGTTCCGCAGAATTATTCAGATGAATCTCAATGGATTCCGGTTGTTTTTTATTGATTTATATTAAAAAGAAGGGCGTTTCCGGCATGCAGAAGATTTTCGTCAATCAAATTAATAATGTTATAACATAACTAATTTGATTGAGGGATTAGCAGAGCTCTTTTTTACGTTAATTATTACACGCTTACAAGAATATCGTAAATTTCTTTTTCATTAAGAGCATTTACCATAGCATCTCTTAAATCTTTATCTTTAAGCATTGCACTAAAGTGCGAAATAGTCTTTAAGTAGTAAGAATGCTGGTTATAAGCGGCAGCAATCATAATAAGAATATTTACAGGTTCATCATCAATTGTCTGATAATCAAGAAGCGGAGTACGGCAAACGCCTACTGCCATAACTAAATCTGTAACAGAAGAAAGTCTTACATGAGGAATTGCAATACCTCTTCCGATTGCTGTAGACATTAATTCTTCGCGCTTAAGGATTTCCTGAGTAAGTTCAGTTTCATTTTTTACCTGAGGCGCAGTTGCAAGCACCTGAGACAAATAAGTAATGGCATCGTGCTTTGAATTCTGATTAAGGAAAACAACTCTGTTAGGAGCAATTATGTTTTTTGCCTGAACACTAATTTCCTGTGGGCGGGCATTTTCTGAAGAAAGACGAGCATTAACCCAGTTTTCAATTTCAGACTTTTTAAAACGCCATACGGTACCAATTTTGCCGGCAGGAATTTCACCCTTCTGGGCCCAATCATAAACAGTTCTGTCAGAAACTCTTAAATATCTGGCAACTTCTTCTATGGTTAAAATATCTTCTTCCATAATGAATACTCCCATACTTTTGAAATCTTTAGAATATTTTGCATATTTTACGTTATATTGTCAATATCTTAACCCACAAGTACCGAAAAGTCAAATAATTTCTTGAATTTTAGCACATTATACTCTAATATAATTATATAATGAAGAAAAAAATTGCATTGATTCCTTTTATACTTGTTGCTTTGTTCTTTACAATTTTATATATAATTCTTGCAGCAAAGCCTTTACAGAAAGATTATCAGTTTACACCGGTATGGAAAATAAGCACCGCTAATCCAGCCGTAGTTGATGTTCAGGATATTTCCAAACAGTATTATTTTCATTTAGGTCAGACTGCGGGTTATTTTACGGAAGACGGAAAAATTACCTGTTTCAGAACATTTCCTGCAAAAGTTTCTATTTCTGATTCCTATTTTGCACTTTACAATACAGATGCGGCAAATACAGATTTTTTTACATCTAACGGAGAAAAAGCGGGCGTAATTAAAGGCGCAGGCTACCCTTTTATTGTTGAAGATTCTATTTTCCGCTTTTTACCGGGCGGCGCTTCTTTTGCAAAATGCGATGCAGGCGGAGAAACTCTTTGGCTTTATGAAGGTGTTATTCCAATTACTGCCTTTTCTGCAAAAGAAAATTTCTGTACAGCTGGCTTTGCAAACGGCAGCATAAAAGTTTACGATAATAAAACCGGAAATATTGAATCAGATTTTGTTCCTGGCGGAAGTGATTATCCTGTAATTCTCGGACTTGATATTTCCAATGACGGTCAGTATATTGCTTCAATTTCGGGACATAACCGCCAGCGCTTTGTTCTTTCGCACAAAGAATCTAATCAACAGAAGATTATCTTCCATACATTTTTAGATAAAGAAACTTCATCAAGAACTTTAGTTCATTTCTGTAAAGACAACGAAAGAGTTTTATACTGCTGCCAGGATTCTATAGGAATTTACAACATTAAAACTCAGGAAAACTTCTTTATAAATATGGAAAGCAAAATCATTTCTATTGAAGAAAGTGAAGATTTTGTATTCCTTCTTGGAAAAAATCAATCAAACTACACTGTTTTCTTAATCGATAAAACAAATACTCTGGAAGGATTATTCTCTTTTGAAGCACAAAGTGCTTTTATAAATTGCGATAACAATAATCTTTTTATAGGAAGCGACAGTTCAATTTCCAGAATTGCTATTACTAAGGAATAAAAAATGAAAAAATCAATATTCTTTGCATTTATTATTTCAATTTCTTTTATTTTAACGGCTTTTGAATGGCCGGTAGAAGAAATAACTACAGATTCATACGGTTTGTATTTTGCACAGAACCGGGGAGATCTTTTTTCTACCTCTCAGATTTTTGCACAGCCTTCCGAAGTTCATGCCAGCGAAGAAGGCGTTGTTCTTGTTGTAATTACAGAACTGGAAGAAGACAATGATTTTTTCCCTTCAACTTTAGGAAGCGCAGTAATTGTAAATCATCAGGATGAACTGCTTACCGTATATGCAAACCTCGATTCAGAATCCATTGCAGTAAGCAATAAAGGAATTCAGAATGTAGAAGCCGGTCAGCTGCTTGCACAAAGCGGAGACACAGGCTGGCAGCATGGAAAAAGCAACCTTGAATTCCAGATTATAGATAAAAAGAATAATACGGCTATCAATCCAAAAATTCTTATGCCAAGAATAGAAAGCGAAATTCAATTATCGCTTGGTGGTATTGTTATACAGAATAAAAGTGGTGAACAGTTTGAACTGGCAAATCACAAAAATTTTCAGGCAGGAGTTCACAAAATTTACTGCAAGAGAAACGATGTTGCATATCCTTTCAAAACTTCAGTTGCAGTAAACGGGGTTGTCCTTGATGAAATTTTTTATGATACAATTATTCAGGAAAATTCAAAGCTGCTTGTAACCGGAAAAAGAAAATATACAAGCAACGACATTTTCCCTTCAGAAAAGCTTCAACTTTTAGGTGAAGTTATGTTTACTTCTGGAAAAGCTACCCTTACACTTATAATTGAAGATAATCTGGAAAATAGACGGCAGGTGAATTATAATATAACAGTATACTAATTATGCGCATAGCATAATTAATCTGGGAGGCTTTTTTGGAACACAATATGATTCTTTCAGCTTCTGGCTGGAGAAAAATTTTTGCCGCTTCTGGAGATGAACAGGATAGAAATCCTGTAATATCCGAAGAAGACAGAGCTCTCTGTATTATTGCAGGTGAAGTCTACTTTGATTACATTAAAAAAGTTTCTAACCAGGAAATTCCTGTAATTGCGGTTGGAACAGATTCCCGTCCTACAGGTCCTGCCATAGCGGATGCTATAATCCGCATACTCATTAAAAAAGGTGCCATCATTCAATATTCAGCAGTAACTTCTGCACCCGAAATTATGGCTTATGCAAAAAAGCTTGACGGATTTATTTATATTTCTGCAAGTCACAATCCGATCGGCCATAACGGTATAAAATTCGGAACAAATGAAGGCGGAGTTTTAAGCGGCGCAGAAAATGCAAAATTAATCGAAGACTTTACAGCCAGAATTAAAAATGATGAAAATGTAAAGGCTTCGGTAAAAAAAGCAGATTCCTGCACTACTTCTGAATTAAAAACTGTTTACGATGTAAAAGACAGTTCAAAGCACAATGCATTATTTGCTTACAATAATTTTGCAAGAGAAACAATAACAGGAACAGATAATAAAGAATATCAGACAGATTTTTTTGGTATGCTTGCAACTTACATTGCAGAATGTCCTGTTGGCGTAGTCTGCGATTTTAACGGAAGCTCAAGATATCTTAGTATAGACAGAGACTTCTTTGCAGAAAATAAAATTGAATTTCATTCAATAAATGAATTCAATATTGCCCACGAAATTATTCCGGAAGGCGACAATTTAAAATTTGTAGCAGAAGAAATGGAAAACCTTCACAAAAAAGGCTACGAAAATGTAATTTTAGGTTACATGCCGGATTGCGACGGAGACCGTGGAAATATTGTTTACTGGAACGAAAAGAAATCTAAGGCACAGATTTTACAGGCTCAGGAAGTATTCAGTCTTTCTGTACTTGCTGAATTAACTTATTCAATCTGGCAGCATAGTGAAGAAAACGACTTTAAGCCCGCAATTGCCGTAAACTGCCCTACTTCAATGCGTATTGAAGAAATTGCAGAAAAGCTTGGCGCAAAAGTTTTCCGTGCCGAAGTTGGCGAAGCTAACGTTGTAAACCTTGCAAGAAAAAAACGCGAAGAAGGCTTCAACGTTCGCATACTTGGAGAAGGTTCAAACGGTGGAACAATCACTTATCCTTCTTCGGTAAGAGATCCGTTAAATACAATTTTTGCACTTTTAAAACTCCTTCTTATGAAAGAGAACGGGCTTTACAGAATGTGGTGCGAAAAATCGGGACATAAATATAAAGAAAACTATACGCTCACAGATGTAATAGAAAGTCTTCCTTCTTACACAACTACAGGAGTTTCAGATCCTCGCGCACTTTTAAAAATAAAGGCAAATGATCACGCTGTTCTTAAAAAGAATTTCCAGGATGTTTTTGAAAAAGAATGGAAATCAAAATCAAAAAAATTAAAGAAGGATTTTGGCATTTGTGATTATGAGGCTGTAATTACAAACGGAACAGAAGAAACCAGAGATGTTAAAGATTTTTCACTTTCGGGCAAAGGCGGTTTAAAAATCATTTTCAAAGATTCATCTTCACAAAACATTGCATTCATATGGATGCGTGGCAGCGGAACCGAAAAGGTTTTCCGCATTATGTGCGATGTAAAAGGAAATGATGATAAGGCCTGCAAAATGGAAAAGGAACTTTTACAATGGGAAACAGAAATGCTTGAGAAAGCAGATAAATAATATTAAAATATTTATTATCATTTTTGGAGGAAAAAAATGGATAAAGAAGAAATCTTAAAACGTGCAAACGCTTATATCAACGAAGAAAAAGATGAACGCTTCAGCAATGAAGTAAAAGAACTCATTGCAAAAGAAGATTATAAAGAACTGGAAGATAGATTTTATCAGACTCTGGAATTTGGAACCGGAGGTTTAAGAGGAATTATGGGTGGCGGTACAAACCGTATGAACACTCTTGAAATCAATCTTGCAACTCAGGGCCTTGCAAATTATGTTCTTAAAGCATTCCCTGAAAAAGCTAAAGACGGAACTTTAAGTGCAGTAATTGCATACGACAGCCGTTTGAATTCAGACGTTTTCGCAGAAGCAACTGCTTTGATTTTTGCGGCAAACGGAATTAAGGCTTATCTTTTCTCAGGTCTTCGCCCTACACCGGAACTTTCTTTTGCAATTAAAACTCTTGGTGCTCAGACTGGTGTTGTTGTAACAGCTTCTCACAACCCAAGAATGTACAACGGTTACAAGGCTTACTGGGATAATGGTGCACAGGTAATTGAACCTCACGATAAAGGAATTATCGATGAAGTAAATAAAGTAAAAGATGTAAAGACAATGACCCGCACAGAAGCAATCAGCAAAGGTCTTTTACAGATTATCGATAAAGAAATTGATGAAAAATTCTGGTCTATGTGCAAAGCTCAGCTCTTCAGACCTGAACTCATAAAAGAAAAGGCAAGTACTGTAAAAATCGTGTACACACCTCTTCACGGAACAGGTGCTATGCACGTAGAGAAAGTTCTTGGCGATTTGGGGCTCAAAGTTATTACAGTTCCAGAGCAGAGAGAGCCAAATGGTGCATTCCCTACTGTTGAAAAGCCGAACCCAGAAGAAGCTCCAGCACTCAAAATGGCTGTCGCATTGGGCGAAAAAGAAAAAGCAGACTGTGTAATGGCTACAGACCCAGACTCAGACCGCTTTGGAACAGCTTTCCCAGGAAAAGACGGAAAATTCGTTCTTGTATCAGGAAACCAAATGGGCGC
>JAEEGL013700266.1_pt1 | contig 18650 bp, 12 predicted proteins | sample 9134231 | NCBI WGS metagenome assembly JAEEGL01 (sample SAMN16246548, study PRJNA631951) | gut metagenome | biome: gut microbiome; feature: rumen; material: fiber-attached | host: Bos | place: Iran: Karaj | collected 2018-10 | reverse complement strand
CGAAGAAGAAATAGGAGATGAAGAAGAGACAGGAGACGAAGAAGAAATAGGAGATGAAGAAGAGACAGGAGACGAAGAAGAAATAGGAGATGAAGAAGAGACAGGAGACGAAGAAGAAATAGGAGATGAAGAAGAGACAGGAGACGATGAAGAGACAGGAGACGAAGAAGAAATAGGAGATGAAGAAGAGACAGGAGACGATAAAGAGACAGGAGATAATGATTTTGATATTTCATTAGACGAAAAAATGCCAGAAGACGCTCAATGAACAGACAATGATGAAATATCATTACCAGATGACAATGAGAATACTTGAGAGATAAATCCAAATAATGAAATCAATGTGGATATGGATGAATGAAGTTCTCTTCAGGAAAAAACAGATAGTATATCAGGTGATTTAGAAGAAAAATCAAACAATAATTCTAATATTTTAGAAGAATCTACTAATATGGCTACTACAGAAGAGCCGTTAAATCAGCCAGAAATTTGAGATCTCTTATGAAATTCTTCTACTGATTTTTTAATCCAAAAACCAGAAAATACAGTTACAGAACCAGAAAATAATGGAGATTGAAATATTGGACAAGACCAAAACAATTTACAAGAAAATATGAATTTCGTAACAGAAAGTAATGAAGAAAATAATATGATAGATGTAAGCAAATATTTACCAGATAATAATACAGAGAATCAAAGCTTTACATTGGATTACACAAATGCTAACGAATTAGAAAACAATACAAACGAAACACTAAATGAAAACATGGATTGAGTTAATGCTGGGGAAATTAATATGGAACCAGAAGAAACCAATATAAATGTCGACACAAATCAAATAGAAAATACAAATCAAGTAGAAAGCCAGCCAATATCAACACTATCATTGGATCAGATTTTAGATACAGAACTGAATAGTAATCCTAAGTTCTCAGATAATTCGAAGGCAGTACCAATTAATGTTTCAACAAGCGAATGATTTTTCAATAAAAAAACGTTGTGAATTATAGCTTGAGTCGGATTGTTTGTGTTAGTAGGTGTTGCTGTGGTGTCTTTCTCATCAAAATCTACAAATAAAGATCCATGAACTATAGATTGAAATCAAAATGTAGAAGAATATGTAGATGATCATCAAGTAGCAAACCTTGAGAATTCAGAAGAGAATTCTGATATAGATGGAGGTTTAGAAGAAGATTTTCAATGAGATACATCTACTTATGAAAGTAATGTAACAGTTGATTTTCCTGATGCAGATTGGGATGATAATTATGAATGAGATTATGAATTCTGAGATGTTGAACCATATGTATCTGATGAATACGATTATTACAATGAAGGAAATGAAGATCAAACAGAAGAACTTGAGGTTTGAGATATTTTGTTGGTTATTTCAAATTATAAATCACAGGCAGAAGTTTATTATTCTCAATGAGATGACATGCAGGATAAAAAGCTTGTAAAATATTCGCTTCAAGCAATTAATTTATGTAATAACTATCAGGAACAGATTGAAAATGGAGAATCTTTAGATGAGGAAAGCTTTTCATCATTTAAATCAAAGGTTGAAAAGATATTAACAAAAGCAGAAGAATATCTTGGATGAGATAGTTATAATGAGTTTTCTCAAAATAATGATTATTATGAGTTTTAATAAAAACAGATAACCAATAATTAAATATTTTCAAAAATTTGATTGTAAGAATTAAGAATTTCATTACACATATATGTATGATTATAATAGAATAATCTTTAGTTTTCTAGTTGTGGATAATGAAATCTAATAAAATAAATCCAAAAGATAAAAGAACAGAAAGATATTCTTTTTCCAATACATTAAGTTCTCACCTAGAAAGATTTGTAAATTATCTTCAATATACTAAAAACTCATCTCCTAAAACTATAGAGAACTATTCACTACGAGTGAATCGTTTTATCGATTATGTTTGAGATATAGACGCAGATGAAGTGAAAATGATTCATATTCAAGATTTTAGAACATATTTAAATAAACAATGATTAAGTCCCAAAACTGTAAATTACCATGCAGTTGGACTTAGATCATTTTTTAAATTTATGCTTCGTAATGACGTTGAGACACTTTCACCAGAAAAAATTGATCTAGCTAAAATTCCGCCAAGAAAAGTTTCATATTTATCAGAAAGTCAGGTTCAAGATATTTTAGAAGCACCTTGAATTTTTGAAAAGAATCCATTAAAAATTTTGCGCGATAAAGCTATTTTAGCTACATTATACGGTACAGGACTACGTGTTACAGAATTAATCTCACTGAAAATACAAGATATAAAGATTGATGAGAATCAATTCTCAGTTATCTGAAAGGGCTCTAAATTGCGTTCAGCATTTTTAACTCAAGATGCTAAAGAAAAGCTGAAAAAATACATTCAGTCACGCTCAGATGATTCGGAATATTTATTTATCTCATTATCTTGAAATAGTTATTGATTGCCACTTTCTAGAAATAGTATAGAAAGTTTAGTGAAAAAATACGCGAAATTAGTCTGAATAAACGAAAAAGTGACTCCACATACATTGCGTCATTCATTTGCCACATCGCTTTTACGTAGAGGTGCGGATATTCGTTCAGTACAAGCTTTACTTGGACACTCATCGATACAAACAACACAAATATATACTCACGTCGATGATAAATACTTACAAAGAATACATGATCTACTAGATAAAAAAACAGATTTTGACAAAAATCCAAATGTTAATAAAGAAAAGTTTAGTGATAATTTGTATGATTAGAAAATAATTCGTTGATAAGATAGTTATAAACAGCTGATTCTCAACATTCAAAACATAAAAAATCTCTTGCAATTCTAATTAATTTTACTACAAATTAGGTACACCTTTTCACAAAAAGGCTAAACAGGGCAAAATATCTCGTCTCCTTGGAGGGGAGATATTTTTAATTTGTAAAATTTTTACAAAAAGAAAAAGCTGACCACAATATGTATCAGCTTTGAAATATTATAATTACTTATTGTAACGAACCTAAAGTAACTACATTGCCATCTTTATTTAAGAATCCAACAAATCATCCTATCAAGAAATAATACGTATCATCAATATACCCTACTCTTGCATCATCGAAATCTCGACTATAATCATCAACTTCATCAGAATCAGTTATAAAATTTTGGGATAAAACTTCTTTAATCAATGCTGTAGAAGTCTTTAATGATAATCCCTTTAATCAAAGAAATGCATCATATTTTTCATTCCAATTATTTTCACGGGTTCATTCTTCAAGAATTGTAGCAATTACCATAGGTAATACCAATTCTTGTTTGTTGGATCTCCATACAAATACTCTAGGATTTTCTAAAGCAGGAGTATAACTTATATCTCCGCTAAATTCATAAGAAGCGATTACTGAAACAGCAATGTTTTCTGGATTAACTTTAGTTAGACAATCCTCATATAATCTTTGTTCTTCGTTACATTTTTTACCATCAGTTGCCTTTGTGCATGAATCAGTTAAATCAGCTTTTACATTTTTTGTAATTAAAGAACTACATTTAGTTTCAGCTGTTTCATGTCCATTATAATCAATTTTATATAAATCTATTTTTGTATTATCCTGCTTTAATCATCCATATCCATTATCAGAAGTGGAGTATCACAGTCAAATTAAGTATTGAATCCCATTTTTAGCATCAGAATATGGATGCAGGTATGTAGAATATCCTGGAATTTTCAATTCTCAAATAATTTTTGGTTTGCTAGAATCTTCCAAATCTACAACAAATAAAGGATCAATGCTTTGATATGTGACTAAATATAATTTATCTCAAATATAACGAGAAGATTTGAAATTTTCTCCTGGCTCAATATTTAAAAGATTTCATTTTAATTTCATATTTTTATCTAGAATTGATAGGTGAGTGGCTCTTTGATCATACCATGTAGTGGTCAAGATTCTGAAATTTCAATCATCATCTTCATCCATTGAATATTGATTTAATGGCATCCCTGGAATTATAGTTGAATCTTGATATTCTACAGATTTTCATAGATTAAATTTATGAACTAATGTGTTTTCATCTCTATAGTATCGAGAACCATAACATCCTCGATGTGAACATTTAGTTGGATTTGTAAAATAAATTGGAGTAGGTAAATACAAAGAATTTTGGCTCATATGAATTTCATCTACGTTTCCAAAGACTAAACTTTGTTTTGGGGCAGCATTTAAATCACTTAGAGAAATCTGAGAAATCAATGTGAAATTAGGATAACTGTCAGTTTCTTTCATTGTTTCTTCAGATGGCAATAGGTAGAAAATACTATCACAAGGCATTGTAGTTATTTTTTTCTCATAAGTTTTTTTTGAGTCAGAACTCTTTTTAAGAGTAATATTAGTAAGTTTTGGTTGTATATCTTTGAATAAAATAGGCTCATCTCTTCGTGCAATATCATACCAATCTAAGTTAACTGAAGATATTAAATATATTTGATCATTAATCATTCTAGCATCCTCAAAATTTCCGTAAACTTCAGTCAACTTTTCTAATGATAGATTTTCCAAATCATTGATATCGTACACAATTATTATACTACGATTTGAACCAAGAACGGAGTCAGATTTTGAAGTATAACGAGATCCCAATATAATTAATTTATTTCCATTTAAGAATAATTGAATGTCATTTAAACTACTAGGAATATTTATTTTACTCACAATTTCGGCATCTGATAAATCTTTTTCAGTTGGAGCTTTGATTATAGATATATATTTATCACTATAATCAACTTCTGAATAGTAGAAAAGATATTCCCCATTGGACTTTAAAAGTTCAGGTTCATCCACTCAAATTTTTTGAATGTTGGTAGTAGAAAAATCTGAGATTTCTCACATATCTGCGGACCTTTCAACAGAACTAATATCTTCATAACTTATAGCAGACTCTTCATCTACTGCATAGTTTGTTCATAATCATTTCGCTCAATTAGTATAAAGAACAGGATAATCCCAATTTCTCTTTGGATGTAACTTTTTATAAATTTCTAAAAAATCATTCATTATTTTATCCATAGATTCACAAGAGTTTACTTTTGTGAAAGTGATTTTTTCGTTCAAGTCTTGAGCTCTTTCTACCATTTCTTGTTCAGTTTTTTTATTCAGTTCGTCTTCGATTTGAGTATCTATGTTTACAGCTGATACACTAGTAAATCCTAATAATGTAATTGCTGATACAATAGAAAACAAAAGATTTTTAGTTTTCATATAAATATATTAAGAAAATAAAACCATATACATAACTTATATATATAAACGAAAGATTTTCAAATAATGTGGCAACTTTTTATATATTTGTTAAAAGCCATCACAAAATTATACTCGCAGTTTCCATTCTAAGAACACTATTTCACAAATCAACGATTTTCGCTTTACCAAAAAGTTCTAAATCTTTCTTGGAGAATCATCATTCGGGTCAAATTACTCCACATACATTGTTATCGATATTTTTAATCAATTTTCAGTATGGAATTCAGTCCATATTAGCAATAATTACACTTTTTCATCCAATAAAATCTTTTAATTCGTTTTCTGAATTTATAAAATTAATCTCTGGAATTTGAATTCATCGTGATTGTTCTACAGCCTCATGCGAAATTTTTTTCAAACGTTCAGATTTTTTTTCGTTTCGTTGGCGAATTATGCTACGTTCACTTACCCAAAAAAATATATTTTGAACTCAAATCTCAGTTAATTTTTGTACAACTAATTCAGCTTTTTCTCGTTTGTTTGGCATGGCAATTAGCATAGAAATATTTCTTTCAGGGAAAGAAAAAATATGATTAGAAATTATTTCACCAGTTAAATCTTTATCAGTCCGGTCTTGAATAGATAGTTCATATCTAGCTGTTCATTCTTTATTGCAATGTTGTATACAGATTTTATCTCATTTTTTTATGCGAAGAACCTTGCGAAGTTGAGATAGTAGTTCAGAGACAGAAAAAAGCTCTAGATTATTTCATTTTATACGAACTTTATTTGAATCAACATGAAATAGTTGCATATAAAACATTATAAATAAAAAACAAATAATATTTTAATAAATGAAAATGAATTTTCAAATAAATATTAAATTTATCAAGATTAATCTTGAATTTATTATATAAGATATATATACTCTAAAACCTAGAGATTAATTAAAATAAAAGTTAACTAAAATTTTAACAAAATGAAAGAAAAAGATGACCTAGAATTATCCAATTTTTTTTGGAATTCTTATCGTCTATTTTTAGACGAAAAGTTGTCACTAAACGAGCTAAGAATGGCTCTAACTAGTGCGGATGACGTGATTTTCTTCAAGGAAAAATGTGATTCAGAATGTGATGTTCAGAAAACCATAAAAGCAATGATGGCAAGAGAGCTAGATGTTTTTACGGACGAACTTCTCACAGAATTGAAAAACATCCCTACTCGTGCCGAAAAAAAAACCACTATGCAAAAAGTTTTAGTGGTTTTGTTAGGATTTGGCGGATACCTCAGTAAGGTTGGCGGAGAAGTAAAAAGAGCTTGTGATGAGGTCATGGATTATTTTTTCTCACCACACCTTGAGCCATGGAATGAGCGATTTGGTATAGAGTTGCATAATTATATCATTTCCATGGCATGTGCTTCAAATTACGTTTCGGAGGAAGAGGTTGTAGAACCGATATTGTGTAAGATGGGGCTGATTTATTCATGTTTGGCAACTTCTGACAGAGAAGGTGCCTCGAAATGTAAGAAAATGGCGAAAGCCCTTTTCACCAATATCTGGTTCAAATCAATGCCAGAACTAGTGACATTAAATTGTCTAAGGAAAATGGAGCACGGGACCTTACCAGTGAGTGAATTTAAACTCTTAGAAAGATATTCTTTCTAAAAAGAGCTACAATCAAAAAATGGAGTCATAGTCTTCTATAGCTCCTTTTTTTGATAAAAAAATATTTTATTCTTTCAGCTGTTTCATTAATTCTGCGTTAACAGCCTGAGGGTTGGCTTTTCCTTGAGTTTTTTTCATAACTTGTCAGACGAAAAATCAGATTACACTTTCTTTCCCTCATTTGAATTGTTCAACTATAGCAGGATTTGTATTTAAGACTTCTTTTACAATTGAAGCTAATTCAGAATCATTCATAGCAGGTGCATCAAATCATTTTTCTTTGATCACATCCTTAACAGGCTTTCACGATTGTAACATAACATCAAATACTATCTTTAATTGATTATCAACCAGCTTCTTCTCTTTTTCAACTTGCAAAAATTCATTAAATAAAGGCTGAAACTTATTTAAAAATCATTCCAAATTTCAGCAAGACTTTAAGAAAGCAGTCCTTTCTGTAAATAGTTTTTCCGCTTCAATTCACTGTTTCTTAGCTTCATCAGAAACAGATTTTAATAATGTTACCTCATCTCATTGGACAAAATCTAAAGCCCGTTTCATGGGTCAAACCATCCATTTTGCTACGGTTTTTGGTTCAAATCATTCATTAACCATTCAGAAGAAGAAATCAAACAATGATTTATCCAATAATAGAGCATTAATATATTCTTTATTAAATCAAAATTCTTTACATTTTTGTATATAATCGTAAGGGCGATCAATCTGAACCTCATCAAATTCCTTTAAATCATTTTCAGATAATTCCAAAGTAGGCATATCTGGCTCAGGAAAATAACGGTAATCAACAGCATCTTCTTTGCTTCTCATCATATATGAAGTATTTTCGTCATCAACTCGGCGACGAGTTTCCTGTGCTATAACTCCTCATTTAGAGATTAAATCCCATTGACGTTGACTTTCAGTTTCAATAGCTCTTTTTATAGCGGAAAATGTATTGATATTTTTTAGTTCTACCCTTGTTCAAAGAGGATCTGATTCATTTCTACGAATAGAAATATTTACATCTACACGCATCTGTCATTTTTCTAAGTCAGCGTCTCATAAATCATTCCATTTAGCCAGACGCTGAATTTCTTTTGCGAATTCCACAGCTTCATCAGCACTAGAAAAATCTGGATCAGTAACTATTTCTAGTAGAGGAGTTCATGCACGATTGAAATCAACCAAACTTTTTCCATTTTCATGAATCATTTTAGCAGCATCACATTCCAAATGAGCTTCATGTATTGTGACAGTTTTCTGACTTTCAAAGTTATTCAAGAAAAAGGAAACTTTTCACTCAGTAATTATAGGGTGGTAGAATTGCGTAATTTGGAATCACATCGGCAAATCAGGATAGAAATAGTTTTTTCTATCAAATGAACTTTTTTTACTTAAATGTGAATTTAAAGCTTTCGCAAAATGGATAGCTTTCGTAACTACTTCCTGATTTAAAAGTGGTAAAGCTCCAGGTTGTCACGTACAAACCGGACAAATATGGGTATTTGGTTTATCAGAAAAATTCTGTTCATTTTTACATTTACAATATATCTTTGCACTAGAATTTAATTTTAGATGAATTTCTAATCAAATCGTGATGAGGTAATCCATAATTTTTCAATCCAAAAAGTAATAAAATTCTGAATTTAAAATACTATTCTTGACTATAAAATCAAGGAAACGTTGAATTATTACAGATTTTTCACAATTGACATTTTTATGTTAAAAATATATGCTATATTTTAAAAAACATAATGTAAAACCAAAAAATTAAACTTATCCTTCTTGACTTTATATGTTTTTTTATTATAAATCGTTATTATTAAATAAAAACATAATCAAAAATTTTTACAAATATGAAAACAGAAAGCTATCTTTCTACCGTTAAAGCTTTAGAAGCTTTAATGAAGAGAGCAATGAATCTGAAAATCAAGAAAGAGGATCCTTACGGGGAGATCAAAACTTTCAAGATTTCAGGTATCCGTATTGCCTATATGAAGGAGGAGAAGTATAATCTTCCTTATTTGAACGCCATTCCTGGTCGTACAGAAGTCTACAAGTATGCTCCAGAGATGTTGATAACATTCTTCTATAAGGGGAAGGAAAAACAAGTGGATTATTCCATTTCTCTGAAGAATGCTTATCTCTCCACCTACAACGGTATTTTGACCTCTGGTTGGGCTCGTCTAGCTGCAGGATTTGACGGATTGTTGGATGAATTCTATGGATCTACACTAGAGGATAAAAAACTCTATTTAGAGGCCGCAGTATCCCCACCACCTCATATGAAAGATGAGGAATTTGAACTGCCAAGTCTTGAACAAGTTCCCAAAGAATTTGCTATAGATTTCCAGGAGTTGTTAAAAAACTATTATTTGTCAGCACCAATAGCTGAGCTTGATGCCAGTGTTTCCTCAATCCGTAAGGTATGGATTGTAGTAGATTCTTACGGTACACGCGTCATTCAAAAGCAGGATATCGTGCGATTTACAATTGATCCATGGGGAGTAAGCAAAACCAAGCGTATATTTACTGATGGAGTCTATCGAATGGCGACTTCTTTTGAAGCTCTGAGATCTGAATTTCCATCGGCAAAACAGGAACTCCAAAAGTTCCTTTATACACTTGATCGCAAGCAATTGCCCAGTGGAATCTATCCCTTAATATTCGATCACTCAGCGACAGCTACACTTTTTCATGAAGCAATTGCCGGGCACATGCTTTCAGGCAGATACATTGTAGAAGAGGATTCCACAATCTTTAAGGGAAAACTCGGGAAATGCGTGGCCACTGACAGTTTCATGTCAATTTTGAGAAATCTTCAGATTTGGGACTGTCCACAGGATGCTTCTATGCTCGCACATTATAAGTACGATATGGAAGGTATACCAGCTTTGGATACACTCCTGATTGACAAGGGTGTAGTAAAGAATTATCTTCATGATCGTAATTCTGCCGCCCGAATGAAGAAAAAACCTAATGGACACGCGTTGGCTGAGGATTTTCAGCAGAATATCTTGATTAATTTCTTCCTGACATCTGAGCCAAGATTTCCAGAACCACGAGTCTCAAACTTGAAGATTCTAACGGATTCCACGGTTACGTTCAAAGATTTGGAAGAGAAGTTCTTCAAGGAATATGGTTATTACATCTTTGTGAAGTCTTATTCCGGCCAAGTGGATGTTTCCACAGGAACATTCGAGCTAAAGGTAGATTGCCTTGAGAAGGTCTATGCTGATGGAAAGCGTGAATATTTTCATGGGGGAGCGTTCTCGTCTAATTTGACAGATTTCATTTCGGCAATTAAGGAGGTGAGCAACCAGTATGGAATGACTGTTGGATATTGTGGAGCTTCAAGTGGTAACGTGCCTACACAGGAGTACACACCGGCTATGTCCGTTTATGGAATCAACTGGGCTCCTTCCTCGCTTCCAGAAAAAGAGAAAAGATTCTGTATTTCTAAAGTTAAGTACATCCCTCGTGGATGGAAAGCAACAGAGGAATATGAAGTTTAATCCTACTAAAATAGGACGAGAGGTATATCTTCTCGTCCTTTTTCTAATTTCTTCTTGTAAAGGATGTATTTTTTATTTATAATTATGTCGTTTTAACAATCATAAACGAATGACATATAATCCATATGATTTCTATTTCAAGAAAGCTAAAAAAGAGTGATATAAAGCTAGAAGCGCATTTAAACTGGAAGAAATCCAAAATAAATTTCATTTAATTGATAAAAACACGAAAATAATTGTAGATATCGGTTGCGCCCCATGAAGTCGAATGCAATATACAATTTCTTTACTCCAGAAAATGCACGTGAAAAATTATCAAGTTTTTGGTTTTGATTTGAAAAAGGTTGAAATTCAATTACCATGAATGCATACTTATATTCAGGATATTACGGAGCAAGATAAAGTGAATGCAATTTTTGCTGAAAATGGAGTCCAGCAAGTGGATTTCATTCAATCTGATATGGCGCCAAACACAATTGGGGATAAAGAAACGGATGCAATTAGATCAATCGGTCTTTTAGAGCAGACTTTGCGAGTTTATGGTAAATATCTCAAACCTAATGGGAAATTCTGTACTAAAATATTTATGGGACCGTGATTTGATGAATATGTTGCCAATCTCAAAAAGAAATATGGTTGAAAAAGCATAAAAGTTTTTAAGCCTGAAAGCTGTAGAAGAGAAAGTAAAGAAACTTATGTAATTAAAATTTAATTCTTCAAAATTTACTCACATGCTACTTATCTGAGATATACATTTAAATTCTAGAATAAAGGACAAACTCTTGAATTCCCTCAAATCTTTTATTCATGAACATAATGAAGAAAAAAATCTGATTTTTCTTTGAGATTTTGTATATCATTTTAGCTACGATAGAAATGCACTTTTAAGCCTTTATGATCTATTTTTAGAACTTTATATCCAGTGAAAAAACCTATATATTTTAGCATGAAATCATGATCGACTAGGAAATACATTCGTTTTTGAGGAAGGAAGAAAAGCTTTTGATATTCTCTCAAGAATGAAAGACTCAGATAATGAAATATGCTTCATAACTAAGCCATTCGTGAAAGAAATTGAATGAAAAAACATCTGCTTCTTGCCAGCGATGCTTGAGATTGATGAGAAAGATTTCCCATGAATTGATGAACTAAAAGATGAAAAGTATGCAGGAGAAATGAAAAGTAAGAATAAAAATCTAACTTTTTCAACTCAATTAAATCTAGTTGTGGACCGATTCACCAAAAAATATTCAGATTTGACTTTGATTCACCATTATTACATAGAATGAGTTTCTTTTCCATGACAAAAGGCCAAATTTAGTTTTAGAGATAGAGCCTTGTCGCAGCATTGGTTAGATAAGACAGATTTACAAATTATTTCGTGACATTTACATCAGGCTTTTGCTTATAAAAACTACCTCTGTACATGAAGTCTTTGGGCTACATCTCCACTTGAAATAAATCGGATTAAATGTTTTTTCGTTTTGAAAGATTGAAAATTTATTGCTCACGAAACATGAATAAATTATTATTTCACGATGGAAAGAAAAACTTGAAATGCTGACTTATTCACACAGTCATTTCAGGCTATTTCAGAAAATGATATTTTATCGCATCGAAAATCCCTGCAAAATATTGATAATTTTAAAGAAGCTTCGTTTACGGTTGAAACAAATTATAAAGATAAATTAGATCTAAAAAACGTTTCACTTTCTTTATCCGTTGAAAAGCTCCAATATGATAATATGGATGAATTTATAGAATCAAAACTACAGCAATCTCTTCAAAACGTTCAGCTTAAAAAAGATACGAAATCTACAGAAAATTTATTACAGCAGTTAGAAAAACCTGATTTAGTAGGGCAGTTAAGTTTTTGAAATTGGTTAGAATTACTCAAAAAGTTTCTGGAAAAACAATATCCAGATGATTATGATGAGTATGAAAAATTGTTGCAAGAAATGAAAATTTTGTAAGATAATAAATATATTTTTATTTATAGAAATAATATGATTAAAGCTATCGCGTTTGATTTGGGACGCTGTCTTGTTCGCGAAAACGATATTGAAATGTCTTCACAAGAAGAGATATTGGAAAAGGAATTTAGGAATAAGAACTCTGATGAAGAATATTTTACTTGGGCAACTCAGACTCTATCTATTCCTAAAAAAGAAATAAAATCCATTATCAAAAATCTTCAGCCAAAACTTTACTCATTGAGAGAGGAATGAATTTTTAAAAAAATATTAGAAAAATATCCACAAATGATTTTTGCAGTTGCGAGCAACCATATTTCAATGATGAGAGAGAGTTTAAAACATCTCTGAATTTTAGAAACATGTAAAGTAGTTTTAATCTCATGAGATTGTGGGTATGAGAAACCTGAGGTATGATTCTACCAGGTTTTGATAGATCAACTTTGATTATCCGCGGATGAAATCCTATTTATTGATGATAAAAAAGAAAATATTGAAGGAGCGAAAAAAGTTTGATTACAAACTCTTCATTATCGTGGTGAAAATCTTCTTTCAGAAAGTATTTTTTCATATCTAGATTCTATGAATTAATCAAATCTCTATGGATTACATTTTCATTGTAAGAGAGATTATTTAATTAATTTTAACAACTCTTCCTCTGCGGCTTCAAGCTGATTATCAGTTCAATCCTCTTTATATTTTTCATAATCTCGTTCTACTTCAACATCAGGAGTGATTCATTCTTTATCAATATTTACATCATTTGGAGAATATCGTTTTCAAACAGTATATTTCAAACTTGAACCATCTTTAAAATTCTCTACGGCTTGAATGCTTCACTTTCCAAAAGTCTGCATTCAGATTATCGTTTTTCATTCTTCTTGAAATTTTAGAGCGATAATTTCTCCAGCACTTGCAGTCAATTGATCTACGAGAATTACAATTGGATAACTTCATAATTCTCACCTTCATTTAGATATGTGGTCAATATCTTCGTACGCCTTATATCTACTTTTTACAAGCAATGTGTCTCTTGGGAAGAAATGTCCGAGTAGTTTTACAGCTTCTTCCAGATATCATCAGCTATTTCCTCTTAAATCAAGTATAATCCCATCAATTTTTCAAGCTGATTGTATCGCTTCATTTACCTCTTCCAAAAGTAGGGCAGTAGTTTTATTTGAAATAATGGAAACTTCTAAATAAAGCAGGTTCATGCCATCTTTTTTGATAACTTCAGATGTTACAGACGGAATACTTACATCGTCTCTTTCGATAGTTACTAAAAATCTATTATTCTTTTCTCAATTTTTTCATTCTCTTTCAATAAAAAGATTAACTTCAGTTCACTTTTCTCACCTAATTAACTGTACTACTTCTTGTGCAGACAAATCCTCTAGAGTTTGATCTTCAACCATATAGATTCTATCAAGTGGAAGTAATCCGGCTCTTGCAGCAGGAGAGTTTTTTAAAATTTCAGAAATTACTACATAGTTTTCTTGCTTTTCAATTACTGCTCAAATCCCAGCAAATCCAGCATTATCTTCAAGTTCATTCATTAATTCAGTATTGTCTTCTTCTTTCAAGTAAACTGTATATGGATCGTTAATTGCTCATACATATCCAACTAATGCTCATTCAAGCATATCAGCTTTTGAACCACTCAGAGTTTTTTCATCAAAAAATTCTCCATCTAATATTTCATCTATTGCTCAGAATTTTGTATATCTTGACTCGTGTTTCTCTATTAACTTACTTAAAACAGTATCCTGTTTCCAAATCATTAATCCTCATCAGATTATCATTCAGAAAACTATAAAAAGTATTGCATCTAAAACATATATTTTATGAGACTTTTTGCTATTCATCAACTTTTAAAACAAAAATAAAACACAACACTTAATTATAATATTCCATCATAAAAATACAATCTTGAAATTCATTCTTTTCCAAAATTTCACCTATTGATATTTGTCGAAAACAAAACAGAAAAAAACAAATAAGAATTATACCAAAAAATGTCTTTGATTTTTTGCTTTTTAAAAAATTTGGAGTATAATATAGTCGTCTTTGTATTATATACCTAGATTTGTAAATGGCAGAAAGTAACGTAGAAACAGTTAATTATAGGGATTTACTCAACAAAGCAATTCTTCAATCTGATATTGTGAAAATTTTTGATTACCTTTTGACTATTGGAGTAGAAGAGGGAGCCTCAGATATTCACATTGAACCTTTTGAAAACTATTGTAGAATCAGGATTAGAATTGATTGAGTTTTGGAAGAATTGGTACAATATCCAAAGTCTTTCCATGATTCTATTATTTCAAAATTTAAAATTGAATCTGGACAGATGAGACCCGATGAAAAAAGGTTGCCTCAGGATGCCAGAGTTTCTGCTGTTACTCAAACTAATAAAGAAATCGATCTACGTGCCAATACTTTGCCTACAGTTTGGTGAGAAAAATTGGTAATGCGTATCGTGGATAAATCAAAAGAAATTCCGCCGCTTTCTTCACTTTGATTGGAGTGATCAAATGGGCGTATTATGCAAAAAAACTTAGCATATCCAAACTGAATTATTTTGAATACATGACCTACTGGATCATGAAAAACTACAACATTATATTCAGCTCTTTCAGATATTAATAAAGTGGAAGTAAATATTACTACATTCGAAGACCCAGTCGAAAATAAAATGCTTTGATTAAATCAGGCTCAGGTTAGATCTGATATCTGATTTACATTCCTTTCATGACTTAGATCAGCTTTGAGACAAGACCCTGATATTATCATGGTGTGAGAGATTCGTGATAGAGAGACTTTGGAAATGGCGATGGAATCTTCAATGACCTGACACCTTGTGTTTTCCACGGTTCATACCAATTCAGCTGTAGAAACTATTACCAGAGTGTCAAAAATGGGAGCAGAACCATATATGATTGCTGGTACTTTCAATCTAGTAATCGCACAGAGACTTTGAAGAAAAGTTTGTACAAATTGTGGACAAAAAGTAAAAATCAGATCTGCCGATGAAGTAAAATTTAAGAATGCCAAAAATTCTTTCCGTGTATTCGATAAAGATTTATTGAAAAAAGAACTTCAACTACGTAATATTTCACAAGAAGAATGGAATGATTTCTTTGTAAATTGATACGTAATGGAATGAACATGAAAAGATCCAAAGACTTGAGAAATATGCCCAGTTTGTAAATGAACATGATATAAATGAAGACTTTGAATTTATGAAATGATGGATTATACAGATGATATTAAAGCAATGCTTATTGATTGAAAATCTGCGTTTGAAGTTGGAAAATTCGCTCTTAGTAGATGAATGATTGATCTAGAGAGAGATGGAATATTTAAAGCAATGAAATGAGAATTTGACCTGCATGAAGTTTACAGATTCGTAAAACTTCAAGATTTATAACCTTTTATCATTTTACACTAATTAATGTGATTCTTTGACAAACTACAGAATAAAATTGATTGAATAATGATAGAGATTAATAAACCTAATTTGGCAGCAAAGGCGAATTTTTTTAGGTTGTTAGCAGTATCACAAAAAGCAGGTCTATGAGTACGTGATTCTTTAAAATCTCTCCAACAATGAGAAAAGAGTAAATGAATGTTATTGATTATAAACGATATGATTGATAAATTGACAGAATGATGATCTTTAGCTGAAGCTATGGAGTCTCAATCATATTTCTTTAATTCTGATGAAATCGAGTTGATTAGATCCACAGAAATTACTTGAAATATGGTACAAACTCTCGAAGAAATCGCAGATAATTTGGAATCATCACAAGAAGTTAACGCAAAAATAAAAAAGGCATCAATGTACCCAATCATGATGATTGGTTTAACTGTAGTAGCTGTAATTGTGCTTTTGATTAAGGTGTTTCCAACGATTACTGAAATGTACTGAGATCCTGAAACACTTCCATGAATTACTAAATTTTTCTTATCAGCCTCAGATTATCTACAATGAAATTGGTATAAATTGTTAATATGATTTATACTAATAGTTGTGGCTTATAATGTTATGTACAGTAGATGGCTATTGTTTAAAATATGAATTGATACGTTATTATTAAAACTTCCTATTGTAAAGAATGTAGTAAAACAATTCTATATGAGTAGATTTACATCATTACTTGCTCAGTTCTACGAAGCATGAGTTAGTCCAGTTATTTCATTCAAACTTTTAGCATGAATTTTTGATAACTTCAATTATAAGAGAAAAATGATAGAAGTTAGAAACTCAATCAATGCATGATTCTCAATTTATGATTCATTAGAATGAACAGATTTGTTTGATCCTATCTTAATCCAGATTATTAATGTATGAGAAAATACGTGAGCATTGCCAACGGTTTTAAGTAGGATCTCACCTTTTTATGAAAGTTCATTGAAAAATAATATTGATGCATTAATGGCAACTCTTGAACCATTACTTATGTGATTTATTGCCTGAGTAGTGTGAACATTATTATGAGCAATCTATTTGCCTATGGCGGACATGGTAAACCAAATTTGATAAACAAAAAAATAAAAAAAGCTGATCCTCTAAGATCAGCTTTTTCATAAAATTTAAATTAATTTTAGTACATTCACATTCCTCATCACATTCATGCACCAGCATCTCATCCATGATTACAGCTACACTTATCTTCAGGTTTATCTACTACAACAGCTTCAGTAGTCAATAACATGGCGGCAGTACTAACGGCATTTTCTAATGAAACTCTAATAACTTTTGCTGGATCTATAATTCCAGCCTTTTTCAAGTTTGTAAATTCTCCAGTTCTAGCATCAAAACCGAAATCCATATCTTTAGATTCTTTAATTTTTTCTACAACCCGGTCTCATTTAAATCCAGCATTGTCAGCAATCTGCTTTAATGGATATTGAATTGCTTGTTGGATTATTTCTACAGCGACTTGTTCTTCTTCATCTTCAAGTTTCATATCTCAAAGAGTTTTAGAAAGCTGAACTAAAACACATCCTCATCCAGCGACAATTCCCTCTTCAATCGCAGCTCTAGTTGCATTCAAAGCATCCTCAATCTTGAATTTCTTGTTTTTCATCTCCATTTCAGTAGCAGCTCAAACTTTAATTACAGCTACTCATCAAACTAATTTAGCTAACCTTTCAGCTAATTTTTCTTTATCATAATCAGACTTAGTGATTCAGATTTGAGCTCTGATTTGATTTGCTCTATCATTAATTTCATCACTATCTCATTTACCATCAACGATAATTGTCTCATCTTTATTTACAATTACTTTATCAGCCTTACCTAGCATTTCTATAGTTGCATCTTCCAATTTTATTCCTAAATCATCAGTAATTAATGTAGCTCCAGTCACAGTTGCTATATCTTTCAAAATTTCCTTTTTTCTATCTCCAAATCCAGGAGCTTTAACAGCAACTACATTGAGCATTCATCTAATCTTGTTTAAGATAAGTGAAGCAAGAGCTTCTCATTCTACATCTTCGGCGATTAAAAGCATATCTTTTTTCCCAGTTGCGGCCATAGATTCCAAAAGCTGAATAATTTCTTTCATAGATCAGATTTTTTTATCAGTTACCAAAACGTATGGCTTATCAACTACACACTCCATTCTTTGACTATCACTTACAAAATATGGAGAAAGATATCCTTGGTCAAATTGCATTCAAGTTTTGATCTCTTTACTTAATCCCAACGTATTTCATTCTTCAACCGTGATTGTCCCATCCTTACCAATTTCTTCGAATACATCAGCAATTAAATCTCCAACCTCTTCGTCTTGTGCAGAAATTGTAGCTACTTGTTTGATTTGCTCTTTGCTATCTCAGATTTGTTGTGCCGTATCCTGAATATCAGCAACCAATTTATCTACAGCTTTATGTAATCATCTTCCTAAAGCGAAAGGATTAATCCCAGAATCAATATATCTTAAACCTTCCTTAGCTATTGCATGAGCTAGTACAACTGTACTTGTAGTTCCATCTCAAGCCTCTTTATTTGTTTTTTCGGCAGCCTCTTTTACCATTTCTGCTCATACATTCTCTACCTTATCTTCAAGCTCAATCTCCTTAGCTACACTTACCCCATCGTTTGTTACAGTTGGAGCTCCAAATCATTTATCCAAAATAACATTTCTTCCTTTTGGCCCCATAGTAACTTTAACTACGTTTGCTACAGTTTCTACTCACTTTAAGAGCTGTTTTCTTGCATCATCTGCATAATGAATATCTTTTTTCATCTT
>JAEEGL012197958.1_pt1 | contig 18650 bp, 18 predicted proteins | sample 9134231 | NCBI WGS metagenome assembly JAEEGL01 (sample SAMN16246548, study PRJNA631951) | gut metagenome | biome: gut microbiome; feature: rumen; material: fiber-attached | host: Bos | place: Iran: Karaj | collected 2018-10 | reverse complement strand
TCACTTCAATCATGAAGGATGCCGGCTTTGCTCATATGGGTGTCGGCCATGCCGCGGGTAAGGGGAAAGCGGAGGACGCGGCACGTGCCGCCGTTTCTAGTCCTCTCATGGAGACTTCCATCAATGGCGCGAGGGGCGTTCTCGTGAACATCACTGGATCCACTGACATCGGCTTGGATGATGTGGAGGCAGCAGCAAGCCTCGTGCAGTCAGCCGCACATCCTGACGCCAATATCATCTTCGGTGCTACGTTTGACGACACGATGGATGACGAAATTCGCGTCACTGTCATTGCCACGCAGTTCGATGAGCCTCCAACGAAGAAATCCCAAGAGGATCAGTCCGGCGTGAATTACTCTGCCAGTAATACGGAGCCTGCTCGTTCTGCACAGCCCTCGGCTCCCGCTCAGTCTGGTTCGGCTCCCGCCGCTCCGATGCCGATGGAGAATCCAGCTCCCGCTCCGGCGGAGGAGGATCCATTTGACAAGATCTTCCAGATATTCAGCCAGAAGTAAGTTTGGGACATATGTTTTATGCGCCGCGTTTATTCGCGGCGCATATTTTTATGCAAAAACAATTGCATTTCCGGAGTGCCTCTGTTATACTTCATAGAGTGTTACTATGCGCAAATGCGCGGAATTCATTGTCCATTCAGGGAGGAAAACAACGTGAACGTCAACAGCGTAGAGAAAAAAGAGAAGAGCACTGCAGAAGTCACTGTCACTGCGACAGCGGCGGAATTTGATGAAGCGGTAAATAAAGCGTACGTGAGAGTTCGCAACCGCATTGCCATCCCCGGGTTCCGCAAGGGTAAGGCTCCCAGGAAGATTATCGAGGGTATGTACGGCCCCAGCGTCTTCTATGAGGATGCCCTTGATATTCTCTCTCCCAACGCTCTTCAGTATGCCGTTGATGAGGAGAAACTGACTATCGTCGGCCGGCCCTCTATACTAGACTTCAATGTGGGGGACGACAAGAGCGTTACGGTGAAGTATCTGGTATCTTTGTATCCAGAGGTTACCATGGGTCAGTATCAGGGGATTGAGGCAGAGAAGAATATTTCCGAGGTTACCGACGCTGATGTGGATTCCGATTTGGAGTCCACCCGCAAGCGTAATGCGCGCATCCAGACTGCGGAGCGTCCAGCTGCTGATGGCGATACAGTGAATATCGACTATGAGGGATTTCTGGAAGGGAAGCCTTTTGATGGAGGAAAAGACGAAAAGTACGATCTTACCTTGGGTTCTCATTCCTTTGTCCCAGGTTTTGAAGAGCAGCTTATTGGCGCCTCCGCTGGCGACGAAAAGGACCTGGATATCACCTTCCCGGAAGACTACGCGCCAGAGCTTGCTGGTAAGGCCGTCGTGTTCCATGTAAAGGTAAACGAGGTGAAGGAGAACCTGCTTCCCGATCTGGATGACGAGTTCGCCAAGGATGTCTCCGAGTTTGAGACACTCGAAGAATACAGGAAATCCATTCGCGAGAGGCTTGAAAAACAGCGCGCAGATTCTGCTGAACGGATGTTCAAGGCCGCTGTCATGGACAAAGTGCTCGAAGGCATGACAGCCGACGTGCCCGACGCCATGGTGGATGCCCGCGTGGAGTCCACGCTGGACAATTACCGCTACAACATGCAGCAGCAGGGCTTCACTCTTGAACAGTACATGCAGATGATGGGGACCACCGTGGAGGAGTTTAAAAACAACATGCGGCCCGCTTCCCTGAGGCAGATCAAAACCGGCCTCGCTCTGGAAAAAATCGCTGAACTGGAAAAGATTGAGGCCACTGAAGAGGAAATCGATGCGGAATACAAAGCGGCTGCGGAACGTTATGGTGTAGAAGAGGACCTCGCCCGCAAGTCCATCGGCAAGGAGGACATCGCCGCCCAGGTCCGGTCCCGAAAAGCTGAAGAGTTCATTTACGCTGAGGCGAAGGTCGTTGAGAAGGCGGCGGAGACAGAGGAGAAGTCCGCTGAGGAATAACGCGGACAGGGAAGTCGTCCAATTTGCGCTGCCTATCTTGTACACACTGCATAGCCCGGCACGTTTACTGCAAGGAGGAATACCATGAGTTTAGTACCGTATGTTGTGGAGCAGACGTCCCGCGGAGAACGTTCCTACGATATTTTTTCAAGACTGCTCAACGACCGTATTGTTTTTCTGGGAGAAGAGGTTAACGATGTAACCGCATCTCTCGTCGTCGCCCAGCTCTTATATCTTGAGGCGCAGGATCCTGATAAGGACATCCAGTTCTATATCAACAGTCCCGGCGGCTCCGTCTCTGCTGGCCTTGCCATCTATGACACCATGCAGTACATCAAAGCAGATGTGTCGACCATATGTATTGGCATGGCGGCGAGCATGGGTGCATTCCTGCTCTCTGCTGGTGCTCCAGGAAAGCGAATCGCTCTTCCAAATTCGGAAATCATGATCCATCAGCCCTCAGGCGGTTTTCAGGGACAGGCTACGGACATTCGTATCCATGCGGAGCATGTGCTGCGCCTGAAAGAGAATCTCAATCAGATTCTCGCGAAGAACACGGGGAAATCTGTAGATGAGATCCGCGAGGCTTGTGAGCGGGACAACTTCCTGTCTGCGGAAGAAGCAAAGGAATTTGGACTCATAGATAAGGTGATCTATAAACGGTAAGCCCGAAGGGACGGTGTGTTCATGGCAAAAGAGGACAGAAGCGTTCGATGCAGTTTCTGCGGAAAGAAACAGGATCAGGTCGAGCGTCTCATCGCCGGACAGGGGGCCTACATCTGCAATGAATGTGTTGAGCTTTGTGTAAGCATCCTGGGAGATGATTACGTTCCCGAGGAGCAGACTGCTCCCACGCGGGAACATGTCATGCAGGAGCGGCTGCCAAAGCCAGCTGAAATGCGTGCCGTACTGGATCAGTATATCGTGGGACAGGAACAGGCCAAGATCTCGCTGTGCGTTGCGGTCTACAACCACTATAAGCGCATTTATCATCCGGCGAACGACGATACCGAGCTTCAGAAGTCCAACGTGCTTCTCATTGGTCCTACCGGGAGCGGCAAGACGCTCTTTGCCCAGACGTTGGCGAAAATGCTTCAGGTGCCTTTCGCCATAGCGGATGCCACCACGCTCACTGAGGCCGGGTATGTGGGGGATGACGTAGAGAACATACTGCTGCGTCTTCTTCAGGCAGCTGACTTTGATGTGGAATATGCTCAACGCGGGATCATCTACATCGATGAGATGGACAAGATTGCCCGTAAGAGCGAGAATACTTCCATTACTCGCGATGTTTCCGGCGAGGGAGTGCAGCAAGCACTCTTGAAGATCTTGGAGGGCACTGTAGCGAATGTGCCGCCACAGGGCGGACGGAAGCATCCACATCAGGAATTCATCCAACTTGATACGAAAAACATCCTTTTTATTTGCGGTGGAGCCTTTGACGGAATCGAGAAGATCATCGAAAACCGGTTGGACAAGAAGAGCATGGGCTTCGGCGCTGATATCCAGAGCAGGAGAGAGCGGGATGTTGGGGAAATCATGAAACACGTACAGCCCCACGATCTCCTGAAATTTGGAATCATCCCGGAACTGATTGGGCGCCTGCCTGTGATCACGCCGCTGCGTTCACTGAACAGGGAGGATTTAGTGAAAATCCTCACAGAGCCGAAAAACGCCCTCACAAAGCAGTATAAGGCCATGATGGCCATGGATCGGGTCGCCCTTGAATTTGAGCCGGAGGCTCTGGAGGCGGCGGCCGACAAGGCAATTGCGCTGGGCATCGGTGCGAGAGGCCTCAGATCCGTATTGGAGAACGTGATGACCGGTATCATGTATGCAGTTCCCTCGGACAGCCGGGTGGAGAAGATAGTCATAACACGTGCCTGCATTTCGGACGGTGCACAGCCGCAGATCTTCCGGAGGTCGGGGGCCGCGGTGAATCCGGACGCACAGAGCGCTTGACGGATCTCATCAGAGCCGCACACCCGTGCGGCTCTGTGTGTCAAAAGGAGCAATAAAATGGCAGATAACCTGGAATTTATGGATCGGATGGACGGGCCCGGCGGGCCGGTTCGGGGAACGATTGTGCCGTTTATGGCCCTCCGGGGTCTCTCCGTTTTCCCGGATATGATCCTCAGTTTTGATGTGGAACGCCCCCAGTCCATCGCTGCACTTGAAGCCGCGGTGGAAGGAGACAGGGAAATCTTCCTTACTGCACAGAAGGATGTGAATGAAGAAAACCCGGATCAGGAGGGGCTTTTTCCGATCGGGACCATATGCATACTGCGGCAGTATATTCGTACGAAAAGCGGTATGCGTGTCATGATGGAGGGAAAACTCCGCGCCCGGCTCCTCTCGTTGCAGAAAGAGGCAAAGTGTCAGACCGCCTGCGTGTTGCCTATCCCCGCTGGTGATGTGCCAATTACCGCCCGTGTCGAAGCCTTGCTTAGGCAGGTCATTAGCCTCTACGAGGAATATTTGAGTGCCTCCGGGAATGCCTCGCCGGAAACGATCCTTTCCCTGGCCTTGAGGAATGATCCGACTTATGTGGCGGATTACGTAGCCCAGAACATGCATCTCCGTCATGAGGAAAAACAAAAGGCGCTTGAAACGCTGGATCCTGTGCGGCGACTCGCTCTTGTGGCCCGGTTTCTTACAAGGGAAAACGAGGTCCTCTCCATAGAGCGAGATATCAACGACAAACTCCGCAGCCACATGGGACAGATCCAACGGGAGAACGTCCTGCGGGAACAGATGCGCTTGATTCAATCGGAGCTGGGCGAGGACAGCGATGAGGAGATCGTCAATTATCGGGATAGGATCCAGGCATTGCATCTTCCGAATGAAATCGAAAAGAAACTTCTTAAAGAGGTCGACAGGCTTTCAAAGCAGCCATTCGGTTCTGCGGAGGGGTCCGTCCTGCGAGGATATCTGGACGTATGTCTTGAGCTTCCATGGAATAAAAAAACTAAAGAACGCATCAGCGTTGAAGCCACGCGCAAGATCCTGGACGAGGATCATTTTGGACTTGAAAAGGTCAAGGAGCGTATCTGCGAATTCCTTGCCGTGCGCCAGCTGAAACCCGACATGGGTGGGAGTATCCTCTGCTTCGTGGGACCTCCAGGGACCGGAAAAACCTCCGTAGCCATCAGTATTGCTCGTGCACTGAACAGGAAACTCGCCAGGATGTCTCTGGGTGGTATCCACGATGAAGCGGAAATCCGCGGTCACCGCAAGACCTATATCGGTGCCATGCCCGGAAGAATCATGACAGCCGTGAATCAAGCGGGGACAATGAATCCGCTTCTGCTTCTCGACGAGATCGATAAGCTCGCTTCCGACTATCGGGGTGATCCAGCATCCGCTTTGCTGGAAGCACTGGACCCAGAGCAGAATGCATCTTTCCGGGATCACTATCTTGAGATCCCATTTGATCTGTCTGACGTGTTGTTTATCACTACGGCGAACACTACAGAAACGATACCGCGTCCGCTTCTGGACCGCATGGAGGTCATAGAACTCACAAGCTATACTGATGAGGAGAAATTACATATCGCAAAAGACCATCTTCTTCCAAAGCAGCGAAAAAAACACGGGCTTAACGCACGCCAGCTGCGAATCAGTGACGATGTCATTCGGAAAGTAATCGCTGAGTATACCCGGGAGTCGGGTGTCCGTCAACTGGAACGAGAGCTTGCCGCTATCTGCAGAAAAACCGCCGTAATACTTGCTACGGGCGAGTCCAGAAGCTACACCGTACGAGGCGCTATGCTTGAAGAACTGCTCGGCGTGCGCAAATACCATCCCAGCATCCTGGGCCAGTCAGATAGAGTGGGGCTTGTGAAGGGGCTCGCCTGGACGGCCGCGGGCGGCGAGATCCTGGAAGCTGAAGCGATCTCGCTGGAGGGTACCGGGAAGTTGGAACTCACCGGAAACCTGGGCAATGTCATGAAGGAATCCGCCCACGCTGCTCTCAGTTATATCCGCAGCAGAGCGGAAGTTTTGGGCATCGACAAGGAATTTTACAAGACTCGGGATCTTCACATCCACTTTCCGGAGGGGGCAGTTCCAAAGGACGGGCCCTCTGCGGGAATCACCATTGCCATCGCGCTGATTTCCGCACTCACTGGCTGCCCGGTGCGGCGTGACGTTGCGATGACTGGGGAGATCACTCTCACAGGACGGATACTCCCGATTGGCGGCCTCAAAGAGAAGACCATGGCTGCACTGAGGGCCGGTATACACACGGTAATCCTTCCGGCGGATAATCAGAGAGATCTGGAGGAGATTGACCAGGATGTACGCCGTGCGCTGAATTTCGTTGCTGTTTCCCATGTGGACGGCGCGCTCTCCACTGCAATCGATTTCTCGGCTCGGGAGCCGATTTCACCGGCACCTGAGTTGATCAGTGCTCTGCCCGCAAGAAGCATAGGAGAAGCAGGAATTCGGCAATGATAGACTTTCGAAAGACAGATTTCCTACGTTCCGCTGCATCAACGCGGGATTTCTTCCGGGATAGACTCCCACAAGTGGTTTTTGCCGGACGTTCGAACGTGGGCAAGTCGTCGGTCATCAATTGCCTCGCCGACAGGAATCATCTCGCACGGGTAGGCGCAACCCCGGGAAAAACTGCACAGGTAAACTATTTTCTCACGGAGAAACGGGTCTATCTCGTGGATTTGCCGGGCTACGGATTTGCCAAGGTCTCCAAGGCGGAACGGGAAAGATGGGGGAAACTCATAGAGTCCTTTTTTTCTCAGTCAGACAGTATTGCCCTCGGTGTATTGATTGTTGATGCCCGGCATGCCCCCACACCAGACGATGTTCAGATGTACGACTGGTTTCAGAAAACGGGACGTCCGGTCCTTGTTGTCGCGAACAAGGCCGACAAACTCAAACGAAGCGAGGAGATATCATCTTGTGATATCATCCGTAGGACACTGGGGATGACGGAAAATGATACTGTGATCCTGTTTTCCGCAGAACGAAAGACTGGACGATCGACACTGGCAACCGGGATTGAAAAAGCCTTGGGGCTATGATACAATCAACAGGATGAATGAAATACTGCAAAATCTCGACTGGTCTGTATTGACAGACTTGCTTTTGAGTGCGATTCCAGCCCTGGTCTGCATCACATTGCATGAATTCAGTCACGGGTACGCTGCGTTTCTCCTGGGAGACGATACCGCGAAGCGCATGGGTCGCCTGACGCTCAACCCCCTCCGGCATATCGACGTGATGGGTCTTGTCATGCTTGCATTCCTGCATTTCGGCTGGGCCAAGCCTGTTCCTGTGGATATGAAGAATTTCAAAAGGCCTAAGCTTGGGATGGCAATCACAGCACTTGCGGGACCACTGATGAACGTCATCATCGCTTGCGTTGCTTTGTTCCTCTACGGACTGTTTCTCCCGTTGCTTTCTTTGAGCAACGTGGGGATCTACGGACTCAAAATGTTATATATCACAGCTTCTCTGAGCGTGTCGCTTGCAGTTTTCAATCTTATTCCCATTCCGCCTCTGGATGGCTCGAAAATCCTCTTTTCTGTATTTACAGACCGTGGATATATATGGCTCATGCGATATGAGCGATATGGGATGATCCTTCTGGCAGTCATTCTCTTGACTGGAGTGATCTCTTCGCCCCTATATCGTGTCACGGAGGCATGTTTGGATTTCCTCATGAATCTTGCCGGGCTCGGTGCACGGCTGACAGGATTGTTGTTGCGAGGAGGTGTTGCCGCTTGAACGATCCGACCTTTCGTCTTGAGGGCGTGGTACGCACACGGGACGAGATGTCCGATTTTGAAGGGCCGCTTACTCTTATCCTGCAGTTGCTGTCAAAGAACAAAATTGAGATTCGTGACATCCGCATCTCTCTTATCCTGGAGCAGTATCTTGAGTTTCTGGCCGGAATGGATGAGGAGGACTTGGAGACATCAAGCGAATTTGTCGCCATGGCATCCCATCTGGTCTATATCAAGACAAAAATGCTGCTTAACACAGGGGACGAAGAGGTATCCGAGCTCGAGGAGTTGATAACCTCTCTAGAGCAGCTGAAGAATCGAGACACTGCCTCCAGAGTTCGACAGGCAGTTCCTGAACTGCAAGAGATGTACAAACGCGGCGCAGCTCTCATCTGCAAGGTGCCTGAGCCGCTGCCGACACGGACGGAGTACCAGTATTCTCATGAGCGGGAGGACCTCCTTCGTGCAATCCTTGAGGTGTTCCGCAAGTCTGACGGAGAAACGTTGCCGCCAGTTCAAGGGAAACGGATTATCCCGAGTCGGATCGTCTACCCCGTAGGTGAGAAGTCTAGGGAGATTCTGGAGCTTCTTGGCAAATATGGTGTCATGCGGATGAACGCACTCATCGGTTCCAGCAAGAGCCGGTCAGAGGCGGTTGCAGCATTTATTGCCATTCTGGAGCTTTGCAGGGAGGGGCGGATCCTTCTGGCAGGGACTGAAGACGATCCAGTCATAACGGCTACGAGCCAGGAAAGCGGAGAGAACAATGGAACTGCGTGATATTGAAGGAGCGCTGGAGGGAATCCTGTTTGCTTCCGGCGAACCTGTGAAAGAGGGGCGGATCGCCGCTGTATTGGGCGTTGATCGTGAGCTGATTGCAGATACCGCCGCTCGCCTTGCCGACAAGTATGCCTATGAGCGCCGGGGGATACGCATTGTACGTATGGAGGACTCCCTACAGATGTGTTCCTCACCGGAATATGCGGACACCATTCGAATGGCGCTGGAGACTAGGAAACCACCTCAGCTCTCCCAACCTGCACTGGAAGTACTTGCCATCGTGGCTTACTATCAGCCTGTCACTCGCGTTTACATTGAGCAGGTTCGCGGCGTGGACAGTTCCTATACTGTGAATCTTTTGCAGGAGCGCGGACTCATTGAGCCATGCGGCAGACTGGCTGTCCCCGGCAGACCGGTCCTGTACCGGACCACCAGTGCGTTTCTTCGCACCTTCGGTATTGAAAGCCTGCAGGAACTTCCTGACCTTCCAGAAAGCAATGAGGATGCGGATGGACAACTAAAACTGCAGAACGCGATCACTGCCCTGCAGACAACAGAAGAAGAGTCATGATTGGTTGGGTCATCGCGGCAGGGATTCTGCTGATTATTGCGCTCCTGCCAGTGGGGGCTGTTGCTGAATACAGCGCCGAAGGATACTGGGTCAAGCTCCTGATCGGTCCTTTCCGAAAACAACTTTTACCTGAAGCGGAAATACAAAGAGAGCGGAAACCGAAAAAAAAGAAAGCGACAGCGGAAAAAGCGAAAGCCAAGTCTGCCCGATCAGGGGAGAGGAAGACGAAAAAGGGCGGTACCGTTGACTATATTAAGCTTATCCGGCTGGCTATAGACGAATTGGGGCTTTTCAAGAAGCGGCTTCTGATCAAAAACCTCACGGTGCACTATACCGCAGCATCTTCGGATCCCTTTTCCACCGCTATGCAGTTTGGAGGGTGCTGCGCAGGGGCGGGGACGCTCATGGCTCTGATTCGTTATAATTTCCGCGTACGAAATTTGGACTTGGCTTCTGATGTGGATTTTGACGCGAAAACGCCCAGCGTTTTTCTCGCTGCGGATCTTCGTATCGCAGTATGGGCGGTTTTGGGTCTTGTACTACGATTTGTCATACGTTTTTTGAAGGAATCGGCAACACGGAAAGCGTCTGCTCTCGAAGCAACTCGAGATACGACAACACAGGGAAAGGTGGAGACTATAAATGGATAAACATCCTATCGGGGAACTGATGACCACGACAATGCAGAAAATTCGAGAGATGGTGGACGTGAACTCCATCATCGGCACGCCCATAACCGTTCAGGACGGGCTGACGCTGATCCCGGTTTCCAAGGTGAGTTTCGGCTTCGCCTCGGGCGGTTCTGATTTTCAGGGCAAGCGCGCGGATGCGTCGAATCCGTTTGGTGGCGGTGCCGGGGCCGGCGTGAAGATTGATCCGGTAGCTTTTATTGTTGTGAAAGACGGAACGACACGTCTTCTCAATGTGGGCGGTGCGGAGCCCTCCGTGCTGGACAAACTGGTTGACCTTGCCCCCGACATCGTTGACAAAGTCTCCGGCGTAATTGACAAGCATAAGGAGACAAGGTCTGCTACTGTTGAAAGGAACGAGGAGTAATCTCAATTTCTGCGCTTGGAACGGATTCTGTCATTTCTTTCAACATGAGGTTTCTATGAGAGAACGACTGCAGAAGATCCTTGCCTCAGCTGGGATTACCTCCAGGCGAAAAGCGGAGAAACTGATTTTAGAGGGCCGCGTTGTGGTGAATGGTACCGCAGCTTCTTTGGGCGATTCGGCGGATTTGGAAACGGATCGTATCATTGTGGACGGAAGGGCTGTCGAGACTGCACAAACCCATCTTTATCTAGCTCTCTATAAGCCACGGGGATATCTCAGCTCTGTCTCTGACGAACGAGGAAGAAAAACCGTAACAGATCTGGTATCCGGTTGCGGGACCCGAGTCTATCCCATCGGTCGATTGGACCTCCAATCTGAAGGACTGTTGCTTCTGACCAACGATGGTGAATTTGCAAATCTGGTATCACACCCAAGATACGAAAACGAAAAGACATACTTCGTAAGCGTTCGCGGTGAAGTCGAAACCAAACTGCCGGCTTTGATGCTTCCTATAGAGATCGAGGGAAAAATGACACGCCCCGCCGAGGTGGAAGTTCTTTCGGACGATGGTGAAAAGGCAAAACTGCGATTTACAATCCGAGAGGGGCGGAATCGGCAAGTGCGAAGAATATGTGAGACGGCGGGACTGGAGGTCACGCGTCTCGTTCGGTATTCAGAGGGGTGCGTCACTATCGACGGGCTGCGTCCTGGACAATGGCGCAGACTAACAGATCAGGAAGTGCAAACGCTTGCCCACCGATGAATCAGAAGGGGATCGGAATACCAGCGGAGGTTTTGAGAATGGAACAGGATGTACTCAAGCGAATCCGGGAGATGATCCCGACGTTCTCTAAAGGACAGAAGAAAATTGCGTCCTATATACTGGAAAACTACGACAAGACCGCTTTTATGACAGCGGGACGATTGGGCAACACAGTAGGAGTGAGCGAGTCAACGGTAGTGCGTTTTGCCGCAGATCTTGGATATGATGGGTATCCAGAGATGCGCCGTGCTCTTCAAGATCTCATAAAGAATCGTCTGACTTCCGTACAGCGTATCGAGGTCTCCAAGGGTCTCATGAAAAACGCGGAGACGCTGCCGTCCGCCGTTCTTGCGGCGGATATAGAGCACCTGCGTGCCACTTCAGAAGGGCTGCCTGGGAGTGATTTTGATTCCGCCGCCGAGGCTATCAGCAAGGCAAATGCCATTTATATCATGGGCATCCGATCGGCGAACTCCGTAGCAGTTTTTATGGGACACTATCTCAATATGCTGTTTCCAAACGTCAGGATCGTGAACGAGAGTTCCTCAAGTGAAGTGTTCGAGCAGATTTTACGGGTAGGAGAAGGAGATGTGTTTTTGGGAATCAGTTTCCCAAGGTATTCAAGACGGACCATTCGTGCTATGGAATACGCAAAAGCAAGAGGTGCCACGGTCGTTGCCATTACTGACGCTGCCTCGTCCCTTTTGGTGCCGGCGGCTGATCTTCGTCTCTATGCCAAGAGCGACATGATTTCCTTCGTGGACTCCCTCGCCGCGCCTATGAGTCTTGCAAGCGCCCTTATCGTAGCGGCGGCCGATAAATCCAGCCAGGACTTAACAGCGGATTTCGCTCGTCTAGAGAAACTGTGGTCGGAATTCGGGGTCTATGAAAAGACAGAGCACTGAAATCGCCGTTGTAGGAGCCGGCGCGGCAGGAATGCTCGCAGCCGGTACTGCCGCAGAGATGGGCGCTTCAGTGCTCCTCTTTGAGCGAGGACCGAAGCCAGGGCGTAAACTGCGCATCACGGGAAAAGGACGCTGCAATATTACAAATGACTGCTCTCCACGCGAGGTCATGGAAAACATTCCAACTAACGGAAAATTCCTCTATTCGGCGCTGGAAGCTTTCCCGCCTGAAGAGGTCAAGAAGTTTTTCGAAATTTTGGGCGTTCCGCTCAAGACGGAGCGCGGACGCCGTGTTTTTCCATGTTCTGATCGTGCCTCTGATGTTGTAGACGCGCTTGTTCGTTTTTGCGCGCAGAATGGTGTGGAAGAAATACGGGGCAAGGTGCGTGACGTGCGCCGTGAGGCAGACGGCACGTTTTTTCTGGAAACAGAAGCAGGGGATTTTCATGCAAAACGCGTGATCCTCTGTACTGGAGGCATGTCGTACCCCATGACGGGGAGCACAGGTGACGGGTATGTCATCGCAAAGCGGTTGGGCCACACGATCGTTCAGCCTCGAGCTTCTCTTGTTCCACTTCTTACGAAGGGAGACTTATGTAGTCGACTTCAAGGACTCAGTCTCAAAAATGTGACTCTCACAGTTTTGGGAGAGAGAGGAAAGCCTATCTATGAGGAGTTAGGCGAGATGCTCTTCACTCATTTCGGGGTCTCGGGTCCACTTGTCCTGTCCGCAAGCGCCCATATCCGGGACTGGTCCAAAGGCCCATATAAGGCTTGGATAGACCTTAAACCCGGATTGGACGAAAAAAAGCTTGATGCTCGGATTTGCCGGGATCTTCGGGAAAATGCGAATCGATTTTTCTCTCATGCAGTTCGTGGACTCATGCCAGCGAAGCTGGTGTCGGTGGTCGCAGAACTCGCAGGGATCCCTATGGATGAAAAGGCAAATTCCGTCACCCGCGCGCAGCGCCAAGCTCTGCTTCATGTGCTAAAGATGTTCCCTTTGGAGTTCGTTGGGACACGGCCGGTGGACGAAGCTGTTATCACATCTGGAGGCGTGAGCATTCGTGAAGTGAATCCAAGGACAATGGAATCCAGGCTCGTGCCGGGACTCTTTTTTGCTGGTGAAATCTTAGATGTTGACGGATATACTGGCGGTTATAATCTTCAGATTGCCTGGTCGACAGCCAGAGCTGCTGGGATACATGGAGGAAAAATAACGTGAAAAGCATCGCCATTGACGGACCGGCAGGGGCCGGCAAGAGTACGCTCGCCAGGGCTGCGGCTTTGCAGCTTTCCTATGTGTATGTTGATACCGGCGCAATTTATCGCTGCGTTGGGCTTTACGCTCTTCGGAAGGGAGTAAAGCCCTCTTCGGCTGAGGAAGTGAATGCTCTTCTACCTGAGATTAAGATCGATCTCCGCCACGATGACAGCGGACTGCAGCGAATGAGTCTATGCGGAGAGGACGTGACTGACAAGATTCGTACGCCTGACGTCTCTGCTGCTGCATCTGCAGTTTCTGCGATTCCCGAGGTGCGTGCATTTCTGCTGGAAATGCAGCGGGACTTGGCTCGCCGTCACAATGTCATTATGGACGGACGTGATATTGGTACTGTGGTGCTACCTGATGCCGATGTTAAAGTTTTTCTCACTGCGTCCCCTGTGGCACGTGCAAAACGTCGTTGGCTGGAACTTCAGGAGAAGGGCGTGAAGACAACATTTGACGAGGTCTTGAATGACATGATCCTACGGGACAAAAATGACAGCACACGTGCTGCTGCTCCGCTGAGGCAGGCGGAGGATGCCATACTGCTGGATACATCGAATTACACATTGGAGGAGAGTATTCAAGCCTTAATGGAAATAATCTATGAAAGAATCAAGTAAGAGGGCGTTCCGGATCTGGTACAATCTCATGGCAGCTATTGCTTTCGTGGTGGTATGCCTTGTGCATCGTCCGAAATTTACCGGGAAGGAACATTTGCCGGATGGGGCTTCGGTTCTCTGCTGCAACCACACCAAGTGGTATGATCCGATTCTCATAGGCCGAGCGTTCTGGCCGGGGCGTCCCATTCGCTATATGGCAAAGGCTGAATTGTTCAGGAATAAACTCGTGGCCTTTTTTCTCTATCGGATCGGTATGTTTCCGGTCGTTCGGGGGAGCGCGGATATTTCCGCTGTGAAAAAAGCGGTGCATTTTCTTGAGGAGGGAGATGCTGTCCTGATTTTCCCGGAGGGAACGAGAACGAAGACAGATGGAGAGGTTCGCCCGAAAGGCGGCGCAGTGAAAATCGCACAATTGGCCGGCGTTTCCGTAGTGCCGATTTATATTTCAAAAAAACGGAGTGTCTGGAAACGGATACCCGTTATTATTGGAAATCCTTTCCGCATCGATTCCAACATCACAGACCACCAAGAGCAGGCGCGAGTCCTAATGGACAGGATTTATGCTCTTAGGGAGGCGCTCTGACATGGAGATTCACATCGCCAAGACGGCCGGATTCTGCCACGGTGTGCGCCGGGCAGTCCGTATGGCATTAGAGGCTGCCAGTGACGGCCGTACCTGCTATACACTTGGACCTCTCATCCATAATCGTGATGTGAGCCGTATGCTGGAGGAGAGGGGAATCCATGAGGCGGATAATCTTGAGAATGTCCCTAATGGGGCGCGCGTGATTATACGCAGTCACGGAATCGGACGCATGGAGTATGAATGTCTCTCGGCACGGGGGTGCGAGATCATTGACGCGACCTGCCCAGACGTGGCTGCGATCCACGAGACCGTTCGAAAAGAAGATGAAGAAGGGCGCCGCATTCTCATTTTAGGGGATGCTAGCCACCCAGAGGTAGCCGCTATCGCGGGATGGTGCCGTGAAGCTTTGACGGCGGGAACACCTGTAGAACTTGAAAACCTGCTACGGGAGCATCCGGAAATACCGCAAATGCCGATCTCAGTTGTTTCACAAACCACCGCGATGAGAGAAAATTACGAAAAATGCGTTGAAATCCTAAAAAAAGAGTGTACAAATCTGGAATTGTTTGATACAATATGTGATACTACCTACCATCGCCAAAAAGAAGCAGCAGAATTATCCAGGCACTGTGACACGATGATCGTAATCGGGGGAGCAGCCAGTGCAAACAGCCGAAGACTCTATAAAGTCTGTCGGGAATACTGCGATCGGGTTTACTTTATCGAGAATGCTTCACAGTTGCTGCCAGAAATGCTGCTGGGTGCGGAAACAGTGGGTATCACTGCCGGCGCATCAACGCCGCAGTGGATAATTAAGGAGGTCAATCAGAAGATGAGCGACGAGATCAGAATCGAAGAGCCGGTCGCGGAAGCGACCGAGGCCGAAGTGGCTGCGGAGGCAGTCAACGAGGCTCCCGTTCCGGAGCAGGTGCCCGAGGAACCCGAGTCCTTTGAGGAAATGCTGGAAAAGTCCATAAGAACCCTCTACACAGGAGATCGGGTAAAAGGTATCGTCGCTGCGATCACCCCCACTGAAATCTCCGTGGATCTCGGTACGAAGCAGTCCGGCTATATCCCGATCGGCGAGTTGAGCGATGACCCTAACGCAAAGGCGGAGGACCTTGTGAAAATCGGTGACGAGATCGAGTCTTTCGTGGTCCGCGTCAACGACGTGGAAGGCACTGTGATGCTCTCCAAAAAACGCCTGGATTCCATTAAGTCCTGGGATGACATCGATGAGGCGCGTATTTCCCGCATGCCGGTCGAAGGAAAGGTCATCGAGGACAATAAGGGCGGTGTTGTGGTATCCATCCGCGGCATCAAGGTCTTTGTGCCCGCCTCTCAGACGGGACTGCCCAAAGAAGCAGCTATGAGCGAGCTCCTGGGCCAGACCGTGAAGCTCAGGATCACTGAGGTCAATCAGGCACGTCGACGCGTAGTTGGATCTATCCGTGCCGTGGCTTTCGAAGAGCGCAAGGCCATGGCCGAAAAAATCTGGGATGATATCGAAGTCGGAAAGGAGTACGAGGGCGTTGTTAAGTCTATGACTTCTTATGGCGCTTTCGTTGATATCGGCGGGATTGACGGAATGGTGCATGTCTCCGAACTGAGTTGGAAACGTGTACGTCAGCCCAGCGATGTGCTGAAGATCGGGGACAAGATCAATGTTCATGTTTTGTCCTTCGACAAAGAGAAGCACAAGATTTCTTTGGGCCACCGTAAGAAGGAGGATAATCCATGGTATAAGTTTACACAGTCTTTCGGCGTTGGCGACGTGGTTGAGGTCAAGATTGTCAAACTCATGGATTTCGGCGCGTTTGCTGAGGTCATTCCAGGGGTGGACGGTCTGATTCACATCTCCCAGATCGCAGATCACCGTATCGGTAGGCCAGACGAAGTGCTGGCGGTTGGGCAGACGGTTAATGTGAAGATCACAGATATCAATAACGAGAAGCAGAAGATCTCTCTGTCTATCCGTGCTTTGCTGGATCAGCCTAAACCGGTAAAGGATCAGGAGGAAGAGGAAGCGTCTGATGCGGTCGTATATGATACTGACAGTCCCGACGCTAGCTATGTGACTGAAACCGAATAACCTTTCAAGTACAGGACGTCCGACGCAATCGCGTCGGACGTCCTTTTGCGTCGTGTTGTCGTATTTCTGGAGTAAGACATTTCCATGAGTTTACAATAGAGAGAAAGGTTGTGTTTATCTGCTTGCAACATCAATAATGAGAAAGAGAACGTGACCAGCACAAAAGGTGGACAAAACCGCTCTCATGCAGTAAAATCATCGTAAGAGACTGGCTTCCGCGGAGAGGAGTATGTGTTATGTCTCTTGTCGTTATGGGAACATCGCCTCAGGTCTTCCGGTATATCGGGGATCACACACACAGTACTGCGGAACTGATACTTAATCTATCCGGACATGGAGTAACGTCCATCAATGGGCAGGAATACCCGTTTGGCCCCGGAACCATTCAAATCATCCCTCCTAATACCCCACACTGCAAGCGTGCAGACGAAGGATTCAGCGATGTGTATTTTCAGTCAGATGATCTGATGGACGGAGACATGTTCACATCGCATAAAGTATTGTCATTTTCGGACGACGCGGAAAAAACCGTGGAAAAACTGATGCTTTTGATGCTTTCCCGGTATCTTCCCGGGCAAAAGAGTGATCCGATCCTGGAACTGATGTATCGTTTGGTGCTGGAGCTTGTACGGGAACAGTGCAGCAATCTACGTCTGGACCCCGCGGTTGAGCAAGTGGAAAGCCTGTTGAAACACTCGTTCAATGACCCGGAATTAGATATTTCAGAGGTGTTGTGTTCTACCGGTTATTCGGAGGATCACATCCGACGCAGGTTTCGAGCGCAGATGCATATGACGCCGAACGAATACCTCAAAGGCCTGCGTATCGAGTACGCAAAACAGCTTCTCCGCCGGGAGGGGCGACTGCGGCTCTCCGTGTCCGCTGTGGGAGAGATGTGCGGGTATTATGACAGCCGGTATTTTTCAAGAGTATTTAAGCGCAGCCTCGGGGAAACACCTCGGGCTTACGCACAAAGGTATCGCCGAAACGAGAACATATGAAATAAAAAGGAACCGGGGCGTCACTGACGTCCCGGTTCTGGCTTGAGTGTTATTTCAGAAGACCCATGAGGGCATCCAGGATGCCTCCAGACTTTTTCTCTTCTCCCGCTGAATTGTTCTTTTTCTTCGAAGAAGAAGTTGTCTTCTTTTTGGAAGAGGAGGTGGTTTTCTTCGGAGTCTCCTCTTCAGCATCATTGCCGCCGCCCAGGAGGGAGCCCATGAGGCTGCCCATGTCTGCGTTAGCTAGGAGACTGCCCATGATTGTGCCAATCGGCGATGCAGTTTCCTCAGTTTTCTTCTGCGCCTGTGTCTGCTGTCCCAAGAGACTCATAAGCAGGGGGGAAGCAGCTGAAAGAATCGCCTTGGTCTGGCTGGAAGTCAGACCAGACTTGCCTGCAGCCTCATCCGCAGTAGCGTCCGCCTTTGAGCCCAGAAGGTGACCGAGGATTTTTCCGCCGTCCTCCAAATCTACATTGGAAAGAAAACTTCCCAGGCTGCTGGTGTCATCCTTGGCGTGATCCTCAAGAGCACCGGCAAAGCTTGCGGCTGTCTCTTCGTTCTGTGCCTGACCTGCGGCACCGTTGAGAAGGCTGGGGAGCGCAGAGGCCAAAACACTCTCTACACCTTTTTGTGAGGTCCCGGTGCGCTGACTCATCCCCTGAAGACTGTCGCTGCTGAGCATCGCACTCATAAGAGCTTTCATATCCATGATACATTCGCTCCTTTCGAAATATGAGCTTAATCTATTTATATTATAAGAGAGTAGTCAATACTTGTCAAACGAAATGGGAAACTTTTGGCCTCTGCTAGAAAAATAACTCTGCCTCTTGTATTCACAAGGAAAACACTTTATAATGAGGTTGTCCGATGCGGGAACAACATCCTGTAGTATGTGAGAGAAAAGGAGAACGGAAAAGATGGCTGAGGAAAAGAAAAAGAGGATTATCGATGCCGAATCCGGAGAAGAGGTCGAGGCAGGCTCTAAAAAACGAACCATGACCGAGGCAGCGCCGGTGGGCAACGCAGCGGGACTCCGTGTAGGAGCGATTGCCCTTTGGGTACTCGCAATTGTGTTCGAGGTCCTCGCACTCCTAGTTGTTCTGGGCAAGTTCGATCTCAAGTTCATTTCTACGCTCGCACAGTTGATCATTTTCTTGGTCCTGGATCTCGCCTGTGTCATCATCGGCGCGCAGCTCTGGAAGAAAGCAAATCATATTAAGCCGGCATCCGAGAAGAACAAGGCTCTCTTCTGGCTGTGGAACAACATGGGCGTCATC
>JAEEGL011877253.1_pt1 | contig 18650 bp, 8 predicted proteins | sample 9134231 | NCBI WGS metagenome assembly JAEEGL01 (sample SAMN16246548, study PRJNA631951) | gut metagenome | biome: gut microbiome; feature: rumen; material: fiber-attached | host: Bos | place: Iran: Karaj | collected 2018-10 | reverse complement strand
CTGATAATGCAAACAGCAATGCGGGAGAGGACTTAGAATTTACCCGGGAGGAGCTTGCCGAGGCTCTCCCGTATCGTGTCCGCTTTGTCGGTTTTACGGAGCGGCGATGGTATTCTCCTCCCAGCTGTCCCTGGTGCGACGCGGAAACCGGCGACCTGGATCCCGCATTATCTCTGTTTGGCAAGTTTCCCCGGACTCCCTTCGCCCGCTGTCCCGGCTGTTTCCGGGTTTATTTCCGGCCGCACAGTCAGGAACCGGCTCTCATAAAATCCCCCGTGCTCCGGTCTTCCGGGAAATATTTTAAGTGGCTGGCTATTCTGCCGGGGATTGTTTTTATTGCCGGATGGGTCATTTTGGGAATGACCTGGGCTCTTCTGACAATATTTCTGGTGTGGCTTTTTTTGGCGGCTGTCGCCGGCATGTTTATCTTGTATATCAGGGATCTGGGTACCACCGAAGAGGAGATCCGAAGATCCCAGAAGCGGCTCGAAAGCAACATCTATGTTGCCGCCTTGCGGGATCATGGCGTGGAAGTTCCGTATTATTACCTGAGGCGGGTGGAGAAGGAGGAGGAGGCAGCCAAAAGCAGTCACAAGTCTGCTTCCGCCTCCTGATATCAGGTGTCGCATGCCTGAATTCGCCTGAGGACAGACAGGAAAACGCTATTCCGAGGAGCCGCGGCAGTTATTTCGGGATAGCGGCTATCAGTTCTGCCAGGGCTTTTTTGATATCCGGGATCGCAGAGAGCGCGCTGATAACCTCCTGAATGCGATCGGCGGTTTTCTGAATCTTTTCTCCCCGGGGCTTCAGATGGAAGATATCGATAATGTCCTGGGGGGTGATTTCGTTAATAAGAAGGTTTCCGGTGCTCTTTGCCACGCAGTAGGCCGCGGCGATTTCCACCCGGGAAATGTTTTCCGGACTCCGGAGATAGTCTGAAACGGTGCTGTCGCTTTTCGAGTCGGCCAGGTTGCGGGATCGCGCCAGAACAAATTTTCTCCGGCGGTAGATAAAGCCCTCGCTGTCAGTGACAAAGCCATGGTCTGACACCACCTCCTTTATCAGTTCCTGAACCTTGAGTTCCTCCTGTCCCTTTCTGAAGGGGGTTTTGTTTCTGCGGGCAATAAGCCTGAGCCGCGCCAGAATCAGTTCCCGCCGCACCGGGGCTTCGGTTTCGATAAGGCTCAGCACGGAATCCCGGAGTTCGGCATCCGCAATCTCAGCCATATTGTGGGTTATCTGCATGGCCTGACTCAGAGCGTCCAGACTGGCTCTCTGGTAGGGCGGAATGCTTTTCTGCCGGGTAACAAAGGGCACCGGGAACATGGCGGCAAAAAGTTCCCCCGGAGATGCCTCCTCCTGCTTAACCTGCTTCCGGCTGCTCTCAAAGTCCAGAATGGCCGCGGACACGGCTTCCTTTCTTTCCCCGTCGGCTGAATAGAATCCGCTGCTGCCTGCGGCGCTGCTCTCGTCGTCCTCCTCTGACATCATAAAGCCGTTAAAGGATTCATCGGTGTTAATGAACTCCGGCATGTCAAATTCCTGATCGTTGGTGGACATGTCGATGCTGAACACGTTGAGTATTTCGGGATTGCTGTCGCTGTCCGCAGGGCCGTCATCATGATAGGTCAGGAGGGAAGGCTTCTGGGGAACCGGGCCGGAATTTTCCGCCGGATCCGGAGCAGCCGTTCCGGAGTTATTGCTTTCCCGGTCTTCCCTGTCATCATCTTCGCTGGGATTCGCGGCATCCCGTTCAAAAACATCCACATTCAGGAAGTTGGAATCCTCCAGCCGGCCGTCTCCGGCAGTGCTGGCAATGCAGGTATTGGGATCCTCGCAGTCGCTGATAATGCTGATGGAAAGAAAGCGGAACAGCGGGATGGAGAGCTTTTCGAAGCCCGCGGAGGCTCCCAGAATAACGGCAAAGTATTTCTTTTCGGCATCGTTCCGCAGCCAGGAGGCCAGTCCGCTGATGAAATTCTGGTTCCAGCCGCGGTTTGTCCGAATGTGGTGCATGGCCTTGAGGTAGAAGAAGGGGATTTCCGGCTTGTTGTCGGAAAGATGGCTGAACACATTGATGATGCGCTGGCAGCAGGGCAGCTCGTCCATGCGGCTTATGAGATCCTCCAGCGCCATGTCAGGGTTGCTCTCGCAGAGTTCCCGGAGCTCATTCAGAATGCCGGTATTGAACGACGCCTTGTCATGGGACGGCGGGGTTTTATCGGAGCGGTTAACCAGATAATGGAAGATGTCCATGATGTCGTAGCAGAAGCCCGCATCGGTATCGGGGTAGCCGAAGGCGGGGTTTCTGGTATAGGAAATCACCAGAGACATGAGAGTTCTTTCCTGGTATCCGGTGCTGAAGTAGGGCCTTTTAAGAGAGCGCAGCCTGATGCCCATCATGACGGAGTCGGAGATATGGGGCTCCAGGTTCATGAGAGTCTGCTCGCTGATAATGTCCGGAGCCGGGGCGATGCCCAGGAGGATCATGGCTGCTGCGGCTCCCATGCGGGTCTGGCGATCCAGCACCGGGAACTCGTAATTCTGGCCCTTCAGAAAATTCGGCGGCAGGGACTCGAAATGAAATTCCGGCCAGGCCTGAGAGAGCTTTTCCTGCGCCTTTTCGTCCAAAGCCACCAGGAACTCCACTTCGCTGATGCTGACCTCCAGGCTGGCGTCATAGTCCAGAGTGGGTTCCTTGTTAATGATGAGAAAAATCTTTCTGCGATAACCCCGCCGGGGCAGGCAGGTGTTTTTCAGGAGATCCAGATAGTCTTCCCGCACCGGCAGCGTATCGGAAAACTCCAGGGCGTCGTTCCAGGAAATGCCGAGAGACCCCATTGCCACAAACCGGTACAGTCTGCAGGAATCCATGATTGCCAGAATACGGGACATCAGCTGCGCTCCTTGTGTTGAGAACCGTCTCGGCCGGGGCGCCGGCTAAGCCGGACGCTGTCCGGCCGGAGCCCGCTGCCCGGCCTCCGGGTTTTCTCCCGGGGCGGCCTGAGACGAGGCATGAGTCACTCCCGGAGCATAGCGGGATTCCTGAATGCCCTCCTTGACCTTCTTCAGGCTTTCGATAAACTGCGGCCCCTTCCGGAGAATAAGACCGGTAGCCAGCACATCCACCATGGTGAGATGGGCCAGCTGGGAGGCCATGGGGATATAAATGTCTGTGTCTTCGGGAATGTTCATGGACAGCACCAGGGTGCATTCCTCGGCCAGAGGGGAGTTTTTGGCGGTCATGCCGATAACCGTGGCGTTCCGGCTCCGGGCCAGAGTGGCCACATCCACCAGATCCTTGGTTCTTCCGGTGTGGGAGATCAGAATGAACACCTCCTCCAGATTGGAGTTGGCCGCGCTCATCAGCATCATTACCGGATCCTCGAAGTAATTGCACGGGATATTGAAGCGGAAGAACTTGTTCATCATGTCATGAGCCACGGCGGCGCTGGATCCCAGACCGCAGAAGGTGATCTTCTTGGCGCAGCTCAGAATGTCCACGCATCTCTTGATGACGTAGATGTCCAGACTCTTCTGGGCCTCGGTAAGAGCGGAAATGGAGGCCTCGAAAATCTTTTTGGTATAGTTTTCGGTAGTGTCATTGGCTTCCACATGAATGTTCACGTAGGGAGTGCCCTTGGCAATGCTCTGAGCCAGCCTGAGCTTGAATTCCGGAAAGCCCTTGAGATTGAGGTGCTGGCAGAAGCGGTGCACCGAAGGCTCGGACACCTCCGCCAGCTTCGCCAGATTGGCGATGCTGGAGCTTATCACCGAGTGGGGATCGGCTCTTACCGCATCGGCGATTTTCTTTTCCGTGCGGCTCAGGGAATCATATCTCTCAAATATGGAATCCAGAAAATTCATCAATCAGTCCTCATCTAGCTCTGGCTGGGGGCGGCTGCAGCTTTCAGGAGGCGGCTCAGGAGGTGACAGCATTCCTGAAATAAAACTACAGGCGGGCGGTGTTTTATTATCTGTTTTAAGGCGCCGGCTCTTTTTGCGGGACGCCCGCATTTTCGGGAGAGCGGTTTTGCAAGAGGGCGGCTCTTCCCGGTGCTCCTGCCGGAAATAAATAACAACCCGGCACGGCTGATTTTAGCACAGCGCTAGAAAACGATTTCATATTTTTCTGCAAAAATGTCGTTCAGGGCACATCCTGGAATTTTTTTCCGGAGAAGAATGGAATTTTTTATAAAACTGCTGAAAATTCCCTAAAACGCTTTTGCTAAAATGGCTCTTTTTGCCTGAATTTTATTACACGAGCTTTCAGCAAAGTCAGAGCAGGCATATGACAATGGCAGCATAGCAGAGCAGGCATAGCAGGGAGGCAATAAGCCTCTGAAATGATGATGAAAGGAAATGAAGCAAATAAAGCAAATGAGGAATGCGCGAAGAACGAGGAAAAAATGAAGATCGCCAAGGCTGGGAAGCGGTTTTTCTGTCATGATCCGGGAGCTCCGGAAGCCTGAAAATGTTTTCTTAGGAGCAATTTGGCGCCGCACCTTTTACAATCTCACAAAAATTTGAAAAATTTGTCTCCCGGAATTCACTAGTTATCATTGTTCCGGTAACATATGCAGCATAGCGGATTATTTTCTCCGCGCCCATGGAAGGGGCGGAGAACGATGATTTGGCGGATAATTCTGCGGAAAAGCCGGCGGGGCTTTTTCGGATCCGGTGTTAAGTTTAAGTTGCATATGGGAGTTTATGGAAATGGCAAATTATGCTCTGGTTGGAGATGTAGGCGGCACTAATGCCCGTCTGGCGTTTTGCAATCTTGAAAACGGCGAGATCAGCGATGTTGAGGTATTCTCCGCATTGGAAAACTCCAGCCTCGAGGATGTGATCAGGCTGTACTTCGGCAAGCACGCCGACATCAAGGTCAAGGATGCCTGCATTGCCATTGCCTGTCCTATTACCGGCGATCATGTGGTGATGACCAACAATCCCTGGGAATTCTACATTTCCGAGATGAAGGCTAATCTGAAGCTGGACAATCTGGAAATCATCAATGATTTCACCGGCCAGTCCATGGCCATTCCGGTGCTGGGAAAGCAGGATCTGGTGCAGATCGGCGGCGGCGAGCCTGCAAAGGACAAGCCGGTAGTGGTTTACGGCGCCGGCACCGGCCTGGGCGTGGCTCACCTCTTTAATTTCAAGGACAACTGGATCAGCGTTCCCGGCGAGGGCGGCCATGTGGATTTCGCCCCCAACAGCGAGGAAGAGGATGCCATTCTGGCCGTGCTCCGGGAAGAAATCGGCCACGTTTCCTATGAAAGACTGCTTTCCGGCATGGGCCTTGTCAATATCTACCGCGCCATTGTGATTTCCGACGAAAGACAGCCGGAGGCTCTGGAGCCCCGGGATGTTACCGAAAGAGCTCTCAGAGATGATCCCGACACCGACTGCCATCGCGCTCTCAGCCTGTTCTGCGTGATGATGGGACGCTTCGGCGGCAATCTGGCTCTGAACATGGGAGCCTTCGGCGGCGTTTACATTGCCGGCGGCATTGTGCCCCGCTTCCTGGAGTTCTTTAAGAATTCCGGCTTCCGGGTGGCTTTTGAGGACAAGGGCCGCTTCAAGAAGTATCTTTCCCAGATCCCGGTATATGTAATCACTCAGAAGTACTGCGGCCTTATCGGCGCCGGCGCTTATCTGAGACAGACCCTGGGGATCAAGCTCGGCTGATGCTGACCTTATGACATTATCGCAGGAAGAGGGATTGCCGCGGCAGTTCCTCTTTTTGTTATCATTGGAAATAAATTTTTGGTTCCGGAGCTGATCCTGAACAGATCCAGAGCAGTCTCAGGCATCAGGACGGGCTTCGGACAGAGCGGAGATGCCGCGATTTTCTTTGTTTTACGGGTTTCTGCGTTTTCCGGTTTTCTGAGTTGTTATTTGATGGCTATGATTAAGAAAGGATTTTTTAAACTGATGGCGCTTCCGGCGGCGGCCGCATTATTGTTTCTGGCGGTGGCCGGAACCTCCGAAGCCGCTCCCGGCAAGACCGCTCCCAAGGAGCAGAAGCCCGCATCCCTTACGGTGGAGCATGACGACCGGGCCGGAGATCTCCCCGAAGGCCGGAAGACCAAAAACACCCCGTTCGTAGCCAGCGAGGTGGATCCTAACGATCCCGCCAGACTCGGCATCGGCCTTGCGGAAATCGAGAAGAGAATCCGGGCCTTGCAGGAAAAGGAGAAGGACGGCAGCATCACTCCGGAAGAGACCCAGGCCCTGGAGGATTATCTTGATATCCGGAAAAGCGATCAGGAAATCCTCAGCGACGTTAAAACCATGGAATGGGTGTACACCTTTATTAACATGGATCCCGAGGACAACCGCTATCTCCGGGAGCATAAGGCGTTTTTCAAGGATCTGGAGGCGGATAAAAAGCTGGCCCCGACTCTTTCCGATGCGGATCTGGCCCTCCTGATCGCCAAATACACCGCCAAAAAGGAAAATGCCCAGACTGCCTACAGCCGGGTGAAGAATTTCTATGACAATTCCAGCAGCTATATTGAGACCTCTACCGCCAAAATCGGCGAACTGACCGCAGAGATTCAGGAAAACACCGCGGTGCTCCGGGATCTGGATCGCAACACCAGTCCCACTAAGTACCTCCGGCTGAAGGCCCGGAATGCGGCGCACACCTCCAAAATCAATGTCACCCAGTTCATTCTCAACAATTATGAGGTGTCCTACAAAAACCTGGCAGTGGGGGTTAACTACCGGCAGGAGATCCTGTCCGCGGTAACTGACTTTCTGGACAATATCAGGGAGCTCCATGCGGAAATGCGGCGGAAAAATCTCTCCAGCACCATGGACAAGGCCAGCAAGGCGGTGAGCGCCGCCAGGGAGTATCCGGCAGTGGCCCGGCTCGCCGAGCTCAACAGCATGATTCAGAAGGATATCGAGCTCGTTAACCGCGAGAACAACCTGTACGAGGCCGAAAACAACCGCCTGACCCAGCTTATTGCCGAGGCCCGGAGCTTTGAGGAGGATCTCAATAACCAGATTTCCTATTTCAAGGGCACGGTGAATCTGGCCCGGATCCTGCTGGCGCAGAACAACTACTACCGGAAGATAGATCTCCCTGACAATTTTACCGAGAACCTGTCCGATCGCCGCATGATGATGTATCAGAACCGGAATGATCTGAACGGTCTGGATGGCTTCCGGAAGAAGATCTACGAGGAAAACCGCAGCGATTTCAGTCAGAATCCCGAAATCGAGGGCCTTCTGAAGAAGCAGCTGGAGCTCAGATTCCGGCTGCTTTCGGAGCTTAATGTGATTCTGAACACCAATACCCGGAACGCCGCGAACCTCCAGATCAGCCACGACGCTTATGAAAAGATCCGTTCCTCCCTGAACGAGCAGATCCGTAACGCCCTGTTCTGGAACCCCTCCAATGTGCGTCTGGGCCGCAAGTGGGCGCAAAATTTTCAGGACAAGGTGGAAAAGAAAGACTTCATGCTGGCCAACTATATCCGGAATGTCAAGCTGGTACAGCCGTCATTCCGGGAATGCCTCGATGCCGGACTCCTGATTCTGGCTCTGGCTCTGGTTATTTGGGCGGGGCGGTTTTTTGAGAAGCGGCGGCAGGTGATCATGGCCAATATGGTTAAGCCCCGCAAGGCCGGCTACAGCGATGCCCCGGTGGCCCTGACAGCGGATCTGATGAAGGCGGCTCAGGTATTTCTTTTTACCTTCCTCTGCGGTCATATCATTTTGGGCATCACGGAATTCCGGGACGGCATTACCCAGGAGCTTATGACGGAGCATAATTTCTATGAAACCGTCTGGGGCCTCGCGCTCCTTCTTGCGGGAGCGGTGTTCTTTCTCCGGGTTTATTCCGCCGGCGGCGTGAACGAAAGGATCTTCAATGTCACCTTTGACAAAAAATTCTATAACGCTCACCGGAATATCTTTTTCTCCATTGCGGTGATCTGGCTTACGGTGCAGTGGCGGGTAAACACCCAGAACATCTTCACCAACGACGTCACCGGGCAGATGATCCTGTTTCTGATTTCCGCCTATCTCTCCTTCGAGTTTTTAAGGCTGGTATTCATCAGCTTCAAGAGAAAGGATGTGCTCTTCCGGAAGAAGTTCATCATTGCGGTGGCGCTCCTCCTGTGCATCACCCAGATGATCATCACCTATCTCGGGTATTACTATTCCGCCGTAATGCTCTGCGAAAGGATCATTGTCTCCCTGTTTATCATTCTTACCTATGACCTTCTTAGAATCCTTATCAAGAGAACCTTCCGGGTTTACACCATCAAGGCCCGGCTGAAGCAGTGGCAGGAGGAGCAGCGGAAGAAGCAGGACAGCGGAGATAATTCATCAGGAGACGAAGATGCCGACAATCTGTTTACGGTGCAGAAGGATGAGATCAGCGCCTACAAGGTCAGCGCTCAGACCGTAACCATCGTGGATCATATATTCCTGTTCCTGCTGGCGGTAATCCTCTACAGCATCTGGGGCGATCTCATTGCCGTAACCAACTATCTCAAGAACTTCACGGTTTATACCGTGGGGGCGGGAGATTTGGTCAAGGCGGTTACCGCCTTTGATCTCCTCCTGGTCACCTACGCTCTGGGCATCGGCGCCGTGGTGATCCGGAACCTCCCGGGCGTGATGGAGGTGCTTCTTTTCAATCACTGGGAGCTTCTCAGAAAGTACAATTACTCCATTACCACCATTATTACCTATCTTCTCATCGCCGTGGACGCCTCCTTTGTGTGCACCACTCTGGGACTGAGCTGGGACAAGGTGCAGTGGCTGGTGGCGGCTCTCTCCGTAGGCCTCGGCTTCGGTCTCCAGGAGATCTTTGCCAATTTTGTGTCCGGCCTGATTCTTTTGTTTGAGCGGCCGGTGCGCATCGGGGACATTATCACCATCAATGATCACAGCGGCACGGTGAGCCGGATCCGCATCCGGGCTACCACCATTGTGGATTTTGACCGGAAGGAGTATGTGGTGCCCAACCGCTCCCTCATTACCAGCGCTCTTACCAACTGGACGCTCATGGACACGGTGACCCGGGTGGTGATCCGCGTGGGGGTGGGATATGACTCCGACATGGATGAAGTAAGAAGACTGCTTTTTGAGATTGCCGCCCGGAATCCCTACGTCATGCCGGTGCCGGAGCCCAAGATGTACTTCATTAACTTCGGCGAAAGCAACCTGGATGTGGAATTCTACGTCTTTACCAGAAAGACCGCAGATCGCTATCCCTGCATTGACAGCATGAACAGCGATATTCTGAAGACCTTCCGGGAGCATAATATCGAGATCGCCTACAACCAGATGGACGTCTATATCAAGAATACCCAGGACGGCCGGGAAATCCGGGTGGACAGCGGTGAACTTAGAGAGCGGGCCTAGCCAGTGGCAATCCCGCCGGGAGAACGGAAATGGACAGCGCGGCTGAACAGAAATCAGGTGTAATGAGCAGGTATTTATCGCCGGCAGCGGTGTGGGCTCTGTCTTTAGGCTGCACCGTTGGCTGGGGAGCCTTTGTCATGCCGGGAACGGTATTTCTGCCCGCGGCAGGCCCTCTGGGATCTCTTCTGGGGCTTGCCGCAGGCGGCCTTCTGATGCTGGTCATAGCCTTTAACTACGGCTTTCTTATCAGAAGATATCCGGATAACGGCGGATCCATGACTTATGCCTCCAAAACCTTCGGATATGATCATGGCTTTATTTCCTCATGGTTTCTGATTCTGGTTTACATTGCCATTATCTGGGCCAATGCCACAGCTATTCCTCTCATCGCCCGCTATGTGGCGGGGGATGTTTTTCAGGTGGGGTTCCGTTATTCTGTTCTGGGCTATGATGTCTACATGGGGGAGGCGCTCCTGTCCCTCACGGCGATTCTGCTCTGCGGCTTTATCTGCCGGATCAGCAAGAGACTGGCGGTCTGGCTGCAAACCGTCGGGGCTTTTCTGCTGGTGCTGGGAATTGTGACCGTCTTTGCCGCGGTTCTGTGGCATTCCTCCGCCGCCTCCCTGAGTGAAGTAATGACGTTTTCAGGCGGGGACGAGACGCCGTTCTGGCAGATCCTGAGCATCTTCCTTCTGACCCCCTGGGCCTTTGTAGGCTTTGAATCGGTGTCAAATTCAGCCGGAGAAATGAAGTTTGATCCCCGCCGGGTCCGGTCTGTCCTCATTGTCTCGGTCTGCACGGGAACTCTGACATACATGATTCTGGCGGTGCTGCCGGCCCTGATCTACCCCGGAGAATTTGCCTCCCTGAAGGATTATCTGGCGGCTTTGGGAGCCCAGGAGGGACTCCGGGGACTCCCGGTATTCTATGCGGCGGAAGCGGCTTTAGGTCAGGGCGGGGTCTTTGTTATCAGCGTGGCGGCCTTATGCGCCATCATCACCGGTCTCATCGGCAACTATATTGCTGCCAGCCGGCTGGTGTTTGCCATGTCCGATGACGGCATCCTGCCCGCATGGTTCGGCCGCCTGGGAGCAAGAAACACCCCGGAAAACGCGCTCCTGTTCCTGACCCTGCTGTCAGCTTTGATTCCGCTTCTGGGCCGGAGCGCCATCGGCTGGATCGTTGACGTTAACACCCTGGGGGCTTCCGTGGCCTACCTTTATACCTCGGCGGCGGCTTTTGTCCTGGCCCGCCGGGAGCATCTCAGCCGGGAACGGACATGCGGAGCCGCCGGCATGGGGATCGCCCTGATGTTCGGCTTCTGTCTCATGTTTTTTGCCTCCGACACCATCCGGACTGCCACCTATATGATCCTGGCGATCTGGTCCATTCTGGGCTTTGCCTTCTTTTATTATGTATTCAGCCATGACCAGATGCACCGCTTTGGCAAATCCACCGTCTCCTGGATCGGTCTCATGCTTTTTGTGCTGCTGATCTCGCTGGCCTGGGTAAAGCAATCCAATGACGATGAGACCCGGCAGGCCGTGCTCAACGTGGCCGGCTATTATCACCGGGAGGGAACCTTGGGGGAAGACAGGAACCTTGCTGCTGCGGAAGCCTTTTCGGAAGACCAGATCACGGCTACCGGAACCGTGCACACCAGAAACTCCTTCATTCAGCTGGGCATGATTCTGATCAGCATATTGTTTGTTTTCAGCATCTATGCCACCATGAACCGGCGGGAAAGGGATCTTAAGATTCAGACCATGCGGGCCGAGGAAAGCAGCCGGGCCAAAACGCATTTTCTGTTTAACATGTCCCATGATATCAGAACTCCCATGAACGCCATTCTGGGATTTACCCGCATTCTTATCAATGACGGAAAAACCCCTCCGGAAAGCTTGGTTCATATCAGGAAGATCGATACCGCCGGCCGGCAGCTTCTGGGTATTATTAACAATGTTCTGGAGATGAGCCGCATTGAAAGCGGACGCATCGGGATCCATAACGGGGAGCACGATTTCGGTCAGGCGATCCGGGAAGTCTTTGATCTTTTCCGGGAGCCCATGGAGGGCAAGCATATCAAGTATACGATGGATACGGCGCTGATCCCCGATACCATGGCCGTTTTTGATCGTGACAACCTGATAAGAATCATCATGAATCTCATCAGCAATGCCTGCAAGTTCACCGGCGAGGGCGGCGCGGTTTATGTTTTTGCTTCCCAGACCCCGGTGTCCGAGGACGGCGCCTCGGAGTATCTTATCAGCGTCAGGGATAACGGCCCGGGCATTGCCGCGGATTTTCTGGAAAAGATATTCGAGCCCTTTGAACGGGCCCGCACCTCCACGGAGAGCGGTCTTTCCGGCACCGGTCTCGGGCTGGCCGTTTCCAAAAGGATTGCGGAAGCCATGCAGGGCCGCATTGAGGTCGTGTCGGAACCGGGAAAGGGGGCGGAATTTCTGGTAAAGCTGAAGCTCCGGGTGGTCAGGAGAGAGCTTTCAGATCTTAAGGAGGAGCAAAATCCCGGAGATGATTTCTTCGGCAAAAGAATTCTTCTGGCGGAGGATATGGAGATCAACCGGGAGATCGCCGAAATGCTGCTGGAGGATCTGGGGTTTGTGGTGGAGGCCGCGGTAAACGGACGCGAAGCTCTGATAAAATATCAAAGTTCCGCTCCGGGGTATTATGATGCTATTATTACTGATATTCAGATGCCGATAATGGATGGCTATGAACTGACACGGGCGGTGCGGAATCTCAGGGATCCCGGATATGCGGAGATTCCGATTATTGCCATGACAGCCAATGCCATGCAGGAGGATAAGGATAAAGCCTTATCTATGGGAATGAACGGTCATGTTCCCAAGCCTCTGGATGTGGCAGTTATGACTGAAGTTATTGGCAGAGCTTTGAGGGGCAGGTGATTCCAATGGAAGATTTTAGCGCGGTGAGCAGCATAAGAAGACGGGTGCTGGTGGTAGAGGATGAGCTTATTAACAGAGAGATTCTGGGAGCCATTCTGAGCAATGACTATGATGTGGATTATGCGGTTAATGGTCAGGAGGCCTGGGATCTCATTAAGGAGAAGGGCGGCAGCTACTACTCCCTGCTGCTTCTGGATCTCCTGATGCCGGTGCTCGGCGGTTCTGAGCTTCTGGACATGCTCAGGAAGGAACCGGAATTCTGCGCTCTCCCGGTGATCGTCATGACCGCCGATCGCGCTGCCGAGGTTAAAAGCATCAGACAGGGGGCCATGGATTTTATTGCCAAGCCCTATGATATGCCCGAGGTAATCCTGGCCCGATGCGAAAGAATCATCAGGCTGTGCGAAGACAGCAAGATCATAAGCTCCACGGAAAGGGATCCCGTCACCGGACTTTACTGCCGGGAGTACTTTTTTGAGTATGTCCGCAGAATGGATGCCATAAGGAACGATATAGCCCGGGACGCTCTGGTGCTGGATATCGACCACTTCAATCTGATAAACGATATGTACGGCCGCAGCGCGGGAGACGACGTGCTCCGGAGGGTGGCAGTCGCCATCCGGGAGGTGTTCCGGGGGCTTCGGGTGATTGCCGGAAGACTGGAGGGCGATGCGTTTTACGTTTACTGCCCTCATGACGAAGAGAATCCGGATCGCATCCGGAAGGTTCAGGAACTTGCCGGCAGTCTGGAAGGGGATCTCCGGGTGCGTCTCCGGGCGGGCATTTATCCCAATGCCGACATGAGCATTGAGCCCGAGGCCCGCTTTGACAGAGCCAAGAATGCCTGCGACCGCATCAGAGGCGACTACATTTCTGAAATTGCCAGCTACGACAAGGAGCTCCATCAGAAGTCGGTATACAACGAGAAACTGATCCGGGATGTGGATGCCGCCATGAGCCGGGGAGATTTCAAGGTTTACTACCAGCCCAAATACAATATCACCGGGGATCGGCCCAGACTTACCAGCGCCGAGGCTCTGGTGCGCTGGATGCATCCGGAGCTGGGAATGATAAGCCCGGGCGTGTTTATTCCGCTTTTTGAGCAGAACGGCCTCATTCAGAAGATTGACAACTACGTCTGGAATCTGGCCGCCGCCCAGATCAAGATCTGGCGGGAAAAGTACGGCATTACGATCCCGGTGTCCGTGAACATGTCCCGCATCGATGTGTTTGATCCCCATCTGGAGCTTAAGCTCCGCCAGATTCTGCAGGATAACGGCATTGCGGAGAAGGATCTCATGCTGGAAATCACGGAATCCGCCTATTCCGACAATGCTCAGAAGGTTACCGAGGTTACGGAAAATCTCCGCTCCCGGGGCTTCCGAATTGAGATGGACGATTTCGGCACAGGATATTCCTCCCTGAACATGATTACCGATATCCCCATCGACGTGCTGAAGCTGGACATGAAGTTTGTCAGAAACATTGAAAAGAATGAGAAGAGCCGGAAGCTGGTGGATCTCATCCTGGGCATCGCCAAATGTCTTCGGGTTCCCGTAGTGGCCGAAGGGGTGGAGACAGCCAGCCAGATGGACATTCTCCGGGATATGGGCTGTCAGATTATTCAGGGGTACTACTTTTCCAGACCGGTGCCCCCCGAGGAATTTGAGGAACTGATTAAGAAAGAGGTGGAAAACAAATGATTACTGTAGAAGCTTTGCAGAAATTCGGCGCGGATACCGCAACCGGACTTAAGCGCTGCGCCGGCAGCGAGCCCCTTTATCTCAAGCTGGTTGCCAAGGTGGCCAGCCAGAACGAGTTTGACAAGCTGGCAGAGGCCGTGAACTCCGGCGATCTTAAGAGCGGCTTTGAATACGCTCATGCCATGAAGGGGGTTCTGGGAAATCTCTCCCTGACACCTCTTTATGAGAAGATGAGCGCCATTACCGAGCTTCTCCGGGCCGGCGCGGAGACGGATTATGCTCCGCTTCTTAAGGAGATCAGCGATCTCAAAAACGAACTTCAGGCGCTCTGCAGTTAGCCCGGAAAAAAAAGCCGGGGAACGGCGCAGGGCGCATTCAGGGCGGGATACGGGGATCTTTATGTTTGGCAGGCAATTTGAACACGAGGACGAGGCTCTGGAGGTGCTGGAGCAGATCGGGCGGTATATTCCGGGCGGCTTTTTTATCTACAGGGCCGGAGAAGGAGAGGAGCTTCTTTACGCCAATAAAGCGGTGTTTGAGATGTACGGCTGCTCTGATCTGGAAAGCTTCCGGGAGTTTACCGGCTTTACCTTCCGGGGCATGGTTTATCCGGATGATTACGAGGCGATATCCTCAGCCATTATCAGGCAGCTGGACGAGCGTCAGGATGACTCGGATCATGTGGAATACCGCATTGTCAGGAAGGACGGCGCCGTAAGATGGGTGGATGATTATGGCCACTTTGTGAGATCCGAGACTTACGGCGGAATCTTCTACGTCTTTATTACCGATATCACCGATAAGAAAATGGCGGCCGAGCATGACAAAGCCGCCAGATCCGCGGTTATTGAGGCTCTGAGCCGGGTTTATGGCTCCCTCTGGCTTATTGATGATGCTGACAGCGGAAGCTTTTCATTATACCGCTTTGACGGCGCCGAGGATCCGGAACGTCTCCGGGCGGCGAAGGAGGCTCTCAGGGAGAAGGATTATTCCCGGGCCATGACGGCCTATGCCGATACCGCGGTGCATCCGGAGGATCGGGAACGCTTTAGGAGCGAGACCTCTCTTGACTCTGTTATCAGAAATACCGCCGGCAGAAGGATCTATTCCGTGGGCTACCGCCGGGTTTTTGAAAAGGGGGAGCGCTTTTTCCGGACGGAATTTGCCGGCATCGATCTTCCTGGCGGCAAAACCGGCATCGTGGCCGGCTTCAAGGATGTGGACGATGTGGTGCGGGAGCAGCTGCGCACGCAGCAGAAGCTCCTGGAGGAGCAGGACAAGCGGAAGCAGCAGGATATGATGATAACGGCGCTGTCCTCTGACTACCGCAGTGTCTACCACATCGATCTGGACAATGATGACGGCGTCTGCTACCGGGCTGATCCCGGAGACCATGAACAGACCCCCGCAGGTAAGCATTTCTGTTTCAGCGAGAGATTTCGCTGGTATGCTGAGCATGCGGTGGCTCCGGAGTACCGGGAGGGCTTTCTGAATTTTATCGAGCCTGAGAATATCCGGAGCAGGCTGGCGGACAGTCCCATTATCGCCTACCGCTACCTGGCGCGCCGGAGCGGCCTTGAATATTATGAAATGATCCGCATGGCCGGGGTGCGGCAGGCCGGAGACCGGGATGACCATATGGTGCATGCCGTGGGGCTGGGGCTTTCGAATATTGACGGGGAAATGCGGGAAAGCATGGCGCGAAACAAGGCTCTCAGCGAGGCTCTGGAGGCCGCCGAGACGGCTAACAAGGCCAAGACCGTGTTTCTGTCAAACATGAGCCATGAGATCCGCACTCCCATGAATGCCATTATCGGTCTGGACAGTCTGGCCCTGCGCCGGGAGGGGCTCCCTCAGGATACCCGGGAGTATCTGGAAAAGATCGGCGACAGCGCCCGGCATCTTTTAGGGCTCATTAACGATATTCTGGACATGAGCCGCATTGAATCCGGCCGGCTGATTATCAGGAAGGAGATTTTTTCCTTCAGATCCATGCTGGAGCAGATCAACGTCATGGTCATGACTCAGTGCTCTGACAAGGGGCTTAAGTATGAATGTCAGATGACCGGCGGCGTGGCCGACTACTATATCGGCGATGACATGAAGCTCAAGCAGGTTCTTATCAACATCCTCAGCAATGCCATTAAATTCACCGAAGCTCCGGGCAGGATCTCCCTTAAGGTGGAGCGGACGGCGGTCTTCCATGATCAGTCCACCATCAGGTTTGTGATTTCCGATACCGGCATCGGCATGGACAAGGCCTTTATTCCGCGGGTTTTTGAGACCTTTTCCCAGGAGGACGGCAGCCGGAACAACAAGTACGGCAGCACCGGCCTCGGCATGGCCATCACCAAAAACATCGTGGATATCATGAACGGCACCATTACCGTGGATTCGGAAAAGGGCGCCGGCACTTCCTTTACGGTGGTGCTCACCCTGAAGAACTGCGATCATGACTTTCTGGATGATATCTGCATCAGCCCGCGGAATATGCGCATTCTGGTGGTGGATGACGAGGAAATTGCCGCCGAGCATGCCAGAATTGTGCTGGACGAGGCGGGGTTTGCGGCGGATACCTGTCTGAACGGCGAGGACGCCCTCCATATGCTGGAGGTGCAGCATACCAAGATGGAGCCGTACACCCTGGTGCTTGTGGACTGGAAAATGCCGGACATGGACGGCGTTAATCTGGCCCGGAGGATTCGGGAGCTCTACGATCGGGAAACCACGGTGATTATCCTGACCTCCTTCAACTGGGATGAAATCATGGATGAAGCCCTCCATGCCGGAGTTGACGGCTTCCTGGCCAAGCCGCTTTTCGCCTCCAACGTCATCGGCGAGTTTGAAAGAATTGCCCGGAAGAACAACATGGAAATCTTCCATGAGCATAAGCGGGCCGAGCTCAGCGGCCGGCGGGTGCTTTTGGCGGAGGATATCATCATCAATGCGGAGATCATGAAGGAGCTTCTGCTGATAAGGGAGATTGAGTCCGACCACGCGGAAAACGGCAGAATAGCTCTGGAAATGTTTCAGAAAAGCCCGCTTAATTACTATGATGCGGTGCTAATGGATGTTCGTATGCCGGAAATGGACGGGCTGGAGGCCACGACGGCCATCAGAGCCCTGGAGCGCCCCGACGCCCGCGGGGTTCCCATTATTGCCATGACTGCCAATGCCTTTGACGAGGATGTGCAGAGATCGCTGCAGGCGGGCATGAACGCTCATCTGTCAAAGCCGGTGGAGCCCGAAAGACTGTTCCGCATTCTGGAGGAAATGATCTGGGAGGCAGAGAAGCGCCGGGAGTCCGCGCCGGAAAAGAAGCGCGGCCGGTGACAGCGGGAAAGGTCAGCGCAATGGCCGGAGAAACAGCTTTGGTTTTTCCGGGCTTTGCTTCGGCCTCTTTTTTTCAGGGGGAGCGGTTCTTCCGTCGGAACTGTTCTTCCTCCGGAGCGGTTCTGCCTCCGATCTCTTTATCAGAAAATTGGTTAATAATCCATAAAAATCAATTAAATGCCGCGGTCTAACTCTCATTTTGTGATATTACTTGATAATTTTCGCTGATAGTATAAAATGCTCAAAATTTAACTTTGATTTTGCGTGCCTTTTTTACGCAAAGTCATGCCTTGCAGTTTTTCCGTAAAAATAGTAATTCTGGAGGTCATCTTGACTCATTCTGCATTACTGGTGTTAGAAGACGGCACAGTATTCAGAGGTGTTTCATTTGGCGCTAAGGGCTGTGCTGTCGGTGAGGTCGTTTTTAATACCGCTATGACCGGTTATCAGGAAATTCTCACTGATCCTTCCTATTCCAAGCAAATCGTAACACTTACTTATCCTCATATTGGCAATTATGGCTGTAACGCCGAAGACGAAGAATCACCTGACATTCAGGTGCAGGGACTGGTAATTCGAGACCTGCCGCTTCTGGCTTCCAACTTCCGCAGTCAGACTTCTCTTTCCGAATATCTCGTAAGCCACGGCGTCGTGGGCATCTGCGACATCGATACCCGCAAGCTTACCCGTCTCCTCAGAGAAAAGGGCGCTCAGAACGGCTGCATCATGGCCGGCGACAGCCTGGACGAGGCCGAGGCTCTGAGACTGGCCAGGGAATTCCCCGGACTCAAGGGAATGGATCTCGCCAAAGAGGTAACCTGCAAGGAAAAGTATGAATGGACTGAAGGCTCCTGGGTACTGGGATCCGGCTATAAGAAGCAGAATGCCGCCGACCTCCCTTATCACGTGGTGGCCTATGATTTCGGGGTAAAGCGCAACATCCTCCGTATGATTGCTGACCGGGGCTGCCGCGTTACCGTGGTTCCGGCCATGACTCCGGCCTCTGAGGTGCTGGCCATGAATCCCGACGGCGTGTTCCTGTCCAACGGCCCCGGAGATCCGGAGCCCTGCGTTTACGCTCAGGAAGCCATCAGGGAGATTCTGGATCACAATATCCCGGTATTTGGCATCTGTCTCGGCCATCAGCTTCTGGGACTGGCATCCGGAGCTAAGACCATCAAGACCAAATTCGGTCAGCACGGCGCCAATCAGCCGGTAAAGAATGTTTTTGACAATACTGTGGCCATCACCTCCCAGAATCACGGCTTCGCTGTGGACATGGACAACATGCCGGACT
>JAEEGL010932841.1_pt1 | contig 18650 bp, 22 predicted proteins | sample 9134231 | NCBI WGS metagenome assembly JAEEGL01 (sample SAMN16246548, study PRJNA631951) | gut metagenome | biome: gut microbiome; feature: rumen; material: fiber-attached | host: Bos | place: Iran: Karaj | collected 2018-10 | reverse complement strand
TAATTTATTCTGTGCATCGTCTTTTTTTAATGTTTTACCGACCTTTTTTTCATCACCGACAACATCTAAAATATCGTCCGAAATTTGAAAGGTCTGCCCGATTTTGCGCGCATATACACGCAAAGCTTCAAACTCTTTTTGACCGGCACCGCCCACAATTGCGCCTGCCTCGCAGGCATATTTTAACAAACAACCCGTTTTCATTTTTTCAATATTTTCAATCAGTTTTAACGGCTCTTTTTCCTCTTTTACATTTTCGGCATATAAATCAAGCGTTTGCCCCGCAATCATTCCTTTAAAAGCACCCGCCCCTTTTGCCAAAAGCTCAATAAGCTTTATCTTTACATCTTCTTTGTAGCCTGAAGATGCCAAAACCTCGAAAGCGTAAGTCAATAAACCGTCACCCGCCAAAATCGCCGTTGCCTCGTCAAAAGCCTTATGGCAAGTCGGCTTACCGCGCCTTAAATCGTCATTATCCATTGCCGGCAAATCATCATGAATGAGCGAATAGGTATGAAGCATTTCAAGCGCTGCCGCCGCTTCAAAAGCCTTTTCTTTATTTGCCCCGAAAAGCTTTGCACATTCCGTAACCAAAAACGGCCTAATCCTTTTGCCGCCGTTTAAAACGGCATATTCCATTGCCTCAACCGTTCGTTTTTCAGGCCCTTCGGGTTTTTCAAAATAAACCTTTATTTTCTCGTTAAATTCAAACGAAAACGCTTTTATTTTTTCCAAAACACTATTCATTTTCGTTTTCATCAAGCGGTTTTAAGGTTAAAGAGCCGTCTTTTGATTGTTCGATTTTTTCGATTTTGAGCTCGGCTGCTTTTAATTTTTCTTCACAAAATTTTTTCAAAGCCATTGCTTTTTCATATTGTTCAACCGCATCATCAAGCTTAATCTGCCCTGTCTCAAGCTCTCTGACGATTGTTTCAAGCTTTTGCATGGCGTCTTCAAACGTTAATTTTTCTTCTTTTGCCATTATTTTTATCCTTCCTTGAAAGTTTTACCTCTCTTTTGACCTTAAATCAACCTCATTTTAAATCTTATAACAATTCGGCTTATTTAAATTTTTTACCTTAAGACTTAAATCAAAAAAAGGAGAAATTAAAATGGATTTACAAAAGACCGCCTCGCTTTTGAAGGCCATCGCCAACATCAAAAGACTTGAAATTTTGTTTTATTTGCGCCATAGTGAATTGTCCGTCGGTGATTTGGAACAAAAGCTTAATTTGAGCCAATCGGCGCTTTCTCAGCATTTAGCCGTGTTGAGAAAAGCCGGCATTGTTCAAACCCGCCGCAGCAAACAACATATTTTTTATCGTCTTGAAAACGGACACATGAAAAGGCTTTTAACTTTTTTGGATAAGGACTGAAAACATGGCAAAAATCTCTTGGCGCGCCGGCACATTACTCGCCCCCGTTCCGCCGGCACTTATATCTTGCGGAACAGTAGAAAAACCCAACGTTATGACGGCAGCATGGACGGGTATTGTTGCTTCCGATCCCGTGCTGACCTATGTTTCAATCCGCCCGTCGCGTTATTCTCATGAAATTATCTCAAAAACACAAGAATTTGTTATCAATCTGCCGAATCTTCCCCTTGCCAAAGCAACCGATTATTGCGGCGTTAAATCGGGACGCAACACCGACAAGTTCAAAGATTGCGGCTTAACCGCGGCAAAATGCGAAAAAATTTCGGCGCCTCAAATTCTTGAAGCCCCGATTTCTCTCGAATGTAAAGTGATTGACACTAAAACTTACGGCACACACGATATGTTTTTGGCCGAAATTGTTGCCGTTGATGTTGAGGATAAATACATTAACAAAGATGGCGCGCTTGACATTGAAAAGGCAGGTTTAATTGCCTATGCACACGGCTTTTACTACACTTTGGGACGCAAACTCGGCAAATTCGGCTTTTCGGTCGAAAAGAAAAAAACAATCAAAAAACGTATTGCCCGCGCAGGAAAAAAATAATCTTGACAAAGAGCGCAAAATGTGAAAAAAGGATTTCTAATCTTTGTTGCGCTCTTAGCTCAGCTGGATAGAGCAACAGCCTTCTAAGCTGTGGGTCGGGCGTTCGAATCGCCCAGAGCGCGCCAATAAAAAAAGCACCAAACGGTGCTTTTTTTATTAGGCGCGGCGCAGTTTTGTTAATTTGCGAGCAAGCGATAGCGATGCCAAGCAAATGTTACAAAACAAGTGACCGACGCTTTCTTTAGCGGTTGCAAGATTTAGCGAAGCAAGCGCTTAGAAAGCTAGACCGCCATTTATTTGAATGCTTTATCTTCCTTTATAAAAACAAAAAAGCCCCGTCATGTGCTGACAGGGCAAAAAGATAAAAAGCTCGAAGACTGTTTGCGCTCTCTTAGCACGCACCGGTGAAATCTGTGTTTTCCAGCTTTTCGGCGAACTCTTGAAGAGTCGTTTCAAGGCTCAAATCTGGGAAATTTCCGAAATGTTCAATACACCTTTCTTCAACACTCCAAACGTCAAGGATATCAAGACCCAGATTTTCAAATGTGCTGTCATCCGAGGCCTTTGTTACATCTTTGCCTGTTTCCTCGAAGATGAGGTCGTTAATAACTTTTCTTTTATCTTCCATAACAATAGATATTTAATTGACATAAAACTTTTCTTTGCCTCAAATCTGACATTTTTTTTGTTTATTGTCAATAAAAAACCTTAGCACACCCGTTTTTGAAAAACTTTAATTAAATCAAAAATTAACTTATATTCCTTATTATGTTTTTTATGACAAATGCGATTAAATTTAATGCCTCGCCTGATTTACAAGTCCTTATCGAAGCTTGGAAAGACTGGCTTTTAAAAGAGCGCCGTTACAGCACGCACACGGTTGATGCTTATTTGCGCGATTTGTCTTTTTTTATCAATTTTTTTGACACACCGGATGCAGATTTTTTGAAAACGCTTGATGTTCGCGATTTCAGAGCTTTTATCAGTACACGTGCGGCAAAATCTCTTGAAAAATCGTCGCTTTCCCGCGAAATATCCGCAATTAAAAACTTTTTTAACTGGCTTAACAAAAAACACAACATCAAAAACGAAGCCATCAGCCTTATCTCAAACCCCAAGCGAAACAAAACGTTGCCCAAGGCCATTGACGCCGATGAAGCTTTTGAGCTTTTGGAACAAGCCCCGCTTTTTTCAAAATCCGATTGGCAAGGCTTGCGCGACCGAGCCGTTTTTATTTTGCTTTACGGCTCCGGTCTTCGTATTTCGGAAGCCTTAAATCTTAATGTCGGACAAATCAAACGCGGCCAAAACAGCCTTGTTATTAAAGGAAAGGGCAACAAAGAACGTGTTGTACCTGTTTTAGATGTTGAACTTGATGCTGTTGAAGCATATTTGAGACTTCAGCCATATGATCTTAAAGACGGCGATCCTTTGTTTGTCGGCGCCAGAGGCGAAAGGCTTTTGCCCCGCATCATCCAGCGCCAACTGCAAAAAATACGCGCTTATATGGGGTTGTCCGAAAGCGTTACCCCGCATGCGCTCCGCCACTCCTTTGCCACACAACTTTTAAGTGAGGGATGTGACTTACGTTCCATTCAGGAGCTTTTGGGGCACGAATCGCTTTCAACAACCGAGCGCTATACAAATGTTTCCATCGACACCTTAAAAAAAGAATACAATAAGGCGTACGCACAAAACAAACAATAAGAACAAAAAAAAGACCTCATCAGAGAGGTCTTCTTCTACTTTATTTCAGCTTAAAAAAGATTACTTTAATTTTTTCTCAACGAACTCTTCGTGTTTCTTTGATTTTTTATCATATTTCTTCAAAACCAATTTTTCCGGATGAGTTCTCGGATTCTTTTCTGCCAAATAGAATGTACCTGTTCCGGCACTGCTCTCTAATTTAACTTTAACTTTTACTGCTTTTGCCATTTTTTATACTCTTTTTCATTAAAATTGATAAAACATTTGAGCGTAATATACATATTTTTAAGTCTTTGTCAACAAATTTTTTCATATCCCCGTTTTGAGATATTTAACCGCTCTTTCAATATCTTCTTCTTTATCAAATCGGTCTTCTTTCGAACAGTCTTCGGAAGAACCCGTACAAATAAACGGCGTCAAACCTTTTTTATCTATATTAAATCCTGACGGCGTGTAAAAGAACGATGTTGTAATGCTCATAGCTCGCTCCGAACCGATTTTTTCAACATCTTGAACCGCTCCTTTGCCGTATGTTTTGGTCCCGATTAAAACAGCCCTGTTCTGTTCCGATAATGCCGCCGCCAAAATCTCGGCAGCCGAAGCCGTTGAACCGTCAATTAAAACCGCCATCGGTTTGCCGTCCAAAATATCTCCTTTTTCGGCGCTAAAGTATTGCGGCGCAGATTTTTCGTCCGCTTGCGTATAAGCGATAATTCCCTCGTCTAAAAACAAGCCGGCAATTTTAATGGCTTCAGATAAAAATCCGCCGCCGTTACCGCGCAAATCCAAAACAAGCCCTTTGCATTTCGAACACTCTCCGACGCTTTCTTTAATGCGCTCTGCCGTATCTTTTTGAAGCCTTAAAACGCGTATCAACAAAAACTCGTCCACAATTCGCGAAGCGTAATGTCTCCTTATTTTCAAAGGTCCTTTTTCCTCTTCATCATCAAAAGCGCCGAAATAGCGTGAGTATCCGTCCAAACCTTCAAAAACTTTGGCGGCAAATCTGTCTTCAAGCTCAAAATCAAGCACTTCCGTTTTTGGCGAATATTTTGTGCTAGCTTTCATGATTTTCTTACAAAAATCAGCCCAATCTTTTGTGCTTTCATCATTGATGGGCATACTAAAAGATTCAACCATTTTGTTTTTGTAATATAAAAAAATCTTATCCGCCGTTCTTTTTAAGACAATATCTTCATCAATTTTAGAAAGACACATCAATCCTTTAAGCGCAATGTCTTTATTGCTCATTTGAACAACATATTCTTCATTCAGATTTAAAAAAACCTCATTTATCAAATCGGCGCCTAAAGCTTCAAAGCTCAGAACAATGCAAAAAATCAAAACTGTTATTTTTTTTATCATCTTAATCCTCAAAAACACCCACAAGCGCCGTATGGTCCGATGTTTTTTCACCTTGTCTCAAATCTTTTTGAACCGTGCATTCTTTTAATTTTTCAATCATCGAAGCCGAACACCATAAATAATCAATGCGCAGCCCCATATCTCTTTCGAACGCACCTGCGGCATAATTCCAATAAGTGTATCCGACATCGTTTGGATGCAACATCTTAAAAGTATCATAATATCCCAAATATTTCAATGCCGTTAATTTTTGACGCACCTCTTTGGCATAAAGCGCATTATCCTTAAATGCATTTTCATCATAAACGTCAAACGCGCTCAAAATCACATTGAAATCACCGCCTAAAACAACTTTATCATGTTCTTTTAAAAGATTTGACGCATGATCATAAAAAGCGTCCATAAATTTGAGCTTATAATCAAATTTGTCGCTTCCCAAGGGGTTGCCGTTCGGCATATAAACGGACGAAATCACAATGTCTTTATACAAAACCTCCAAATATCGCGCCTGCATATCTTCAAAATCCGGCAGATTTTCTTCCCGGAGCTTAATGCTTTCCTTTGAAAGAATCGCCACACCGTTATATCCCTTCTGACCCAAAACCTTCGCCTGATATCCCGCGGCATTAATCTCAAAAAACGGAAATGAATTATATTCTGTTTTAATTTCTTGCAACAAAATAATATCGGGAGCGTCTTTTAAAAGAAATTTTAAGAACACTTCCAGATGTGCGTTAATCGAATTAATGTTCAGCGTGGCTATTTTCATAATCCCAGTTTAATAAAAAAATTGATAAATTCAAGGCAGATATTAAATGATTATAAAGTTTTTTGAGTTATTTTCGATTTTAAGAACAACAAGAGGCCTTAAAATGAAAGAATTGTTTAGTAATCCGAAAGAAGAAGAATATTTAAGCGAGTTTAAACAAAAAATCGCACAGGAAATGCAAGAAGACATAGAGCAGCGCCGGCGTGATTTAGAGCGTTCGCGCAACGGTTTTATCGGCTCGATTGCCGGCATTGTTTTGGCCGGTTTGGTCAGTTGGTTTTTGCTTCTTCCTCGTTTCGGATTCAATTCAAACAAAGAAATTCCGATTATCCGCCGTCCTATTTTGCCCGTTAAAATTCAGCCGAGTGAGCTTGGCGGTATGGAAATTTTAAATCAGGATAAAACTGTTTATGCTTTGGTTGAAAAAAATGAAGATTTAGATACGACCGTTGAAAGTCTTTTACCTCCGCCCGAAGCACCGAAAATGCCGACTATTTCGCCAAACGAATCCGAAAATCTCGAACAAATTAATACTGACGAAGAAAATGTCGACAACATGGATGAGCTTATTGCCGCCGTTCAAACGAGTGCCACCGAAAAAGTCAAAATTCCCGAAAAGCTTCCGGTTATTGATGTTCATGTTGTCAAAACAAACGAACCTCTTACACAAAAAACAGAATCGGATAAGCAGGAAACACCTGCTCAGAAAGCGCCGATCCAACCCGAAGAGGTCAAACAAATTCCTGCCTCTACCGGCAAGTGGACCGTTCAGATGATGGCTTCTTCAAATAAAGATGCCGTTGAAAAAGGCTATCAACAGCTTTTGAAACAATACAGCATTATCAAAGATCTTTCTCATCAAATCGACTCGGGTTCCGACGGTCTTAATCGCTTAAAAGTCGGCGCTTTTGAGGCAAAAGATCAGGCCGAATCGCTGTGTGCTAAAATTAAGGCAAGCGGCGGAAGCTGCATGGTTAAAGAAAAATGAGACCAATCCTTGCCGCCATACTCTCCGTCTCGGGCACCTCTTTAAGCGATGCCGAAAAAAAGCTTTTGGAAAAATCGAACCCTTTGGGTGTGTCTTTATTTGCACGCAATTTAAAAACAAAAGAACAGGTCAAAAAGCTCATAAAAAGCATCAAAGAGACCATCGCGCGCGATGATGTTTTAATTGCTCTTGACGAAGAGGGCGGACGCGTCAACAGGCTTACCTCTTGCGGCGGTATGCCCTATGCCTCGCAAACGCTTCTTTCAAAAATTCATGATGAAAAAATCATTCGAGCCCACGCCAAACTGATTGCCGCCGATATGAAAGAGGTCGGGGCCAATTTTAACTTTGCCCCCGTTCTTGATTTGGACTATCCAGACACAACAAATGCTTTAAAATCAAGGTCTTTCGGCTCAGATGTCCGACTTGTTTCAAAATACGGCAAAATTTTATGGCAGACCTATCAAAAATACGGCATCTGCCCTTGCATTAAACATCTTCCGGGACACGGCCGCGCTTTATCGGACCCGCACCTTAATCTTCCGATTATCAACTTTAAGATTTCTGATTTAAGCACCGATTTTGCGCCTTTTACTTTTAACAAAGATTGTCCGGCGGCGATGACGGCACATATTCTTATTCCCGAAATTGATGCCAAAAATCCTATTACTTTTTCCAAAAAAGGCATTAAAGATATTATCCGAGGCCTTATCGGCTATCAGGGTTTTTTAATTTCGGACGCGCTTGAAATGCACGCCCTCAAAGGCAGCGTTTGTGAACGTGTCAACGCATCACTTGATGCCGGACTTGATGCCGTCTGTTATTGTATGGGTGATTTAAAAGGTTTAACGGAGGCGGCTCAAACAAAGCGTTATCTGTCTGACGCATCTCTTGAACGCTTCGAAAAAATACGCCATATTTTAAAAACCCACAGCGCACAAAGAAAACTTGATTCTTTAAAAGAAACCTATTATTCTACAATTAATCTGTTTGAAGAAGATGCCGTTCATTACGACGCGACAGAAGTTTTATTTAAATTAAAAAAAGGAGAATGTTGATGTTTTGTTGGTTGCTTATTATTCTTTTCGTCGTTCTTATTTTCTCGGCACATAAGTTGCCTGCTTTGAAAGGCGATTTAAAAGAACTTGCCGACAAAGGTTTGGAAGCCGCTAAAAGAGGCAAAGAAAAAGCCGAAGCCAAACTTGCCGAAGCTAAGAAAAACAGAGAAAATAAAAAACAGGACTAATTTTATTTGATGTTTTAGAGCCCCTTTTCTCAGGGGCTTTTTTTAGTTGTAATGAACAATCTGCACATAAACACTGCATGTATTTGTTTCGCATTTTGAGCACATTCGCCCTGCCGCGCTCATATCAATGTCTTTCACACATTTTCTGCCGCCATAACAATATCCTTGTCCGTAGTACCAACTTTGCTGTTCTCCGTAAACACCAACCACATATATATCGTTATGCCAATAGCTGAAAGATTGATTCTTAAAGAAAATTCTAATATAATAATCTTAAAGGAATCGTAAAAATTTAAGGTTCCTTTTTCTTTACGATTCTTATCCTAAAGTTTTCGTTGTTTTTTGCTTTTATCGGACTTATTTGCTTTTTGAAAGGAAAAACAAATGAATAAACCCGTTGAAAAAACAGAATTTAATATGTCTCGTTGCCAGTGCCTTGATTGTCCGTCTTATTCGACAGACTGCAAAATAAAAAACGCCCGCCAAACAACAACGCGTCCGACACAAGTCTTAAAAACGCACACCCACTATGAAAAAATGTTTTGCGCCTTTGAAAAAAGCAACTGTATTCATCTTAACAAAGGATGTTTGTGTGAAAATTGCGCCAACTATCACGCTTATGATTTAAAAAATCGTCATTGGTGTTTACACTCCTTTCCGCGAGAGTAAAAATGCCCGGTTTAAAAAATCGTGTTTACAGCCAAGAATCCGATTTGATTAAAACTTACCGCCAAGCATTTGAAAGCGCCAAATATTTACAAGATATTGACGACAAACTTTTGAGTTACGGCAATGTTATCCGTTTTTGCGCAAAAAACAATCGATGTGCCGAAAAACAAAGCCTTAAACGCGACCAAATATTGTTTTGGACATACAACAATATCGGAGACTTGTTTTTACAAAAAAATCTTAATCATTTTGAGGAAAACAACTTTCATCACGCGCTTGCTTCTTATCAAAACGCTCTTGAATTTTCAAATTCTCAGAACGATCAAATTGATGTTTTGAAAAAAATACGCGATATTTATCTTTCTTTTAACAATCAAAAAAAGGCTGATGAAACATCCTTAAAGCTTGCAAAATATGTTGATGATGCCTTAAAAGTTGAGATGTTCTTAAATCTTGCCGACAACGCACAGACAAAATCCGAAGAATCTTATTTTTTGGAGCAAGCCTTGAACTATGTTTCAAATGAAAAAGTTTCTTTCTTAAAACAATGTCAAAACAAGCTCTATATCTGTGCCCGGCTTTTGGAAATCTATCAAAAAGCTCAGCTCAAAAATGATATTTTGCGTATTGAAGACATAAAAAAACAAACGCTTCAAAATTTAAATTAAAAAAACAGAGTGCTTTCCTTCGCACTCTGTCTTTCATCTTCACCGCTCTTTGTCAGTTTGATTCCCGGTGGAATTCTTCTTGAAGAAAAACGGTCGGCAGTTGATAGATGTAATTTTTTGAATAAACAATTTTTATCACATCGCCCACCTTTACCTTTTTCTTTTCAACCACACAAATAGCGTTCACAGTTACCTCGCCTATTTTAAACTCGGCGACAAACCGATTTTCCTCTTCGGTCAACTTGGCAATCAGCTTTGCTTCCGTTTCGATGATTTCTTCCAAAACCTCGATCTGTTTTTCAGGTTTTTCAACTTTCACGCACAGAAGAAAAAAAAGCACAATCGCCGCAATGACAAAGAAAATAAGCTTACCTGTTACCATTTTTTTCAAAGTCGTTTTTCTTGGAATCTTTTGTTCCGGCTAAGGCCATCACGACCACAGCAAAAACAAAAATCACAAAAATGACAGCAATTAAAAAATCTTTCATATCCGTATCGTTTTTTATAGGTTATAATAATTTCTCTCTAATATTTTTGTTCTTCAAGATTATTCCTTTTTCGGCAAAAGTCAATTAAAAAAAACCGACATTTTTATGTCGGTTTTGTTTGGTTTTTCTTTGTTATTGGAAGTTTGTCCGATCAATTTCCAGATATGTCTGCCCGTTTTTATCCGTTATTTCGGTGTTTGCACCCGCTTTAATCAGCAGTGTCACAATATCATCATTCCCGCTTGAAAACGCATAAAACAATGCCGTTCTTCCTTTAGCGTCCTGTTTGTTGACCTTTGCGCCGTATTTCAACAAAAGCGCGATAATATCCATATTCCATTTATTTGTTACCGCATTCATCAACGGCGTTCCGAGAGGGCTCTCTTTATTAACATCTGCCCCGTTATCTATCAGAAACGCGGCCAATTCCGTCATTTTACTCATTTCAAAGAAAACTTTTTTTTCAAGCTCTTCCTCAACATCCGGATCCGACATATCAAGGCCCATCGTTTTCATCATCATCAGCTTTAATTGAATTTCGTTTGCTTTTGATGTGCAAACATTCAGCGGCAACATACCGTTTTGCGCCGGCTCGTTTACATCTGCCCCGTATTCGATTATTTTCTTTATGACATTAACATTCGGATTTTGGCTTAAAGCATAATACAAAACAGGATTTCCCTGCTCATCTTTTGAGTTGAAATTAAAATCCGCCTTTCTTAAAATGTCGACATCATCCAAAGTCCAATGCCTGACATTTTGCTCCAAATTTTCGGTTAAAACTTCGGCGGCTGCTTCAATATTTATCTCTTCAGGTTCTTCGTTTTGAACCGCATCTTGCGCTTTTACGCCGCAGGCACTTAAAACCAAAACAAGCGACAACAAAATTTTTAACATAACTTTTTCTCCTTTTTAAAGGCCTTGCCTCATTAAAGAGCATAGCCTTTTTTTTCTCTTTTTCAAGCAAAAAGACTTTATCTGTTATCAGTTATTTTTTAAAAGCATTGTTTCAAGCCGATTTTTATTTCGGTCAAACTTTTTGAAGAATACGTTTTTCTTGTCAGTCTTGCCTCTAAATCCGTATTTCTTAAAACATGGAAGTTTATTATCGCCGATTGTTCAAAAACGCTTCCCTGCTTTTGCGTGGCAAGCGTCTTTTTAAGTTCTGCTTGGAATCCGACTTTTTCCGCGCTTAAAAGAAGACCGGCGGCACCCGAAGCACCAACCCAGGCGTTGTCTTTTAAAAAACCGCCGTAAGCGCCGTCAACCGAACTTAACACATAAGCCCAAAAATTTTCGCTTATCGCAACGGCGGCACCGCCCGAAACTTCGCCTTTTAAAACATACCCCTCTTTTTTTGAAAATAAATTTTTCTGACGCTCCCAATCAATTTTTATTCTATACGAAGGCGACTTAAAAACACGGTCAATCGGCGAGATTGAATCGAGCTCCAACACGCTTAATTTTTCAAAAACATATCTGTCATGATAATCATAATGCCTGATATATGTTTGCAAAAAATTGATGGCCGCCCCTTTTAAATAGCCGAAAGGATTGTCCGTCAACGAGTGATAAGCCGGTCTTAAAACAAATTCTTCAAAAACTTTTCCGTTTTGCAGTCCCCAAAAAACGCCTGCCTGCTTCGAATCGTGAGCAAACCGAGGGTTGTTTCCGTCTTTTAAGTCATCAAAAACCTGACCTGCTTTATTTTTGTTTCGTTGCCTTAAGATTGAAAAGCTTTTTTGCCTGTATTCTTTTAGCTCCAAATCTTTTGCAATATATTGATATTGGACATATTGATACGCCGTTTCCAAAACATCTGATTTTTCGCTTTCGGACAAATACGAAATATCTGCTTTTTCATCTTTTATCACGCTCAAAAAAGCCTTATATTGAGCCTTATTCATTTGGTTCAAGCGATTTTTTATTTTGTTTCTTCTTGACGGACGATAATTTGTTTCTTTAACAATTTCTCTTTGATTAACCGCTTTAATCGTATCAAGCGGAATCGTCCACGACCGAAAACTTTTTGCAAGCTTCAATTCAGGACGAATCGCATCCAATATTTCAAGCAGCATATATGAACAATTTTGAGAAAAGAAATAATAAGGCGTTACAGTGTGCCCGATTTCCCAAACATGCGCCACAAAAAATTCAAGCTCCTCATCTTCAAGCCCAAGATTATATTCCCAAATATCCCTGTTTTCGATGTTGTTGTATTTATTGATTGTTTCATAATAAGGTTTTGTTGTCAAACCGCCCGGATAAAAACCGAGCAAACCGTAAAGCGCATACAAAAAACTGTTTTCGTATCCTTTTGTGAAAGCACCGTAATTTAAGCCGTGCGCCAACATCTGCGTTCCTTTTCGCGACGTGTCTATTCTCATTAACGTATGACCGAAAAGAGACGATGAGTTGTTCATATAAGCATCCGTAAACAGCATTGTCACGCCCGCAGGCTGTAAATCTTCTTTAAACTGTTCAAACTCCGCGCATTTCGGAAAATCCGCGCTCACCAACCCTTCTTTTTTAAGAAGCAAATACCTTGCCGGAAACAAACATTTTTTTTCATCCTGTCCTTTTTCAAACAAGTCTATCGTTGCTTCAAGCTCGGCTTGCGGATTATGCCTTCCTTCTTTACTTAAATAAAATTCTTGAGAACCGATTGTTGCCTCATAACATCCGAACATATCTTTTTGATAATGCACCAGTGCGAGCCATTTTTCACTTAAAGCAAAATCGGCCCCCTGCGCTTTAAGGCAAAAAAACAAACAAAAAATAAAAAACGTTTTTTTGAACATATAATAAAAGCACGGCGATTGAGCCGTGCTTTCCCTTATCATAAACTTATTTAAGCTTTCATGATTTCATAAAACTTCAATGTCAAATCAACGACATCGATGTTTTCATCATCAAACAAATAAGCAAAGTGTTGATATGTTTTAGAAGCAACATAATCCGCATCCATATGCATAATACCGGCAAGCGTTGTTAATGTTTCACCTTCACCGGCAGCCGCATCGGCAGCAAACTGTTCCATGTTGTTTTCCAAAAACGAAAGAATCATTTTTTGCGTACCGCCCGTGATACGTCCGTTTTGGTCGCAACCTGATGTTCCGAATGTAATACCGAATGTTTGGTTACCGAAAATACCGTTTGTCGTAACAGCCAAAATTTGCGGAAGAATACCGCTTTGTCCGCGCCAAGCCATTGAGCCCAAGCCGCAGCCCGTGCTGTCATGAGCGTTTGCGTTGCTTGCTAAAGCGATCATTAAACCGCATACCAAAGCTAAAGTTTTTTTCATAAAATTTCTCCTAAAATTGTATTAATACGTTTGAAATTTTAAGCAAAGCCCATAAAATTGTATATACAAAATCAAAAATTTTACACAAAAAAGAAAAAGCTTGATTTTTATTTTTTTTATGTTATATTCGCCTCATATGAAGTTTTAACGGCTGTGATGGAAAGCATCGCAGTCTGATTTTTTCTAACTTTAAAGGGAGAAATAAAATGGAAAAATTTCCTCTGACGAAAAAGGGATTTTTACAGCTTGAACAAGAACTTAAAGACTTAAAAGGTATTGAGCGCCCGAATATTATTGCTGCCATTGCCGAAGCTCGCTCTCACGGTGATTTGTCTGAAAATGCCGAATATTCCGCCGCTAAAGAAAAGCAAAGCTTTATTGAGGGACGAATCCAGGAGCTTGAAGCCGTTGTCAGCCGCGCTCAGGTGATTGACCCGTCGACAATGTCCGGTGACGTTGTCCGTTTCGGTGCAACCGTTTTGGTTGCCGATGTTGATACAGATGATGAAAAAGAATATCAAATTGTCGGTGATTATGAAGCGGATATTGAAAAGAATCTAATTTCCGTTTCTTCGCCTATTGCTAAAGCGCTTATCGGCAAAGAAGTCGGTGATACGGTTGAATTTATGGCTCCGGGTGGCAAAAAATCTTTTGAAATTTTGCTCGTTAAATACCTTTAATTTTCTTTATCCCTTCTTATATTAAACCGGCGTTCACGCCGGTTTTTTTATGGAGATTTACTATGAAAAAATGTTTTTACGACTATCAAAACAGTTGCACATGCGCCGATGACGACAATTGCGGCTGCACTTTTGACAACAATATGGCTCATGATGTTTCTTGCGAGATCGAACAAAAAGATTTTTGCCTTAAAAGTCCGCACAAACCTGACGGCAAATCTCTTCAAAATCAGGGGTAATTTCCCGCTTGATTAAAACCGTTAAAATAATTTTATCGCCGTTCTTTTCAAACGGACATAAAACAAAATCGGCACGCTCTCTGTCTTCAAGAGCAAAAAACAACTCATCTTTTTCGGGGCCCGTCAGCCTTTTTTCTTCAAAACAATCCGTCACATAATTTTGAAAAAAGACATCAAAATCCGGATGATAGATTGTTTTCAAAAACAGCTCTTTTTCTTGCTCAAACAACACCTCTTTATTTTTCGGATTTAATGTTTTGAGCAAAATATGCATTATTGCCGGATAAAAAGGAATCCTCCTTTTTTCCAGTTTTTTAACAAAATCCGTCACGTCTATTTTTATCTTTTCGACCATAATTCCTTTATGTGTTTTTTTGATTAAAAAAATGTAAAATTTGTTGAGAAGCCGAAAAAAATATGCTAGAAATTTCCCATATACACACCTTGTGAGGATTTAAATGATTATTTCACTATTAAAACAAGAAGAGATTTGGGGCGATAAAAGCCTTGATATTTTTAAGCTTTACGGCAGAAGAACCGCCGTTACCGATTTAGCCGTTACTTTAGGTGCTCTAATGGTTTCGGACATTAAAACCTCCGAGGGTGATTTAACGGGATATGCGTGGACATCATCCTGTCATCAAAATAAATTTGTTGTTGCCGTTGCTTTTGACGGTGAGTTTTCTTATAACTATCCTTATGTCCGCCGTCTTGCCGTTCGTCCGGTTATTCGCGCAAAGGATATGCCCATTCTCGGACAAGGCCGAATTCAACTTCACAACAGGCGTTTTCTGAATGTTTATCACTACGGCACTTTTCCTCAAGATTTGGCCGATCCCGAAATCGGTCCGGTTTTGACATATTTTTTCAAAAAAGACCAACTCAAATTAACCGGCCGTTCTTTTACCTTCGATGGTGTCATGCTTAATTCTTCAAATCTTGATTTTGAGCCTTTAAGTTATCCCGAATATGTTTTGGACGGCAAAAAATATATTCGCGTCGTTGCCCAAAAAGCCGATGCCGAATCTACTCTTTCGACGGGCGAAACATTAAAAGAAAACAAACTTTACTGGCTGGAAGTTAAGCCGATTGAATGGCTTTATGATGAAAAAGCTCAAATTTATATTTCCAAAAAAGCTCTTTTTGCCGGCATCCTTTTTGATGACTCTTTGATTTATACCGGCGACTTTTCAAAAACTTTCTTAAATCACTATTTAAACACCTATTTTGCGAAAGAAATTCTAAATTTTAAATGATACAAAATTTAACTCAAGGCTCACCTTTTAAACTCATCTTTATGTTTTGCCTGCCTGTTTTAATAGGCAATTTGTTTCAACAGCTTTACAACATTTCCGACATTTTAATCGTCGGACGCTTAATCGGTATTCAGGCGCTCGCCGCCGTCGGTGCCACCGCGCCTATCTTTTTTGTTTTTCTTCTTATTTCGTTCGGTTTTGCCGGCGGTTTAACCGTTGTTACCGCTCAGCGTTTCGGCGCCAATGATTTAAAAGGCATGCGATGCTCTATGACTCATGCTTTTATGGCGTGCGGCGTTTTATCTGTTTTCATGACAATCATTTTGGTCTTTTTCTTAAAGCCTATTTTGCGTTTAATGAATGTTCCAAGCGAGATAGAACATGATGCCTACATCTTTATGAGCATCCTTTCGTTCGGGCTTGTCATTATGGTTTTTTATAACCTTTTATTCGGCTTTGTCCGCGCTTTGGGCGATAGCAAAACACCTCTTTATTTCCTTGTCTTTTCAACGCTTTTGAATATTGCGCTTAACTTTGTGCTGATTTACTATTTCAAACTCGGCGTTGCCGGCTCCGCGCTCGGAACGGTTCTTTCCATTTCAACCGCTTTTGTGCTTTTTGCCTCTTACATTTACCACAAATTTCCGATTATCCGCTTAAAAAAATCCGACTGGCTTTATAACAAAAAAATGATGAAAGAACAACTGTCTATCGCTGTTCCGATGTCTGTTCAGTTTTCCGTTTTATCTATCAGCATGATGGTTATTCAAAGCGCCTGCAACTCTTTCGGACCTGATGTTATTGCGGCTTTTACGGCGGCGCTTCGTATAGAACAGCTTGCCACCCAACCTCTTTTGGCTCTCGGTATTGCCATGGCGACTTTTTCGGCTCAAAACTGGGGTGCGGGAAAGCTATCGCGAATCCGTCAAGGTGTTCGCATCACGGCCATAACCTCGCTTGTTATTTCCGTTTTGATGTCGCTTCTTGTGCGTTATGTCGGTCAAAATATGATTTCCGTCTTTTTAAATGAGAAAAACCCGTTTATTATCCAAACCGGAAAGACATACCTTTCCATCAGCACGCTCTTTTACTTTTTCCTCAGCATGATTTTTATTTTCAGAAACACCCTGCAGGGCATGGGCAAGGCGCTTCTTCCGCTTATTGCCAGTTTAACAGAGCTTTTTATTCGCTCTTTTGCCGCGATTTATCTTGCCAAAGCCATGGGTTATGAAGGTATTTTTTATGCCTCACCTCTTGCGTGGGTCGGTGCGGCGCTTGTTGTTATCATCGGCTATTTTGCCACAATCAGAGGTATCAACGTTAAAAAATCCAGAAATTATTTTAGCAAAAACAAAAATGAAATCACATTAAAAGCAGCTATCAACGTTACAACTCAAACACCCGGAGAATAAAATGAAAGAAGCGAGTTTATCCATTATAAAAGACTTAAAAAACAACCGTTTTTTAATGATACGCCACCACCGCGGAATCAACAAAGGTTTTGTTAATTTCCCGGGTGGCAAAAGGGAACCTTCCGATGTTGATATGCAAGCTTGCGTTAAACGCGAAACATTGGAAGAAACCGGGCTCACGATTTTTAATCCGAAAATTTCGGGCTATATAGAATTTCCCGGTATGGATATTAAAGTTTATGTTTTTGTTTCAACCGACTTTCAAGGCGAAATTACCCCTAAAAAAGATGAGGTTGATGTTTTCTGGCAAGATGCCGACCATATTCCTTATGACCAGATGCGCACGGCAGATGCCGATTTTCTGCCTATCGTCCTTCAAGGAAAAACCTTAAAAAAGCGCTATTTTTATGCCGATGACGGCTCTTTAACCAAAATTGAAGAAATTACCGATTAATATATGACATATTATTTATCTGAAAGGAATTTCAATGTCACTTAAAAACAAATTAAATACTTGGGTTCAGCGTTCACTGATTACCAAAGAACAACAAGAAAAAATCTTAACATTTGAGCGCAACAGCAACAGCGGCTTTGTCGCTAAAACGGCGCTTATTATCGCAGGCCTTTTTATCGGTCTCGGCATTTGCCTTATTGTTGCGGCCAACTGGGATGATTTACCGACCTTATATAAATTTGCACTTGATTTTGCAGGCTTCGGTGCTTTTTTATACGGTGCTTATTATTCGTTTCAAAATAAACGTCCTCATTTAAAGGATATGTTTTTATTTCTATCCTTTTTAATGGTCGGCGCTACCATCGGTTTAACGGCTCAAACTTTTAATTTAAGCGGCGGATGGAGCTCTTTTGCTTTTTCTTGGGCGATGTTGTCTTTGCCTTATGTTTTACTCAGCCGTTCGTTTTCTTTTAATTTTATTTGGTCTTTTCTTTTGTTTTCAGCCATCTCTCAAGACCTTTTGGAAAAATTCTTTGATTATATCTTTAATCACTTTGAAGGGCTTGTTTGGTTTGTTTTAATCGCATCGGCGCTTGCTTATGCGTTTGATATGATTTTTGACCTTATTAAAAAGAAGATTTTGCTTTTCAAGGCGCTTTCAAAACTTTCTGTTTTCGGTGCTTATATTGCCCTTATCAACATTGCGCTTTCTTACGGTCTGATGCATTCTTACAACCACAAATTCACCTTTTTAGCCGTTTTGTTTGTGGCGCTTTTCTTGGTTTGCCGCATGTTTTGGGCGTTTAAGGAGCAAAACATTTCTTCTTTCAAGCACAATGCTTTCTTAGCCGAGGCTTACATTTTCATTTTCTTTGCCTCTTTGTTTGATGATTTGCTTATGTCAGGCTTTGGCTTTATTTTGTGCGGTCTTGCTATTTTACTGATGTTTTATATTTTCAAAAAAACATCTAAACGTATTCAAAAATTGGAGATTTTCAAATGAGAAAAAAATTACTTGCCCTTGTTCTTGTTTTACCTTTGCTTTGCCTTTTGGCCTGGGCCTCGTTTTTAGGTTTCGAGCGCCGGAATTTTTCGGAAGTTACCGTTTCCATTACGGGTTATGATCCTCGTGATTTGTTATCCGGCCGTTATCTTGCTTATCAAATCGATTGGTCTAAAACAGATTGCAGCCAATTTGAAAAAGGCATTTGCCCCGATACCGAATTTTGCGCTGACGCAAGATGGGGCAAAGAGTGCCGTTTTTATGTTTCCGAACTTTTGGCGCCGAGACTTGACCGCCTTTTCAGAAATCGCGGAAATGATGATTCTTTTGAGGTTATTTATGCCTATCAAAAGGGGCATACCCCTCTGGCAAAAAAACTTTTGATTAACGGCAAAGATTGGACGAAAGCTCCTCTTATTTTA
>JAEEGL010669230.1_pt1 | contig 18651 bp, 15 predicted proteins | sample 9134231 | NCBI WGS metagenome assembly JAEEGL01 (sample SAMN16246548, study PRJNA631951) | gut metagenome | biome: gut microbiome; feature: rumen; material: fiber-attached | host: Bos | place: Iran: Karaj | collected 2018-10 | reverse complement strand
TGCATCACCTTTATCTCCTTAAAGCTTGTGCGCTCTGAGTTCTTCGGGGCTGAGCGGGGAAAGATCCGCCGGCGCCACATCGAAGACCGTCACGCATCCCCTGCGCCCTCTGGCGTACATGCGGCCGACCGCCCTCGCGTACGCGATCAGGACGCTGGCCGTAAATTCGGGATTGGAATCGAGCGCGAGCCTGTATTCGATGACGTGCTTATGCCCGCCTTCGAGACCAGTCCTGCCGGTCCTGAAGACGAAGCCGCCGTGCGGAAGCCCGGAGTGATCCCTCGCGAGCTCTTCGGCCGTTATGAAATGGACCGTAGTATCGTAATCGGAGAAGTAGTTGGGCATCTCCTTTATCGTCTTTTCTATGAGAGCCTTGTCCGCGCCCTCCTCCGCGACGACGTAGCACACCCTCGTATGCTTTTCGCGCGTCGAAAGCTCGGGAGTCTCTCCGCTGCGGACCTTTTCGAGCGCGGCGTCGACGGGGACGGTGTACTGCCTGGCGTCGGCGACGCCGGGTATGCGCCTGACCGCGTCGGAATGGCCCTGGCTGACGCCCGTTCCCCAGAACGTGTAGTCGGCGCCGTCGGGGAGGACAGCCGAGGCGTAGAGCCTGTTGAGCGAGAAGAGACCGGGATCCCAGCCGCAGGAGATGAGGCCGAGATGGCCGCTTTCGGACGCGGCCTTGTCGACGTTCGCGAAGTGCTCGGGGATCCTGGCGTGTGTGTCGAAGCTGTCGATGATGTTGAAGTTCTTCGCCAGCTCCGGGCTCATGACAGGAAGATCCGTCGCGCTTCCGCCGCAGATGATCATCACGTCTATATCGTCCTTGTATTTAAGAACGTCGGCGGCCGGATAGACCGGCGCTCCCGCGCTCTTTACGCATGCGGGATCTCTTTTCGTGAATATCCCGGCGATCTCGACGTCGCTGTTCTGAGCGGCGGCGTATTCGACGCCTTTTCCGAGATTTCCGTAGCCGTATATGCCTATCTTCATATCATCTGCCTCCGTTCTGCTTTATCATGCTGTTCATATCGTACAGCCCAGCGGGCTTTCCCGAGAGGAACGCCGCCGCCGCGAGCGCGCCCTCCGCGAACAGCGCCCTGCTGTGGGCCTCGTGTCCGAGCGTTATCGTCTGGTTCTGGGTGCCGATCATCACGGTGTGCTTGCCGACGTAGTTTCCCAGGCGCAGCGCCGATACTCCGATATCGTCGGGCTGACGCTTACCGAAGCCGCTCCTTCCGCATACTATGTTTCCGCCGCCGCGGGCGTCCTTTACCGCTTCGGCCAGCGCGAGAGCCGTTCCGCTCGGCGCGTCGACCTTCCTGTCGTGATGGATCTCGACTATCTCCACCTCGGCCTCGGGGAAGGCCGCGGCGGCTCTGGCCGCCAGATCGGCGAGCACCGCGATGCCCATCGAGAAATTAGCGGCGAAGAACACGGGGATCTCTGACGCGGCGTCCTTTATGAGCTGCTTTTCCTCCTCGGTCTGGCCTGTCGTAGCGACGACGACCGCGATCTTATTGGCTCTCGCGAATCCGATGAGCGCCTGAGTCCCGGTGTGGTGGGAAAAATCTATTATGCAGTCGATCCCCGAAGGATCGGCGTCCGCGAAAGAATCGAAACATCTTACGGGCGCGTCCTGAGCCGCGGGATCGACGCCGCACGCGAGCTCCGCTCCCTTATAGCCTTCGAGCGCCAGCTTCGCGACCTCGCGGCCCATATGTCCGCATAGACCGCTTACCAGGATCTTCATATCTTATCCTCCTTACAGCAGCCCCTGCGCTGCCATGAGCTTTCTGAGAACGGCTTCGTTCTGAGGCTCCATCTTCGTGAGCGGCAGCCTTATATAGTCGCCGCACAGACCCATCGCCGCCGACGCCGCCTTTACGGGGATCGGGTTGACCTCGCAGAACAGAGCGTTTATGAGCGGGAGCAGATCGCATTGGAGCTTTATGCTTCCGGCGTGGTCGCCTTCGAACCAGAGCCTGCACATCTCGGCGGTCTTTGCCGGCATGATGTCGGAGAGCACGGAGATGACTCCGCAGCCGCCCATCGCGAGGATGGGAACGATCTGGTCGTCGTTTCCGGAATAGATGTCGAGCTTGTCGCCTACGAGGCTGAACGTCTCGACGATCTTGGAGATATTGCCGTTCGCTTCCTTTATGCCGCAGATCATCGGATGCTCGGAGAGCGCCAGATACGTGGACGGCTCGATGTTTACGCCGGTCCTGGAAGGAACGTTGTAGAGTATGACGGGCTTGTCGGACGCGTCGGCTATGGCCGAGTACATCTTTATGAGCCCCTTCTGGGTCGCCTTGTTGTAGTACGGAGTGACGACGAGCATCGCGTCGCAGCCGACGCGGCAGGCGCACTTCGTGAGGTCGATCGCGTAAGCCGTATCGTTGGAACCGGTGCCCGCGATGACGGGAACGCGTCCGGCCGAGCGCTTTACGGCGTACTCGAGGACCGCGCGGTGCTCTTCGTCGGAGAGCGTCGAGCCCTCGCCGCTCGTTCCGGCTATGACCAGCGCGTTTATCCCTTCCGCTATCTGCCAGTCGATGATGCGTCCGAAGCTGTCGAAATCGACGGATCCGTCCGGAGCCATCGGGGTGACGAGAGCGCTGGCCGCGCCTCTGAATATGGGGGTCTGTCTTTTCATTTTCCTTCTCCTTTTGCTGCGACGCTTATTGCAATAAGGATATAAAAAGCCAATGCTTTCGCATTGGCGGTAAAGTGCTGCTTTCCGCGCAGAAACTGCACGGGACGCAATCCTCAAATAGCTCTCCGCAAACGCGACAGTCGCATGGATATTGTCCATACGCCCAGGCAGGGCTCGCAACGCCCGCCTTCGGCAGCCTTCCCTTTCCTTCCGGCAACGCCCTCGCTGGCTTACACCGGACATACTCTTGGCAGCTGCGCCTCTATCCTTTAAATTGCAATATTCTGTTTAATGCAACGATACTAACATACGCCCGCGCGCCTGTCAAGGACAAAGAGCGTCCGCCGCGTCAGAACGTCCAGGGCAGATACGCGGCTATGACGGCCAGCACGATCGCCGGCAGCATGTTCGCCACGCGGAACTTCTTCCCCCACACGAGGTTCACGCCCACGCAGAAGATGAGAACGGCGCCCGTCAGGGAGAGGTACGAGAGCGCCAGCTCCGTCATGATCGGAGCGACCAGCCGCGCCAGCAGCGTCACGCCGCCCTCGAACAGGAACACGGGGATCGCGGAGAAAGCGCAGCCCTTTCCCATGGAGGAGGACATGACGGCGATTATGATGAAATCCAGCACGGACTTTATCGCGAGCGTAGACCAGTCGCCGAGCAGCCCGTCCTGCAGCGCCCCGACGATCGCCATCGCGCCTACGCACACTGTAAGGGACGCGGTGACGAAGGCGTTTACGAAGCCCTGCTCGCCGCTGTTGCCGGTCTTTACCTTGAGCCATTCGCCGAAGCGTTCGAAGCCCTTTTCTATGCCGAAGAGCTCCCCGCAGACGGTGCCGAGCGCAAGGCACAGCACGACGAGCATAGACCTTCCGCTCGCGAGCGATCCGCCGTCTATCCTGAGCATCCCCTGCATAGCGCCGGCGATGGCTATGAAGATGACGCTCACGCCGCACGCCTTTCCGAGGGAATCCTGTTTTTCGCTGTCGAAGAGCTTTCCTGTAAAGTGACCTACGAGTCCGCCCGCGATTATGCAGGCGCTGTTTATGATAGTTCCGAGTCCGAACATTTTATCGACCTGTTTGTTTTATAGACCTGTTTTTGCAGACCGCGCCGCGGCCGCAAGGGCTACCAGCACGGGAAGCGCGTCATCGTGAAGAAGACGCTGACCGCGCACATGAGTACCGCCGGGATGACGCTCATCCGCACGAGATGCCGCTGGTCGTAGCCGCCGCAGCCCATTATTATCGGCACGGCGGTCGTCGCCATTGGCGTCATGAGCGAGCACATGGTTCCTACATAGCACATCCTCATGAGACCTCTGGGATCGCAGTCCATGCTCACGCTGACGACCAGCACGAGCGGTATGAGTATCTTGCTGACAGCCCTGTTGTAGATGAGGCTCGTCATGATGTAAGCCGCGGCGAAGAACAGGAAGCCCATGAGATAACTGTTCCGCGTGTCGCCCAGCAGCGATACTACGGCTCCGCCGATGAGGTCGCCCGCTCCGGTGTTCGCGAACGCGTTTCCGAGCGAAGCGGCGCCGACGTAGATCATTATTATGTCCAGCCCCATGCTCCTTATCGCTTCCTTTTCGGTGAGCACGCCGCCCAGCACCACGGCGCACGCGCCGCACGCGGGGATGACCCAAGTCGGAAGTCCGAAGGAGCCTAACATAAGACTTATTATGACTACCGCGAACGCTCCGCAGGCTATCGCCTCTTTCAGCGGCGTCAGAGGCTCTTTTTCGGTCCTGGCCGCGCCGGAGAAGAGGTCCGGCAAGGAATCCGGAGCCTCGATGTCCGGAGCCAGCTTCGGAGCGAAGAAGATCGCCCATACGATCACGAATACCGTGACGGGCAGCTTGTCTATCATCTCGTCGAATATCGTGAAGCTGACGTCCGTTATGCCGTATTCCAGCAGCATGCCGTTGCTCTCGATGTAGTTCGACGCGTACGGCCCTATCGGCGTGAGCGTCCACGCGCCCGTGACGCCGACCATCGCGACGGGATACAGCATCTTCGAGGGATTGACTCCGATCTTCCTGCACATCGAAACGACGAGCGGGCATACCAGAGCGACTATCGCCGTGGTGGACGGGAGGAACTGGCCTATCACGAACGTGACGAGCACGTAGCCCGCCAGCACCTTCCTGAACGAGCCGCCCGACACCCTGTGGACGATGCCGGTGAGCCTGTCGATGAAGCTCGTCCTGTTCAGGCCCGCCGCGAGGACGAACATGGACACGAGAGATACCACTGTGCCGCTGCCGATCGTTCCGAGGACGGACGAAGGCTCGACGCAGCCGCACAGCACGAGCGCGAGCATGCCGATCATCGACGTGAGCGCCATCGGGATCCTTCCGGCGCTGTAGCTGACGATCATCGCCGCGAATATGATTATCGTTGCAGTCGTTGTAAACATAAGCAGATTATACAATCAAAAGAGCTCCGGGGCAATAGCCCCGGAGCCGTGCCGTTATATCCGGACAGCCGGATATCAGATCCTGAACGGTTCTCTCGCCGCGTAATCCGTGTGAAGGAGCTCGTGAGCCTTGTGAGAGTTGGGCTCGCCGAGGAACTTCTCGTACAGTTCCTTTATCTGCGGGTTGTTGTGGGACTGGCGGAGCTCCTGCCTCTCGTCCTCGCTGTAGAGCGCCGCGGCCCTCTTCTGCCTGTAGGTGTCGAGGATGTTGATCTCCTCGTTCGGCAGGAACCTGTGGCGCACGAAGGGCATTCCGCCGCCGTTGACGCAGCCGCCCGGGCAGCACATGATCTCTATGAAGTGATACTTGGACTTGCCCTCTCTGATGTCGTCGAGCAGAGGCTTCGCGTTCTTCATGCCGCTCGTTACGGCGATGTTCAGCGTCATGCCGCCGATCTCGAGGCTGGCCTCCTTGAGGTCGTCGAAACCGCGGACCTGCTCGAACTTGATCGGTCCGTATTCCTTGCCCTCGAGCACGTAATACGCGGTACGGAGAGCTGCCTCCATAACGCCGCCGGTAACGCCGAATATGACGGCGGCGCCGGTGTAGGTGCCCATGATGTCGTGATCGTAGTCCTCGTCCGGAAGCCTCGTGAAGAGCATACCGGAGCGCTTGATCATGTCGCCGAGCTCCCTGACGGTGAGCACCGCGTCGACGTCCTTTATGCCGCCCTTCTGCATCTGGGGCCTTTCCTTCTCGAACTTCTTAGCCGTGCAGGGCATTATCGATACGACGAAGAGATCCTTCGGATCGATGTTGTGCACCTGGCAGTAGTACGACTTGAGGATCGCTCCCTGCATCTGGTGAGGAGACTTGCAGGAAGAAACGTGGTCGAGTATGTCGCCGTAATACGTCTCGGCGTAGTTGATCCAGCCCGGCGAGCACGACGTGATCATCGGGAGCTTTCCGCCGTTCTTTATCCTGTTGAGGAGCTCGGTGGCCTCTTCCATGATGGTGAGGTCTGCGCCGAAGTCCGTGTCGTAGACCTTCTCGAATCCGAGCCTGCGCAGAGCCGCGACCATCTTGCCGGTCACAGCCGTTCCGATCGGCATGCCGAACTCTTCTCCGAGGCCCGCCCTTACTGCGGGAGCGGTCTGGACGATCACGTGCTTTCCTTCCTCGAACGCCTTGTCGACGAGAGGAAGATCCGTCTTTTCGATCAGAGCGCCTACGGGGCATACGGCCACGCACTGGCCGCACATGAGACACGGCGACTGCGCGAGGGAGATGTTTCCGGCGGGAGCTACGAACGCGTTGAAGCCGCGCCTTTCGTATCCGAGCACGCCGTTGCCGTGGGCGTTCTTGCACCTGGCGATGCAGCGTCCGCAGAGGATGCACTTGGAGGTGTCCCTGATGATGGACGGCGACAGATCGTCGTAAAAGACCTCTGTCTTTTCTCCCGTGAACATGTTCTCTCTGGCTCCGACGGCCTTGGCGACGTCGAGCAGCTCGCAGCGGCCGTTCTTATGGCACTGCTGGCAGTTCTGGGAGTGGTTGGAGAGAAGGAGCTCCACGGAGGTCCTTCTAGCCTTTATAGCCTTGGGTGTGTTGATCTTTACGACCATACCCTCGTTTACGGGGTATACGCAGGAAGCTACGAGGCCTCTGGCGCCCTCCACCTCGACGAGACATACGCGGCAGGAACCCTGATTGCATTCGCCGTGGTTGAAGGAGCACAGCGAAGGGATCTCGTAACCGCAGCTTCTCGCCGCTTCGAGCACCGTCAGAGAGGAATCCACGGAGTAGCTCTGACCTTCGATTGTGATGTTAACGTTACTCATGGCTGCCTCCTATTCCTTGAATATCGCATCGAACTTGCAGGATGCCATGCACATTCCGCATCTGATGCACTTGCTCGTATCGATGACGTACGGCTCCTTGCCGGGAACGCCGGAGATGGCCTGCACCGGGCAGCTGCGCGAGCAGATGGAGCACTTCATGCACTTTTCGGGATCTATGCGGTACTGGATGAGGTCCTTGCATACGCCGGCAGGACATGTCTTGTCGACGATGTGAGCGATGTACTCGTCCTTGAAATGAGTGATAGTCGATCTGATCGGGTTGGACGCGGTCTGACCGAGAGCGCAGAGCGAGTTGTTCTTGCAGGCGTCGGAGATCTGGTCGAACTCCTCGAAATCCTCCATCGTTCCTCTGCCGCTGGTGATGCGTTCGAGGGTCTCCATCATGCGCTTGGTGCCGATCCTGCAGGGCGTGCACTTTCCGCACGACTCGTCGCAGATGAAGCCCATGTAGAACTTCGCGACGTCGACCATGCAGTTATCCTCGTCCATTACGATCGCGCCGCCGGAGCCCATCATCGAGCCCTGAGCGACCATGTTGTCGAAGTCGATCGGCGTGTCGAGCTGAGCCTCGGTGAGACATCCGCCCGAAGGACCGCCGGTCTGGATGGCCTTGAACTTCTTTCCGTTCTGGATGCCGCCGCCGATGTCGTAGATGAGCTCGCGGAGCGTCGTGCCCATGGGGATCTCGACGAGGCCTACGTTCTTGACCTTGCCGCCCAGGCAGAACACCTTCGTGCCCTTGGACTTCTCGGTGCCGTAGCACGTGAACGCGTCGAGTCCCTCGCGGAGTATGTAGGGAACTGTCGCCAGAGTCTCAACGTTGTTTACGATCGTCGGCTTATCCCACAGGCCCTTGACCGCGGGGAAAGGCGGACGCGGTCTGGGCATTCCGCGCAGACCCATTATTGAATTGAGCAGCGCCGTCTCCTCGCCGCAGACGAAAGCGCCGGCGCCGAGCCTTACGTGCGCGTGGAAGCAGAAATCTGTTCCGAGTATGTTGTCTCCGAGCAGACCGAGCTCTTCGGCCTTCTTGATCGTCTGACGGATCCTGGCTACCGCCTTCGGATACTCGGCGCGGATGTAGAAGTAGCCTTCGCTCGCGCCGATCGCGTATCCCGCGATCGCCATGCCTTCGATGACCGCGAGAGGATTATCCTCGAGCACGGATCTGTCCATGAACGCGCCGGGGTCGCCCTCGTCGCCGTTGCATACCACGTATTTCTCGTCGCTCTTCTGATCGTACGCGAACTGCCACTTGCGGCCGGTCGGGAATCCGCCGCCGCCCTTGCCTCTGAGTCCGGAATCGAGGATCATCTTGATGACGTCGGCTCTGTCCATGGAAAGAGCTTTGATGAGGCCCTGATAACCTCCGCATCCGAGAGCTTCCTCGATCTTGTCCGGATCGATGACGCCGCAGCCGTGAAGAGCGATCCTCTTCTGCTTCGTATAGAACGGGATATCCTCCATCTTCGGGATGAGGTTCCCGGTCTTCTCGTCGACGTAGATGAGCCTTTCGACGATCTGTCCGTCGACGCAGTCCTTTCTTACGATCTCCTCGACGTCCTCGGGCTTTACGAGCCTGTAGAGAACGTTCTCGGGGAACATGCGGACGAACGGTCCTTCGGAGCAGAGCCCGAAGCATCCGACCACCCTGATCTCGAACTTGTCGGCGACGCCGTACTGGGCGAGGTACTTTTCCAGTTCTGCCTTGAGATCCATAGTGCCGGCGGACATGCAGCCGGTGCCTCCGCAGAGCATTATGTAGCGCTTGTCGGAAGTACCGTCAAACTTTGAGCTGAGTTCTTTTGTATAGACTTCGATCGCTGCGCGGAGCTCGTCGACGGATTTATACATTCTCGGCCACCTCCCTGTACTCGGCGATTATGCGGGGAACGTCCTTGACGTCGACGCGCGCGTACACCTTGCCGTTGATCGATACGGCCGGCGCTGCAGCGCAGGCTCCGATGCAGCGGAGAGCGTCGATGCTGAAGAGCTGGTCCTCGGTCGTCTGGCCGGGCTGGATGCCAAGAAGCTCGCAGAACTGATCGATGATCTTCTGCGCGCCCTTTACGTAACATGCAGTGCCCAGACAGCATCCGATGACGTACTTTCCCTTCGGCTCGAGCGAAAAGAACGAATAAAACGTGACCACTCCGTAGATCTCGGCGACAGAGATACCAGTCTTCTTCGAGACGATCTCCTGCACCTCCAGAGGAATATATCCGAATTCCTTCTGGATGTCGCTGAGGATCATGATGAGCGGAGTGTTCTCTCCGCGGTACCTGTCGCAGATCTCCTCGATCTGCCGCACCGCAGCACTCTGTAAATGACCCATTCCTGCCTCCTTAATTTTAAACACCTTTAGCAGACACTCCCGCGCGCAGGCCGGCACGCGGTGTGCAATTATAACTTTTTTATACCATCGCCTCCGGACGGAAGACCTCGTCGAACTTCTCCGGCGTAAGATAGCCGAGCGCGACGCATGCCTCCTTCAGCGAGATATTCTCTGCGTAAGCCTTTTTCGCCGTCCTGGCGGCGTTTTCGTACCCTATGTACGGATTCAGCGCCGTCACCAGCATGAGCGAGTTATATAGATTGCCGCGCATCTTTTCCCTGTTCGCGGTTATGCCGGACGCGCAGTTCTTATCGAACGAGGCGATCGCCTCCGCGAGCAGCCTTGCCGACTGCAGGAAATTGTAGGCGCACACGGGCATGAACACGTTGAGCTCGAAATTGCCCTGGGAAGCGGCGATCCCCACCGCGGCGTCGTTGCCCATTATCTGAACGGCGACCATCGTGACGGCCTCGCACTGCGTGGGATTGACCTTTCCCGGCATTATCGACGATCCCGGCTCGTTCGCCGGTATAGTTATCTCCCCGAGCCCGTCTCTTGGACCGGAAGCCAGCCACCGCACGTCGTTTGCGATCTTCATCATGTCGCACGCCATGGCCTTTATCGCGCCGTGCGCCGCGACCAGCTCGTCCTTCGACGTGAGCGCGTGGAACTTGTTGGGAGCTGTCCTGAAGTCCTTTCCGAGGATCTTCGAGACTTCTTCGGCAACCCTTTCGGCAAAGCCCTCGGGAGCGTTGAGCCCCGTTCCCACGGCTGTCCCGCCGAGCGCGAGCTCGCGGAGCGGTCCGCAGGTGAGCTTCAGCAGCTCTATGCCGCGTTCAAGACTGCTGCGCCAGCCGCTGATCTCCTGGGAGAAGCTTATCGGCGTAGCGTCCTGAAGGTGCGTGCGTCCGCTCTTGACGATCCCTTCGTTCTCCTTTTCAAGGCGCCTGAAGGTCTCTATGAGATGCTCCGCCGCCGGTATCAGCTTGTCCTCCACAGCCGTTACGGCCGCTATGTGCATGGCCGTCGGGAACGTATCGTTGGAGGACTGGCTCATGTTCACGTCGTCGTTCGGATGGATGATATCCTTCCCGAGTATCAGGCCCGCCCTGCGGGCGATGACCTCGTTCGCGTTCATGTTCGACTGCGTTCCGGAACCGGTCTGCCATACGACGAGCGGAAAATGACCGTCGAGGGCGCCGGAAGCGACCTCGTCGCAGGCGGCGCAAATTGCCCCGGTCTTTTCGTCCGTCATGCGCTGCGGGCATATCGCGTTGTTGGCGATCGCCGCGGCTTTCTTGAGAACGCCAAAAGCGTGGGTTATCTCCCTGGGCATGACCTCTATGCCGACGCCTATCCTGAAGTTCTCCAGGCTGCGCTGAGTCTGAGCTCCCCAAAGCCTGTCGGCGGGGACCCTCATCTCTCCCATTGAATCGTGCTCTGTGCGATAATCCACTCTGATAGCTCCCGTGCGCTGCGCGCAAGTTTTTGCGAAATGAGCCCGCGCGAATCCGCGAAAAACGTTCTCATTTTACAATAAAATATATTTTAGCAAAAGGGTCGTTTAATTGCAAGGAATCCAGAAAAATTAAGGCCTTAAAACGCAAAAGGCCCGGATCTTCGGATCCGGGCCAGGACATTTCGCGTTTGAGCGCGTGGCTATGCCGCGCACACCTCCTTTATTATCCCGAGAGCCTTTTCGAGCAGCTCGTCGGGGATGTTGAGCGCGGGGAGCAGCCTCACCTTGTCCTTGGCCGTCAGGCAGAGGACGCCCTTTTCGATGCATGCCGCGACCACCTCTGACGCAGGCTTTACGGTCTTTATGCCGATCATCAGGCCCATGCCGCTGACGGATTCGACGCCTTCGGCTCCGCTGAGGGCCGAGAATATCATGCTGCTCTTTTTCGCGACTCCCGCCAGCAGATCGTCGTCTATGCGCGAGATGACGCTTATAGCGCCGGCGCAGCTTACGGGATTGCCGCCGAACGTGGAACCGTGGTCTCCCGGTCCGAACACGTTCTCCAGCTTTTCGCCGAGGAGCACCGCGCCTATCGGCAGGCCGCCCGCGAGGCCCTTCGCAGTAGTGACCACGTCCGGCTCTATGCCGAAATTCATGTACGAATAGAGCTTTCCGGTCCTTCCGTTGCCCGTCTGCACCTCGTCGACCATGAACACTATGTCGTTCTCCGCGGCGAACTCCGCGGCTCCGCGCACGAAATCACTGTCGAGCGCTATGACGCCGCCCTCGCCCTGAACGCATTCGATGAATATCCCGGCCGCCTTTGTCTCCGAAGCGAGCTTCTTAAGGCCTTCGAGATCGTTCGGCTCCGCGTGCGCGAAGCCCGGAGTGAGCGGCCTGTAAAGACCGTGGAAATAGTCCTGTCCTGTCGCGGCGAGCGTGGTCAGCGTCCTTCCGTGGAAGCTGTTCTTCAGCGTTATTATCGTAAAGTACTCGGGGCCCTTCTTCTCCGCGGCGTACTTCCTCGCCGCCTTGATCGCGCCCTCGTTGGCCTCGGCTCCGGAGTTCCCGAAGAAGACCTTCTTCATTCCGGTCCGCTCGCAGAGCAGCTCCGCCAGCTTCGCGCACGGCTCCGAATAATAGAGGTTGCACGTGTGCTGGATCCTGTCGAGCTGGGCCTCCACCGCCTTCTTCCACTCGGGATCACCGATCCCGAAGGAGTTTACCGCTATGCCTGTCCCCAGATCGATGTATTCCCTGCCGTTTTCATCGTACACCAGAGAGCCCTGTCCGCGGACGAGCTCCACGGGGAACCGTTTATATGTGCCCGCGACGTAGCGGGCGTCCGTCTCTTTTACGTTCATTCGCCTTTACCTGTTATCATCGTTCCGGCGCCCTCGTCGGTGAGGAGCTCCATGAGGATCGCGTGCGGCACGCGTCCGTCCATTATTATGACCTTGTGCACGCCCCTGGATATCGCCTCCGTGCAGCAGCCGACCTTCGGGATCATGCCGCCGGAGATTATCCCCTCGTCGTACAGCTTCTGAGTGTCCTCGACCTTTATCTCGGGGATGAGCGAGGACGGATCGTCCTTGTCGCGCAGCACTCCCGCGATGTCAGTCATCATTATGAGCCTCTTGGCCGAAAGGGCTCCGGCTATGTGCGCCGCTGCCGTGTCGCCGTTTATGTTGTACGTGTTGCCGTCCCTGTCGCACGCGACCGTCGATATTACGGGTATGTATCCGTTGTCGAGGAGGTCCGTGACGGGCTTGATGTTTATCTTCGTGATCTTTCCGACGTATCCGAGCTTCTCGTCCTTCATCTCGGCCTCTATGAGCCTTCCGTCGACGCCCGAGAGCCCGATCGCCCTGCCTCCCTTCGTCGAGAGGAGGTTTACGAGGCTCTTGTTTATGCGCCCCGCCAGGACCATCTGGACGATGTCGACGGTCTCCTTGTCGGTGACCCTGAGGCCCTCCACGAACTCGGCCTTCTTGCCGAGCCTGTCCATCATCTCGCTTATCTCCGGGCCGCCGCCGTGCACGAGCACGACCTTGACGCCGATGAGCCAGAGAAGGACTATGTCCTCCATCACCTGTTCCTTCAGCGTCGGCGAGATCATCGCGTTGCCGCCGTACTTTATTACGACGACCTTTCCGACGTATCTTTTGATGTAAGGCAGCGCCTGGGTGAGCACCTCCGCGCGCTGCGCGTTGGAAAATCCGGTATCCATCGTCCCTCCTAAGAGCGGTAATCGCCGTTTATCCTGACGTAGTCGTATGTGAGATCGCAGCCCCACGCGCAGGCGCAGACGTCTCCGCTCCCGAGGCTGACGTTGATGTCTATCTCGTCTTCCGTGAGGATCTTCTTGGCGAGCTCCTCGGAAAACTCTATGCCGGCTCCGTTCCTGCAGACCTCGACGGTCCCGGCGGCGCTGGAAAAGCTGACGCCGATCTTGCTCACGTCAAGGTCGGCTCCGCTGTAGCCTATGGCGCAGAGGACCCTGCCCCAGTTCGCGTCCGCTCCGAACATCGCCGCCTTGAGCAGGCTGGAGCACACGACGCTCTTTGCGACCTTCCTGGCCGTCTCCAGATCGGCGGCTCCGCTGACCTTGCATTCGAGCATCTTCGTCGCGCCCTCTCCGTCCGCGACGATCATGCGGCAGAGCTGGACCGTGAGGGTGTTGAGCGCTTTCATGAATACGCAAAGATCCTCGCCCTCCGATTCTATCGGCGCGTTTCCGGCGAGGCCGTTCGCGAGCACCGTCACCATATCGTTCGTGGAGGTGTCTCCGTCGATGCTGAGCATGTTGAACGTCGCCTGCACGTCGCCGGACAGGGCCTTCTGCAGCATCGCGGGGCTTATCGCCGCGTCCGTGGTTATGAACACGAGCATGGTCGCCATGTTGGGATGGATCATGCCGCTGCCCTTGGCCATGCCGCCCATCCTGCAGATCTTTCCTCCGAGCTCGAATTCGACCGCGGCCATCTTCTTTACGGTGTCGGTCGTCATTATGCCCTCGACCGCGTCTTCGGCGCCGTCTTCGGAAAGAGCCGCTATGAGCTGCGGGATGCCGTCCTCGAAAGGCTTTATGTCAAGAGGAAGACCGATGACGCCTGTGGAGGCGACGACTATGTCGGAGGCGTCTATGCCGAGCTGCTCCGCGAGTATATCGCACGTCTTTTCGGCGATCTCGACGCCGTCGGCGTTGCACGTGTTGGCGTTTCCGCTGTTGCATATGACCGCCTTGGCGATGCCGTCGGCGAGATGCTTCTGAGTCACGTATATAGGAGCGCTCTTTACGAGATTAGTCGTATATACTGCCGCCGCGGACGCCGGCACGTCGCTCACGATGAGCGCGATATCCTTCTTCGAATGGTTCTTGCGGATCCCGCAGTGCACGCCGCTGGCCTTGAATCCCCTGGCCGCGCAGGGTCCGCCCTGTATGAGTTTCATCTCTTTTATTCCTCCTGTACGCACAGACCGAAGCTCTGCTCCAGTCCGAGAACTAAGTTCATATTCTGAAGGGCCGCGCCGCTGGCGCCCTTGCCCAGATTGTCGAATCTGCTGACGAGCAGCAGCCTGTCGTCGTTTCCGAACACCGACACTTCCATGTCGTCTCTTCCTTCGAAAGCGCCCGCCGAGCAGAAGCCCTCCTCTGAAGCTCCGCTGTATCTGACGAGACCGCCTCTGTAGTACTCGCGGTATATGTCGCTTATCTCCCCGGCGCCGCAGTTTATCTGATCCCTGAACAGAGGCACCGTGACCTCCATCCCCGCGTAGTACGGGGCGACTATCGGACAGAAGACCGGCTCCTTTTCGAGCCCGCATACGGCGCTCATCTCGGGCAGATGCTTGTGCTTCTGCGTAAGGCCGTACATGCGGGGAGCCGCGAGCAGCGGATCGCGCCGCGGATCCTCGTACTGCGCTATCATCTTCTTGCCGCCTCCGGAATACCCGGTGAGCGAAAAGCACGACAGCTCCGTGGAGCTGTCTATCGCTCCGCACTGCACGAGCGGCGCGACGAGAGCGATGAACCCGCTCGCGTGGCAGCCGGGGTTGGCTATGCGCTTCGCCGAAGCCACGCCGTCTCCGACGCCCTTTATCTCAGGGAATCCGTACGTCCATCCGGGCGCCGTCCTGTGCGCGGTCGACGTGTCTATTATAACCGTGTTTTCGTTTTCCACAAGACCGCAGGATTCGATCGCGGCGCTGTCGGGAAGGCACAGGAACGCGACGTCGGCGCTGTTGAGCGCGTCCTTTCTGGCTCCGATGTCCTTTCTCAGTTCCTCTGTCAGCGATATGAGCTCTATGTCCTCGCGCCGCGCGAGCCTGTCGTATATGCGCAGACCCGTCGTGCCGGCGCTGCCGTCGATGAATACCTTTGTCATCAGTCTTCCTTTCGGGGATACTCTTTCAGTGTAAGCTTTTTAATAATTATTCACTTTTTTTAATAAAAGTCAATAGTTTATGCACAAAATATTCAAAATATGCGCAAATAGTTGCATAATAGTTGCGCGGTGACTCACCTGAGCGCTATAAGTCTACCGCGCCCAGCCCAGCGAGCGCTCCACAGCCCTGTGCCAGCCCCCGATCAGGCTCGCGCGCTCGGCCTCGCCCATCGACGGCTCGCATATCATGCCCGCGCTCCAGTTCTGCTCGAGCTCGTCCGTGCCGCTCCAGAAGCCGCAGGCGAGACCCGCGAGGCTCGCCGCTCCCAGGGCGGTCGTTTCCGTCGATACGGGACGGACGAGCCTGTGGCCTATGATGTCCGCCTGGAACTGCATCAGGAAGCCGTTGTTTATGGCGCCGCCGTCGACCTTGAGGTCCTTCAGCGCGATCCCTCCGTCCTGCTCCATCGCCTTCAGGACGTCGAAGCTCTGAAAGGCTATGGATTCCAGCGCGGCGCGCACTATATGGTCTCTGTTCGTGCCGCGCGTTATCCCGACGATCGTTCCACGAGCGTAAGGATCCCAGTACGGCGCTCCGAGGCCAACGAAAGCAGGAACGAGATACACTCCTCCTGTGTCCGGCACGCGCAGCGCGCATTCCTCCGACGACGGAGCATCAGGTATCAGCTTCATCTCGTCGCGAAGCCACTGCACTGCGGCACCGGCGACGAATATCGAGCCCTCGAGCGCGTAGAAGACCTTTCCTCCGAGCCCCCAGGCGATCGTCGTTATAAGGCCGTTCTCCGACAACACCGGCTTTTCTCCGGTGTTCATGAGGAGGAAGCCGCCCGTGCCGTACGTGTTCTTCGCGTCTCCGGGATAAAAGCAGTTCTGGCCGAACAGGGCTGCCTGCTGGTCTCCGGCCGCAGCCGCGATCGCGATCGGGCCGCCGAGCAGCGCGGGATCGGTATATCCGTACACGCCCGAGCTCGGGACGGGCTCCGGCAGCATGCGGCGCGGTATGCCGAGCTCGCGGAGGATGTCGTCGTCCCAGCTGAGGGTGTTTATATTGAAGAGCATCGTCCTCGACGCGTTGGAATAGTCGGTGATATGCAGCTTTCCGCCGCTCAGCTTCCAGATCAGCCACGTGTCCACCGTCCCGAACAGGAGCCGGCCGCTCCCGGCCTTTTCCCTCGCGCCTTCGACGTTTTCGAGTATCCACGCGAGCTTCGTCGCGCTGAAATACGGATCAAGAGCCAGTCCTGTTTTTTTTCTTATGACGTCCGAAAGACCCCTCGCCCTGAGCTTCTCGCAGAGGTCCGCCGTGCGCCTGCACTGCCAGACTATAGCGTTGTACACGGGAACGCCGGTCTCCCTGTCCCAGACGATCGTCGTCTCGCGCTGGTTGGTTATACCGATCGCGGCGATATCGGCGGCGGTGATCCCCAGCCGCGACATCGCCTCCGCGCAGACGCCTATCTGCGTCGACCACAGCTCCACGGGATCGTGCTCGACCCAGCCCGGCCGCGGATATATCTGGCGGAACTCCTTCTGGGCTGAAGCCGCGGGCTTTCCGCTCCTGTCGAATATTATGCATCTGTTGCTCGTAGTGCCGGCGTCAAGCGCCATTACGTATCCGGACATGTCAAAAGCCTTTCCATTACGGGGTTCGTCATGCCGATCCCCTTCTCCGTGAGTTTTATCCTGTCTTCGCTTATAAACAGGAGCCCCTCCGCGGCGAGGGCGTCCGCCGCGCGTCCGAAGACGTCCGAAAACGGCCTGCCGAACGTTCCGCTGAAATCGGAAGGAGCGAAGCCCTCCGTCAGCCTGAGCTCCGTGAATATAAAGTCGCCCATAAGCTCTTTGAGCGCGTCTTCGGACGCGCGCGCGAAGCGTCCTTCGGGCGACGGCCCGCATACGGGATCCCTGAGCGAAGCCTCGAGAGCGCGCGCCGCGCCTCCGCCGCGGACGTATTCGTCCGGCTCCCGCGGATTCGAGAAGCGGCGGCCGCCGAAGAACGAATGGGCCGAAGAGCCGAGACCGAGATAGTCGGCCATCGTCCAGTACTTCATGTTGTGACGGCACCGGAAGCCCTCCCTCGCGGCGTTAGATATCTCGTAGCGCCCGTACCCGTTCTCCGCGAGGAAGTCCCTCGCCGCCGCGTACATCGCCCTGTTATCGTCCCACGCGGGGAGCTCCGCAAGGCCGTTCCTGTAATCTTCGTAAAGAGGCGTTCCTTCCTCGAGCTGCAGGCTGTAGAACGATACGTGCGCGGGGCCGAGCGAAACGGCCTCCGCGAGATCCCTCTCCCAGACTGAAAGCGTCTGGCGCGGCACGCCGAGCATCAGGTCGACGTTCACGTTCTCAAAGCCCGCCGCCCGCGCCGCGAGCACCGCGTCCCGCGCCTGCGCGGAAGTATGTATACGCCCAAGAGCGGAGAGAACCTCGTCCGAAAAGCTCTGGACGCCGAAGCTGATCCTGCCGAAGCCCGCACGGAAGAGCCTCGAAAGGTACGCGGCATCGACCGTTCCGGGATTCGCTTCCGTCGTTATCTCCGCGCCTTCGCGGACGCTGAACTCCTCGAGCACCGTGCCTATGAGCTCCTCGAGCGCGCCCGCGTCGAGCGCCGTCGGAGTGCCGCCGCCGACGAACACAGTGTCGGCCGCGCGTTCGCCCCGCAGAACGCCGGCGCATTCCCTTACCTCCGCCAGCAGCGCCCTGAAGTACCGCTTCCTGTCATCTCGGGACACGCCCGCGAACGACGGGAAATCGCAGTACCTGCACTTCCTTTCGCAGAACGGTATGTGGATGTATATTCCGATCTTTTCCATAGAAAACACGGGGCGCCTTCCGGCGCCCCTTAAGGCTACTTGTTGTCGTCGTATTTGAGGACCGCGGTGAACGCCTCCTGCGGCACCTCCACGGTGCCGAACTGGCGCATGCGCTTCTTTCCTTCCTTCTGCTTTTCGAGCAGCTTCTTCTTTCTTGAGATATCGCCGCCGTAGCACTTGGCCAGAACGTCCTTCCTGTACGCCTTTACAGTCTCGCGCGCGATCACCTTCTGCCCTATCGCGGCCTGTATGGGCACCTCGAACTGGTGCATCGGGATCACTTCCTTGAGCTTCTCGCACACGAACCTCGCCCGCTGGTACGCCTTCGACTCGTGGACTATCATCGAGAACGCGTCGACAATCTCTCTGTTGAGCAGTATATCGAGCTTTACGAGGCTCGACTTCTGATAGTGCGAGAACTCGTAGTCGAGCGAGCCGTAGCCGCGCGTCTTGGACTTGAGCGCGTCGAAGAAATCGTAGATCACCTCGTTGAGCGGAAGCTCGTAGTGGAGCGCCACGCGCTGCTCTGTTATGTATTCCATGTGCTCCATGATGCCGCGCCTGTCCTGGCACAACTCCATTATCGAGCCGACGTACTCCTTCGGCAGCATTATCGTCGCCTTGACCATGGGCTCTTCTATATGATCGTAGCAGGTCGGATCGGGCAGGTTCGAGGGATTCTCGAT
>JAEEGL015700617.1_pt1 | contig 18652 bp, 10 predicted proteins | sample 9134231 | NCBI WGS metagenome assembly JAEEGL01 (sample SAMN16246548, study PRJNA631951) | gut metagenome | biome: gut microbiome; feature: rumen; material: fiber-attached | host: Bos | place: Iran: Karaj | collected 2018-10 | reverse complement strand
TTCCTCCCCGAGCTTCTCGAGCGCTTTTTTCTTTTTCTCGCCCGTGAGGAGATAGAAATCGGGATTCTCCGTGCTGATTTCCCCGGTCATGAGCAGATTCCCGTCGGGCAGAAGCTTGAAGTCGCCCGCGTCCAGCGGGAGCTCATACGCCTTTTCCGCTTCGCCGCCCGTGAGGGGCAGCCGGTACAGCACCGTGGACGCGCCTTCTTCTCCCGCGTCTTTTTCTTTTTTCTTCTCATCCCGTCTGTCCGTCGAGAACAGGATGTGCTCCGCATCCTCGAAGAAGAATTCCCCGATCCTGCCGTCGTTGACCATTGCGCGGTCATCGTCTCCGGAACGAAGGCGCAGGCGGCTGACGTATTCCTTCTTCTCCCGGTCGATGCCCGTCAGCACATAAGCCAGCTTCCCGCCGTCCGGGGAAAAGGTCAGGGAAGAAAGCATCCGAAAATCCATAAAGCTGTCCGGTTTGATCTTTTTCATCTGTTACTCCTTCTGCATATTCAAAGTATCTTCTGTTTTGTCTTCGCGAGAAGCTCCCACGGAACGCGGTATGCCTTCACAAGCGGGCTGAGCCGATGTCCGGCTATGATTACGGATTTCTCATTGTCAACATATGGCAAGAGCTCGTCGTCCGGCTCGGCATATAGAAGATCCCCGTCCGTGCATACGCCGTCTTCTCCCGCGGACGGGCATCCCGTGACCTCGGCGTAAAGCAGATCGCGGTTGGTCTTCACGTACCGCAGCCCTTCCGCAAGCCGCATGGTGCAGCAGAAGTACGCCTCCTTCATCTGCGGGAAGAGATCGTTCCACGGGCTTTCCGCGGTCACCACGGTGTCCGTTCCGGCGCCGCCGTTGTCCCGCTGTGCCGGGGCAAAGCCGTTGTGCCAGATCCGCGCGGCGATTCCGCGGCAGTCCTCGCGCCCGGTCAGCTTGTAAAGCTCCAGAGAGAGCATGAGGGAATCCACAATGGCGCAGGGCTCGGTCCACGTATCCGGGCGTCCCCACCAGTTCAGGTTCTGATAGGTCAGCGTCATCCCGCCGCCGTAAACGTAGCTTGTCCAGATCCCCTCCGCGCTTCTTAGATAGAAAGGATCTCCCGTCTCCCGGAACATGCGGATCATCCCGCGCCCCGCCGTCAGCGTGCAGTGCGTCTGCGCCCGGACGGCCCTTTTGTCGAGAGGCGCGTAGAACGAGATCATCTCGTCGAGCAGCTCCTTCAGCGCCGGATCCTTCAGGATGCCGTACGCGTGCGAGAGGCCGTCGATCGACATAAACGCCGCGCAGGTGTCGCTCGAGAGGAGCCAGCGCCCCGCTGTCCCGATCTCGTTTCCGCTGACGCCTCCGCCCTCTCCGGTGCGAAGGGGGTAGCTCCGAAACTCCCCGCGCAGGGGGAGATAGAGGTTGTCCGCGATCCCGCGGATCAGCTCGAGGGAGTACGCGTCGCCGAAGGCCTCGTAATGCTCGCACAGTCCCCTCAGCAGCCACGAATGACCGGAAAGCTGTTCCTCACGGATGAATTTGCCGCAGCAATCGCCGAGGTAGTGCTTTTCGTTGAGGACGGACGGCATTTTCTCAAGCATCTGCTCCATGCACGGGATGACGCGGCCGGACATCCGAAAATGGGAGACGAACGCTAAAAGCGCGCGTCCTTCCTTGTCCCCCATCCATCCGTAGTCCGGAGGGGAGAACACCTCGTCGATTCCGTAATAGGGATCGCTCGTCAGCCGCCGATAGTTCAGCTCGATCCTCTCGGCGAGCTCCTGTTCCGATACGGGAAGTTTCATGGATTATCTCCTCTTCTGCATCGATGCTGTTCGCAAATCCTCTTCTTTCTGTCCCCGCGCGTCGTATCGCTTTCAGAAGGTCTCCTTCAGCCACCCGAGCAGGAGTCCGCCCCACTGGCCGACGGAGGGATCGCCCGCCGCCAGTCCGAGACCGTGACGTCCGCGGGGGAATACGTGGACTTCGTGGGGGATCCCGTGCTCCCGAAGTGCCGTCGCATACCGATAGGTGTGGATCACATTCACCACGGGATCGTCCGAGGTGTGCCAGAGGAACGCGGGCGGCGTGCTGTCCGTCACGTTGAGGTCCGGGGACGCCGCGGGCAGATTCTCCTCACCCCCGCCGAGCAGGCAGTTTGTCAGCCAGAGCAGCGCGCCCTCCTCAAAGGGCTTTGCGACGACGCCGTAACAGGAGATCGTCGCGTCCGGGCGGCAGTCCTCCCGGTCGATTTCGTCCGAATCCTCTCCCTCGACCGCGCCGAACCATGTGGAGACCATCGCGGCGAGGTGCCCGCCCGCGGAAGACCCCATGACGGCGATCTTATGAGGGTCGATGCCGAATGCGGCGGCTCCGTGCCGCACGATCCGGACAGAACGGCGCGCGTCCGTGAGGGGCCACGGGAAGAGCGGCCCCATGTTTACCCTGTATTTGCAGACAAAAGCGTGATACCCCGCCGCCGCGAGAAATTCCGCATAGCCCTTGCCCTCATGCTCCGCGAGATGGGTGTAGGCTCCGCCGGGGAAGATCACGACTGCCGCGTCCTTTGCGGCGGAGGGATCCGGCGCATAGTATTCCAGGGAGGGCTCAGCGCCCTCCGTCGGTCCGGGGATTTTGTCCCACATTTTGATTGGTGTCATGGTGTGAGTCCTTTCTTTATCTGGGCGGAATAGGCGAAGCCCGGTGGGTGAGGTGACTGCACGGGCTTCGTTATAGTCTGAGATTTGGTGCTTGGCTCAGAGCTGAATACACTTGTTTCAAATCGATCAAGCAGTTAAGATTTCAGCCGATACGTCCGGTTCCGGTTTGCGCCAACGGCGATAACAATCCCATCGGCGATAAGCTCGGAGAGATAATCCCGTACACGCGAAGGCTTGAGACTGATAAATTCCGCAATCTCGGAGGTTTTGGCCTCGGGGCGGTCCGTAAGGAAGGCAATGATCAGCTGCTTTTTTGCTTCTTTTATCGCCGATTCGCCGCTACCGCCGATTTTTATCGCCGATTTATCGCCGACAGTCGGTGATAACGGAAGCGATAACGTGACCCTGTTCGGGTTGATGTCCTGTGTGATCGTCGGTTCGCTCCACCCTTGTTTTTTCCAAACATACAGGATGCTCGGTATATTATACCATATCCCCGCCGTACTTTCAATCACTTGAATCTTTTTTGCGCTGACGATGGCGTTCAACCTTACTCAAAATCAAAAGGAGACGAACTTTACGGCAGTTTTCAAGACCTTCTTCATTCAGGTTACAGCATTGGATGGAAAAGGAAAACTCCGCGCAGTCACCGTGCGGGGCAGAAGCCTTGTCGCAAAAGAATGGCTGGCGGAGTTCATGGCAGGGTACGGGGAACGGATATGGCAGAAGAGTGAGGTGCATCAGCGCATGCTGTCTTTGATCCGTCACCGATGACATTCAGCCGCTTCACTCCAACACAGAAAAACAGTTATTCCACGGCGATTCCAAAAAACAATCGACCTGCCCGCGGATGATGTCTCTGTGGTCTGGCTGCATCAGGATGAAATAGTACCGCTGAGAAACCCGGGTAAACATCAGTCCGATCCCGCTCATGTTGCGGAATTCGGCCAGTTCGAGTATTTCGCGGAACTGATCCCGATAATGTGAATTCTGAAATCTGGCTTTATGTTGGTACCAGATCACGCTGGATCCCCTTCGGCAATAGTCGGCGATCTCCGTGAGCTCCACGTATTTATTGGCTCTGGATGTTCTTTCCGCCGACTTCACCATAAGTCCGTTGTCGGGGTCGAGGAAAACGATATCCGCGTCGGCAAGGCGGGCGAGCGCATCGGAGTGCCATTTCTCACGGACACTGCTTCGATCAGTTGTCTTCCCCAAATCGAGAACCTCATGATAATATGCCGCGTCAAGCAGATCGGCGTTCTCGAGCGCGGCGACCGACCGTTGACCTGCTGCGATCTCCCTCAGTTTCCACCACAATTCTTCATCGCAGGAGCGAAAAGAATCATCCCGAAGGTAATCGGTATGGCGTCCGTCGCCGTTGTGATCTTCATCCGGCGTCAGGTACCAGTTTACCCCGATCCGCAGTCCTGTCCGGCTCAGACTCCGCAGCAGTCCGAGCTTTCCGTAATCGCCGATATCACCGGCATAACGGTTTTGCATAAACACCTCCAATTGTATCGAAATGACGTGGAACGATGCATTGTCCTTTTACCTTATCCTATTTAAGTATTCGATTACATACTGCCTCTTCAGTTTGTCATGATCCCTCTGATTCTTGTAGCTTCTTAGGCATGAATAACATGACGAGTCGCCATTCTCCCCTCCGCAAGTGCAGCGTTTCATGCTGTCCAACGTATTCCGAAGTACCTGCTCCAGTACGAACGGATCATCCAGCCTTTTGGCCTGTCCCGAGCCTCCCGGAGTCGAATCATAAATAACCATGCTTACACTCGGTCTTCCGTCTGCCCGCTCATACTGAAGACACCCGGCAATATCATTCTCCTCAATATTCAGTGTAGCGCATGCACCGCGTAGAAAACCGTACAGAATGGACAGAGCTCTGTCCCATCCGTCCGTATCCGTCATGTCGATCGGAATATCCACAAACCGAATCCGGACGACATCGGTCTTGAAACGGTAACCGAGAGAAAACTGTTTCAGACGGTTGTTGACACAGGGGTACCCGCCTGAATTCTTGTGTTTTCCGGATTTGCTGTGCGTGAATGTGCTTCGGTCGATCTCCGCATAGCCGCATTGTTCGCAAACAAAGAAATTGCTCTTGTTCAAGAGAGCCAGTTCATCGTTGTGGCTTGTAATAACCTCAACGGCTGTATTCCCAATCTGATACCGATTCGTTACAGCTCCCTCACCAGTCCCGACATAAGCGCTCTCCCCGCGATAGGTACGCTCAGGCTTTCTCAACCCCGGTTTGCGGATCCTGTCGCCGTCTGCTGCGAATCCTTGAGCAGGGATCAAAAATACATCGGGTGATTTTGTAAATGCTTTTCCACAGCTGCTGCAGGCAGGAATGGTCCTGCCATTCCGGTCATCTTCTGTAAAGGGCTTTACATTGAGAGTCCGGCATCCCTCGCATTGAACATAGCTGTACATTTTCCATCCGATATTGGGAATTTTCCGGATATACTGGCTGGTGATCAGGTTATTGTTCGCCACGATCTGAGATCCGGGGGCGTATTCCGATATTGCCATAGCAAGATCTCTCTGGAGCTGAAGCCCCAGCCTTCTCCTGTTCTTCCCCGCGGAAACAGTCATCTCGACAGTATCGACTGGGAAGCCGTATTGGGGAAGGATGTTCTTCCTGGAGAGGAAGGATATGATATTCTCACTCCTGTAAGCATTGATCCGCTGGGTGATATTGTCCACTGGACCTCCCCTTTCAATCTGGCTGCGCTTATACTCTTCCAGCAGATCGACTTCATATTTATATTCCGCCAATGCCGTCGTAAGCACACCATCCTGTCCGGTCAGTCCCTCAACCCAGTCAAAATCTGCAATTCCAAACACTCTGTGCAATGCCTGCGGAACAAAATCGTACAGATACGATCTGAGATTTTCAGGCTTGGACTGCAGGTACCCCGAAAAGTGTTCTTCTCCCGTCATTCCCTGATCATCCCTGGTCAAAAAATCTCCAATCGTCTTGAAATACTGAGGATATGCACGCCACCAGAATCCGAACGCAGAGGCGTACAGGTGTCTCACGGCAATCCGGTCGTTCTCCACCGTAAAAACCGGAGGATCGATTCTACCCTTGATCATCCTGGTCGGGTCCGTGAAGTAAGTAAAGTCATGGCTGCTCTTGTTGCAGAAGGTCAGTGCATATGCAGCAGACTGGCTGCTTCGTCCTGCGCGTCCTGCGCGCTGCGCGTAGTTTGATGGGAGCGGCGGGATGTTCCGCATGAATACCGTTTCCAGCGTTCCGACATCCACACCCATTTCAAATGTTGTAGAACAGCTCAGTACATCGATTTTCTTCTGTTTGAACTGCTTCTGATAGTCATAAGCCATTTCCCGGTTCAACTGCGCAGTATGTTCCACCACGGTGAGATCCCGAATCTCCATCTCCTGATACAGGCGGTAATAATGGTTATCACGAAACCTCTCGTCCGGATTCACCGGAACCAGTTCCCCGGTGCAGTGATAGGACGGGCATACGGATGCTATATTGTGATGGGTCAGACGTCTGCATTTATTACAGATATACCAGTGCTCCGGTTTTGAGATCAGGATCTTTTCCGACGCCGCTTTGTAACCGCCCTCTCCGTCAGGCACAAGAATGTGTGTTCTGCTGCTGACAAAAACCTGATCCCATATTTTCTTCAGAAACTCCGCAACCTCGTCATTATTCAGAACGAAGCCTTTTTTCTCAAATACCCGCTGGGCATAGTCCACCCGCCGGTTCGTCATCCCCGCCCTTGCCGGAAGAAATGCCTTTCGATATTTCCTCTGAGGATCGGATAACGTGTAAGAATAAATCACCCCATGCGTATAGTCCTCAATATCGTTTTGATTCAGATGGGGCTCCGCGTTCTCCTGTACAGCCGCGTCGGCAAGCATGGACAGGATTAGTTCGCTGCACAGATCCCGGAACTCTGCCTCCGAGATGTCGTATTTGGGAAACTTCCCGGGGGCATTGACATCGATCCCAATCAGACCGTACCGACTCAGAGAGGTTACACCGTTATGGTCAACCAGCTCGGCGAGTATCGCTTTCCAAGCCTCTTTATTCAGGTTGTATTCGCTTGAGAAGTTGACATCCGTCTTTCCGTGGATATTCCATTGCTCAAATTCCGTTCTGAGGCGGTCCGCAAATTCGGGAACGGTGGGGCATTTGCCATGGAGCTTCCTGAGAGCTTCCATGATCAGACGCTTATAGAGAATGCTGTTGTAGGATATATTCAGGTAACTGGCATAAAAAGCGGCCGCCTGTCGGCTGTCTGAGAAGGCAATAAACTGTTTTGCAGTCTTCTCACGGTGTTCTTCTGCACCTCCGCCCGTTCCGATTCCAAAATCGTCCTCTTCCTCTGCCTCCTCCGTCCAGGTCACCTTATAGGACGGAAGCTCTTCAAACAAAGCGGTCCCGATCACGCTTGTAGCCGCTTCCTGCCCGCTGAAAAACATACGGAGGACGCCGGAAGAATTGGTATTCTCACAGCGAAGACATTTGGTCAGCGTGTGGCTCTCCGTCTTTACATCCACATGGAAAGCTGAAACATAGGCAGCGGGATCATGCTCGCACTGGACCTTCGAACCGTTTTTCCGTATAAAGCCACAGTACGGACAGATTTCATATTTCTCCGCAGCAATTCCTTCATCTTCGAGAGCGTGATCGCTATCTGTATCCGAAATGCTGTTTGCCAACAGAAAGAGCTGTTTGCTTTCGACCTCATCACTGGCGTTGTACTGCTTCAGTCGTCCTTCGTCTATCTTACCGACCAGATAAACGGCATGGCAATAAGAACAAACCGCCGCCTCAAAGACTTTGTACTGTGTACCGGCATTGCTCCGAAATTCCTGCCGATTCAGCATCACATGATTGTCCGGTGCGAGCGTGACAAAAACACTCTCCGCAGCGCGCAGGAACATATGGTATCTGGCGTCGAACAGCTTGCCTCCGTCCTTTTCCGCCCTTGCCGCTACCGTTACAAAATCGGTCAGTTGATCCTGCCCCCATCCCATCTCAGAAGCAATATGCGCTACCGTATCTGGAGAAGTGAGCAGAGAGCGGATTTTCCAGTAATTCCGGTCATGTACGACAATGTCGTACAGAGCTTCCCCAAGATTGCCGCTTTTTCCCAACTCCCCAAGAATGAAGTTGTCCGGTTTATTGTCGCGGAGAACCGCAGCAATCTTCTCGTAGAAGGACACCGGCAGTTCGGTTTTCTCCCGCTGTGCCGCAGGGATGATGCGATCCGCCCGCACAATATCATCCTCGCTGAATTCCGCGTCGCAGAGCGTATGCGCAAACTCAGCCACCTGTTTATCGCTGTCCTTGTCTCCCAGCGTAGCGCTCGTAAGGATATAGGTGATAGCCTGATCCCCCAGTTTAGCCTTCAGACGGCGGAACAGCAGGGATACCTCGATCCCGGTCGAACCGTGATACACATGCGCTTCATCGAAAACGATAAACTTCCAGTTTTCGGCGTATGGCCCCTCAAAGAAGACATTCTCCTTCGGACGAACCATCAGGTATTCCAGCATCGCATAGTTCGTGATGAGAATATGCGGGGGTGTCTTTATCATCTGGTCGCGGGAGATCAGTTCGTTGGGGAGGGGCGTCTGATTGTTGTTCAGAGACTTGTATTCTGCCAGCGCTTTGTCATACTCCTGCTCCGTCTGCCCTGTGTAGACGCCGAACGTGATTGCCGGATAGTCCTCCAGAAGTTCCCGCAGCCGTTCGGTCTGGTCGTTCGCCAGCGCGTTCATCGGGTACAGCAGCAAAGCCCTCACGCCGGGTGTCAGAGTTCCTGCTTCATCCTCCATCACCAGCTCCCGCAGGATCGGGATCAGAAAGCTTTCCGTCTTGCCGGAACCGGTACCGGTGGAAACCACCAGATTGCGTTCGTCTTGCGCGATTTTCCGGATGGATTTTTCCTGATGCGCATAAAGGGGACGGGTCTGGTTCATGCGGATCCGTGCAAACCTCTTCGGCAAAATGCCTTCCTTAATGAGAGCTTCCAGACTGTTCCCCTTTGTAAAGGCATCCGTAACATCAAGGTACGGCCCTTTGGCAAACAGATCCCCGTTGTCCAGAAGCCGCTCAAATTCCGCCTGATACGGCTCTCCGATCCGAAAAATCGTTTTCAGGTAACGATAATACTTCTCTTTAATATGCTGAGACGCTGTTACTGGGGAAAACGCCATTTGGGGCCTCCTTGGTTCACACGATTTCTATTTCAAAATAATGCTTGTCGGGATCCAGCATCAGACCGGGACACTCTCCGGGCTGGATCATTTTCTCCGCGGGATTATAGAAGAAGTCGATATAGCATTCTTCCTCCGCACTGTACCATGTAATGTATGCTTTTCTTCTGTCTTCGCTGGGAAAATCCACTGAAACATTCAGAACAGTCCCGCTGACGGTTAGTTTGCCGATATATCCATCCGGCTGGTCCGGATCCGATTCCAGATCTTCTATCCTCAGCGCTTCCGCAAGAGAATACTGTTTCGCGGCAAAGATGGAGCCGGTCTGTTTATGCTCCCGGATTCCCTTTATCACAATGGATTTATCGCTCAGGTCGTTTTTATTCTCATAATGACAGATCAGGGAATCAAATTTCCGATACTCCTCCAGCCCAAAGTCATCCTCTTCGTTTTCCTCATAGAAATCAATACGGTAGTCCCCGCTGACAAACGGACACTGTACCCGAATGCCGCCGGTTGTGATCGGAAGCTTTTCTGCGATTTGTTCCGCTCCCCGGTACACGTCGGCACGACAATCCGCGAAACCCAGAATACTCGTCTTGAATACCAACTCTCCGGACGCCCGCCGTTCCTCCACAACGCATTGCTTGTTCGGAAGGAAACAGCGGGTGATGATATGGACAAAGGGAATCCGTTCCTCGGAGAACGCAACGGTCAGGAGACGAACCGGTTCTTCAAAGCCGAGCCAGGAAAGCATCTTACGTGTATCGCAGACAAATAGATGCTGCTCCTTATCCTTGCGGAAGGCTGCGGAAAACCGGACAGGCTCCCGCGAATCCTCCCCGGAAGTCCGCAACAGAGCGGGCGGCATGGAGAACTCCACATCGTCCTCCGGGTGCTTCAGGTAAATCGTCTTTGGAAATTCCAGGTGCCATAGTTCCTCCGGCTTTCCCGTATTCCATTCCCCGTCGTCAAACTTCCACTGGAACAGCGGAAGATATACGCGAAGCTGCAGATCTCCGTCTTGCGACGGTACCGAGAAGGAAAGCTCGTCCCGGTTGGGAAGGATCGGGAAGATAAAGCGGTTCCCGTTCCTGACAACTCCTTCCTCATGGCAGTCCACGGAGAATCCTTCGCTGAAGAGGACGGATCCGGACTCCTCGAAAATGTAAACCTTTTTGGAAAACCGATAATCAAATCCATCTATATATGCGAACCGGAATTCCCGCCTCTTCTGACTGTTCGGGATATCGATCACCACGTCGTAAATCCCTGATTTTTCAAGGTACGGTTGAAGCACAAGTGTATACCCCGTCTCGTCCCCGCTGTTGTCCTCATCATAACGGGTATATGCATCCGGACGAAGCCGTTCGTATGCTCCGTTGACCAGAATCCTCGTTCCGGCCTCCTGCTCCCGGTTCATCCGGAAGAAAATGTTCGGAACGGCACGATATACCGGGATCTGTTCCTCCTCTTCTATGGCATAGACCCCTGGGACCTTTCCAAAGTCCAGCAGTCCCTCATCCAGCGGCCTTCCGACAGGCAGTGCTTTCCCATCAGGAAGTCTGAGCACATCGCCCGAAGTCAGCTCAAGATGCAGCATCGTGAGTCCCGCATGGGTCTCCTCATCCATCAAAGCCTGTTCCGACACCAGAAGCTCGCATCCCTCACGGATAAATGCGCAGGCCTCACCTTCCGGGATATAACCGTCACACGACAATGTTTCCCCGGTCATATCGAAGAAACGCACCTGATTCTCAGGGATGCGGACCGTGTTGAGGCGAATATCCTCTTTATACAGGGATACCGTAAACCGAGAGAAAATTTCCTCCGAAACGTCAATCGGGACGGATAGCCGGTTGGTAGTACATCCTGTTACGCCATTATCAGGGTCTGTTTCAATCGTCCGCATTTTTCCGTTCAGAGAAATCTCCCAAACGATATTGGGCATCTCATCTTCATCTTCAAGCCGGACGAACTGCTCCGGCAGAACAAGTTCAAACTGTTCACGCCGGCTGTTGAAACGGAGATAGGGAGACTTGTACTGCTTTGTTCCCACAGCTCCCGAAGGAGTCCATTCCCTCCGGCTGTATTCCAGTTTGGAGGTCCGCTCTTCCCATGCACAGAACAATCTTGCGATCCGGTTGACCGAATCCCTCGGATACTCCTGCCTGAAGAACCCAGCGTCCATGTAGTTCAGGATCATATTGATCCGTCTTCCGCATTCCTCCTCGTTGGCAGTCGCGGCATCTGCGGTATGTCTCTTGATTTTGAAGGATCGCGCGGAATGCTCTGTGTTCTTCATGGACCGGATCAGGTAATCCATCCGCTCTTCTGTATTGTTGGTCAGATCGCGGCCCAGATCGATTCTGTAATAGGCAAACAGGAAATCAAACAGATCATCGGCATAATGATCGGTGACGAAGCAATGAAGCAGGATGTTGTTCATCATTTCGCCTTTATCCATACGATATTTGCCATACTTCTCCAGCGTATAGTAGAAGCACCGTCCGAGCCATTTCTGATGCACACCGTCTATATTCACTCCAAGCACGTCTCCCACATGGGGCCAGAACCGTCCGTCGTATTTACGCAGTCCTATCTGTACAAGGGCTGTGGATACAATCGTACTGGTGTAGTATTGTTCGGAGGTATAATACCGATCATGGATCAGCCTGAGAGACCGGCACAGGAGCGCGTAATCCTCATCACTTACCGCAATATCCCCTACATAGATGCACGACCGGAATTCCCGTTCAAGCTTTTCCGCGTACTCTGTCAATTCCGGAATAGTATGATATAGATAAGCATTCGGCAGTTCAGAGACAAGATCCGCCGGCTCGACTACAGGCTTTTCCGACTCGGTCTGCTTTTGCTGTTCCTTTCTTCTGGCCTCCAGATAATCCCTCACCCTCTGTTCCGTATTCTCGTTCCCGACAATGATCAAATCATGTTCTGAATCATAGGAATAATGAGAGCTGAGACTGATCTTGACCAGATATAAAAACACTCCTGCGTCGTTTACGCAAAGACGGTTGACATCTTCGGGAGGAAAGACCGTTGCTCCGCCGAGATCTGCCGAAATCCGTTCCATCAGACGTCCCCGGCTTTCCCAGTAGATGAACGACCGGCAAGCTTTTTGCAATATCTGGCGAATCCATTCCCTTGTAACGCCGATGACATTTGAGATCCGTTCCAGCGTATAACCATCCGCCCGCAAGCGTAATACTGTGCGTCTGCGTTCATCATCGGCAGAGGCTTCAACCGCCTTTTCAATTGCGGTGTTCAGATCGAACGTACACCATGCGAGGAACGACCGGATCAACGTCATTTCTTCCGCTGTAAACGCCCCTGCTTTTGCTGTCAAGTTATAGAAAGACGCTGTGTCTATGCTATCGTCCAGCAGTTGGAACAGCTTGCCTTTTTCCGGATCGTTCCCGGCATAAGCCATCGCATAGGTTCTCACGGATGAAAGACGGCGTTCTCCGGGCATTTTCTCGATCAACTCACGAATCTCCCGGCACTGCCTCAAAGATACCGAAAGAGCGGTCAGCGTCTGATAATAAACCGCTATATGGTTGATATTGCTTATCTGTTCGAGAATCCCGGTTCCGTTGAGACAGTCGTAGGCTTCCCGCAGCTGGTCGAGTCGGAAACGGTCTTCTGCAGACAGGTTTCGTAAATCAGGATGGTCAAACTCCCCATTAAAAATCAGGTTTCGATGTCGGATCAGGGATCCTTCCTGCTGCTGGTCGGACGGTTCCCCCTCCGATTCACACAGCCGACTGTTTATCTCCGCAATGCAGGCAAATAGTTCATCTATGGTTTTCTGTCCGAGATTCCGGATTCTCCTCAACTCCGGCTCAGTCAGGCTCAGTAGGTCTGCAACAGTATCTATTCGTTCCCTGCGCAGGCAATGATCAGCGCGGGCAGACAGACCGAGGTCCTCGATCCGGATCCCTTCATATTCGGCAGGGTCAAGATGATAGCGATCGGCCAGCGTTACAGCGCTTTCGTCAAGAGGTTCTGCCGTTTCCTGTTCTGATAATTCCGTCTCACCTTCCGGGAAAGTAAGATCATCTTCCGATTCCCCGGCGAGGGCATCGGTGCATGGTTTTTCAGGCAAAGCGGGTTCTACGGGAGGCTCCGCCGAAACAGAATCCGCTTCTTCCATGCCCTCTGAAACAGGCTGTTCTTCCGCTTCGGCTTGAGCAAAGGGCTCGGACTCCGTGTCGGCGTTGGATTCGGTTCCCACATAGACATACATCCCATACCGTTTTCCGGCCCACTCCGCCTCGGTCAGAATCCGCTCCAAAACCGTTTCGTCGGGATTCCCGCAGAGGTGTTTTATCCAGAGCAGAGAGACGCCGAACCGGTTCCGCGCCGTCTCCCTCTTCAATACAAGCCGCACACGCTCCTCGAAGGATAAATTCTCTCTCGGAGAACTGGGTTGAGAGCCGTGTCCGTCCGCCGGGGATTCCCGTACCTCCTCCGGCGCGGCAGAAGAAGTGTCGGCAAAAACAAAATGCCGGTCCGAGATCTCCGCAGCCCAGCTGACCCGCCCGAGGACATACCGGATTACCACCTCGCGTGTGATGAACCCGGTTTCCTCAAGGAGCGCGGATGTGCTGACAGCGTGACGCTCGTCCGGCATGTTGGTTGTGAAATACGAAAACAATCTGCTGTAGACAGCAGGATAACGCTTATAGATCTCCTCGTCAAGCTCCGTTCTGAACTCCGGCAGTCCGTTCCCGTCTTTCATTGTCAATTCCTCTTTTGCTGTATTCTCTTACGGTTATTCCCCTGCTTTCTTCTTCAGTGTCCCTTCCAGTTCCCGGAAGGCGTCGAGCGCGCTCTGGAGATTCTCGATGATATCCGCCGCCAGCTCGTCCGGGGAGGGGAGGTTGTCGAGGTCGGCGAGGGACTTGTCCTTGATCCAGAAGATATCGAGGCTCGTCTTGTCCCGCTTGACGATCTCGTCGGCGGAGTACCGGCGGAAGCGTCCGTCCGGATTCGTCTCAGACCATGTCTCCGTGCGCTCGTGCCGGTTTTCGGGATGATAGCAGCGGATGAAGTCCTCTAAATCCGCGTCGGACAGAGGATGCTGCTTCAGGGTAAAGTGGATGTTCGTGCGGAGGTCATAAATCCAGATATCCTTCGTCTGGCGTTCCGGGGAGGCTGGCCGCTTGTCGAAGAACAGCACGTTTGCCTTGACGCCGGGCTTGTAGAAGATCCCGGTGGGCAGGCGGAGAATGGTGTGCAGGTCGGTGGTCTCGATCAGCTTCTTCCGGACCGTCTCGCCCGCGCCGCCCTCGAACAGGACGTTGTCCGGCACGACGACCGCCGCCTTGCCCGTCGCTTTCAGAAGGGTATTGATGTGCTGGAGGAAGTTCAGCTGCTTGTTGGAGCTGGTCGCCCAGAAATCCTGCCGGTTATAGACGAGGTCTTCCTCCTCCTGTTCGCCCTCCTCGTTCGTCATGGTGATGGAGGACTTTTTCCCGAAGGGCGGGTTCGTCAGGACGTAATCGACCTTTTCCGACGGAGCGAGCAGCAGCGCGTCCCCGAGGACGATGGGCACCTCGCCGTAAATATCGCCGATGTTGTGCAGATAGAGATTCATGAGGGCGGTCTTGTACGTCGCCGGGACGATCTCATTGCCCTTGAAGGTCTTGCTTTTCAGAAATTCCTTCTGCTCCCGGTCGAGCGTGTAGTGCTCCGCGATGTATGCCTGCTCGGCAAGGAAGAAGCCGCCGCTCCCACAGCAGGGATCCGCGATGGTTTTCATCGGCTCCAGCCGGACGCACGCGACCATGGCCCGGATCAGGGGACGGGGCGTGAAGTACTGTCCCGCGCCGCTCTTGATATCCTCCGCGTTTTTCTGCAAAAGCCCTTCGTAGATCTCGCCCTTCACGTCGGAGGACATGGAGACCCACCGCTCCTGATCGATCATCTGCACGACGCGGTAGAGGATGGCGGCGTTCGCGATCTTGTTGACGGCGCCGCGGAAAATCTTCCCGAGTATGCCGCCCTGTTCGCCGAGCTTTTCGAGGATCGCCTTGTACTTCTCCTCGAGCTCCGCGCCTTTGAGGGTGTTCATGTCCGCCCAGCCATACCCCGCGGGGATGCCCGTGTCGCGCTTGTACGGCGGCTTCGCGTATTCGTCGGACATTTTCAGAAAAATCAGATAGGTGAGCTGCTCCAGATAGTCGCCGTAGGAGACCCCGTCGTCCCGGAGCGGATTGCACATCCCCCAGACTTTGGAGATGATGGTGGTGTTGTCAGACATTTTCCCCTCTTCTATCGTTCATCATCGTTTCACGTACTTTTTTTCGAGCATAATCATACATCTCTTCTGTTGGATATAATTCTTGACATGGATAATCCCTGTCACAATCCCATTCCATAGTTATATATTTGGGTAAATGTTTTTCCATTTCAAGCTGAAACACAATAAAAGACGGAGGAGTTTCAGAACCTGATGCATAAATATGTTTGATTTCTCTGCCACATATTTGCCACAGAGAAAGGCCATGAACTCCAGCAAATTTTACCGCATCTGACTGAAAACCCGATGTCGATATCAGCAACCCCTTCTGAGCTCCAATGCTTTGAACTTTAGTGTATAATTCGGCAACATATTTTCTTTCAATGCTTTTATTGTGTTTTTTACATTCAACTACCATTATATTTCTGCAATTAAATACTTTATATTCAGCAAGAACATCAATCTGGTATGTTCCATCAAAAGTTTCAATTCTTTGATTTTGTTTTATTGTAAAATCAGATAAGTTTTGCTTTTCTGCAACTGCCTTTAATGTTTCCATACAGAAGATTTCAAATTCAGCAGGCGTTATTCTGGCGGGAAGATCACGATATGGATTTATAATTGTTTCCATCTATATACTCCCTTCAAACACTTGCTTTAAAATGCTCTGTCGCATCAAGCCTGCTTGCGTCTCGGCTATTTCGATTGTACTTCTCATGCTGGCGCATAAAGACAGTCTGTACTCAATACTTGAAATGACCTCGTCCGCTACTTTATCATCCACAACAGGCACCGGTGTGTCCCTTATATCATCAAGCCCCAGTCCAAGTTTACCACCGCCTCGTTTGTTTTTCAAAAGGTCTTTCTGACCGTACTCACTCCGTAAGTAATACGCCATAAACCTCCCTTGATTCGGGTTCAGAAATCGGATCATAGCGATATGCTGATTGATGTAGGCTTCCGGTATGTTGTCTGGAATAAGTGCGATGCTTCCAAGGTCTGCGGTTATAGAGACAAGCACATCTTTTGGTTCCAGACGGCTCCGTTTCCCTTCTGCATGATCGGGTAGCAAAACGAATTGCATATTATCATTCTTCAATTCGATACTGTTTCTCGTCAAATCTGTGATTCTGATGAATCTTGCCCCATGATCGGCGTAATATTGTGCCCACCCTCTTGATCCGCTTGTAACAAAAGACGACAATTCACGGATCGGCTTTTTTACTGAGAACTGCGAAAACGCCTCCTTCAACACCGCCTGCCGATACACCTCAAGCTGCTGCTTCGTCTTTTTCAGCGTCTCCACGCCCGCGTCCAACTGGGAGAAGAGTTCTTCGATGCGGGCGACGATGCGTTGCTGTTCGGGGAGGGGAGGGACGGGAATCTCCAGATTCTTAATTGTAGCTTGTGTTATTGCACCAAAAGTAGTTCCTGTCCCTTGCTTTTTCAACTGAGCCTCAAAGAACTTGAAATAGAAAAGAAGGTACTTAAGATCCAATTCCGGATTCGGACGGATGGCAGTCAGACCTCGACCAATACAGACTTTACCCGGAGAGAGATTTGTCGGCCCAACAGGGGCACGTACAGAAAGGAGAATATCGTCCCTCTCCGCTATTTTCAACGGCTGAGAGCAGAACACTCTGACGGCGGGATATACTTCGCCAAAATCAGCCTTGCCTTGAAAAAAGGGGAGACCAATGCCTTCTGTATTATAGTATTTTGATTCTGGGGATTGCCCTGAAATAACCGAACAACATTCAATCAGTTTTTTTGTTTTCATATGTAGCTTTTTAGACAACTCCAACCCAATTATTATGATTACTTCTGTTGAAGTCCTTCTCTTTCCTTGATTTCATTTATAATTTCGTAAATTTTATCATAATCAGATTTTGTTTTCATCCTAACCCACTCCGACTGTAGCTTTCCAACATTCTCTTCCGTTGTATATGGCTTAATCAAAGAAATATCCAATTCAAATTGCTCGCGAGAAGCGAAAGGTATTATTATCCAATAATAACACAGCAGAAATGACATGAGTGTCGCAATTGCAAGTAGTATACAATTCCTCATTATAGAATTACTCGCTTTTGAAATATCATCAATATCACTCTCTAATTTGTCGACTTCGCTCTCCATTTTATCAACTGTATTGTCATCATTTTTTGCTGATCCACTGTCTTGATTATCATCTTTGCCATGCAAATCGGATTTTTTATCTTTCACTTTTTTGAGTCTACTCTTTAAGACATGAATTTTTATAGCTACTCGTATGCTTCTGGCAAGAAAGATCAGCCCAATGCCCAATAGTATAACCAATATCACCCACAAAAGGATTAGAATCAACATGCCCGGGCTTGCTACAGAAGCAATTTTGTAAGGCATATTTATTATTGTTAGAAATAATCCTTTTCCAGTTTCGCGAGCGTTTTTATAAATATATTGCAGGATAGAAATAATTATTGTTCCCAGTACAGAACTAATAACACCGATCAAAAGACTTCTTCTGTCGTTTTTATCCTTTATAATTTTCTTCAATTGTATCACCCCTTACGCCACCAACTCAACATTCATTTCTCTCAAAATCTCCTCGTACTGATCCCCGAACACCTCGTAGAACCGGCCCAGTCCGCCTCTGCGGTCGAAGGGCGTGAGGTCGAGGTCCTCCGGTTCCACGGCGAGGGACGCGGCGATGTGGTCCCGGATCAGCCGGAGCCATTCCATCTGCTCCTCCGTGAAGTGTACCGCACCCGCGTTCCGGCGCAGGGTCCACTGCTGGAAGTTGTACCCGACGCGCTCCGCAAACGGCGTGAGGCTGTCCGCCGCTCCCAGCTCGAACCGGATGATCGAAATGAGGTCGGCAAGCTGTGTCACCGTGCCGCGCTTCACCTTTTCAGGCTTCTTGATGGCGTAGCAGTCCCACAGCCTCTCCACCGTCACGCCCTTTTCCGTCAGCTTCGCGTACAGCGCTTTCAGCTTTTCGATCACCATCGGGCGGTCTTTATATGTTTCGCTGTACACGATCCGCAGGGCGATGATCTCGTCCCGGTTCTCTTCGATGAACTCCCGGAATGTGCGGATCGCGCGGTCCGCGTTTTCTTCCTTCTGGCTGTCGAACCCGGCGAAGAGCACCGAATCGAGGTTGACGTTGTCGATGATCTGATCGTGGCTCCGCCGGATGTTTTCGACGGTGTCCCGCACGTCGGGATCATAGAAGGGAGCCGTCGCCTCGTCGAGCATCTCGCGCTGCGCCGCGTTCCGCTGTTCTTCGGTGGGATCGGACGTCCCGGTGTTTTCGATTGCCCTCTCCCGGATCCGGTCTTCGTCGAAAGCGTCGAGCAGCTTCCCGGCACCCTCTCCGGCGTCCTCGCCCACCTTGCGGCAGAATACCTGCTTTTCTTCCCGGGTCATGCGACTGTTCAGGCGGGTGAGTCGGCTGGCGAGGGAGGTGAGGGTGTCCGCGTCCTTCGCCCCGAGCGCGACGTTCATCATCAGCTCTTTCAGGGAGACGGAGGGTTTGCGTTCC
>JAEEGL013843483.1_pt1 | contig 18652 bp, 12 predicted proteins | sample 9134231 | NCBI WGS metagenome assembly JAEEGL01 (sample SAMN16246548, study PRJNA631951) | gut metagenome | biome: gut microbiome; feature: rumen; material: fiber-attached | host: Bos | place: Iran: Karaj | collected 2018-10 | reverse complement strand
TTTAAAAGCTGGGAACAGCGACCAGAGACGCTGTCTCTGACCTAACCGGTACGTCCCCTCTGTCCTACGGACATCTCCCCAAGTTATTGAGAGGCACGCTGCCAAAGGAACACAGTCCCTTTGGAATCCCGGTCATATTTTCAGCCGGTTATTGCGTAAAATTATAATTCAAAAAATCACGCGATGATATTTACCTATTAATTCATTGTCTCTCGCGGCTGTATTTTATTTATAGGTATCATTATAGCGCGGAGCAAGGGTGCAGCGTCACGCTGCAAATTATGGTTTATATATGCAATAAAAACACAAAGCCCCAAGGATTTATCTCGGGGCTTAACTTATATATAAGGTACAGCTTATTTAAGTGCTACGCCTTTGGCTTCGTCTGCTTTATGGCATGAGCTGTCGCCTTTTTCGGCAAGCTCCACCTCAAATGCTGCAAGAGCCATCAAAAGCATGGACGGCATCAATCTGCCCTTATAATCTTTGATAACTCTGTCAAAGCCACCGCTTCTGCGCATGAGATCAGCTGCCAGCAGTACATAATCTGGCTTATCTGCAAATTCCTTCTTATGCAGGTCGAATATCTTCAGTGCAGCCCTGCGGCACTCCGCAGCCTTTTCGTCATCATTCTCATCGTCATAATACCATGCTGCATACAGACAAGCTTTCAGAGCTTCCTCATTGACCTTGTTCTTTTCGCAGACCAGAGACATTTTCATAAACTTCTCAGCAAGTCCGCTGCCGCCTGCATTCTTATACTTATCGCTTTCAAGGTATTCCTTAGTAAAACGCACTGGGATATCAATCGAAGCATTACAGTAGCCGCAGTGAGGGCACTCACTTACCCAGTATTTCAAGTATGAACGGTGCTCTTCATTGGGGCGCATATCAAGGTCGGGGACGCTTATATCGGGATCATACTCCGCTACAACTGTCTGAACAGATACTTCACCGCAGACAGCGCATTTTATTTCCTTTTCTTCTGTTCTGAAAGCCATGATATAATCTCCTTATTTCTGCTTTATGCGGAAGCTGCTGTTGCGGAGCTGTGAAGCATCGAAGCCCTTGGGCTTGCGGTCCTCGCGCTTTTTGTTGTTCGGTCTGCGCTCAGACTTCTGCTGCTTCTTCTCCTCCTCGTCGTTAAGACGCATTGTAAGGGATATACGATTTCTCTTGAGGTCAACGTCAAGAACTCTTACCTTTACTACCTCGCCCACCTTTACAGCTTCGAGAGGGTGCTTGATGTAGCGGCTGCATATCTGAGAGATGTGGACAAGTCCGTCCTCGTGTACGCCGATATCTACAAAGCAGCCGAAATCTATGATATTGCGGACTGTGCCCACAAGCTCCATACCGGGCTTCAAGTCCTTTATCTCCATGATGTCGCCGCTTCTGAGAAGAGGTGCGGGGAGCTCATCACGAAGGTCACGGCCCGGCTTTTTAAGCTCGCCGATTATATCTGTAAGTGTAGGAACACCTATGCCAAGATTTTTGCTTATATTTTCAAGACCTATGCTGTCAGCCTTTTCTGTAATACCCTCAGCTCCGCTGCCTGCGATATCTGCAAGAGAGAAGCCGCACTCGCTGAGCAGTGAAGAAGCTGCCTCGTAGCTTTCGGGGTGAACAGCTGTATTGTCAAGAGGATTTTTACCGTCACGTACTCTCAGGAAGCCTGCGCACTGCTCGAAAGCCTTCTTGCCAAGCTTAGGTACTTTAAGGAGCTCCTTACGGTCGGTAAATCTGCCGTTCTCCTCACGGTATGTTACGATATTCTTTGCAACTGTGGCATTGATACCTGCGATATATGAAAGAAGTGAATGTGAAGCTGTGTTAAGGTCAACTCCGACTGAGTTTACGCAGTCCTCAACAACGCCGCCGAGAGCCTCGCTCATTCTTGCCTGCGGCATATCGTGCTGATACTGTCCTACACCGATAGCCTTAGGGTCTATCTTTACAAGCTCTGCAAGAGGATCCTGCAAACGGCGTGCAATTGAGATAGCTCCTCTGATAGAAACGTCATACTCCGGGAATTCCTCGGCAGCTACCTTAGAAGCGGAGTATACGGAAGCTCCTGCCTCGCTGACTACCATGTAGCTTACCTCCTGAGGTACTTCCTTTACTATCTCGGCAGCAAAGCTCTCGGTCTCGCGTGAAGCTGTACCGTTTCCGATAGAGATAACGTTTACGTTATATTTCTGTATAAATTCCTTTACCTTCTTCTTTGCAGCCTCAACAGCTCCTGCCGAGCCGACAGGATAGATGATAGCTGTATCCAATACCTTGCCTGTACCGTCAATAACTGCGGTCTTGCAGCCGTGTGCATATCCGGGGTCAAGTCCGAGGATAATGCTGCTCTTGAGCGGCGGCTGAAGAAGCATCTGTCGGAGATTTGCTGCGAATACCTTTATGGAGTCCTCGGCAGCCTTAGCGCTCATCTCTGAACGTATCTCACGCTCGATAGACGGGAATATAAGTCTCTTGTAGCTGTCTGCGGCAGCTGCTCTTACAAGCTCTCCGCAGGCATTGTTTGCCTTGATGTACTTGCCGAAGATAACATCTGTAGCCAGAGTCTCGTCAAGAGTTACAGCTACCTTGAGGAAGCCCTCCTTCTCGCCTCTGTCAAGAGCGAGGACGCGGTGATTTGCGACCTTCGGGATAGCCTCAGAATACTCGTAATAATTCATGTATACGCTCTCAGCCTCAGGGTCGGAAGCCTTTGAAACAAGCTCACCCTTTTCACCTGCAAGGGCACGAAGCTTCTTTCTGATATCCGCATCGTCGGAGATATCCTCTGCGATGATGTCCATAGCTCCCTGTAAAGCAGTCTGAGCGTCGGTTATCTTCTTCTCTTCGTCTATATAAGCCTCTGCTTCCTTCTCAGGCTCTGTGGAATTCTCCTGTGCCATGATAAGTACAGCAAGGGGTTCAAGTCCGTTTTCACGGGCAATGCTTGCACGGGTACGGCGCTTTGGCTTGAACGGACGATAGATGTCCTCTACCTCAACAAGTGTAACAGCTGCACTGATAGCAGCCTCAATCTCGGGAGTCATCTTCTCCTGCTCTGTAATAGCATTCGTTACCTCTTCCTTGCGCTTTTCAAGATTGCGCAGATACATGAGCCTGTCATACAGCTCACGAAGTATCTGGTCATCGAGAGAGCCTGTGAGCTCCTTACGGTAACGTGCTATAAAAGGTATGGTCTTATCGTCGTCGATAAGTGCGACTGTATTGTCTACCTGTTCCTGTTTAAGTCCGAATTCCTTTGCCAGTGTCTTGTTGATATCCATAATTGATCCTTTCATTTTACGATATAAGGACCGTCGGTACTGCCGCGGTCCTGTAGATCGTTATTTATTCATTTACTGTTTCTTCCTTTTCCTGCTGTGCGGAAGCTTCATCAGCAGCTATTGCCGCTGCAGCTCCTGCTGCGACCTCTGCTGCTGTTTCAAAACGCTCCTCATTCCAGCGGTCAAGCCACGAAAACAGAGTTTTTGCTATATCTTTGTATACGTTAATGCTGTTCTTCTCCATGAGGACATCATGGCGCATATTATCGAACAGTCTGTGGGATATGCTGTCATATCCTGCCTTTTCAAGCTTTGATATCAGCTTCATGAATTTCTTCTCGGATACCATAGCTGTATCTTCCTTACCCGATATAAAACGTATGGGAAGCTTCGGATTTTTCACCTGCCAGCCTGTACCCGACTGAGAATTTCTCATTATCCACAGCATTTCCTGATAGCCGTTGAGTGTGGGCTTGAAGTTGCACAGCTGGTCCTCATTATATGCCAGTACCACATCAGGATCGCTGCATCTCCATGAATTTATGGGATCCTCAAAGAATTTTCCAAAGCTGTCATCAATGGTATCGAATATCTTATCGCTCCTGAAACGGCTTCCGGGACGCTTTGCTGCCACGGAATTTATCACTCTTGTTACAGGCGAAAAAGGGCTGTAGTACAGGCTTCCGAGAAGCACAAGACCGTCTATGCAGTCGTCATATTCCTTGATGAAGCACTTTGCGCCCGAAGCTCCAAGACCGCTTGCTGCCATAAATACAGGCGTATTCGGATACGCTGCTCTTATGCGCTTATTGATCTGCGCGATATCGCTTACAAAGCCTTCGCCGCCTTTTCTGAACATAAAGCCGATATCGTCAGCTTCCATTATGCTGCCGCCATGACCGCGGTTATCGTGTATCACTGTTATAAATCCCTGCTCGGCAAGGTAATCCATAAAGGGATAATATCTCTCCTTGTGCTCATTCATACCGTGAACTATCTGGACAATACCGTTTATATCTCCCGAGGGCACTGCCAGTACAGCCGAGATCACAAGCTCATCAAAATCAGAAGTAAGTTGAAATTCCTTCAGATCAGCATTAAGCATAAAGTTCCTCCTGTCAAAAAACGGAAAAAATAAAATAAGACTTACAATGAATATTATAGCATAGTTGCAAAAATAAATCAATAGTCAGGCTTTTCCTGCGTAAATACGTTATTTGGCAGCTTTTTCACTGTCATTTGCCGACTCTTTTGCACAGCTCTTTAAGCTTGCGGCTGAGTGCAGGCGGTACTCCTCTCGGACCGCGGACAGCCCTTGCTCCAAGCTCTTTCATAGCTGTCAGAGGCATATCATCTTTGGCGAAACGGCACAGAAGCTTCAGCTTCATAGCCTTTCTGATGTGGTAATCACCGTTATCGTACTTATATGGTATATCAACCTCAACAGCCTCGCATTTATACATTATTGCAGACACGGGCGCAGCCATATACATATAGATAGCATCTCCCACAATAATATTTGCGGTCTGCTTCCAGAGTATCATGCCGTCGCGCCGAAAGTCCTGCTCCACGTCGTACATGGCAGGCGATGCAGGTATGAGCCACTCCTTGGTATCAGTCCTGAGCCTCTTGCTGCCGCTGCTCTGCTTTATAAGCTCATAGCTCATATCAACGAGTGAGAACACCTGCTCTTCACTGACAGTGCCGTCAAGGAGCACTGTTACCCAGCTTTCCTTCTGCATATGGTATGCAGGGTGTATGCCTTTCATGGAAAGGAGAGAGCCTGTCATCAGCGGACTGCACTTTACATTTACGATATCATAGCTGATGCCTTTTGTCAGTCCCAGCCTGCTGCCGTCAACACACATGATTATGCCGTACCATTTATCGTTTGTCTCACAGCGCAGCACTGCGCATTCGGGAGTCTTTGCCCACAAATATTCGGGCTTTGTACCGTAACGCTCATTTGCATACTCAATGAGCTTGTCCTTCAGCTTCTTTGGCGGCATTATTCTTCCTCCTGTCTGCGCATCTCATCACGCAGACATATGTAGCAGGCATTGCATATCTCGCAGTCTCTTGCAGCTCTGTGAGCACCTGCTATTTCTATGCCGTAATGTGCCGCAACGGTAGTCTGACGGCGGTCGGGCAGAAGTGTCAGTACCTTCCTCGAAAATCTCAGCACATCAACAAAATCATTCTGCAAATATATACCGTGACATCTCAGAAGATTGTCATACAGGAAATTGATATCGAAATTCACATTATACCCCATGAGAATATCGCTGCCTGCAAAGTTATAAAAGTCAAGGATAGCTGTTTTTATGTCGGGAGCATTCTCTACCATTTTATCATCAATCCCTGTCATTCCTGTTATAAAAGCGGGGATATGATGCTCAGGCTTTACAAAAGTGCTGAAAACAGCCGCTTTTTTACCGTTTCTGTAGCGGACTGCCGCTATTTCGATTATCTCACAGGATTCAGGCTCAAGCCCTGTAGTCTCTATATCGACCACACAGTAATCCTCCGGAAATTCTATACGGCTCTTGCCTTTTCTGCGTTTTATACTGCCCAAGCCGAAGCTCCTTTCACATACAATATCAGTATACATTATATTATAGATTTTAAAAAAAGTCAAATCAGCAGTTACATTTGTCACTAAAAAAGTGACATTCGTCATCTTGATATTTTCCCGTTCAGGAGTTATAATTTGTACGTCATCTGATAAGAAACCACACTCCTTATTAATTAAAGACCGCTCAGCCGTACACGGTGAGCGGTCTTTGATTTTATTTACTGCTGATTTTTTTATGTTCCTTTGCATAACCGAAATAATGCTGATTTTTCTTTGCAAGGCACATACCTACGGTTATCCAGAAGTAAGGTACTATATTCACGACACTGCTGTTGAAGCAAGCCTGTGCCGCATATCCGAAAAACATACCAAGCAGTATCCAGTTGATATATCTTTCTTCTTTGTCCTCATTGTGTATAACGTTTCTGATGCCTGTAACAGCTGCATATATAAGAAGCGTAAGGTATGTGATGAGCTGGAAAACGCCCTGTGTAACAAGGTAATGTATATACTCATTATGTCCCTTAGACTGCACATATGCTCCGGGAATGTAATCGGGGCTATGGAGGAACGTATACTTATAGTTATCGAGACCTACTCCGAAAGCCCAGTGCTCAGGAACCATTTTAAGTCCGAATTTCCATATGTATCCTCTTCCTGTTGCCATATCCTCCAGTTTTTTGCTGCCGCCGTTTCCGTATGTCAGTTCTTCACTTGTCTGCTGAAGCTTGCCCGTTATTTTTCCGCATACTATTATGACAAAAGCGATCACCAGTATCATGCCTGCAACAAGAAGCAGCAGGCGCTTCAATATGCTGCTTATCTTTTCTTTTTCCATGCCCTTTGCTCTCATTACAGCTAAAGATACAGCCAAAAATACCAGATATGCTGCAACGCCTACCCATGCAAGTCTTGCCTCCGCCGATAAAAGAGTATAAAAGCAAAGCATTGATATCGCATATGTTATATTCCTCATGAGCTTGCTCTGTGTAAACAGGAACACTCCCGAGGTACAGGTAAACATCAGTACGCTTAAACCGGCATACCAGTTTGAATGCTGTGTGAGGCCATAGGATCTTTTAAGATCCATGATAAGCTCTGTATCAAGATAACACTCGATCATATATATACCGCAGGTCTGCAATGCTGCCACAACAGACTGTATCACCGTAACAAGAATGAACACATTCAGAATGCATTTTCTCATATGCTTGTCGTTTATCATTGTTCCCGCAAACATAAGACTGAAGTATGCCACAAAATTGAACATCCATTCATCGTAATCAAATCCGTGCCATGTTTCAAACTTATCAAGAGTAAATACTGCTGACAACAGCGCAAAAACAAACAGAAGCAGATACAGCATATCGGAAAGATAATACCTGATGTTCTGATGCTTCAAAAAATGTGATATTATCACAAATATTCCCACAAAACCTGCGATCTCCACGATAATAGGCTGGCTCGCAAAAGCCTGCGAATGCCTTTCATCGAATATTTCCAGAACAGGCAGGGATATCATCACCGTGACGATGTAGTAAAAGAAAAATTTTTCCGTGGTTATCATCTCGATAAATCCCGAAAGACGCTTTTTTATTTCCTGCATTTTTTCCTCCTAAAATACAATAAATCATAACACAGACAATGTCAAAAATCAAGATTTCATGTCACTGTTTTTTACTATACATTTGTATAAAAAATCCTTTTTAGCTGAAGCAATATCAAGCTCTTTTTTATTCTTGGGGCTGTTCAGCCTGCACTTCAGTTCATACATTAATGCAGCAGGATTAAGCAGTACCTTCAATATATGCCTTACTCTCCTGTTGTCGATACTGTTTATATGATAAAGCCTCTTAGCTTTTTGGGTAAGTCTGCATTTCCTGATCTCAGCAAAATGATCAAAGCACCTTATCTGATCTTCCCGAATACGTCGTGATTGTCCTTTATTTGCGCCTGATGAGATTCCGTTGCCGACTTCATAATAAATAATGAAATGCGGATAATAAGCCATTTTTATCCCATCAAGCATCATTAATCCCATGATATTATCTTCGCAGTATTTTACCTTTCCTGCTATCTCGGCGAGATATTTTTTCAGTGCTGCGATCCTATACATATGCAGCGCACCGCACGGTCCGTTCAGATACAAAAAGAATTCCTTTGTACTTCTCCTGATGTCGTTTTTTTCATAGGGAGTATTGTCCCTTGGCGAATACTGCTCCACAAGACTCAGGTCGCTTGGCAGATATCCCACCATTTTTCCATAGGCAACATCACATTTTTTCTTTTCCATAAAACGCATCATATTGCACAATGAATTTTCATCATAGAGCAGATCGCCCTGCGATATGAGCTTTACGAAATCTGTCTGCACGTATTCCAGACTGTTATATACATTGAGCACCGTGCCTCGGTTGATCTTGTTGTCTATAATAGTATAGCTGCTGAAACTTTCCTTCTCAAGGAAACTGACTATTTCGTCTTTGCAGAAATCCTCTGATCCATCATCAGCGATTATCAGTTTAACATTCACATTTTTCTGCTTTATCACAGAATTAACCGTCGACAGAATAGCATTACGTTCACCGTTATATGTCAACAGCAGTACAGTTATTTCCTTCATCAGAGTTCTCCTGTTTTTTAATGGCATAGTTCTGCGTCTTTCATTAATTATATTATACAGCTTTTCAGCCTCATCTTCCCAAACAAAACTATTGCTTATGCTCCTGCCCGCTCTCTGTCTGACAGCCTTTTCGTCATCGGAAAGGGACAGAGCCTTTATAAGCGCCTTTCTCAGCTCAGTCTTATCATCAGAACGGAACATTATACCTGCATCTCCTGCCACCTCGGGCAATGAAGCCGCATCTGAAGTCACGACCATAGTCCCCTGACTCATAGCCTCGATAACAGGCAGTCCGAAGCCTTCATACTTTGAAGGAAATACAAACAGCTCCGCCTCTCGATAAACCTGTGCAAGGTCATCATCGTCAATAAATCCTGTAAAATGTATTTTTTCCTTAATACTGTCACTGATATTTCCGAACACCTCTTCAAGCTTCCAGCCCTGTCGTCCTGCAAGGACAAGCTTTGGGAGCTGTATGCCATCTTCTATCATCTCGCTGTAGACCTTTATAAGAAGCTGTAAGTTTTTGCGAGGTTCAAGGGTGGATAAACTCAGGATATACTTATCAGGCAAGCCGTATTTCTGCTTCAGCTCGGGATCTGTATGCGGAGCTGCCTTGAATATATCCGTCAATCCCGCATATATAACAGATACTCTGTTTTTATTCAGATTATATTTTTCGCATATTCTTTTTTGTGAGAATTCCGAACAGGTAATGATCTTTCGGCTTCTTTTTGCCGCTATCTTATAAGCGAGCCTGTAATACGATCTCATTTTTGCGGAAATACTTTCGGGACAATCCCAGCAGGTAAGATCAAATATAGCATTGATGATCTTACCTTTATTGAAAAACATGGGACTTGTAAAGCTCAGGAAAACATAATAGTCAGCTTTTATCCTGTTCAATACACGAAGAAGCCTTACCTGTATAAACAGCAGCTTATTGCAGGCAGGTATGACCTTGTATCTCACATTCTTCTGCAATACTATATCCCTGAATTCATTGTGGACTTCGTTTTTGAACAAGAGTATATACTTATCTTCAGGGTGCTGCCTGATGATCTCCTTTGTAATATTTATGTTGTATCTTTCTATTCCCGAAAGATGATCGTATATCGGTGTAAGATCAAATAATATCTTCATTTTTTGCGGTTCACCTTCCAGTATTTTATGACCAGAGCTACAATTTTTATATCATCAATAAGATATCTTTTGGCAAGTCGTTTCGGATCCTGAGTTATCCTGTACAGCCACTCAAGTCCGCAGTCAGACATCCACCTCGGCGCACGCTTTATGTTTCCTGCTTCAAAATCCAGACTTGCTCCGAGCCCGATAGAAACAGGCACACCAAGCTCTTCCTTATTGTGCAGTATAAAAAGCTCCTGCTTCGGGCAGCCTAAACCAACTATCAGGATATGCGGCTCTGCTTCTTTTATCATCGACTTTATTTTCTGCATCTCCGCTTCGTCTTTTTCAAATCCGTAAGGCGGAGAATATGTTCCAACGACCTGCAAGCCTTTATACTTTTTCCTGAGATTATCGGCAGCTTTTGCAGCAACGCCCTCAGCTGCACCCAGGAAGAACATTCTATACCCTCTTTTTGCCGCCATAGCACAAAGCTTGGGAAAAAGGTCAGAACCGCTTATCTTTTCTTTGATAGGAGTCCCGTAAAGCTTGGATATCCATATAAGAGGCTTTCCGTCCGTAAGGATAAGATCTGCATTATTATATACCTCCACCAGTTCTCCGCCTCTTTCAAGCTGGATAATATGATCTACATTAGGAGTAACCACATATGCGTTCTTATTCTTTTTTATAAGTCTGCCGATCTCCTGAAGTGCCTCTCTCATTGTAAGATTATCGACATATGTATTCAAAAACTTCATTCTCATGTCTGATCTCCCATAATCCGCATAAAACGGTATTTTTACGCTGTATTTATACTTTTTTGACTTATCTTCAACTATACCGGAATGTATTTGATCAACACTTTTATTATACAATATGTCACTAAAATAGTCAATATATATCATCTGACCTTTTCAAGCCGAAAACTAATTTTTCAAAGCCATGAAATGCAGAAACGCCGCATAAGCGGCGTTTTATAGTATTATTCAGCGATCAGTTTCATGAAGTGTATGTTCAAGCCTGTAGAAGATCATTATATAGATCACATATCCTATACAAGCTCCAATAGTATTATGCATTATATCATCAGACTCAAACAAGCCTCTGCCTGTATAATACTGCGTAAATTCGATGAATACAGACAAGGCAAAACCCGATATGGCAGCTGCCTTTATATTCCTCAGTTTCTCTGACAGTATAGGAAGCATAAATCCAAGCGGAAGGAGCATAATAAGATTTCCCGCTATCTGTCCTGCCCAGTAGGTATAATTACCGCTTTTCACCATGGTACTTACTTCCCACAGCGGTCTGAACACGTGACGGCGCATTCCCGGTATCCTGTCGATCAGCGTTACATTCATAACACAGTAAAGGTAAATGATCAGCGTAAATATACACAGTACCTTTATCATAATCTCGGAAGAACTGAGTTTTTTCAGTTTTTGTATTATTTTCTGCATATATCCCCTCAGCCTTTCTTTTAATATCCTTTATAATATTATACCACAATTATCCAGATAATGCAAACCGCGCATAAAAAACGCAGCAGCACGGACTCACGCTTTTATATCCTTACAGGCATTTCATAATGCCTTAATATTAAAATCCACCATATTATAACCAATGACATAAAACTTATATGAATGAAATTATCTAAAGGATTTCTATCATAAGCCAAATATGATCTTTGGTAACTTTTTGAAAGTATATAGATCAAAGAGCCGCATCAGCGGCTCTTAAAAAAGCTCTCAGTCTATTATTCAAGAGCAGCAGATATGCCATTTCAGTCACTGTCTGACCTTTTCTGCCTGCGTCTGTCCTTTTCGGGATGCAGTCTGTAGTATTCCTGCTTATCCTTGTACATACGTTCATCAGCAGTCTTCATTGCGTTGCGGATATCGTATTCACCTGTTACATAGACATAACCGATCGCAAAGCTTACATCAGGCGTACTGTCTGTAAGTGTCCTAAGCTGTTTCACCTGCTGTGTCAATTTCTCCACGGAAATATCAGGACAGAAAATAAAGAACTCATCGCCGCCTGCACGGTAGATCTCATAATCGCCGAATGCAAGCTTCAAAAGCGCAGCCGCTCTTACAAGCAGCTTGTCGCCTGCATCATGTCCCTCATCATCGTTAACATTCTTCAGTCCGTTCAGATCAGCCAGAACTACTCCCATTTCATTCGGCAGCTTTGTCTCACCTGATACAAGCTTATCGACGCGTTCATTCATAGAATTGCGGTTAAACAACTGTGTCAGACCATCAATTGTGCTTTTGAATTCCAGCTGAGAAACGAACTGATGATTAGCTATAACAGCAGCGATAAGGAAGGTAGTCAGTTCAAGTGTTTCCTTGATCTGCATCATCTTTGCCGAATCATAATTGGCAGCCCATAGGAATCCGACAAGGGTATTGTTGTTCCTTACAGCATACAGAATAATATTTTTTATGTCGTAGTCACACAGTGACTTATACCATATAGGATCCCGTTCCTTTATAACGCTGAGATCATCAAGCAGCAGGCAGTCACTGTCTGCCAGATCTTCCTTCCATGCCATAGCCACCTCAAAAGGTGAACGTCCCATATCAGAAGAAAATTCTTCTATTATTTCAGGCTTTTCACCTTCCTCATTGATGAAATGGCACTGCGTACTGGTAACATCGACTGTATACAAAGCGCACCACTCTGCTTTGCATATTTTTTTGACCTCACCCACAGCTGCTGTCATCGCATCATAAAAATCAGGTGTTTGATGCAGTTTTAGACTTATATTCATTACTGCTGATGAAACGCCCTCTGAATGCTGTGACATATAATCCGTATCGGGTGTGAATGAGCGTGTCGTTATGTATAAACAGTACGCCGTTCGCGGTGAGGTATTAGGCTCGCCCTTTTCATTGAGGATATTGCCTTCTTCGTCCAGAGGAAGATAGATGCCTTTTATCCATATTCCGAACGCATTGACATAGGAATACAAAGGCTCGTTATTAACAGCGCAGCTGTACATGAATTTTTCCATATTTACCTCTGTGAAGTATTTTCTAAGCGGAACACCGGGGTAAAATTCAGGTGCATTTTCATCAAGATTGAATATCATATCTTTCAGGTTATTGATCGCCATTATGCGTATTTCGCTGTAGCTTCCGTCAGGCAAAATATCAAAAGCGTATACACCTGCAATAATTTTGAATTTATTTACAAACGCTTGAAGATCCATAGCAAAACCTCCTGTTTTTATACATTTCCGAAAGAACCCCTTTTTTAATCCCTGTATAAATTCTATCAGTTTTTAACAATTATTTCAACAGAAGCTGCAAAAGTTTACAAAATATTATGAATTATCAGCATTTTATACAAAGCATAAATCAGCAGTTTGTTTTTTAAGGCAAATAAATATCACAGATCAAAGTTTTAGTCAGAAATGCATGATCTGAAGCAATAAAGAAATACTGATCTCACAAAAATATTATCTTTGAAGGCTTTATAAGGAAGCGCAGCTGAATTATCTCCGTTTTTTCAGATCTGTCCTGCTCTTGATTATATCACGGATCTATAGTATAATGAATAAAGAGCATTATAATTTATTTAAATGCCCCTGCAGATACGCATATCACAGATTGCTCCCTGCAATCGGGCGATTATACCATATTCGCTTATATGGTATAATATGTTCATAAAAAACTTGGAGGATAAATATGAGCATACTTAATGTTGAACACGTTACCCACGGTTTTGGCGCAAGGCAGATACTGAACGACGCCTCTTTCCGTCTTCTCAAAGGCGAGCACGTCGGGCTTGTGGGAGCAAACGGTGAAGGAAAATCCACGTTTCTTAACATAATCATGGGCAAGCTACAGCCCGATGAGGGAAAAATAGAATGGTGCAGACATATTACCACAGGCTACCTTGACCAGTACAGCACACTTGCAAAGGGCAAGACTATCCGTGATGTGCTGCGTGAAGCCTTCGACCACCTCTCAGAGCTTGAAGCTGAAATGCTCACCCTTTATGAGAAAATGTCGGACTGCTCCGATGAGAAAATGAATTCACTTATGGAGGAAGTCGGCGAGATACAGAGTATTCTTGATTACAGCGGCTATTATACCATAGATGCGAAAATATCCGAGTACGCAAACGGCCTCGGACTTAACGAGATAGGTCTTGAAAGAGATGTTGCGGAGCTTTCGGGCGGTCAGCGTGCAAAGGTACTGCTGGCAAAGGTGCTCCTTGAAAATCCCATGATACTCATACTCGATGAGCCTACAAACTTCCTCGACGAAAACCATATCAGATGGCTGACGAACTTCCTGCAAAACTACGAAAATGCGTTCATTCTCGTATCACATGACGTACCGTTCATGAACAGCGTCATAAACGTTGTGTACCACGTAGAAAATGCAGTTATGACACGATATACAGGCGATTACGACAACTTTGTCCGTATGTACGAACTGAAAAAGAAGCAGATTGAACAGGCTTACGAAAAACAGCAGAAAGAGATCGCTGACCTTGAGGACTTCATCGCCCGCAATAAGGCGCGTGTCGCTACAACGAACATGGCTAAATCACGACAGAAAAAGCTTGACAAAATGGACAAGATAACTCTTATGCGTGAAAAGCCCAAGCCCACATTCTCATTCCGCAAGGCGCGTACTCCGGGACGTGTTGTCATCGACTGCAAAAACGTAGTCCTCGGCTATGACGAACCGCTCACAAAGCCTATTTCCGTAAAGGTGGAAAACGGTCAGAAAATAGCCATACGCGGAGTGAACGGCATAGGCAAATCCACACTGCTGAAGACCCTGCTGAAAATAATACCGCCTATATCGGGCTACGTAGAGCATGACCAGTTCGTTGAATACGGCTACTTCGAGCAGGAAGAGGAAAGCACCTCAAAAACCGCACTTGATGTTATATGGGAAGAATATCCCTCTATGACAAATGCAGAGGTACGTGCGGCACTTGCACAGTGCGGACTTACTACCGAGCATATCACATCGCAGATGAGAGTGCTCTCAGGCGGTGAAAATGCAAAGGTAAGGATATGCAGGATAATGCTCAGGGAAGTAAATCTCCTCGTACTCGATGAGCCTACAAACCACCTTGACGTTGACGCAAAGGAGTCGCTGAAAAAGGCTATAAAGGACTACAAAGGCACAGTCCTCATAGTCAGCCACGAACCCGAATTCTACATGGATATTGCGGATAATATATGGAATATCGAGGAATGGTCAACAAAGATAATCTGACAAAAACAGTGCATTTTACAATTTAACGAAGTAATATAAGCGTATCATAAGGGATAATGTTCCCTTTTGGTACGCTTTTGTGTTATTACTGCATATCTTAATAATTCGGAGAGCCATTAATGCTTTTCACCATTGCCTGTCATAGCTTTCCTGTACTCCGAGGCGGTCATGCCTTTTTTCTTCCGGAAGAGCTTCATAAAATGTGAAGCGTCAGGATAACCGCATTTCTCAGCTATCTCACTGACGTTGAGAGCTGTGTTAACAAGAAGTCTTTCCGCAAGGGCGAGCCGTGCGGAAATAACATCTGCATTAAAGCTGATATTTAGGAACTGGCGGTAAAGGTGCTGGAAATAGGAGGTGCTTATGCCTATTTTTGCGGAAGCTTTTTCCGCTGTCCATTCAAGCTGCGGCTCCTCGTAGACGTTGTATTGCAGCTCCCGCAGCTTTCCAAGAAAGGCACTGCTGCTGTCCGAGGAAGAACTGCGCATATCCTCAAGCTTTTTCTCAAGCCTTGTTACCATATCCGTGGGCGAGGTCTCGCTGTCTGTCTGGGCGGACAGGTGTGAAAGCATTGCGGATATGCTCACTCCCTGCTGCATCTCTATCATTTTCAGATTGGATTTCAGCGAGTTTATGAAAAGCTGCTCCGGAAAGTCGGAGCCGTCGCATTCACCTATCATTATGAACTCCTCACTGCCTGTTCTTGCGGCAAGCTCTCCCCTTGCGCACGAAAGGTTAACTGCCTGTGCAAATGAAACTATTATCTGGCGGACATACTCATTTCCGTACTGCTCACGGAACTGCTTTGCGCCCTCAATACAATAGATAACGCCGTAGTATCGGCGATCTGGACTGAGTGAATCTGTCCGTGAGATAAGTCCCTTGCGGCTGAAAAGTCCCGTGAGGATATCACGCTCAGAGAGCCGCTGTATCTTGTCGTTGAGGTATTTTTCGTAATCAAGCATACGTATGCGCTCTATGGTATTCGCAGCGACCTGACAGAATTCACCGTAATACTGCTCAAATACTATGCTGTCTGAATACCTGCGGACGCAGTAGCCGAAGTTCCTGTCGAGGTAGTGCAGCGGTGTGAATATATATGCAGCAGGCTGATCTGACAGATCCTGCTGAGGTATCATGGTATCCAGTGTAAATTCCTGCTGAGATATATCGCACTTGCCGTTGCAGTACTTCATACGGCAGAGCATTTTTTCTGTGTAGCCGCTGCCCGAGTCCTCCACACTGCCGCTGCAAAGACAGAGGAAAAAGTCGCTTTTCGGATAGAGAAGATAGGCGTTCTGTGCGAGGACTATTGTGCACTCGTCCATGTTCTTGACATTGTTCATCATTGAGGAATAGTTGCTGTGCATAAATATGCTCATAGTCATATCCCTTGCAAACATCTTATCGCTGATGGCTGCGTCTTCGGAGGTATCCGCCTTGCAGCCGCAGCTTGCTCCAACCTTAACGGCAGGGTGGACTTCTATGAGCTTGCATGGAGCTTCGCCGCTTATAAGCTTATGCAGGCGGCATACAGCTTCTGTACCGTTTTCCCTGTAGCCGCTGCCGAAGGTGGTAAGTGACGGGTGGTAGCTGCTGACATCAGGGTTGCCATCGTAGCCGCCCACGGCGATATCGTCGGGGACGTTTATGCCGTTTTCCGCAAGGGAAAGGCAGAGCTGCAAAGCCATGAAATCGTTTCCGCATACAATAGCCTGCGGACGCTCGATCTCGCCATTTGCTATGCGTGCTGCGAAGCTCTTGGCATAGTTTACCCAGAAGTCGCCGTAGAACACATGATCCTGTCTGAACGGTATGCCGTATTCGGCAAGAGCGTCCTTGTAGCCCTCTATACGCTCGGTAGTATGTATCACGTTCTCGGGACCGCTGAGACAGTATATTTTCCGGAAGCCGTGGACTTTTATAAAATGCTCCGTAAGAAGCCGGAAATACTCCCTGTTGTTCTGAATACAGCTTTCAAAGCGTTCGCTGACATAATCGAGAGCGATTACGGGAATGCCCTTTTCAGAGAGCATATCCTCAAGCTTTTTCGACAGGGAACGGCTGTAAAATGAGCCAAGATCTATGACTGCGCCGTCGAAGCTGAGCTGATTGATGAGGGTATAGATATTTTCGTCGCCTTTAAGGTGCTCGGTCTCGTTGTCGAAGTTTACGAAATGGGTCAGCACTATAAAATCATAGCCAAGAGAGGCGGACTGCCGCCACATTGCTTCTATAAGGCTGGTCTGGTAGAGCTTTTCCACATTTACGGTTATGAATGCTATTCTTTTTCTCATGGACAATCACCTCTTTGATCTGATTATATCATAGTCATCGACATAAATCAACAATAAAAAGCTGAAAAGTACATAAATACAATTGAATATTTCATTGAAATTTACATTTGTCTCCTTTATAATTATAGTAACAAAAAATGTAGGTGCAGATATTATCCGCACAATAAGGGACGCCCTCTCTTGCAGGGCCCCCTAATCGGGTCCGTCCCCTCTGTCCTACGGACATCTCCCCATTTTATGGGGAGTCACTCTGCCAAAGGAACACAGTCCCTTTGGAATCCCTTTCATACGCTCGGCAAATCATTATGTAAAAACATGATTAAAGAAAGGACGTTTTTATTATGAATAGTTTCTTCAAAAAAGGCTGTTCCGCTGCTCTTGCAGCAGTTACCCTTGTTTCCTCGACTATGGGAAGCAGCATTTTCACCACATCTGCTGTCAGCTCAAGCATTCAGCAGTTTTCAGGTGAAAGCTCCGACAGCGTGTACAGTATCCCTGCTGAGGTATTGAGCTCCGACATCAGCGTAACAGACGTCGGCGAGTTCTCTGTACCGCTCATTACAAGCAACAAGATAGGAGCTTCAAGCTACAATATCCCTGACCTCAATATCCCTGCAAAGTCCGTTCCCGAGACTGAGGGCATCAAGTTCGTAAAGGATATGCGTCTCGGCTGGAACCTGGGAAATACTATGGACGCTATCGACGATACAGGCTGGGTAGGCAGCGAAATGGGTATCGAGACCTGCTGGAACGGCGGCTACAAGACCTCCAAGAAGATGATAGACACTGTCAAAGCGGCAGGCTTCAGAACTGTACGTATACCTGTTTCATGGCACAACCACGTTGACAGTAACTACCAGATAACCAAGCAGTGGATGGACAGAGTCCAGGAGATAGTTGACTATGCTATAGACGACGGTATGTACGTTATCCTCAATGTTCACCACGATAACGACGCCAAGTATATGTACCCTGATACTGCTCATTATAACCAGTCCAAGAAGTATATGACTACTGTATGGTCGCAGATAGCAGACCGCTTCAAGGGATACGACAACAAGCTCATTTTCGAGACAATGAACGAACCCCGTCTTATCGGTCATCAGAACGAGTGGTGGATAAATCCCTCAAACGCTGACTGTATCGACGCTATAAAGACCATCAACAAGCTCAATCAGGACTGCCTTAACACTATCCGTAAGTCAGGCGGCAACAACGGCACAAGATACGTTGCAGTTCCCGGTTATGACTGCTCGGTCGACGGTGCTACAAATGAGAATTTCCAGATACCTAACGACAGCGCACAGAACAGACTTATCGTAGCTGTTCACGCATATCTGCCATACGGTTTCGCTCTTGCTGAGGAAAGCGACTCCCAGAGCGTACGCAATTTCAATATCAATACAGACACAGGCGAGATAAATCAGGCATTCGACAAGGTTTACCAGAAGTACACATCAAAGGGTATCCCTGTTTACGTTGGTGAA
>JAEEGL012748050.1_pt1 | contig 18652 bp, 15 predicted proteins | sample 9134231 | NCBI WGS metagenome assembly JAEEGL01 (sample SAMN16246548, study PRJNA631951) | gut metagenome | biome: gut microbiome; feature: rumen; material: fiber-attached | host: Bos | place: Iran: Karaj | collected 2018-10 | reverse complement strand
CTCAACCGCTGGAACGTGGAATACGACGAAACGCAGTCCATCGGTAAGCGCTACCGCCGTCAGGACGAACTCGGCACGCCGTTCTGCGTGACCGTCGACTTCGACACGGTGGGCGAGGGTGAATCCGATCCGGCAAAACTCGGCTTTGTGACCGTCCGCGAACGCGACTCCATGAAGCAGGAACTGGTGAAAATCGACGAACTCGAAGCTTACCTCTCCGCTAAGCTCGGCTGCTAAGGTTAGACGAAAGAACGGCCCTTGCGGGCCTACAGACGAGAGACGAAAGATTTATAATGGCGCTTCGCGCATCGTGTACTTGATTTTATCTCTCGTCTAAAAAGGAACCCGGAAACGGGTTCTTTTTTTGCAAATTTGCATTTTTGGGGATAAAGTATATATATTATGTAATATGAAATACTCTATCCTTGCCATTTTGCTGGCGGCTGCTTTCTCGTTTGCCCAGGAGACGGCCGAACCCCAGAAAATCGAAGCCCCTGCCGCAGTTCCTGCTGTGTCCCAGGAGGCCTCCGAACCCCAGGTTGCCGAGCCTCAGGCTGCAGAACCCCAGGCCGTCGAAGCACCCCAGGAAGCTGCCGAGCCTCAAGCACCTGCGCCCCAGGCCGCCGCGACACCTGCCGAAGCCCCTGCTGAACCTCAGACCGCTGCTCCCCAGGCTGCCGAAGCCTCTGCCGCAAATCCTGCCGCAGTAGCGGCTCCGGAACCGACCGAGGCCGAGGACGTGGACCTTTCTGCCGAGCCTTCGGAACCGCGAAGGATAGATACGGGCATCGAGGAAAAGCCGACAAAGCAGGAGTGGCTGCTCTATACGGGCATCGCGGCCAGTGCCTGGTCGATTATCTCCCTGTGCGCGTTCAGTGCTTTTGACGACGACACAAAAGAACTCTATGACGAAGCGAATCCGCAATGGATGAGCCATGAGGCATATGAGCATACGCGTTCAAAGATAAAGCATAAGCAAAAATGGCGCGACATATGGGGCGTTCAGGCGGGTGTTTCGGCCGCAGTTGTCGCCTTGACTTGGATCCCGTGGCTTGTCATCAATTTTTAGGAGGCCAAGATGAAAAAGTATTTGATTCTCGCTTCGTTGCCCTTGCTTTTCGGATGTACGGATTATGTGGACAAATTTGACAATGCGTACGAAGAAAACAATGTGTTTATTTCCCTGACCGACGGCAAATTCAAGGATGAGCGTGACGGCAATACCTACTCCATAGTCCAGATTGCCGGTAGCTACTGGATGGCCGAAAACCTGCGTTATGTGGACAGTTCTGCCACGCCGAACCTCAAGGGGAACGTGTGGTGCTACGAGAACTCCAAGGACAGTTGCAGCAAGTACGGCCCGCTCTATTCGTGGGCTGCAGCGATGAACTTGAGTACCTCGGAAAGCGAAAAATGGAATGGTTTTTCCAATCCCGCAGACGCCCAGGGAATTTGCCCGAAGGGCTGGCGAATACCCTCTTCGATCGATTGGACGACCCTGAATACGAATGTTTCCCTGTTCAGCGGTGGCGAAGCTGGCGGTAGCCTCAAGGCTATACACGGGTGGGAACGCGAAGGCAATGCGTCGCTCGCCATGAACCGCTTTGGCTTCGACGCGCTTGCTGCCGGACGCCGAAACAGTGAAGGCGGCGACTTCCTCAGTACCGGCAAGTACGCCTTTTTCTGGACTTCCGCCGGAATCGACAAGGCGACCAGCAGGGGATGGGGCCTGCGCAGTGACGGCGATGTCTTTGGCGAAGGCGAGTTCTACAAGGACCACGGCATGTCGATACGCTGTGTAGCCGATCGTTTTGGTGTGGAAATCAATGGCAAACTTGACTCCGCCTATCTGGATTCCATTCCCTTCGAATTCGGTTCGCTTGAAATTGACGGAAAGAGCTACAAGACCGTTAAAATCGGCAAGCAGAACTGGATGGCCGAAAATGTGGCCCTTAACACCGAAAAGAGCCTTTGCTACAACGACGATTCCAAGAATTGCGACACTTACGGCCGGCTGTACACCTTGGACGAAGCCAAGACGGTTTGCCCCGAAGGTTGGCGTCTCCCGTCTGTCACGGATTATCAGTTCTTGACCAGTTTCGTGTACAAAACGTCTATGCTGCGTTCCAGGGAAAAGTGGACCGACAAGGGCGAAAAGGGCCTCAACTGGTGGGGTTTCGGGCTTTTGCCTGCCGGCGGCCACGAAAAGGGCGACTTTTTCGATATCACCTACAGTTCGTACATGTGGACATCCGACGGCAAGGCCTTCGAGGTGCGTTACTATGGCGACTCTCCCTATTACAGCGAAAAAAGCGCCGAATCGGCGTTCTCTGTACGTTGTATAGAAGACTAGTCCAAATAAACTAGGTATGGGCATGTAACGAATAAACTATATTTCGATTATGTCTCTCTCTAAACTCAAAAACGTTTTGCCGGCCGCGCTTTGCTGCGTGTCGGCTTTTTTTGTAGCCCTTTCGCTATCCGCTTGCGCGACATCGAAGGTCGTGGGCGGGGGAGTCGCGGACAACGCCCCGCTGGATTCGCTTTCCGTGGTGGCGTTCGTGAACGCGCGCGAAATTCCCGTAGTTCCCGACGATGCTGTATACAAGGGAACCATTGAGACGGATGCCGACCATGCCTGCCAAACGGCGGCCAACGTCGCGTTGCTCGAAGACAGGGCGCGCAAGGTTGGCGGAAACCTGCTTTTCGTCAAGGAAATCTCGCAGTACAATGACCCGACTGTCATTGCGGCCGGTGGCGTAGTGGTCACCTCGAACCGCACCTGCATCAGGATGATTGCCGACGTGTATTATTCCGAACGCGGGGCCATCAAGCGCGCCGACGCCGAGTTCAAGGCCCAGCTGTCGAAGGGCGAAGTTTCGCCGGAGGGGTTGTAATGAACAAGTCAATTGCAGCACTCCTTTTTGCGGCAGTCCTTGCCACGCCGGCTTTTTCCGACGACCTGAATTCTTTCGAGAAATCCCTCCTTACAAAGCCGGATAGCGCCTCTGCCGACAATTCGAGCCAGGAAGAATTCGAAAAAAGCCTGATTGCCGATCAGCAGTCGGAGATGGGGCCCGTCTACAAGCTCAGAGAAAACCTGCTCGAGAGCGTTAACGAGGGCGATACGGCTCGCATCGCATCGCTGATTGCCGAAATCGAAAGCCAGAAGACGCGCAAGATTATGCCCATCCAGGAAGTCGAAAAGGGCTACCTCTATGTGGAAAACAAGATGTTCAACCGCCTGCGCGAACATATCGTACATTTTTACAAGACCAGCTACGATACGCTCGAAATGGACGAAGGGTTCAAGGAAGCGAAGGGCGACGGCCTGGAACTCCATGTGATGGATGGGCTCAAAAAACGCGACAGGAACCAGAACCTGTATTACAGCCTTGCTGCGGATATCGAGAAGGCGAACATGAGTACCGCCGACAAGGAAGAACTCGCGTTGCTGTTGCTGCTTTCGGATGCCTACAAGGACAAGGAATCCAGAACGGATATCCAGACCAGGGCGGCCAAGTTCGTGGAGGCCCATCCCGACCATCCGGATGCGGAATGGATCAAGAAGTCCGTACTATTCCCGCTCGAGCACATGGATGTGCGCAAGATGTATTCGGAACAGCGTGGCGCGATGAAGGAAAAGACGATTTCCGATAAGCTCTACACGGGCGGTTTCGGCCTGAACGTGTTCCTGTTTGACGGCGGATTCTCGTCTATCGATCCCGACTACAACGACGAACTCGTGAGGCCGCAGGGGCCGCTCCATTTCGAGCTCTACTTCCAGATTATGCGCTTTGCGTTCTTCTTCGAGAACAGGCCTACCGGTGCCGAAGGCATCACTAGTGCGGATATCGGTTTCGGATACGTGGTGTTCGACAGCCGTTACCTCAAGGTAAGGCCGTACCTAGCGTTCTCTTCGCCTGCAACCTCGCTCAGGGTCCGCAAGGAATTCGACCTTGTCGATGGCGACCCGGACGACCCGGATGCCGACGTTACGCATTACACGGGCGGCGACGAAATCGACGAAATGTCCGACAATTCCGTGGGCTATACGCTCGGCGTGAACGTGGACTTCAAGTTCCTCACGACCTTCCTGTTCACCTCGGATTCCAAGCTGAGTTCGTTCTCGCTCGTCGGGCAGTTCGGTATCTCGTACCTGGATGTCGACGACGTGTTCAACAAGGATAGCGGCGTCGCGGGATTCTTTGGCCTGGGCCTCGGCATCTACTTCTGGTAAGCTATGAAGATGCGATTCCTGCTTTGCCTGCTCGCCATGCTTTTTTGCGCCGGGACAGCTTTCGCCGACCCGGACGAGGGAACGTCCGAAACCACTGTCGTGAACGTTTCCAAGAAGGAACTCTTCGAACGTGCGCGTGACGCGCTCAAGGTTGCGCTCGAGACGGGCGACCGTGATCGCGCCGACCAGGCGTTCGACTACCTGAAATCGCACGTGAAGGAGGGCGCTCCTCTCACGCGCTTCGAGGAATACCTCATAAACATGGAGCTCAAGAATTTCGGGAACGCCATCGAGATTTATGCGGACCTGCGCCGTTCGCTGCTTGATTCTACGTACAAGCCGCAATGGGAACCCCGTATCACGATGCAGGACGCGCTCTCGTTCTACCTGTACCGCGATTTGTTCCCGTTCACCGTCAAGACGGCGGATTCGCTCTGCGCCCGCGTAGATAGCTCCGACATCTCCAACGAGTACAAGGAACTCTACAGGCTGCTCCTTTATTCCGAGATCGCAATTGCCATGAGAAAGGAAGTCTTCCATGGCTACCCGGTCTATTGGAATGAAGTCAAGGATACCACGAGTGCGGGCATGTTTCTGGACCGGGGCAAGGCCTTTGTCAAGAATTACCCGACATCGCCCTACGTTAAATACCTTGGCGAACAGACTATCCCGTTTGTGGAGAAGGTCATGACGCCGCTGCGTGATTTCCGCGTCGACCCGTTCAAGCACAAGTACTATTCCGGCGGCTTGGGCGTGTATCTTTACAAGTGGTTCGGGTTCCTTGGCGGCGAGGTGTCGGACTATGTAGACGACAAGATGGGCTCGTCGTTCATGGGGGAGGTCAGTGCCCGCTTTTGGCGCTTGAGCCTGGGTGTTTTCTGGGCGTATGGCATTGTCTCGGCTCCCAAGGATCCCCCGTCTTGGTACTATGATGAAAGTGAACCCGAGGACGAAACGATGGGACTTTCCCTCGGCTTTACCGTGTTTGATTCCAGGTACTTGCGTGTAGAGCCTTTCCTGGGCCTCTCGGAAACGAATTTCATGGCCATGGACGCCATTTCGAACACGGAATTCCTCCTTGGCAATAATGTGGATTTACGCGTTGTGGCTACAAAGCCCAAGAATCTCCGTGCAGTCTCTTTCGTATTGAGCTTCCGCTTCAAATACATGCTCCAAATCGGTACGGTCAGCGACCGTCAAGTTTTTGGCGACGAAGAGGATAAATCGATCGGGGCGCTGCGCCATACATTCGGCTTCGGCCTCGGATTGGAAGTCTGGTAAAGGAAGTTCCGAAAAGCTTTTATAGCGTAAAGAAAAATTAGGAGGATTATTTTGTTACGCAACTTGCTTGTATTGATATTCCTTGTCTTGTCGGGATGTACCTTTGATGGGGGATACGACCCTAGTACCAAATATGACGCCGACAAGATCGACTACCTTGTCAAATATAATGAAAGCTACACGGTGTTGCCTGAATGTACTAGAAAATTGGAAGGCAAGGTTTTCTGCATCGTAAATACGCGCGAACTTTTTGTTTGCGTCGAAGGTTTTTGGAGCCCGAAGGGTGTTGCCGATCCCGATGACGAACAGCTCGAGACTGCGGGCTTTTACAGATCGGATTCCACAAAATCCGGAAGAAACAGTGGCTACTGGAACTCTGAATATACCGGGAGGGACAGATGATGCGACAACTGATCAAACCGATATTGTTCCTGGTGGCGACCAGCTTTATTTTCGCCCTGTGTGGTTGCGGTATTGGATCCAAGCAATACCTTATCAAGGAATCCTGGAATCAAAGAGAGCCTCTCCCCGAAGATGCCGAAGTGATCTGGTTGGTCGCAAACGAAGTTCCTGTTCCTCCCTACGAAGCCGAATTCATCGCTACGATGATAAACAACATGGATTTTCAATGCACGGCGGAAGCTGCAATAGACGTTATCAACAAGACGGCTAGGGAACTTGGGGCCAATCTCGTGTATGCCAAGATAATTGATAAAGTGCAGTATTCTTACTCGAATGGGACAGCTTCGTATTCAAAAACATGTGATTACTTTAAGGTAGACCTTTATGCTCTTCCCAGGGAGGCTAAATAATGAGAAAGATAAGCTTCCTTGTGATGGTACTTTTCCTTTGCACTTGGGCGCAAGAGCAAAGTAATCTGGACGAATTCGAAAAAAGCCTTGTTACCGGGGTTACTGGGAAACACGATACCTCGGGCTACAGTGAATTTGAAAAAAGCCTGGTTACCGATATGCCGGGTATGGAGAGCGTCTACAAGGCTAGAGAGGAACTTCTTGAAGCCGTCAAGGCCAAGAATTTTCAGGGAGTTTCCAAAAAGGTGGATGAACTCGACCAGATGGGAAATCCGAAACTCATACCGCTAAGAGATGCCGAAAAAGAGGCCATCTATGTCGAATTGAAAATGTACAGCAGATTGCTTGACCTGTTGGTCCAACATTACAAGTCTTTGTACGATACCGCCCGGTATGACAATCCCACAATTGCCTCCGGGGACGGGCTTGAGTATCATGTTGTAACCATCGTCAATAATCGTGACCCGGAAAACAATGTGTTCTACACGATAGAGAAAAGCTCCGATTTCAAGAAGATTGCCAAGCGAAAGAGGGAAAAAATCGAAATGTTCCTGCTGCTGCAAGACATCTATCATAATCCGGACTACCGTAGTAGAGTCTATGCCATAGCGGATACGATTGTGATGGAAGGGAAGGATCCCGACACCGAATGGATTAAGAAATGTATTCGTGACCCGTTAGCACGAATGGACCTACTCGGCTTCTCTTTGCAAAAAAGAAAAGAACAAAAAGAGGACTTGATAAAGAGTAAACTCTATTCGGGCGGGTTCGGTGTCAATTTTTACCGTCGTATTGCCGGGACGGGTTCCGGCTTTGATGAATTCTATCGAAAGGACTTGTTCGAGCCGGCGGATCCGTTCTTGAACCTTGAATTCTACCTGCAGATATTCAGGGTGGCCATTCTTGGCGAATATGTCAGCGCCGGTGTTGAGGGGCTGAATACCTACGAATTCGGTTTTGGCGTAGTCGCGTTCGACAGCCGCTATTTCAAGATACGCCCCTACGTGGCTCTAGGCAAGTCCTTTGTCGACCTTAGACCGATTCATGATATCCCGGACTTTCCGTCTTCTTCGCAATCGTACGGTAATTCGTCTGGCGAGTCTACGCTGACTGTTGCCGTCAATATGGACTTCAAGTTTGCGACGGCATACTTCCTGCTTTCCAACAAGATGCTGGCCAGCTTTTACTTGGCCACCAAACTAGGTTTCTCGTCCGTTAAATTCGAGCATACGTATGCCCAAGGCGATGGCAATTCGTTCTTCTTCTCTGTTGGCTTGGGCATGTATTACTGGTAAGGGGATGTGTTGTCTCGCCTGATTCGTATAGTAATTGTTTTTGTCTTGGTTGTGTCTGGGGGTGTTTTTGCGCAAGACACATCGCTCCCGTCCAAGAAGACCCTGTATCAGCGTGCGCGTGAAACCCTGATGCAATCGCTCATGCAAGGCGACATGGAACGTGCTGGGCAAGCGATTGACTATCTCAAGGAAAATGTCGAAAACGGGGCCCCGTTTACAATTGCCGAGGAATACATTGCCGACATGAAGGTTGGCAGGTATGTGGATGGAATCAGGATATACGCCGATATCTGCCGTTACAACTTGGATACAACATATTTCGGTTCCCAAAAAAACCGCGCAAGTGTCGATGACGGGCTTACCCTATATTTGTTCCACGACCTTATTCCTTTTACAAAGCATGTGGCCGACTCCCTCCTTGCCGTTGTAGAATCCTCGAACATTGAACAGGAATACAAGGACCTCTATAGGGTGCATCTCTATTCGGAGCAGGTCTTTATTTCGCGTCCCCTTACCATTGGTCCCCGGAATGTTGTAGTCCTGGATGTCAAGGATACATCTTATGCCGAGGAGTTCATTCAAGTAGCAAACAGTTTTATAGAGGCTTATCCGCATTCCGAACATGCCGTTTACCTCAAAGAACAGACTGTGCCGTTCCTGCAAAAACACTTGGACCTGTACAGGGAGTTCCGTAAGGATCCGTTTGCTCGGAAGTATTATTCAGGAGGACTTGCCTTCTACGCTTCCAAGTGGACCGGTTTCATGACCGGTGATGCCACTGATTATTTGGATTATAAGCTCGGGTCAACCTTTATCTTTGAACTCCAATTGCAAATGTGGCGTATAATTTTAGGTTATTATGTCTCTGGTGGGGTGGATACTCAACTTAAGGACCATTATTCGGACCCGGACTATAGCTGGTGTGAATGTTATGAATCCCAGAACTCCTACGGCTTTACTCTTGGGTTCGATGTATTTGATCGGAGATTTATCAAGGTGGCTCCATTTATAGGTATCGGTGGGGGAAGCTTGATGGATGATGTTTACAAATACGGCGTCATTTACTCCTTTGGCTTGAACCTGGATGTTCCGGTTGTGGTGACAAAACCGCTGTTTCCCGGGGCACTTTCGGTTGGCGTGCATTTGCGCCTAAAGTATATGGCCCAGATGGGGCTCATGAGTAACAAGGCTTATGTCTATGCCGTGGAAAATCCGTACAAGGATGAAATCGATTTCTTGCCTAGAGATCTTTATTCTTCGGCGGAAAGGCGCAAACTGGGCGATACCTTCACCCAAATGTTTTCGATAGGGCTGGGTTTCTTTTTGTGGTAAAAAGAAGAGTTCAGCAAACGAAAAGCCCTCTCAAAAAGAGAGGGCTTTTTCGCGGGATAGACGAGGCTTGAACTCGCAACCTCCGGCGTGACAGGCCGGTGCTCTAACCAAAATTGAGCTACCACCCCAGTGGTAGCCCAAATATATAAAAAGGATTGTGTTATGTCAAGGGGAATTTAGGCTTTTTTTTGCCTTTTTTGACGAAAAAATGCGCTAATGATCCTTGACGCACCTTGCACCCAGGTATGCATTCGGGTTCATGCGGACAATCTCCGTTTTACGTTCATACGTATGATGAACGGCGTAGACTGTACTAAGGTCGACTACGTCGGTTGTCCATAGATAGGATTCGCGCATGCTGTAGTCGCACTTGCCCGTAGCATCGCAATAGCCGGTGCCGAAGATGCCGATTCCATAGACGTCGTCATTGTTCTTGCCCGAAGAAGCCGCCTGCCAAGCGGAATTTCCCGAATCGAAAATGTCAACGGTGTGGAATCGTCCGGAATAGTTCCTTGCCATATTTTCAATGGTCTTGTATTCAACCGAATCCATCAAGTGCCAGCCGGTGGGGCAGGCTTCATAGGCATCTACAATGGTGTACAAGCGGCCGTGGGTACACGACTGGTTGTTGTTGCCTTCGAAGCACTTGGAGTTGACCGTCGGTGCCTTCAGATTTTCCGCAAGGATTGTCAAGCCCGCGAAATCGACGGTCTTGTGAGCTACGCCGCCAATGGTGACACTCCCGTATTCTACGGACCATCCACCCTTGCCGTCGCAGATGTTTTTCTGTGTCGCATAATTAATTACCGTGCCACTGCTTGCAGAAGAACATTTATAATCCATGGCTTCTTTTTTTGACGGAGAATCCCATCTATGGGATGCATACATCAATTCGGTGTTCAAAGTACATATGTACATGGAGCTGTTCTTTTCCTTGATAACGCCATTCTGTGCCGGAGAACAGACTCCCACCGCGGAGTCTTCAGGGGTGAGTTGCCGCCAGCGGTCCGCTCTCTGGCCAGCGGAATAATAATAATCGGAACAAACGAATTCGCGATTGTCACCCTCTGGCATCTTTTTTACTACGCCGTACTTGGATTCGGTGCATGTTTCAATGTCGTTCATGGTAGCAACGTCCCATGAATAGGAATCACATACATAATTGGTGTGATTCACGTAATTGTATTCGATGACTCCCTTTTTACTCGTTTCACAACGGCTAAGCACATTGTATGCGGTAACCTGCTGCCATTTGTTGTCTTTGCAAATATACAGGGTGTCCTTGTAGCGGACTGTATCCCTTGCATTTGAGTAGGCACATGTCCCCAAAATATCGCTAAGTACTGCTACAATCCAATTTTCGCCGTTGCAGTAGTAGTCCTTGGTGTGCAGGGTTTTCACAGTCCTGTAGTTCTTGCTGGTGGAGCATTCTCCAAGATAATACCGCATGGAATCAATTGCGACCCAGCTTCGGTTAGTGCACATATAGAATGACTTTGTACCGGACATAGCCGTTTGGCCTTCTTTGGACTTGGTGCATAATCCATTGTTCTGTTCAATTCCGGTTGGCGTGCGCCATTTGCCTTGGTTGACATCGCAATAAATCTTCTTCGAACTGATTGTGTATACGCTGTCTTCGTGGGCTTCATCGCAAGGAATGGGGAAATTGTCTAAGGTAGCCTCGGTCCATGCACCGTTAGTGCAAACATAGAACTTGGAAGAATCCTTTACGAGTTCATCTTGTCGGTTCTTGGTACAGAAGCCTTGCCTTAATTCGATTCCGGCCGGGATACGCCATACGCCGTTGTCGCAAATACGTAAATGACTCGTTTGGGGAATTACAAAATTGGGGAAGGAATCGACTTTGCCCTGACGCTGTGCGGTGCACTCGCCGAAATAGTCCTCGTCAGTCGAGCATTTTTTCCAATCACCACTAGTACACTTGTAGGCTACAGTCTCGTAATACGGAATGTTGCCTCCCATTACGCTTGGCATATAAGTCGTGTCACGAACGACGGCTGTATCGCCTTCCATTGCGCTCGTGCAGAATCCGCGCAACCTTTCTATTCTTGAGACGTATTTCCATGCACCGTCCTTGCACCGATATTCCGAGGTATTGAACAGGACTATCTTGGTGGGGTCCATTGCGCTAGTGCATTCCCCGTAGATTTCTTCAATCTTCATTTGTGTCCATTCGCCCGACCTGCAGGCGTACAGCGTGCTCTTGAAGGTGGCCGTGTCGCCTTCGTTCTTGGCCAGACACCTGCCAATCGCTTCTTCGATCTCTGTCAGTTGCCTGATTTTGCCGGAAATACAGAGGTATTCGCTGTTCGATATCAGGTAACGCTTGTCTTCGTCCTTGGATGCACAGGAAGAAGGGACGGAGTCCAGCACCTGCTGCCAGGCGCTGTCGACAGAACACTTGAATTGCTTTTTCCCCTCGGTCACATAGACTTCCGAACTGGGTTTGCAGATTTTGTTCAGCTCGCTCTCTTTCTGCACTTCGCTCGCCGGCTGCACGCAGCGCAGCGAAACGCGTACGGAGTCCTTCTCGTCGATGGTATGCCACTCCAGGCTGTCCTTGCCCGGCCTGAACGTCACATAGCCCCTCGTGTCGCCCTTCAGTGCAAAGAAGTTCGCCTGGGTGTGGAGGCCGCTGCACTTGTCGCCAATGCATATGCCGCCGGGCAACATTGTGAATCCTATCGCGTCGGTGCCGGTGACATCTTTGCCGTTGCCGTCTTCCCACAGCGTCTTGGACATGAGCGCCTTTGTGCTACCGGCGACCTTCAAAAGCTTGTTCCATTCGTCTACCGTAGGAACGCTGAAATCGGGCGGGCAAAGGCCGCTCGTGCTGCGGTAGAGCTTGCCGTAGGTGGTGCACAGGGACTCCCTGTCGTTGTAGCAGCGTTCGGTGGAGGCGCTGCGGCGTACGTTCTCGCCGAGCCAAACCTGGAGGCCCACCTGAACCGTTCTGTAGTCATAGTCAATCAGGCCGTCGTGGTACTTGCGCGTCGCGATGGTCGCCTTGCGCGTGGAGTCGTAATGGTACTCGACAAAAGTGCGCGACACCTGTTCCGGGGCATCTTCTTCGGAGGAATAGCCTTCGCCGGAACTGGACGAGCTCTTGGACTTGGAACCGGACGAACGGTCGCTATCGGAGGAGTTGTTCTTTCCCATTTCCTCGAAGTCGTCGACCATCTGCTTCATGCCGAACATGTCGTCATCGTCGTCGCTTCCGCATGCAACAAGGTTCAACGAGAAAAAGAGTGCAGCTAGTATAGCGCCGTATTTCATGGAGCCTCCCTTCGATGTCCCAAAGACCTGTAATACAAAACAAATATATATAAAAAAGAACCTTCCGAAGAAGGTTCTTTCGCGGGATAGACGAGGCTTGAACTCGCAACCTCCGGCGTGACAGGCCGGTGCTCTAACCAAAATTGAGCTACCACCCCAAATCGTTTCCGATTTTCGGTAGTGGGCGATAACGGATTCGAACCGCTGACATTCTGCTTGTAAGGCAGACGCTCTGAACCAACTGAGCTAATCGCCCGAAATATTTACTTGTCCTGATTTTTGCCTTTCCAGAGGATTCCGACCGGAATCACGACCAGGTAGGCGGCAACCAAAATAAGCGGTGCAACCGTGAGAGAAACCGGATTATCTGCAGGGCCCGTGGCGAGGCAAATGAAACCGATCACGAGGAGTAACACACCGAGAGCAATCAGAATGATATTCTTTTTATCCATCAGTATTAATCCTCATCTCAAGATTACGAAGCCAAATATACAAAGTTTTATGTTCTTGTCAACCGATTTGGGACTAAAAAGCGCATTTTTTTTGCATTAGAGCCCGCGGATATTATTTTTGACCAGGATATTTGACTCGTGTATGGTACGTGCCGTCCAAGCTATTCAAGAAAGCTTTTTCAAGCTTGGAAAGTTCCTTGATTGAAAGGTTACATTCGTTGAACTGGCCTTCGGTAAAGCGGCTTTCGATGGTCTTGTGGATCATCGCCGCCAATGCCTCGGGGCTCGTATCGGTCATGGAGCGGCTGGTAGCCTCGATAATGTCAGCGAGCATGAGAATAGCCGTTTCCTTGCTCTGCGGTTTCGGGCCCTTGTAGCTGTAGTCTTCGACCTTGACTTCTTCTCCGGTTTCCTTGGCATTTTCAAGAGCCTTATGGTAGAAGTACTGGATAATCGAAGAACCGTGATGTTCGCGGATACCGGCAGCGACAAGCGACGGTATGTTGTATTCACTTGCAAGCGAGGTTCCCTGTTCCACGTGTCCTGTGATAATTTTGACGGACTGCAGGGGATCGATATTGTTGTGCGGGTTCACGCCCTGCTTCTGGTTTTCTGTAAAGTACTCGGGGCGCATCGTCTTGCCGATATCGTGGTACAGAGCCATTACGCGCACGAGGAGTGAATTGGCTCCGATACTTTCGGCGACATGTTCTGCAAGGTTCGACACCTGGATGCTATGGTGGAAAGTTCCAGGAGCATATTCAGAAATACGCTTAAGGGCCGGACGGTTGAAGTCCGACATTTCCATGAGGGTGAGTACGGTCGTGATTCCGAAGATGCGTTCCATCAAGTGGATCAACGCGACAGAGGCGAGAGCGTAGCAGAGCACGATATTTGCGCTTCCCGCAATCAGGTTCTGGTAGAACGCTTCCAGGGAAAGGCGGTTGCGCAGGAGGTACATCACGCTGATGGCGGCGGCCATAGCCAGAACGCCGACAATGATTCCCCATACGAACTGGACGCGGTAACGCATTCTGGCAATGGGGTAGGTGGCGGCAAAGGTCACGCTGAATGCACAGACCATCGCAGCGAGGTCGTAACCGTTCAGAATTCCGAAAATCAACGAAGAGAATACGCTAAAGGCAATTCCCAGGCGGCGATCGTAGAGCACCGTTGCGGTAACAGGCGCGAATGCGACCGGATAGAGCCACATAAAGTCAAGGTTCTCAGGTATTATTGAAATGTCTGCGCTGCTGATACTTCCGGAAAGGTGGTGCACACCCCAGAATGCGACAAGCTGCAATAGGGCGAGCGCAATCAAGCTCCACAGCTGGCGCGCCGTCTTGAACATGCCCCGCGAGGGAGAGTTGAAAAGGAACAGGAAAAAGAAGGTGATGATGATGGTAAAGACAAGTGCGTTACCGTAGATAGCCGTAAATGTCTTGGAATTTTCTTCCTTCTGCTGGGCCCGCTGCAGGGCGTCGATCTTTTCAAGAATGTCCTTGGTAATGGGAGCTCCCTGCGCCACAATTTCCATGCCGCGGGGAACCATGCCTTTAATCAGCGTCACTTTGTTGCGGGCGTCTTCGCGGCTCGCGACTGTTTCTTTTTCAAGGTAGAAGACGTTCGGCATCATAAACACGAACAGGGTTTCGTAGAAGGCGCTCAAGAGTCCCTGCTCGTTCGGGAAACTCATCTGCAACTGGGCGAATGCTTCGTCGATACGGCGACGGAGCGGCTGGATTGTGCTTACTTCAACAGTCGACTTTTCGTTGTCCTTGATCAGCGTGATGTTCGGCTTGTTATAGATGATATACTTGAAATCTTGCAGATTGTAGTTATCACGGTAAAGCTGCGCGGCAGTTTCGGTACTTGCGATAAAGGTGTTGGACACGCCCATCTGGAGCATGCGGTTAAACACGGAAAGGAGCGAGTCGCGAGCCTTCGAGTTCTGACTCAGCGGCTTGATGGCCGAAGTCGAAATGCGCTGCTTCAGGACTTCGTAAATACGGGAGGCCTGCACGACTTTGGGCTGCACAGACGAATCACCGTCGCCGCTTGCGTTCAGCTGGTTTATCTGCGATTGCAGGGAACCGTATTGGGCAAGCTTGTGCAGGAACAACTTCAAGTCTTCAGAAACGCGGTTGGTCTCGTCGCTGTTGAAACCGAAGATAGCGTTCACCTTTTCGGCGGCACGAGTCTTTTCCGCTTCGATTTCCTGTTCGGACTTGGGCACCTCGAAATTGATGGGGGCGACAATCGTGCGTGTGCTCACCTGGCCCAGGTGAGGACGTTCGGACTGGAGGGCGATGTTGCGGTCCGGAAAAAGGAAAATGGCGGCGGCAACAACCAGAAGCCATCCAATGATAAAGTGAATTCTCATTTTTTTCTTTTTCATTCTACGACGATCCTTCGTATGCTTTCAAAATGTCTTTCACGAGCGGGTGGCGGAGCACGTCCGTCGACTCGAATTCCACCTGCGCGATTCCGCGGATTCCCTTGAGCAGGTTCATGGCGTGCACGAGCCCCGATTTCTGTCCCTTGGCCAAGTCCACCTGGGTCGCGTCCCCGGTAATGATTGCCTTGCTATGGGGACCGAGCCGGGTGAGGAACATCTTCATCTGCTCGGGGGTCGTGTTCTGCGCCTCGTCCAAGATGATGAAGGCTCGCTTGAGCGTGCGGCCGCGCATGTAGGCGAGCGGGGCGACTTCGATGGACCCCGTTTCTTCGTAGCGGCGGAGCTTTTCTGCGGGAAGCAGTTCGGCGAGGCTGTCGTGGATGGGGCGCAGGTACGGTGCGATTTTTTCCTTGAGGTCGCCGGGCAGGTAGCCGAGCGATTCACCCGCTTCGACTGCCGGGCGCACCAGGCAGATGCGTTCTGCCTCATGGCGTTCTAGGCTTGCCACGGCGAGTGTCACGGCAAGGAAGGTCTTGCCGGTTCCGGCAGGGCCCTTCGCGAAGATGATGTCGTTATGTTCGACTGCGTGCACCAGTTCGGCCTGTGCCTTGGTCTTCGCGAACACCGAAACTCCCATACGGTTCCTGAAAATAGGGGCCGTCGGGATTTCACCGGATGAATCGAATTCACCCGTGTCGGCAGGATCCAACAGTCTCGAAAGAGCTCCGGACGAAAGAACCTTGCCATTTTTCGCGGCCATTTTCAACTGGTCAAGAACGGCCAAAACACCTGGCAAGTCTCCGTTTTCCTTCGCGATAATGCGTAGTCCCGGAAGCCTCGTCTGTATTTCAACACAAAAACGGCTCTCCAATAAGCGGAAAACCGTTTCGTTCTCGCCTGAAACCATTCGTTTCAGGTCATCCGATAGGGAATAGCGTTGTTCGTCCATCTAGAACGCGTGGCTATGATTACTCTTCGGCAGCAGGAGCTGTAGAAATACCGAGCTTGTTCTTGGCTTCGAAGATTTCCTTACGGAGCTTGTGGTTTTCTTCGGTAATGGCGACCGCTTCTTCTTCGGTCTTCTTCAGCTTGTTTTCGTCAATCTTTTCCTTCGGGGCAGACCTCTGAACAGATTCTTCGGATCCGTCGGCGTTATCGTAATCGTCGCTAGAACCACCGGAAGAGCCGGCGCAAGCGGTGAACATGGCAACAGTCATAGCTGCAAGGAGAAATTTCCAATTTTTCAAAAGAGACATTTAATCAGGCTCCATTCTAGTCTGTGATGCCTAAAATCTATAATAATTTGAGCCGAAAAGGGAACAAAAATGGTAAATTTATTGCGAAAAAACACCTTTTTTGAGGATAATATGGTTGTAAATGCATGCTCCAGACCCTATTCTCAGGTCTTTATCGAATCTTCGCTCTATAATGCCAAGAATTTATACAAAAAACGCCGCAAGGCCATGCTCAAGGAACTGGACTCCTTTTTCGTGATTGCCGGAATGCCCATTGAACCAGGAAGCGAAGAAGCTTTCGTGCAGACCTGGAACAAGATGGTGCAGGAACCCGCCTTTCTGTATCTTACGGGAATCAACCAGCCGGGGTGTTACCTCTTGCTCGATCCGAAAACCAACGACGAAATCCTGTTCGTTCCTCCGAAAGATCCGTTCAAGGAATTCTGGAACGGCAAACGCCTCGGGTATCTGGAAGACAATAACGAAGTCGCCCGCATCACAGGAATCAAGGACGTGCGCCCCGTAGATGAATTGATGGATACGGTGGTGGCCCGCGCAAGAAAACTTCCCAAGGGCTCGTATGCCTATGCGTATTTCTTCGAAAAATTCAAGGAAGACCACAACGACCGGTTCAGGCATCAGTTGCTCAAGGCGCTTAAGCCCACGGGTATCAAACTCAAGAGTGCAGCGGCCCTCCACTGGTCGCTAAGACTTCCGCTCGAACCCGAACGTATAAAGGACGCCGAAGCGGCGCAGGCTGTAACGGACCATGCGTTCCGCACGATCCTCGCGAACATGTCCTCTTTCAAGAACGAACGCACCTTGGGCCTTGCCCTCGATTACGAGATGCAGCGTGCAAGTGACGGCGATCTCGCTTTCCCGACAATCGTCGCCGGTGGCGAGAACGCCTGCTGTCTCCATTACGTGAAAAAAGACGAACCCCTTAAGGCGGGGGAGCTGGTGCTCCTAGATTTCGGCATCCGCATCGGGACTCTCCACAGCGACATTTCCCGCACAATTCCGGTGAGCGGCAAGTTCAATCCGCTTCAAAAAATGTTGTACGAAATCGTCCTCGACTCCGCCGTGGAATACCAGAAGGCCGTACGCCCTGGAGTGCCCCTCAAAGAAATCGGGAACATTCCCTGGGACTATATCATGCGCGAACTGGAGGCCCGGTTGGTCAAAGGGTGCAAGGGTAAATTCAAGCTGCTTTACGACAAGCGCCCGCACGGCGTAAGTCATTTCATCGGTGAACAGATTCACGAAGGTGAACCCGGCACCCGCTCGCTTGAAACCATTTTGCGTTCGGGAATGCTGATTTCTTGCGAACCCGGCCTCTACGGTGAATTTGAGGCGACTATCGACGGCAAAACCTATCGCGAAAAAATCGGCATCCGCATCGAGGACGACCTGCTGATTACCAAGGACGGCTTCAGGAACATTTCGCAAAACATTCCCAAGACCGTCGCGGATCTAGAAAAATTGATGGCGTAGCTTTGTTCGGGGCGTGTGACGCCCCGGCATCCCATTAGTCCTTGATGCAGCGGACATTTGCATAATTGTCCTTGGCGTTTACGTAAACCGTGGGCCGACTAGACTCGTCATAAGATGCAGGAACGGTAGATGTTCCAAAGATATTGCTGCATGGATTCTGCGTACTACGGCAGTCGACAAAGCCGTTTGCGGAACCATCTTCTTCGGCAATCCATAATGCCGTATAAAGTTTTTCGTAGTTGAAGGTTCCGTTGTAGTAGACACCCGTTCCCTTGTATTCCAGCCCGCTGATGAAATCGGTTGGTTGCTGATTGATTTGCCATGTGCTTGGGTCAATTATGTATAACTCAAGCTTGCTTCCTACGATTTTTTTGTATTCAGCATAACTGGGCAAGTGCCAACCGGTTGGGCACGCCTTTTGGGCCTGTTCCCAGGTGTAGAACCTTCCGTAGCCATAGTCGTCTCCGCAATAGCGTTCGGCGTCCAGGTAGCATTTGCTACCTGGAGTGGCATAATTCAGGTTGTCCACCATGAAAGTTTCGTTTTCAATGTAGATCGTCCTGTAGATTTTTTTATCGCGCGAGTCGGTCATAGTTCCGTAAACCGGGGCCCAGGAGGTTCCGCTGCGCACGTACTTCTGACCGTAGACATTTGCCTCGTTACCGCCGAATGATTTAAGAGCTTCCTCAAGATTGGCGACCTGCCAGCCCCTCCACATACAGACGAAGAAGCTGTCATTGTAGGCGACGCTCTTGTAAACTCTATCGGAAGTGCAAAGGCCGTGCTTTATGGTAATGTCGCCTTCGAATTCCCATT
>JAEEGL015173248.1_pt1 | contig 18653 bp, 15 predicted proteins | sample 9134231 | NCBI WGS metagenome assembly JAEEGL01 (sample SAMN16246548, study PRJNA631951) | gut metagenome | biome: gut microbiome; feature: rumen; material: fiber-attached | host: Bos | place: Iran: Karaj | collected 2018-10 | reverse complement strand
TTGTGGGAGGGCAGACTAAAGACGGAAGGGATGCTACAAACGATCTTTCTTTTATGTGCCTTGACGCAACCAAGCATGTATTCCTGCCCCAGCCTTCGATATCCATAAGAGTCTGGAACGGCTCTGCGAAGGAACTCCTTATCAGGGCGGCCGAGGTCACGCGTACGGGCATAGGCTTCCCGGCATATTATAATGACGAGATAATAATCCCTTCGATGGAAAACCGTGGGATAGGCATAGAGGAAGCAAGGAATTACTGCATCATCGGCTGTGTGGAACCCCATGTGCCCGGACAGGAAGACGGGTGGCATGATGCAGCTTTCTTCAATATGTGCAGACCCCTTGAGATGGTATTTACAAACGGGATAGATAACGGAGAGGTCGCAAGCATACAGACCGGCGATATAGAGAGCATAAATTCCTATGAAGACTTCAAGGCGGCGTATAAAAAGCAGATGGATTACAATATCGCCCTGCTTGTAAATGCGGATAATGCAATAGACAGAGCACATGCGGAAAGATGTCCTCTTCCTTTTGAATCCGCTTTGATAGATGACTGTATAACGAGGGGAGTCCCCCTGCAGCAGGGCGGAGCCAGATATAATTTTACCGGCCCTCAGGGCTTTGGCATAGCTAATGTGGCGGATTCACTGTATGCAGTGAAGACGCTTGTATTCGAGCAGCATAAGTTCACGCTGAAGGAGCTAAAAGAGGCCATGGCGATGAACTACGGACAGGGATTTGACGGGGTGACTGCAAAGGAGGCAGCGCTTCAGGCTGCAAAGGTGATGGCTTCCAGGGGAGAAGAGGTGAGTGCCGATGTCATATCTTCGATCATTGAAAAGGTGCTTACCATGCAGCTTCCGGCAGAAGAAAAGAAGCGGTATGAAGAGATACGAAATATGATCATCGATCTTCCCCATTACGGGAATGATGTAGATGAGGTGGATGAGATAGCAAGAGAAGCGGCTTATTTTTATACGAGGCCTCTTCCTCAGTACCGTAATCCGCGGGGCGGGATCTTTCAGGCGGGACTGTATCCGGTATCGGCCAATGTGCCTTTAGGCATGCAGACGGGAGCCACTCCTGACGGAAGACTTGCGCATACTCCGGTGGCGGACGGGGTGTCGCCTACGAGCGGATATGACCTCAACGGACCTACGGCATCATGTAATTCAGTGGCGAGACTTGATCATGCGGATGCTTCAAACGGAACGCTCTTTAACATGAAGATACATCCGACTGCAATGAGCACGGATAAGGATCTCGAGGATTTTGTTTCCCTGGTGCGGGGCTTCTTCGATCAAAAAGGAATGCACATGCAGTTCAATGTGGTAGACCGCGAGACGCTGATAGATGCACAGAAGCATCCGGAGAAATATGCGGGACTTGTGGTAAGGGTTGCGGGCTACTCGGCGCTCTTTACGACTCTGTCAAAATCACTGCAGGACGATATCATAAAGAGGACGGAACAGGGACTGCACAGATAAGATATGGAAGATTACAGTTATCTTAATGTAAAAGGCAGGATATTTGATATCCAGAGATATTCGATACATGACGGAATAGGGATACGTACCATTGTATTCTTAAAGGGATGCGCCCTGCGCTGCCGCTGGTGCTGCAATCCTGAATCGCAAAGCCATGATATAGAGACAATGATGATGAACGGCAAGCCGAAGATCTGCGGAAGGGATGTGACCGTACGCGAAGTCATGCAGACCGTAAGACGCGACATGCCGTATTACAGCCGCTCAGACGGCGGATTGACACTTTCGGGGGGAGAGAGCCTGCTTCAGCCGGAATTTGCGGAAGCGCTCCTTCGGGCGGGCAAGGCTCTCGGTGTCAATACCGCGATGGAGAGCATGGGATTTGCCAAATATGAAACTATAGAGAAAATACTGCCGTATCTTGATACTTATCTGATGGATATAAAACACATGGATCCCGGAAAGCATAAGGAATGGTGCGGCAGGGAGAATACCATGATGGTGGAGAACGCGAGAAAGATCGCGTCAAGCGGAAAGACACATCTTATCATAAGAGTTCCTGTGGTACCGGGATTTAACGATACGGAAAAGGAGCTTACGGACATAGCAAGGTTTGCGGATTCGCTACCGGGCGTGGAGGAAATAGACATACTGCCGTATCATAATTTCGGAGAAGGCAAATATACCGGGCTGGGAAGGCCTTATCCCATGGGCAGCGCTGAAAGACCGACTACAGAAAAGATGCAGGGCTTCAAGAGCGCGATAGAGCGCGCCACAAGCCTTTATTGTCAGATAGGCGGCTGATCATGGAGCCTAAGATAGAGGTAGTGCATAACTGCGAAGGAGGAGATGGACAGGTCACATTCAGGCATCTTCAGGGGACATGCAATATGCCGGAGGCCTGCAAGCTGTACGCGGAGATAACAGCTTATCCCGGATCTTCCATCGGCTGGCACGTGCATAACGGAGACAGTGAGATATATTATATTTTATCCGGTGTTGCTGAATATAATGACAACGGCAGGGTGAGGCGGGTCTATCCCGGAGAGATGACTTATACTTCCGACGGAATGGGACATGATATTCGTCCCTTCGGCAAGGAACCGCTTGTATTCATGGCTTTGATCATAAGATCGTGATTAATAAAAAGGAGGCTGAAATGATAAAGACATTTAAGATGAAACTGTATCCGGGACAGGAAAAAGAGTATGAAAAAAGGCATAATGAGCTGTGGCCGGAGATGATCGATATGATACATGAGCACGGCGGAAAGAATTATACGATCTGCCTGGATAAAGAAACGCTCACGCTTTTCGGCTATATCGAGATCGAGGATGAAGAGCTCTGGGCCAAGGGAGCCGATACCGCTATAAACAGAAAATGGTGGGACTTCATGGCGGATATAATGGAGACAAATCCTGACAACAGCCCTGTGGCTGTCGATCTTCCGGTATTATTTCACCTTGACTGATCTAAGCTTACGCTTTCTCCCTAAGAGGCACGCGTATCTCGACCTCGGTGCCTTCATTTACGGCTGAACGGTAGGAGAGACCGTATTTATTACCGAATAACATCTGTAACCTGCGATGGGTATTGAACACTGCGATGTTCGTTCCCGTCGCATTTTTATTATCACCAGAAAGGACCGAAGACAGGGCAGCCTCATCCATGCCGACGCCGTCATCGGAAATAAGGATGACCGCATCTTCATCTTCCTCCCATGCCGCTATAACGATGATACCCTCCTGGGATTCCTTTTCAAGAATCCCGTGAAGTATGGAATTCTCAACTATAGGCTGCAGGGTAAGCTTCGGCAGACGGACGGACATCAGCTCGTCCGGGATATCTGCGTTAAATCGGATCTTATCTTCAAAGCGCATGTTCTGAAGCTCTATGTATAATCCGACATGCTCTATCTCCGAACGGAGATCCGTGATCGGATCTTTGCGGCTTAGGGTGAGTTTATAAAAGTTTGAAAGTGTCTGTATGGCATGAGTGACCTTATCCTGCTCTCCGGACTGAGAGAGCCAGTTTATCATGTCCATTGTATTGTACAGAAAATGCGGATTTATCTGCGCCTGAAGAGCGCCTATCTCAGACAGCCTGAGCTCCTCAGCAGTTTCCTGCTGACGCTTGACAAGAAGGTTCTGTCTTGTAGCCATGTAATTATAGGAGTCGGTAAGCTCCCCTATTTCATCATGAGTCTTTGGATCCGGAAGCCTTACGGGGGGATGGGATCTTGCTTCCCGCATCCTGTCATTTATGGCGGAAAGCCGGGTATTGATGGATCTGGAAAGGAAGACCGAGATCAGCAGCGCGATGATAAGCGTAAAGAGATATATCAGGGCGAAATTCCTTATAAGAACGGTGCCTTTACGGGTAACAACCGAAGCAGGCATCACGCTTGCCATATACCAGTCTGTGCCCTCAAGGTGAAAGCTTGCTGCATATACTTTCTGATCAAGGACTTCCCTGGTATTGTAGCCTTCCCCGGATAAGGATATTCCCTTTACGGTTTCATAGTCCATGTAATAAGCTCCGGCAAGAGCCGGATCCGAACTTGCTACGATAGATTCTCTTTCATTGATCACATAAGAGACACCCTGATCGTTCGTTATATCCTGCTCAAGGATACGGGTGAATTCGTCTGCGGAAAAATATATGGCAAGGTATGACGGGGATGCATAGGAAGCGTCGGAGGTGGGAAAGAGCTTTTCGATATAAGCCAAAGATCCGTATGCGTTTATCTCTTTGTGTGACAGATAAAACGAAGGGCAGTACAGCTCTGTCCTTGTGGATGAATTCATTATACCGTTCCAGTAAGTTCCTCTTGCTTCGGATTCCGGCAGGAAGAAATCCTTTAAAAGCCAGTTATCATACAGGCCGTCCGGCACATGATCCGTATAAATATGTATGGAAGTTATCATGGTGCCGTCTATGTCTGAACTGATCTGTGAGTTGAGATCGGTTAAGACAGCATTATTGCGCATAAGCTCGTTCTTTGCGTCATCGGAGATGGAATCGGTGCAGAGCTGTCTGATAAAGGTATTGCTCCGTATAGCGGATGAGATGGGACCTATCGGCGCAAGCTGGGCTTCCAGCGCTTCCGCGCTCTGCCTTGAGGTGGCGAATTCCTGCCTTATTGAATCATTGACGATAAGGTCATAAAGTGAAGAATAAAAAAGACCGATGATCAGAACGGTAGGCAGGATGATAAGGAGCAGATGAGTAAGCAGAAGCTTGGTCTTTATCGATGAATCCCGTAACAGCTCTATCATGTCGTCTCAGACCCCGGATTATCATTTGCAAGATTATTCCTGAATTCAGAAGGTGAAAAATCCGTGATCTTCTTAAATATCTTTCCGAAATAATTGACATCGTTATATCCTACCCTCGACGCTATATCGGTGATCTTGTATCTTGGATCAGCAAGCAGTTCCTGTGCCTTTTCTATCCTGTATCCTGTAATGTACTGATTCAGGGTAAGACCGGTTTCGTTTTTGAAAAGAGTACATACATATGGAGCTGACCGGTTTACATGATCACTGACGGATTTGATCGACAGGGATTCATTGCGGTAATTTTGTCTTATAAATTCTTTTATGGTAAATACCATGCTGCTTTCAGAGGCCCTTCCCGACAGCCCTTTTATGTACTCTTCCGTGAGACTTTTCAGCTCGCCGTGCAGGGTGCTTAAGCTTTCGGCCGCTTCTATCATATCCCAGATAGACTGATTTTCTTTAAGGATCATTTCCGATATCTGGGACTTTCTTGCAGCTTTCTGCAGGGTCAGAAAGAGCTGGTAATATATGTCTTTTACCTGGCTTTGAAGCAGCCGGCAAGGAGGCCTGAACTGCGAAAGTATATCTTCAAGAACCTTAGCTGTTGCCTCACCGTTCCCGGACTCCAATGCATCCATATATGCGGGAGCCGGATCTTCTATTATCGGAGGAACCGGGGTAAGCTCATCAACGCTTACAAGCACGGAGACCGGATCACAGAAAAAAGCTCCCTGTAATAAAACAACCGCCGAAGCATAGGAATCATAGCCATGCTTTAGGCCGCGGAAGGTATCTCCCAGGGATATGTAGTTTATCTGTGGAGCGGAAGGGAAATTTTTTATATCATTGCATAATTTCATCAGGACTTCCCTGTCTGTTTTGTCGGAATACAGGAAGAAGCAAAGACAGTTATTCTCCTTGAAGATGTGAACCTCATGAAGATGCCGCCGTTCAATAAGCTTTGTCAGCCCGTCATCATATACAGACGGAGCGCTGCTGTATTTTATTATCATACAGGTGATACAGTCATCCTTATGGAAATTTTCAGGAAGACGGATATCGGGAGGAAAATCTTCCTGACGGGGCTTAGTCAAAATCTCCGCAAAGCGATATTCGTTTTCCCTTAGAGAGGCTGTGAGACCGCGTTTTATAAGCCCTCTTGCGATAAGCTCTTCGGAAGCCTTTTTTACGGCGTCGGATACTTCTGCGGGATCAAGCGGCTTTTCCACATAGCTTACGGCTTTAAGATCGATAGCGGCTTTAAGATATTCTTTATCGGAATAACCGCTCATAAAGATAATGGCTGAATCCGGGAGGGTTTCCCGGATCTTTCTTGCCATTGTCACTCCGTCCATGCGGGGCATGCGCATATCGGTGAGTATGATTTCCGGATGCGCTTCGGCAGCAAGCCTTATTCCTTCACTGCCATTGGAAGCTTCGAGAACTTCGTCAACTGCAAGTGAAGACCAGTCTATGGAAGATATAAGACCGCTTCGGGTCAGCTTTTCATCGTCTACGATCAATATTTTCATAATTTCGTTTACTATATCACAGGCATTAAAACTGTATCAAGGAATAAGAAATTACGATAAATCAAAAGAAGTTACTGTTTCTTGCGGGAAAACAAAAATGATAGACTTTATTGTGTGATAAGATGTAATCATAAGCATACTGAATATAGAAAGGAGAGTTGAAGTGGCGGAAGATCTGATTTTGGAACTCAAGGGAATCACAAAGATATTTCCCGGGGTTAAGGCGCTGAATAAAGTGCATTTCCAGCTCAGACGCGGAGAAGTTCACGCGCTTATGGGTGAAAACGGAGCCGGAAAATCAACGTTTATCAAAGTAATAACCGGTGTGCATGCTGCCGAGGAAGGACAGATGTTTCTTGAAGGACAGGAGGTTCATTTTAAAGGCCCCCGTGACGCACAGGAGGCAGGAATAGCTGCAGTATACCAGCATCCGACGTCCTATCCTACACTGTCTGTTACCGAGAATATATTCATGGGCCATGAGGATGTAAAGAGCGGGATCATTCAGTGGAGAAATATGAACGCTGAGGCTCAGAAGCTCCTTGACAGCCTGGATGCGGATTTCAAGCCCACTGACGAAGTCGGAGCACTCACGATCGCGCAGCAGCAGATGGTGGAGATAGCAAAGGCGCTTTCTACGAATGCAAAGATCATCATTCTGGATGAGCCTACGGCCGCCCTTACCGCAAATGAATCTGAGAAGCTCTATGAGATAGTCGAGAGGCTTCGGGATGAAGGAAAATCCATAATTTTCATATCACACAGGTTTGAGGATATGTACCGTCTGGCCAGCAGGGTGACGGTATTCAGGGATTCCCAGTATATAGGGACTTATGATGTGGACGGAATATCAAACGCCGATCTCATAAAAGCCATGGTGGGCCGTGAGATCACCGATATGTATCCGAAGGAAGAGATAGAGCTCGGAGAAGAGATATTCAGAGTCGAGGGAATGTCAAGATTGGGATATTTCAAGGACGTATCCTTTGATGTGAAAGCCGGAGAGATCATAGGTCTTACCGGGCTTGTAGGAGCCGGAAGAACGGAGACAATAGAAAGTATCTGCGGTATAACCAAACCCGATTCGGGAAAGGTATATCTTGAAGGCAAGGAGCTTAGTATCAAGGAGCCGCAGGATGCAATGAAGGCAGGAATCATACTGCTTCCTGAGGACAGGCAGAAACAGGGACTGATACTCTCATGGGGGCTCGGCAGAAATGTGACGCTTCCCATACAAGGCGAGCTGGCAAAAAGCGGGTTCAATGATGAGAAGAGAGAGAGGGAACTCGCAAAGGAAAGGCTTGAAGAGGTAGATACAAAGGCAGTGACAATATTCCAGCCGGCAAGCTCGCTTTCAGGCGGCAATCAGCAAAAGGTTGTTGTTGCAAAAGCTCTTGCCCAGTCGAATATGAAGGTAGTCATCATGGACGAGCCGACAAAGGGCATAGATGTCGGAGCGAAAAAGGAAATATACGAGATCATGGGACAGCTGGCAAAAAAAGGCTACGGTATCATCATGATTTCCTCTGAGATGCCGGAGATCATCGGCATGGCTGACAGGATATTCGTAATGTGCAACGGAAGGGTTTCAGGATGTCTCCAAAGATCTGAGGTCACTCAGGAAAGGATCCTGGAGCTTTCGATGGAAAAGGGTAATACACAGAAAGGAGGCGCGGCATAATGAAAAAGAAATCGATAGGACAGTTTTTGTCGGAATCGAGAGAAGCCAGCCTTGTGATCGTGCTCATAGTGCTTCTCGTTGTAGTAGGAATAATAAACCCGTCATTCCTTTCTATCACGAATATAAGGCAGATATTCCTAAATAATACTCTGACTTTCCTTATGGCTCTCGGGATGCTCTGTGTCATGCTTACGGCAGGAATAGATATCTCTATCACATCAACCCTTGCTTTTGCGGGGATGAGCATAGGCCTGCTGCAGAAATACAATGTCATACACAATACGTTTCTTCTTTTTGTGATAGGCGCATTGATAGGCATTGTCTGCGGATTCCTGAACGGCATTATAATCGCGAAGGGACATGTGGCACCTATCATCTGTACCATGGGCTTTATGTACATATGGCGCGGAATGGCTTATGTCATATCCAATAATAACTGGGCTTCCGGAATGGACGTGGCAGGCTTTTCGGACTTCGGAAAGGATGGAGCGCCCGGACCGTACATCATCCTGATCATAGCTTATATTGCATTCTTTGTCATAATGAAGTGGACACGTTTCGGACGCAGGATATATGCGGTCGGAAGCAATATGGAAGCCGCTCAGGTTTCGGGTATCAATGTAGAGAGGACTCTTACGTCGGTCTATACGATCATGGGTTTCCTTGCCGGTCTTGCCGGAGTCCTTTCGGTTTCGATCTATGCATCAGCACAGCCTAATATGCAGTACGGAAAGGAAATGGATGTCATAGCGGCCTGTGTCATCGGAGGAGTATCTATGAGCGGAGGACGCGGAAGCGTGGCAGGAACGTTCCTCGGAGCGCTGATAATAGGAATAATCTCGAAAGCGCTGCCTATGGTAAACATACCGAACTTCTGGCAGAACCTTATTAAGGGTGTGATCATACTGGCGGTCGTGATACTTAACGTTGTGACACAGCGTACGATGGAAAGACAGAATCTTTTAAGGAGGGAACTCTAATGGCCGGAAAATCAGGAAGAGAAATATCCGCTGTACACGAAAGCGGGATAAAATCAAAGCTCCTTTCCTGGGAGGGAGCGCTGGTGCTGATATTGGTCGCCGTCAATATTCTGGGGGTAGCGATATCACCTAATTATAACGTAAATAATGTGTTGCGTGAGATGCCGAGGTATCTTGCGGAGATATTCATGATGTTCGGCATGGGTTACATACTTGTGCTCGGGGACATCGATATATCGGTAGGAGCGCTGGTATGTCTTGCAGGCACCGTAACGGTTCTTTCATCAAATGCAGGCGCACCCTTTGGTCTGGCTGTTATCATATGCCTTCTGGTCGGGCTTTTAGGAGGAATGCTGAACGGCTTTATTGCGACCAGGTTTACAGAGCTTCCTACTATGATAGTCACGCTGGGTACGCAGATCATATTCCGCGGAATCGCCGAAGTGCTCTTTGAGACCTGGGGCAACGGCGGAGGCACGGCATCCATGACAGATACAAAAGGCCTCATGCTTCTCGCAAAGAAGATAGGTCCTTTTCCGATCGCGTTTTTCTGCGTGATCGTAGTAGGCGCGATAATGATCACCGTGCTGGCAAAGACTACATTCGGGAGAAAGCTTTATGCGATAGGCTCAAATAAAACCGCGGCATATTATGCCGGAGTAAAGGTAGAAAGGATAAGATTCATATGCTATTCGCTGCTTGGATTCCTTGCAGGACTCTGCGCTTTATTCCTTCTTACCGCTACATTCGGTTCCAATACGACAACGGGGCAGGGCTTCGAGATGGAAGTCATCGCAATGTGCGTATTCGGAGGGATAGCCACTACCGGAGGAAAAGGTAATCTTATCGGAGGATTTATAGCGGCATTTATTATAGTATGTCTGCGCATAGCGCTGGGACAGAGAAACATAAACACACAGATCATCCTCGTGATCATAGGTCTCATGCTTATAGTATCAGTCCTGGTACCTGCCGTGAGCAGCGCAATAACCGCAAAGAAAAAAAGGGCTCAGACATAAGATAAAAAATTACTGAAAAAATAAAAATATTACGATAGAACGGTATATGACGTTCTGATAACATACGATCAGGGAAACCGTACAAGGTGTGCGGTAATAATGAAAAAAGGAAGAAGAATAAGGAGGAAAAACTTTATGAAGAAGAAAGTTCTCAGCGTACTTCTTGCAGCGGCAATGACAGCAACACTTCTTGCAGGCTGCGGCTCAAGCGCAGAAACTACAACAGCACCTGCAGCAACGGATGATGCAGCACCTGCAGCAACGGATGATGCAGCACCTGCAGCAGATGATGCAGCCGGTTCAGATGCAGCACCTGCAGCAAGCTCAGGCGGAAAAACCTATGCACTTGTTACCAAGTCAGCAGGTAATCCGTTCATGGAAAGAATGGCTTCCGGTTTCCAGGAAGCAGTAGAGGCAGAAGGCGGCACAGTAGTAATACAGAATCCTGAGTCAGCTACACCGGATGCACAGATCTCTGTTATCCAGTCACTTATTTCTCAGGGAGTTGATTCCATAGCAGTAGACGGTAATGACGCAAACGCTCTTACAGCAGTTCTTACGGAAGCATCAGGCTCAGGGATAAAGATCCTTACACTTGACTCTGACGTAGCTCCCGATACACGTACTGTATACTGCAACCAGGCAGGCGTATCCCAGATAGGTGAGACCCTCATGGAAGCTGTATATGACCTTACAGGCGGCGAAGGCGACTGGGCTATCCTTTCAGCTACATCACAGGCTACAAACCAGAATGCATGGATAGATTCGATGAAGAAGCTCATGGAGAGCGATCCCAAGTATGCAAAGCTTAACCTCGTAGAGGTTGCATACGGTGATGACGAGCCTCAGAAGTCAACCGACCAGACACAGGCACTGCTTCAGAACTATCCGGACCTCAAAGTCATCTGCGCACCTACGACAGTCGGTATCGCTGCAGCAGCAAAGGTCCTTCAGGATCAGAAGTCATCCGTAAAGCTTACAGGCTTAGGACTTCCTTCAGAGATGGCTGAGTATATCGGTGATGACGATGCTCATTCATGCCCTTACATGTATCTCTGGAATCCTATCGACCTTGGAAGGCTTGCAGGTTATACATCTATAGCACTTGTTGACGGATCTATCACAGGCGCAGCAGGCGACAGCTTCAAGGCAGGCGACCTCGGTGATTACACGATAGAGGAGATCGACGGTTCTACACAGATCATCCTCGGACCTCCTTTCAAATTTGATCCGAGCAACATCGACGAGTGGAAGTCTGTTTATTAAGATCTGATACTTAAGTATAGACGGATTAAATAAAATGAAAACAGCCGCACAGGTTATCCCGTGCGGCTGTTGCATTTTACCGGATGCCTTTATTATAATGTTATCGGGGGAAATCATACAGTCATATAATAAGGAGAGGGACATATGGATCAGTATTTTCTTGCAGTGGATATTGGTGCCAGCAGCGGCCGTCACATATTGGGATATGTAAAAGACGGGAAGCTCCAGCTGGAAGAAATATACCGCTTTTCCAACGGAATGGATGAAAAAAACGGAGTGTTGTGCTGGGATACGGACAGGCTTTTTAAAGAGATCCTGACAGGGATGAAAAAATGCAAAGAACTGGACAAGATCCCTGTGAGCATAGGCGTGGATACCTGGGGAGTGGATTTTGTACTTCTTGATAAAGAGGACAGGAAGATCGGTGAGGCAGTCGGATACCGTGACAGCAGGACTGACGGTATGGATAAAGAGGTCTTTTCTGTTATCCCGGAGGAAGAGCTGTATAAAAGAACAGGTATCCAGAAAGCAATCTACAATACCATCTACCAGCTTATGGCATTGAAAAAGCAGCATCCGGAGCAGCTTGAAAAAGCTGAGACGATGCTCATGATGCCGGATTATTTTCATTATCTGCTTTCCGGGAAAAAAGTTCAGGAGTATTCGGAAGCTACTACCAGTCAGCTTGTTGATCCGGTGACAAGGAACTGGGATTATGAGCTTTTGGAAAAGCTCGGGTTCCCGGGAAAAATATTCCAGGAAATAAAAATGCCAGGAACCAACATAGGTCCTCTTTCCGAAGAAATACAAAAAGAGGTCGGGTTTAGCTGCGATGTGGTGCTCCCTCCGACACATGATACCGCCAGCGCCGTGATGGCAGTTCCCACGGATGAGGATAATATCTGCTATAAAAGCTCGGGAAAATGGTCTCTCATGGGAGTGGAAAGAGAAGAGCCAGACTGTTCGGGGAAGAGCCGGGAGAAAAATTTCACGAATGAAGGCGGATATGACGGAAGCATAACATATCTTACGAACATCATGGGGCTGTGGATGATACAGTCTGTAAGGAACAAACTTGCCCCGGATAAGGGATATGGGGAAATATGCGAAGAAGCTTCAAGGGAGCCGATAGGTTCTATCGTGGATGCACAGGATGATGCGTTTCTTGCACCCGATGATATGGAGCGGGCAATACAGGATAAATGCCGTGCCACAGGACAGGAGGTGCCGGAGACTCTGCCGCAGCTGGCTGCCGTAATATACAACAGTCTGGCGAAATGCTATGCGGATAAGCTTAAGGAAATAGAAGAGCTTACCGGTAATAAATATGACAGGATCCATATCATAGGAGGAGGCTCAAACGCAGCATGGCTTAATGAGCTCAGCGCGAAATACGCGGGTGTAAAAGTGTACGCCGGACCGGGTGAAGCAACGGCACTTGGCAATGTGCTGAGTCAGATGATAGAAAAAAAGCTGTTCAAAGATATTGCAGAGGCGCGCAGATGTGTGGCGGATTCATTTGAGATAAAGGTATACGGATAATATATGGTAAGCATTATAGTGCCTGTATATCAGGCGGTAAAAACATTGGATGCCTGTGTCCGCAGCATATTGGCACAGACAAATACGGATTTTGAACTGATCCTTGTGGATGACGGCTCCAAAGACGGATCAGGCGAGCTGTGCGATTCGTATACGGACAGACGGGTAAGGGTGCTTCATGGAAAGAACACGGGAGCAGCAGCGGCGAGAAATAAGGGACTTGCTTCAGCAAACGGAGAGTGGATCGCCTTTGTCGACAGCGATGACGTCATAGCCCCTGGGTATCTGTCAGTTCTGTTAAAAACGGCGAATGATACAGGGGCAGATCTTGTGACATGCGCTCACATAAAATGCAGCAGAACCGATGTGTATGATACAAAAGCATTTTTTGAGGGGAACTCTGCCGCACGCCCTAAAGTGACTGTGTATAAAGGAGATAAAGGTGTAAAGGCGCTCCTCTATCAGAAGGGATTTATCAGTGCCCCCTGGGGGATGATCTCAAAGAAGACACTCTGGGAAGATATAACATTTCCGGAAGGCACAGCCGCAGAGGATATGGGAACAATATACCGTATCTTTTTGAAATCATCATGTACGGCGCGTACGGATGATATTCTCTATGGATATGTACAGAGCATGACCAATACGGTTTTTTCTACTTCGGCAAAAAGAAATCCGGATTATTATAATCACAGCAGGCAGATGCTGGTATATATGAAGAATAACCATCCGAAGTGCTTAAGGGCCGCGGCAAGCAGACATCTTTCAACGTGCTTCCAGATACTGTCTGAAACCGATCCCCGTGATAAGGATGAAAAGACCAAAAAGCTTACGGATATGGTATATGCAGATATAAAATCCGTACGCCGTATTGTGCTCAGGGATCATAAGGCGCGCTATAGGAACCGGGCAGCCGCGTTCCTCAGCTATTTCAGCATCACAGCGATCCATCGGATGCTTCACAGGAGGTATATTGACGGACTGCCGTCTGTCAAGCTGCGGAAAGTATGCATGGCTGAATATCAGGGGAGATGCGATGAGGACGGAAAAGCTGTCGGACATGCTCCCAAGGTATTGACGGAGTATTTTGACCTGATATCGGAGGATCATGATGTAGCCATCTTTGTTCCGAAGACAATAGATGAGGAAATACCGAGGGATATCAGGAAAAAAGCCGAAATAACGGTGCTTCCGCATATGATAGTAATGAAAGCCCGTAACTCCCTGGCGGAAAAGATTATAAATAAATTCAGGATGTTTACTAATATACGTACTGTCCTGAAAAAGAGCGATGCCGATGTCATATGGTTTTTTAATGTGGAATTCTATCTTTTCCTGTATCTGATGCTTTTCGGAAACAAGGGCAGAAAGATTGTCGTGACCGTATTTCGTGACGGGTATCATATAGGAAGGCTGGCGAGAATAAAGCAGAGGATATTTGAAGCAGGGCAAAAAAAAGTATATAAATGCATATCCACAGGAGCGGATTTCCAGTTTAAGAATATGTCCTCGGTCTTTGTTCCGGATTATGTGTGTGATGATGCAACATATGCGCCGTTACGGAAGAATACAAAGGAGGACTATGTGGCCTGTCTCGGAACGATGGGAGAAGGCAAGCAGTTATATGAGCTGGTGGAGGCTTTCAGCAGGGTGTCCTATGGGCTTTTGATAGCCGGAAGATTCTATGACAGGGAGGTCTATGAGGATCTCAGGGAAAATGCAACGGATAATATAGAAGTAAGGGACGAATACCTCGGGATCGAAGAATACCTGAATTTATTGTCGCATGCAACGTATGCTGTGCTGCCGTATAATGAGAGGAAGTATGCATCACAGACTTCCGGGGTCATGCAGGAAGCATTATTTACCGATACCATAGTGCTGACTCATAAGGATATATTAAGAGGGAACGGTATCCCCGGGATAGGATACAGCTCATATGATGATATCAGTGATGAGATCCTGATGTACGGGGCAAATGAAAACTATGACAGAAACCGCGCGATCCTTTCGGAATATGACCGCCTGAGGCGGGATGTTTACAGCAGGGAAAGCATAAAGGAGAAGATAAAAAACAGCCTGTCGGTATAACCGGCAGGCTGTTTGACATGGATGCAATTTATTCCACAGGCCTTTTGAGCCGCTCAAGGAAAGCGCCTCAAAACCCGCTGCGCGGGTACGCCCTTACGGGCTAGGCAAATACGCGGGATGAATTGCTGATGCAATTCATTTGCAATTCATTCCACTACATACGGAAGTAATGCGAGGTGGCGTGCACGTTTGATAGCTACGGTCAGTTCTCTCTGATGCCTTGCGCAGCTTCCTGTTACACGTCTCGGGAGTATCTTGCCCCTTTCGGAGATGAATTTTCCGAGCCTTACAACATCCTTGTAGTCTATATCATTGTCTTTGCCGCAGAAGGCGCAAACTTTCTTCTTCCTGCGAATTCCGCCGCCGGTTCTTCTGGGTCTGTCAGAATGATCATTATTTTTTGTATATGGCATTTTTCTATTCTCCTGTATTAAATGTTTTATTCAGTATACTGTCTTTACTCTGTATTATCAGTTGAACGGAAGATCTTCCTCGATTTCATTCGGAGTGTTCATGAAGCCGTCATCATCAGTCGATGTGGATTCTGTCTGATTGCTAAATTTAGACTCCGATGCTCCTCCGGCAGCTCCGGAATAATCAAATCCTGATCCGCCGCCCTGGGAATTCTTGCTTTCTCCGAATTCTATCTCGTCTATTACGACGTCTGTTGTGTATACCGTCTGTCCGTCCTTGTTCTGATAGCTTCCGGTCTGGATGCGTCCGACAACATCAAACTTCATGCCCTTTTTGGCATATTTCTCGACAAATTCTCCGGTCTTGCCAAAGGCAACACAGCTGATGAAATCTGCTGTCTGTCCGTTTCCGTCCTGATTTCTTGACCTTCTGCGATCTACCGCTAAAGTGAAACGTGCTATGCACATCTGGTTTTCCCCTTGTGAATATCTCACATTGGGATCTTTTGTAAGGCGCCCCGTAAGCATTGCTTTATTCATAACTTTACCCTACACTTTCTGTGGCCCGGCCACTGATCATTCAGCCGTTTCGGCAGCGTCTTCAGACTTCTGCTCGGGCTCTTCGGTCGCTTCAGCAGGCTCTTCGGCTGCTTCCGGTGCTTTTGAAGGAGCTTCATTTACCGGTTCCGTCTTTTCTTCTTCGTGCTTAACCGAGAGTTCTTTCTCGTCTGATACGATAAGATATCTGTATACATTTTCAATTATACGGATACGGTGTTCGATCTCGGCGATAGCCTCCGGCTCTGCCTGGAACTTGATGAAGACATACCAGCCTTCTCTGGCTTTGTGCACCTCGTAGGCAAATTTCCTCTTGCCCCAGTCGTCTTCTGATGTGATGGTGCCCTTGAAACGTGTGATGAGTCCTCTCACCTTCTCGAGAACGGCATTTTTCGCGTCCGTCTCAAGCTGTCCGTTTACTGCAACGGCCAATTCATACTTGTTCATTATTGTCCTCCTTATGGTCATTTTTGGCTCATTAAAATGAGCAAGGTGGGTTGTCACGGATTAATAACATAGCACATATTGCCATGATATTCAAGTCCGGGGCTCGCGGTTGAAGTTTTCGTAGTTATAAAGTAATATATATCATTAAGCCGCTGAAGGGGGCTTTGAATGCTTAAAATAATTGTAAACGCAGATGACCTGGGAAAATCAGAGGATGTGAATAATGCCATAGCAGAATGCTTTGCAGAGCGATTCATCACGAGCACTACGCTCATGGTGAATATGGACTATGCAGATGAGGCAGTGGCTATGGCACAAAAATACGGATGGAATGAACGGGTCGGGCTTCATCTTAATCTGACAAGCGGAATACCACTTACGGACGGTATAAGACGGCACAAGAGATTTTGCGCAAAGGATGGGAGCTTTAATGCTTCATTTGCGAGGAATCTGTATTCCAGGATGCATTTTTCAAAGGAGGAGATCGAGGTAGTCAGAGAAGAGGCGGAAGCTCAGATAAGGAAGTATATATCATATGGACTTCCGGACAAACACCTTGATTCACACCATTATGTCCATACGGATGCATCAGTATGGAAGGCGATAGAACCGCTGGTCCTGTCATACGGGATGAGATCTGTAAGGATCACGCGGAATTTATATCAGAAGATGTCATTTGCAAAAAAAATATATAAGGAAAGATATAACAGACGGCTTCGGACGCTGCCGATAAATACAACAGATTATTTCGGTTCCTTCAAGGATTTCACAGAGTGTTGGAAGGAGATAGAAGACGGCGCTTTGGTAGAGATAATGGTCCACCCCATGCATGATGAATACGGAAGGCTTGTGGACAGACTGGACAAAAAGGAAAAGCCCGTGGAAGAGGAAAAGGAATATCTGTCAAAGATAAAGCATATCAAGGATTTTTATTGATAGCAGAGAAATGGGTATTATGAAAAAAAATGAAAACCAGAAGTATAGCGGATCGCTCAGGCTGTATGTAAGTTGGCCACTGATATTGTCAGTGTTTCTGGCAGCAGGCGTGGTCGGTATTTTTTTTATCGATAAACGCGCGGGGATAGCTGCATCTTTGATAACCGCTGTCTATATTGCAGCGGCGCTTCTGATAAGATTTTACAACCGTTCAAAGATAATGAATGACATGGTGAACTTTGCCACGAGTTTCGGGCAGGTTCAAAAGGAGCTGCTTAAGGGGCTGCCTCTTCCATATGCCCTTCTTGATGAGAACGGACGGTTTGTATGGTGCAATGGTGAGTTTCAGGAGCTCATCTCAAAGGAGAATCCTTTCGGCAAATCCGTGACATCGTTTATTCCAGAACTGACCAAGGACAAGCTTCCTGTTGACGGTGAGAAAACCGAGCTGAACTTTACAATAGGGGAAAGAGACTTCAGGGCGGATATCCGCCGCAGATCTTTGGATGAGATGGCGAGGACTTCCTTCATTATAGATGACAGTGGTTTTTCCGGATCAATCATAACTTTATTCCTGTTTGATGAGACGGAGGAAAACAGGCTCAGACGGGAGAATACCGAGAAGACGATAGTTGCCGGATATATTTATATGGACAACTATGACGAGGCTATGGAGAATGTGGAGGAAGTAAGGCGTTCACTTCTTGTGGCATTGATAGACAGAAAAATAAAGAAGTATTTCTCCGATTATGATGCGGTTGTTAAAAATACGGAAAGAGACAAATACTTCATAACGATGAAAAAGGTTTCATTTGACAGGCTTGTGGAGAACAGATTTGATATTCTTGAAGACGTAAAGACCGTGAAGGTAGGAAATGAAATGTCAGTCACGCTTTCCATGGGCTTCGGACTGGAAACCGGCTCTCTTACCGAAGATACGGCATATGCAGGAAGCGCCATAGATCTGGCTCTCGGACGCGGGGGCGACCAGGCTGTTGTGAAGACTATGAAAAAGACGACGTATTACGGCGGCAAGAGCATGCAGCTTGAGAAGAATACGCGGGTAAAAGCAAGAGTCAAAGCACAGGCCTTAAGGGAGATCATTGAGCAGAAAGAGCGGGTGTTCTGCATGGGCCATCAGATAACGGACATCGATACTTTCGGGGCCGCAGTCGGGATCTACAGGGTCACAAAGCAGCTGGATAAGAAATGCCATATAGTGATAAATACTGTTACTCAATCAATAAAGCCCTTTATCGATGCATATGAAAAGGAAGCGGATTTTGATCCGGACATGTTTGTCACAAGCGCTGAAGCTCTGCAGCTTGCGGATAATGAAAGCTCGGTCCTTGTGGTGGTCGATACCAATAAGCCTTCCATCACAGAGTGTCCGGATCTGTTGAGAAGGATACGTACC
>JAEEGL012745853.1_pt1 | contig 18653 bp, 16 predicted proteins | sample 9134231 | NCBI WGS metagenome assembly JAEEGL01 (sample SAMN16246548, study PRJNA631951) | gut metagenome | biome: gut microbiome; feature: rumen; material: fiber-attached | host: Bos | place: Iran: Karaj | collected 2018-10 | reverse complement strand
GCCAAAGCCCCTAGGGATTGCATTTTTTTGCAAAAAAACGTATAATAAATTGATTATATGTAAAAAAATGCCCAACTATGTCTTGTGGTGATTTTTTTGGAAAGTGGAATATATGGTAGAGCTTGAAGTTTCGCTCACTCCGGGCGATTTATATGATTTTAATTTAAGGCATTCCTACTCAAGTTTGTCCGGCATTTTGGCTACTGCGGTGGGGCTTGTGGGAGTGATATACGGTATATATTCAAAATATTGGATACTGGCTATAGTGGGAGCAGTACTGGTGGTGTACACCCCGCTGGTACTTTTGTTTAAAGCGCATCAGACCTTCAATCTTTCACCCGCTATGAAAAAGCCTTTGAAGTACACCTTTGACGAGAACGGATTCACCATCGGTCAGGGCGAAAACAGCACCTCTTTTGAGTGGAAGAATGTAGTGAAGGCTGTATCTACCGGCAGGAGCATCATCATCTATACCACCAGATACAATGCCACAATCGTTCCCCGTTCCCAGGCGGGAGAGAAACTTCCACTTATCATTCAGGCGATAGCATCGGGCGTGGATCCGAAAAAGAACAGGATCAGGAACTGATATAGATTATGGACAAGATCATTTATGAGACAAACGCTCCGGCAGAAACCTTCGAGCTAGGCAGAAAGCTTGGAGAAAAGGCAAAGGCCGGAACCATAATCGCCATGTCCGGTGATCTGGGGGTGGGAAAGACTCTCTTTACCCAGGGCTTTGCAAAGGGCCTTGGAATAGACGAACCCGTCAGCAGCCCAACCTTCACCATCCTTCAAGTATACGACAGCGGAAGGATCCCTTTCTATCACTTTGATGTGTACAGAGTTGGGGACCCAGAGGAAATGGACGAAATAGGCTTCGAGGACTACATATTCGGTGAGGGAGTATCCATCATAGAATGGGCGGAACTCATTGAGGAACTGCTTCCACCGGAGACGGCTTACGTGAAAATAGAAAAGGATCCGGAAAAAGGTTTCGATTACAGGAAGATAACTCTGGAGAATATGAAAGATTGATATGAAAATCATAGGAATTGACAGTTCGGGACTTGTGGCAGGAGTGGCTGTATATTGCGACGGGATCATCACGGCGGAATATACCACCAACTACAAAAAGACTCACTCCCAAACACTTCTCCCCATGCTGGAAGAAATAAAAAAGATGACAGATCTTGATCTGGCGGATATAGATGCCATAGCGGTAGCCTCCGGCCCCGGTTCATACACGGGTTTAAGGATTGGAAGCGCCACTGCAAAGGGCATGGGACTGGCTCTTGATATTCCCATCATAGAGGTGCCTACTCTTGAAGGCTTGGCTTACAATCTGTGGGGCACAAGCGCATTCGTATGTCCCATTATGGATGCGCGAAGAAAACAGGTTTACACGGGTATCTATGAGTTTGAACCCGATCTTTCGCCTGTTCTTCACGGATGCGCCATGCAGCTGGATGATCTGATAGAGCAGATCAATACCCTTGGATGCGAAGTCATCTTCCTGGGTGACGGAGTGCCGGTATACAGAGATGCTCTGGAAGAAAAACTGGAAGTACCGTACAAGTTTGCACCGCCCCACAGAATGTATCAGAGCGCAGCAAGCGTGGCAGCATTGGGAGCGGAGTATTTCAAAAACGGAGTTTACGTATCGGCGGACGATCACGCACCCGGTTATTACAGAAAGAGTCAGGCCGAGAACGAGGGACCGAAAAATTTTGAGGTTTAGGAATGACGATTTCCATCAGGGCATTAGAGGAAGCTGATATTGAAAAACTTGCAGGGATAGAGCAAAGGTCCTTCAGCCGGCCTTGGTCTGCGGATGCATTCAGGGAACTGCTTGATATCGATTATGCCAGATATCTTGTGGCGGAAGCGGACGGAACAGTCGCAGGCACCGCGGGAATGCGCGTGATATGCGGTGAGGGCAATATAGACAATGTGGTGGTGGACCCCGATCACAGAGGAAAAGGTATCGCACAGGCACTTATCGCCGAACTGATAAAAACCGGGGAGAGTGAAGGAATACATGATTACACTCTCGAAGTAAGGGTCTCAAATGCGCCTGCCATACATGTATACGAAAAAGCGGGATTTAAGAGCGAGGGTGTTCGCCCGGGCTTTTACGAAGATCCCAAAGAAGATGCGCTGATCATGTGGCGCAGAGGAAGCTGAATGTTAGATGTTTGTTTACTCGGAACCGGCGGAATGATGCCGCTTCCTTACAGATGGCTCACTTCGCTGATGATGAGATACAACGGTCACAGCATTTTGATCGATTGCGGCGAAGGAACACAGATAGCCATGAGGGAAAAGGGTTGGAGCCCCAATCCCATCGATATAATTTGTTTTACACATTACCATGCGGATCATATCAGCGGACTTCCGGGAATGCTCCTCAATCTTGGCAACTCGGACCGCACGGAACCACTTTTACTCATCGGCCCCAAGGGGCTGGAGCGGGTGGTATCAAACCTCCGCGTTATAGCACCGGAACTTCCCTTTGAGATACAGTTCAAGGAGATTACGGAAAGCGAACAAAGCTTTGAATTTGACGGGTTCAGATTAAAGGCTTTTAAGGTAAATCACAGTATGGTCTGCTACGGCTACACAATGGAGATAGACCGTGCAGGCAGATTCGATAAGGATAAAGCCGAGGGACTTGGCATTCCCATCAAACTTTGGAGCAGGCTCCAAAAGGGTGAGACCATAACCGATGGTGATAAGACGTACTTGCCGGATATGGTAATGGGAAATGCAAGAAAGGGTCTGAAGGTAACATATTGTACGGACACAAGACCCACGGATTCTCTCCGCGAAGCCGCAAAGGATACGGACCTTTTGATACTGGAAGGTATGTACGGAGATCCGGAAGAAGCGGAAAAGGCCAGACAGAAGAAACACATGACCATGCAGGAAGCTGCGCAGATAGCGAAAGAGAGCGGTACAAAACAGCTTTGGCTGACTCACTATTCACCTTCAATGAACTGGCCCGAAAACTACAGGGATGTTGTGAAAGCCATTTTCAAAGATGCTCATATTTCCAAGGATGGCAGGAGCATAGAATTAAACTTTGAAGATAAAGCTACGGAATAAACGGATTTGAGGTAACCTGTTAATGAAACTTAAGCCGCGTGCTACAAGGATTACAATTATAATAGTTCTGCTGGTATTGGCCGTGGTGGGTTACTATGCCTTCCTGTCGGGCAAGGCCAAGCAGCAGAAAGCCGACAAGAACATGACGGCGGTTGAGGCTGCACTGTCAAAGAATCTTGATAAGGATTATCCTCCAACTCCCAAGGAAGTGATGAAATACTACAACGATATCATCAAGTGTTACTACAACGAGGAATGTACGGATGAGGATATCGAATCACTGGGACTGAAGGCCAGAGGGCTTTTCGATGAAAAACTTCTTGAAGTTAACGAAGTGGGCTCCTATCTTATCAAGCTGAAGGAAGATGTCAAGGGATATCACGATGCCAAGCGGAAGATCACAAACGCCGCAGTAGCATCCAGCACGAATGTTGATTATTACACCAGGGACGGATATTCCTTTGCAAGACTTTTGTGCACATACAATATTAACGAAAACGGAAAGAGCGACACCATGAAGATAATATATCTTCTTCGCAAAGATTCTGACAAGCGCTGGAAGATATACGGATGGGATTTCGAATCAAATGTGGATCTTAACGGTGACGGCGTTCCGGGTGATTGATGATGGAAAAGGACATAACAATACTTGCTATTGAGAGTTCCTGTGATGAAACGGCCGCAGCGGTTGTGAAAAACGGGCGGGAGGTTCTCTCAAACACAATATATTCGCAGATAGATCTGCACACGCTTTACGGTGGTGTGGTCCCCGAGATCGCATCCAGAAAGCATATTGAAAAGATCAATCAGGTTATAAAAAAGTCTCTCAGCGAGGCGAATGTGACCCTTAAGGATATCGACGCCATAGCGGTGACGTACGGCCCCGGTCTTGTGGGAGCGCTGCTGGTGGGAGTGGCCGAAGCAAAGGCCATAAGTTTTGCAGCAGGCATTCCGCTTGTGGGAGTTCATCACATAGAGGGACATATCAGCGCAAACTATATCGAGCATCCGGATCTTAAGCCTCCCTTCATGTGCCTTGTGGCATCGGGGGGACATTCCCATCTTGTTCTTGTTAAAGATTACGGAGAATACGAGATCATCGCAAGGACCAGGGATGATGCGGCGGGAGAAGCCTTTGACAAGGTGGCAAGAGCCATCGGACTGGGCTACCCGGGCGGTCCGAAGATAGACAAGATATCCCGGGAAGGAAATCCCGAAGCCATTCCTTTTCCAAGGGGAAAAGTGGAAGGCAGTGATTATGACTTTTCATTCAGCGGTCTTAAGTCCGCGGTTTTGAATTACCTGAACGGATGCAGGATGAAGGGGGAAGAGTTTTCGCAGGCCGATGTGGCAGCTTCCTTCCAGGCGGCAGTTGTGGATGTTTTGGTTTCCCATTCACTTCACGCGGCGAAGTCATATGGAATAAAGACTTTTGCCATAGCGGGAGGAGTGGCATCCAATTCACATCTTCGGGAAGCCTTTGAAAAGGCCTGCAAAGAAGAAGGTATTGAATTCGTACATCCCTCACCCGTGCTTTGCACGGACAACGCCGCAATGATAGGCAGTGCGGGGTATTACGAATTTATAAAGGGGTACAGGAGCGGCACGGATCTTAACGCTGTTCCTAATCTGCAGATTGGGGAAAAGCAGGGAGTATTCCTTGCTTAAGAGAGCATGGAGAACAATATGACAGAAGGCACAAAGAAACCTCACTGCACCGCGATATTACTCGCGGGCGGACAGGGAAAACGCATGGGCGGAAAGGTTGCCAAGCAATATCTGGAACTTAACGAGAAGCCCGTTCTTTGGTACAGCCTAATGGCAATAGAAAAGTCCGAGTATATAGATGAGTGTGTGCTTGTCATCAGACCGGACGATGCGGAGTTTGTCAGGGACGAACTTTTGTCCAAATATTTTTTTACTAAGGTTACCAGAATAGCCGATGCGGGAAAAGAGAGATATGAATCCGTATGGAGCGCCCTCGTGAGCCTGAAAAACATTAACTGGATGGCTCTTTCGGAGGAAAAGAAAGAAGAACTCTTAAGCGATACGGGACTGTCAAAGGATCTTCCAACGGATTATATCTTTATCCATGACGGAGCCAGACCTTTTCTCACAGAGGATATCATTAAGAACAACTACGATACCGTGATGAAATACGGCGCCTGCGTGACTGCGGTCAAGAGCAAGGACACCGTAAAGATAGTAAACGGCGACGGAGTGGTGGAGCAGACTCCCGACAGAAATACTGTGTGGAATGTACAGACGCCCCAGACATTTTCTGCCGAGAAAATTTTTGAATGTTACAGACGGGCTATTTACAACGAGTGTGAGAATCTTACGGATGATGCCATGGTGATTGAACTCTTCGGATTGGGAGAGGTTCATGTGGCACAGGGAAGCTATCGCAATATTAAGATCACCACACCGGAAGACCTTACAGTCGCAGAGATATTCTCTGTTTAATAATTTTTTCTACGCCTATGATTCATGTTTTTATAGTCAACACCGCGGTGTGCGAAACTGCATATGCACAGAAATTGAGAAAGGCTCTTTCGGAGTTTCAGAATCTCAGCTATTACGTTTTTTCCACACGTAAGCCGGGACACGAAAAAGAGCTGGTGGAGCTTCTGTGCCGCTTTTTCGACAATGAGGAACTGAGATTCTACTGCTGCGGCGGATCGGGCACTATGAGAAACATGCTGGAGGGGATAAAGGATCTGTCAAAGGCGGAGGTCACCATGATCCCCTTTGGCACAAGTGATTTTTTGAAAGCATTTACGGATGATTATTCCCACTTCAGAAACCTCCGGGCAATTATCTACGGGGAAGTGGTGTATGTGGATTATATAAAGAGCAATCTCGGGATTGCTTTAAATGAAATATCCTTCGGAGCAAATACGGATTCCTTAAAGATCGGCGAGAATATAAAGAATGCGGGGTTTGGATTAAAGCGTACGCCCTATCTTATTTCGACGATTTATGCATCCTTTCTGGCTCCGAACAGACTGTTTGATATCAGCACCGACGGTTACAGTACGGCAGGCGAGAAATGTACTTTCTCCGTGTTCGGGAACGGTGCCGTTATGGGGGGAAGATTTCACATTGGATTGAATGATGTGGTGGATGACGGCTATGCTACCTTTGCGACTGTTATGGCCAAAACTCCTTTCCAAAGGATCGGAGTTTTGCGTGCCTCCGCAACGGAAGACAGGGCATATATCAAGGACTGCGGGTACATCGGATTGTCTAAAAAAATTAAAGCCCGCAGATCAAACGGCGCCAGCTTTTTCGTGGACATGGACGGAGAGATCTTCCCTACCGTCGAACTGGAAGCGGAGATAGTGCGTCAGGGCCTGAAATTCGTTATCCCTAAAAGAGGAGTTTAGCACGCATATGGATAGAGAACTTAAAGGCATCAGAAATGCGAATATCCTCTGTATATTGGCCTGCTTTATCCTGACTCTCGTGACGGTCATACCAAGCGGTGAAATGGTCGGTACGGGGATTAAACAGCGTGTCATTCTGATTTCGATATTTCTGTATATCACTATTTTTTTGATCAATGCCATAAGCAAGAAAAGACATATTCTCGTCAGCGTTCTGATAACTCTGATGCATATTTACTGCGGCTCCATCGCGGCATATTTTGCAAATTCCACTATGATATTTGCGGCAATGGCCATGTTCAGCGCGGGCGTTGCTTACTTTAACAGAGTCAGGGTCGTAAATGTGATCCACGCAGTTTTGACCAGTACCATTATCGTTTTCTTTTCATTTCCAACGGTGAAGACCGGAACGGGATTGGATGAGATACTGGCACAGGTAAGGCAGTTCGAGACCATAGAGGTGGTGGCTACCATAGTCGGCATCGTCATAACCGATGGTTTTTTCCTGATCTGGAACACCGGCAGGATCAGACAGACCGAAAACATGGTGGAGCAGGAAAGATCCTCCGATGAGCTGATGAAGATCATTGAGGCAAAGGCGGACGAAGCAAGATACGCTACAAAGAGTAAATCGGATTTTCTGGCCAGCATGTCCCATGAGATCAGAACTCCCATCAACTCAGTTCTGGGTATGAATGAGATGATCTTAAGAGAGAGCAAGGAAGCGGATATCAGAAAGTATGCGGAGGACATTCAGCAGGCCGGAAATATGCTTCTCAGCCTCATAAACAATATTCTGGATTTCTCCAAGATAGAGTCCGGAAAGATGGAGATCATACCGGTAAAATACGATCTGGGAATGGTCTTAAACGACCTGAAGATATTCGTATCTAACCGCGCCAAGAATAAGGGTCTGGATCTAATCATAAAGGCAAGTCCCGATATTCCCAGAACCCTTTACGGCGATGAGATAAGGATCAAGCAGATCGTCACCAATATCCTCACCAATGCTGTGAAATATACCGATACGGGAAGCGTGACCTTCGAGGTCGATTTTGATAAGGCGGATGAAAGATCCATACTTTTAAATGTTTCCATAACCGACACCGGAAAGGGCATGAAACAGGAGGATCTGGAAAAACTGTTCTCACCCTTTGAGAGAATCGACGAACTCCGGAACCGCCATATCGAAGGAACGGGACTGGGAATGAGCATCGTCCAGCAGCTTCTGACCATGATGGGCAGCAGGCTGCGGGTGAAGAGCGAATACGGAAAGGGTTCCACCTTTTCCTTTACCATAAGGCAGGAGGTCATCGACTGGAGCGAGATAGGAGATATCAGCACAACGGTGATTGCTCCCAAGACCGACAGCCAGCCCAGAGACAAGGAACTCTTCACCGCGCCCAAGGCAAAGATACTTGTGGTGGACGATATAAAGATGAATCTGAATGTTATCGTAGGTCTCCTGAAGAGAACAAAGATCCGTGTGGATGTGGCTCTATCGGGAACGGAAGCCGTGGAAATGGTGAAAAAGACAAACTACGATATCGTGTTTATAGATCATATGATGCCGGATATGGACGGTATAGAAACCCTCGAGGCCATAAAGAAGGACAGGTTTGCGCTGTGCAGAAACAAGCCTATGGTGGCTCTTACCGCAAACGCTATTTCCGGTGCCAGAGAGTTTTATCTTGAGAAGGGGTTTGTGGACTATCTTTCAAAGCCCGTAAACTCAAAATTACTTGAGAAAATGATCATAGATCACCTGCCCGGCGAACTCATCGCAACAGGCGGTAATCGGGATGAAGATTATTGAAAGAAACTCAAAAATATAGTACAATGATAGATGGCTTGTTTCTCGGCGGATAAGACCGAAACGGGCAGTTTATAATCAACAGGAAACAAAGGAGAATTAAGATGGTTAAGGCAGTTGTTGGTGCTAACTGGGGAGACGAAGGAAAGGGAAAGATCACCGATATGCTCGCAGAGAAAGCGGACATAGTGATCCGTTTCCAGGGTGGAGCAAATGCAGGACACACTATCGTAAACAACTATGGTAAGTTTGCTCTTCATACACTTCCTTCAGGAGTTTTCTATTCACACACCACCAGCATTATAGGTAACGGCGTTGCACTGGATATCAAAAAACTTTTCAATGAAATAAAATCTATCACGGATGGAGGCGTTCCCATGCCGAAGATCCTTGTGAGCGACAGGTGCCAGATCGTAATGCCCTATCATGTTCTCTTTGATGCATACGAAGAGGAGAGACTCGGCGGAAAATCCTTCGGATCCACCAAGTCCGGAATAGCACCTTTCTATTCAGACAAATATGCAAAGATCGGCTTCCAGGTAAGCGAACTTTTTGATGAGGATGTTCTTACCGAGAAGGTTAAGAGAGTATGTGACTTAAAGAACGTACTTCTGGAGCATTTATATCACAAGGATCCCATCGATCCCGCAGAGCTTTTAAATACTCTTCACGAGTATCGCGATATGGTTGCTCCTTATGTATGCGATGTATCCGCATATCTCGACAAGGCTATCAAGGAAGGCAAGACAATCCTTCTTGAGGGTCAGCTGGGAACACTTAAGGATCCCGATCACGGAATATATCCGATGGTTACTTCATCATCGACTCTTGCAGGTTACGGTGCGGTGGGAGCAGGACTTCCTCCCTACGAGATCAAGCAGATCGTTACCGTTTGCAAGGCATACTCATCTGCAGTAGGTGCGGGAGCATTTGTTTCCGAGATCTTCGGAGACGAGGCTAACGAATTAAGAGAAAGAGGCGGAGACGGAGGAGAGTACGGAGCTACCACTCACAGACCCAGAAGAATGGGGTGGTTTGACTGTGTTGCTTCCAGATACGGCTGCCGTCTTCAGGGAACCACCGACGTAGCATTTACCGTTTTGGATGTACTGGGATATCTGGATGAGATCCCTGTATGTGTGGGATATGAACTTGACGGAGAAGAGATCAAAGACTTCCCTGTTACAGCAAAGCTTGAAAAGTGCAAGCCTATTCTCAAAAAACTTCCCGGATGGAAGACCGAGATCCGCGGTATCAAGAAGTATGAGGATCTCCCCGAGAACTGCCGTAACTACATCGAGTTCATCGAGAAAGAGATCGGCTATCCCATCACTATGATCAGTAACGGACCGGGAAGAGAAGATATTATTTACAGAGAGTCTTCACTTAAGAAATAATCATTTAATGCGAACGGGGGCTAAGCGCAAATAAATGAGAGCGTATATTATTGCTTTACCGCACGTTTTGAAAGATACCATAAAGAAATTGCTTAAGACCGGAGCTGCATATGCAGCTCTGGTTTTTATGGCTTCTTTTTTGATGGCGTTCACGGATTCCGATGCGGCGGATTATTCGTCGGAATACAACGGCATCGTCTACAATCTTGAAAACAAACTGGGCAGCAGTGAAGTAAATGCGGTGACTCAGATAGAGAACGGATATATCTGGGTTGGCACGTATACGGGGCTTTATCAGTTTGACGGAAATCAGTTCACCAAGATCGAACTTGATGAAAACATTCACAGCATAATGACAATGCTTCCCAACGGCAGGGACGGAATCTGGCTGGGAACAAATGATGCGGGTCTTGTTTATTATTCATTCAGGACCGGTGAATGCAAGTTTTATACCACCTCCGACGGACTGGGTTCAAACTCGGTGAGAGCTCTTTGTTACGGAAAATCCGGTGAACTCTATATCGGAACCAATTCATATCTGTCGGTACTTTCCGAGGACGGTATCCTCACTACATACGGAGGAAGCGAGAACCTTTATTACATAAAGGGCATAAGCTGCCGTGCGGATGGAACCGTAGCGGTTGTCACAAACGGCGGAAAGGTCTTTATTTTAAAGGAGGGCGTTATCAGCCAGACCTTTGAGAGGGAAGAGCCGGAAGCAACATTCACAGCTGTTTTGTTTTCTTCAAACGGAGATCTGATACTGGGAAGCTCCGATGGTGTTTTGTACAGCGGAAGTATATCGGGAAGCAAGATAGAACTCTCGGAATTATCAAACACTTCCGGCGTCGGCGCCACCGGATATATTTATGAAAACCGCGAAGGGAATATGATCATCGCGGGAGAAAGCGGACTTGGATTCTTCGACAAGAGTAAAAGATTTATCACAGTTCGCCGGAATGATTTTAACAATTCACTCTGTGATGTTTTTGAGGACTATCAGGGTAACCTTTGGGTAGCCTCATCCAGACAGGGTATTCTTAAACTTTCACAGAATCCTTTCACAAATCTTTTCTCAACTGCGGGAATTCCCGACAAGGTTGTAAACTGTGTTCTTCTTTCACGGGGAAAGATATATATCGGCTGTGACGACGGGCTTGTTATATTGGACGAGAAGACCCGCAGAAAGGAAGAAAACGAGGAACTTGAAATCCTTAAGGGTGAAAGGATAAGACACATCCTTGAAGACTCTAAGGGTAACCTTTGGTTCTCTACTTACAATGGCACCGGTCTTGTTAGATATGACGGGGATCAGGTCAGGATCTTCACCGAAGCGGAGGATGGCACTAGAGGAAACAAATTCAGGTCCGCCATGGAATTAAAGGACGGACAGATCCTTGCAGCCACTTCCACGGGACTCACATATATAAAGGACGGCCAGGTGACAAAAACTCTGGAGGCAGCCGACGGACTTGAGGTTGAACAGATCCTCTGCATGTACGAAGCGGAAGACGGAACAGTTTATGCCGGCAGCGACGGAGACGGCGTTTATGTTATAAAGAACGGGGCTGTCACCGAAAAAATAGGTGCCGATCAGGGCATGGACGGCGGAGTTATTTTGAGGATCATTGAGCACAAGGGCAAAATGCTCTTTGTCACCGGATGTGATATTTACGTTTATGAGGACGGAAAATGCAGAGCGCTGCACAACTTCCCCCACAGCAATAACTACGATGTTATCATGGCTTCCGACGGCAAGGCTTGGATCACTTCAAGTGCCGGAATCTATATCGTGAATTTCAATGATCTTGTTAATGACTCGGATTACATCGCAGACCTGCTTAACACCTCCAGGGGACTTAATACAACTCTGGTTGCAAATTCTTGGAACTATAAAGACGATAATGATTACGCATATCTTTGCTGCGCCACCGGAGTAAAGATCATACAGATGCAGAGTTACTCTGCTGTGAACGACGATTTCGATGTCGATATAAGACAGGTCAAGCTGGATGATACCGTGATCGAACCGGATGAAGACGGTGTATATCACATCACCGGCGATGCCAAGAGAGTGACCTTCACTCCCGCAGTGCTTAACTACAGCCTTTCAAATCCCTTTGTAAAGCTTTATCTGGAGGGATTCGAGGATGACGGTATCATTCTGGGACAGTCCGACCTGAGAGATGTAAGCTACACCAATCTGTCTTTCGGAAATTATATATTCCACATTCAGGTATTGGATAACAATCTGAATGTTGTAAAGGAAAACACGGTTGTTCTTCATCGTGATGCCAAGCTTTACGAAAGATCTCTTTTCTGGATTGGAGTCGGAGTGGTTGCTGTGCTGGTCATCATGGCTGTCACATGGGCACTCACCGAGCGCAGAAACGCTAAGATCATCCGTAAACAGTACGCGCAGATCGAAAAGGCAAAGGAAGAAGCGGAGAGGACCAGCGAGTACAAGACACTGTTCCTTGCAAACATGTCCCACGAGATCAGAACACCTATCAATACCATCATGGGAATGGATGAGCTGATCCTCAGAGAGGACGTTTCGAATCAGGTAAGACAGTACGCCAACGATATTTATATTTCCGGCGATTCTCTTTTGAATATCGTCAATGATATTCTGGATCTGTCAAAGATCGAATCCGGAAAGATGAATCTTGTTCCTGTTGAATACAGCACAGCGGAGATGCTCCGTGAACTGGGTAACAGCCTTAGAGTTAAGGCGGATGAGGCAAGGCTTCAAGTCTTGCTGGACTTTGATCCCAATCTTCCCTCAAAGCTTTACGGCGATAATAACAGGCTCAAACAGGTCATCACAAACCTTCTGACAAATGCGGTTAAATATACCGAAAAGGGAACGGTCACCTTCAAGGTGGAACTGGTAGGTATCACCTCCGAGAAGGCAGATCTTAAGGTGTCCGTCATCGATACGGGAATTGGTATCAAGAAGGAGGACATGAACAAACTCTTCAAGGAGTTTGAGAGACTGGACGAAGAGAGAAACCACAGTGTTAAGGGTACCGGACTTGGACTTGCCATCACGAAGCAGCTTCTTGATATGATGGGCTCCAGGCTTGAAGTAGAGAGTATTTACGAAGAAGGATCGAACTTCTTCTTCACCATCAGTCAGGATGTCATCGATCCCGAAAAGATCGGAGAGCTTGACCTTTCGGCTATAACCGATAACGGATTTGCATCCTATACTCCTTCATTTGTGGCTCCTGATGTGAGCATCCTGGTTGTGGACGATACACCTCTTAACCTTGCGGTTATCAGAGGCCTCTTAAGAGCCACAAAGGTTCATATCGATACGGGAGAGAGCGGTCTTGTCGCTTTGGAGAGAGTAAAGCAGCACAGATATGACCTGATCCTTCTGGACCACATGATGCCGGAGATGGACGGTATAGAGACGCTGGAACAGCTGGGACACATCAATCACAAGTGCATGGGTGTTCCTGTTATCGTGCTCACCGCTAATGCTATCGCAGGCGCAAGAGAGAATTACTTAAAGCTTGGATTTACAGATTATCTTTCAAAGCCTGTTTCAGGCAAGGATCTTGAGACTATGCTTATGAGATACCTGCCACCCAGCAAGGTACATGCGCCTGAAGATGTGCCGGAGGAGAACACAGGCTCGGCAGGTAGTGATGAAGGATTTACGGGTCTTCATCTCATCGATCCCCAGAAGGGTGTAAACTACTGCGCTGGGGACAATGATCTGTATAAGAGTGTTCTCGGAATGTTCGTGGATGAATATGATTCCGAGACAGAGGAACTTCAGAAATATATTAATCTCAAGGATTCAAAGAAGTTCGTTACTCACGCACATAAGCTGAAGAGTTCGGCAAGAACCATCGGTGCAGATGAATTGTTTGAGAAAGCAAAGGATCTTGAGGCAGACGGTAAGGAAGAAAACTGGGATGCCATCAAGAGAAAACACAGCTCCGTTATGGAACTCTATCTGGACGTTGTAATGGAGATCAAAAACAAGATGCTATGACGGGTACTATCCTGGATTATTTAATTGAATACGGCGATACTTCCTTTTCCGAGATGCGATTCACGGAGATAGATGCCGCCATACTCTGCAAGTTTTCCTATTTTCATTTTGACGGTATAGTTCCGGACATCGATTCGGGAATGCCTTCGGTGTCACTGGCAAACATCATGTTGATGGAGAACCACGATACCATCTTCGAAAAGGGAAGATATGAGCAGGCATCCAGGGAAATGGTAAGGCTTATGCTTTCCGGAAGAAGGTTTGCAAATCTAAGACTGGCTTTCTTTTCGAAATGCCTTGATAAGGATTCCCAGACCCAGTTTGCGGCAATAACTTTTATCGTGGGACCCCGCAGAATGTATGTGGTGTTCAGGGGCACGGATTCAACTCTTATAGGCCTTAAGGAGGATTTTAATCTCCTGTATACGGATCATGCAAAGTGCCATGATTACGCGGTTGATTATCTAAAAAGAGTGAGCGAAAAATACACCCATAAGATGTATGTGGGAGGGCACTCAAAGGGCGGACACCTGGCTGTTTATGCCGCTATGAATATGCCGGATGATATTAAGTCCAGGATACACAGGATCTACAGTATGGACGGGCTGGGACTCAGGCCCGGTCTTATGCAGGACGGGAAATTCAGATCCATAGAGGATAAGCTGTACAAGCTTATTCCCCAGTCGTCATTGATAGGGATGATGCTGGAGGATGACGGCCACTATGAAGTGGTGAAAAGCACAGCACTTTCTCTTTTTCAGCACAATATCTACACATGGATTGTGGACGGCAGGAAGTTTGTCAGGGAAGAAAAACTTAAGAACAATGCCGTTTTTGTGGAGCACACCTTTAACGGATGGGTGGAGAGCCAGGATGACGAAAACAGAAAGAAGTTCATCGACGGTATCTACAGCGTGATAGATGCCTGTGAAGCAGAGACATTAAGCGATCTTTTGGGAGACGGGGGAAAGCGCTTCGGAAAGATCTTGGAAGGTATAAAGGAACTGGATGATGAGAGCAGGGAACAGATAAAAACGGTGTTTAAGGCCTTTAGAGTGGTGGCCCGGTTTTATCTGAAAACTGATGTAGGGGGGAATATCAAAGCCGGCGCAAAAAATGAGATAAAAAAGTTAAAAAGTGTTATACTATCCTAAGGAAAGGAGGCAGTGGACATGGATATAGCCCAGGAGCTGATGGAAGAGCTCAACATTGAAACTGTCTTTAATATTCAGATAGGCAAATTAAATATACCCATAAACGAATCTACGGTAGTCACGTGGATAATAATAGCCGTGGTGGCGATAATATGTATCATACTGGGAAGTAACCTGAAGGTCAGAAACATTTCCAAGAGGCAGGCTCTTTCGGAATTCATAGTGACCAAGCTGGAAAGTTTTGTGGGTAACATGATCGGAGAAGAGGGAAAGGGATATGTACCTTATCTGCTCGCCGTATTTATCTTTCTTGTATTTTCTAATACGATCGGTATATTCGGTTTTAAGCCGCCCACGAAGGATCTGAATGTCACGGCAGGCCTGGCGATAATGAGTATTATAGTCGTCCAGATCGCCAACATCAAAAAGAATAACCCGTGGGGCTGGATAAAGAGTTTCGCAAAACCCATAGCGGTCGTCACACCCATCAATATTCTTGAACTTGTGATCAAACCACTGTCGCTGTGCATGCGACTTTTCGGTAATGTACTCGGAGCATTCATCATAATGGAACTTGTAAAGATCGCAATGAGGATACCGGTGATCGTACCCGCGGTACTCAGTATTTATTTCGATCTTTTTGACGGAATACTTCAGGCGTATGTATTTGTGTTCCTTACATCCCTGTACATAAAAGAAGCTATAGAATAACATTTTTGAAATAATATATTACGAATCGGAGGAATTAATTATGGTAGCATTAGGAGCAGGAATCGCAGCACTTGCATGTATCGGAGCAGGTCTTGGAATTGCCATCGCTACAGGAAAGGCAGTAGATGCAACAGCACGTCAGCCGGAGGCAAACAGCAAGATCATGACCACACTTATCCTTGGTGGAGCGCTCTCTGAGGCAACCGCTATTTACGGCTTTGTTATCGGTATTCTGATCATCTTTATGTTAAAGTAAGCGCATAGGAGAAAGTCAATGATCAAGGTTGATATAAACATTTTATTCACGGTCATAAATCTGTTTGTGCTGTTTTTTGTGATCTGGAAGTTTCTGTTTAAGCCGGTTAAAAAGATAATCGCAAAGAGACAGGAAGAAGTGCAGAACCAGTACGCAGAAGCTGAAAAAGCCAAGGCCGATGCTGAGGAGAGCAAGCGCGAGCTCGATGAGAAGATCAAAGCTACCGAAGAAGAGAAAGCACAGATCCTCAAGGAAAGCCGTATGCAGGCCTCTGCGGAGTTTGACAAGATCGTGGCTACTGCTCATTCCGAAGCAGACGGTATAATCGCGTCTGCTAAGCGTGATGCATCGGATGAAAGCGAGCGTATCAGGAAAAAAGCAAACGAAGAACTTGGAAATCTTGTTTCCAAGGCTGCGGCAAAGATCGCTGCAACAAAGGAAGATCCCGAGACAGACCGCAGACTGTTTGATGACTTTTTGGCACAAGCAGAAAGTGCCGGAGACTCTAAGTAACAAGAGGGTGAATATACAGTGAGCAGGAAAAAGCAGATTTTTGAATGCACTCTCCGGTATGTTACAGAGCCAAGCAGTCAGCAGCTGGAGAGGATCAAGAATTTCATATATAAAAAATACGTCAGTGAGGACATCCCCAAGGAGATCATCTCCTTTAATATGGTGGAGGACAAGAGCCTAGGCGGCGGATTTATATTAAAGTGCGGCAACGAACAGTACAACTGGAGTACCGAAGGAAGAACGCAGCAGTTTTCGGAAAAGATAGAAAAAATGCGTGAGAGTCTTACCGGCGGAATGGATATCATGTCCATCCTGCGTACTACGGTTGAGGAATTTGAACTTGCCGCAGCACACCGTCATGTGGGTAAGGTTTCCTATGTGGGTGACGGTATCGCTACCATAGTGGGACTTCCCCACGCCGCATACGGTGAGATACTCATCTTTGAATGCGGCATCAAGGGAATGGTGCAGGATATCAGACAGGACGAGATCGCGGCGATCCTTTTCGGTCCGGACAGAGAGATCAGAGTCGGAAGCCGTGTTGCCAGAACTGTCAGAAGTGCAGGTGTACCTGTGGGAGAGGATTTCCTGGGAAGAGTGGTAAATGCCCTGGGAGAACCCATAGACGGCCTCGGAAGCATAGATGAGGTGGCATACAGACCCATAGAGAATGCCGCACCTTCCATCGTTGACAGAAAGTCCGTTAATACTCCTATGGAGACCGGTATTCTGGCAATAGATTCCATGTTCCCCATCGGACGCGGACAAAGAGAACTCATTATCGGTGACCGCCAGACGGGAAAGACTTCCATCGCCCTGGATACCATAATAAACCAGAAGGGCAAGGGCGTGGTCTGCGTTTATGTTGCCATCGGACAGAAGGCATCTACCATCGCAAAACTTGTGGGCAATCTTAAAAAGCACGGTGCCATGGATTACACCATTGTGGTGAACGCATCCGCTTCAGAACCCGCACCCCTTCAGTACATAGCTCCCTATGCGGGATGTTCCCTTGCGGAATACTTTATGTACAAGGGCAAGGATGTTCTGATCATTTATGATGATCTTTCAAAGCATGCGGTGGCTTACAGAGCACTTTCGCTGCTGCTTGAAAGGCCTCCGGGACGAGAGGCTTATCCCGGAGATGTATTTTATCTTCATTCAAGACTTCTTGAGAGAAGTGCAAGGCTTAACGAAGCCAACGGAGGCGGCTCCATTACGGCGCTCCCCATTATTGAAACACAGGCGGGTGATGTATCCGCATATATACCGACCAACGTTATATCAATAACCGACGGTCAGATTTATCTTGAGAGTACGCTGTTTAACTTGGGTATCAGACCTGCGGTAAACGTAGGCCTTTCAGTATCCCGTGTAGGTGGTGCTGCCCAGACAAAAGCCATGAAGAAAGCTGCGGGAAGTATACGTATCGACCTGGCGCAGTTCAGAGAGATGGAAGTCTTCACTCAGTTTTCGTCGGATCTTGATGCCACCACCAAAGCACAGCTTGCTCACGGACATATCCTGATGGAACTGCTGAAGCAGCCCCTGGGACAGCCCCTTAGTATGGCTGATCAGGTTATCACACTCTGTGCGGCAAACGGCCATATCATGGATAATATTTATCTTGATCAGATAAAGAATTTCCAGAGCAGGCTTCTTAACTTTATGGCCGAGGAACATGCAGAAATCATCAGCGAGATCAAGACTACGGGCGACCTCAGCGATGAGCTTAAGGGCCGTATTCTTGAGGCAGCAAAAGAATTCCGAGCAGGGTATGTATATTCGGAGGAATAACCATTGGCTAATATACGTGAGATTTCCGGACGTATCAGAAGTATCCGGGATACCATGAAAATTACAAATGCCATGTATATGATCTCCTCGACCAAGTTGCGCAAGGCCAGGAAGGGACATGAGGCGAACGCGCCTTATTTCCGTGAACTGTCCAGGATGTATGCCAGGATCATCGAAGCCACCCCGGATCTAAACAATATCTATCTGGATGAGAGACCTCACAAACAGGGAGAAAACAGAACTCTTGCGCTTATTGTTGTCACTGCGGACAAGGGACTAGCGGGCTCCTATAACCACAATGTTTTGAAACTTGCGGAGCAGATAATGCTGGAATCAAAAGCTAACCATCGGTTATATGTTGTGGGTGAGGTGGGAAGACAATATTTTGCGGGAAAAAAAGTGCATCTTGACGGACAGTTCAAGTACAGTGCACAGAATCCCTCTCTTCAGAGGGCAAGGCTCATCGGACAGTTCATTTTGGATGCCTACATCAAAGAGGATAT
>JAEEGL012035595.1_pt1 | contig 18653 bp, 19 predicted proteins | sample 9134231 | NCBI WGS metagenome assembly JAEEGL01 (sample SAMN16246548, study PRJNA631951) | gut metagenome | biome: gut microbiome; feature: rumen; material: fiber-attached | host: Bos | place: Iran: Karaj | collected 2018-10 | reverse complement strand
TTGTCTAGCAGCTTTTCTAGTTTTAGCAAATCCCATACGATAAACTAAATTATCAAGTCTACTTTCTAATAAAATTAGTAAGTTAAGACCATGGATACCTTGCATTTTACCAGCTGTTTCGAATGTCTTTCTAAATTGTTTTTCAGATAAACCATATAAAAATCTAACTTTTTGTTTTTCTTGTAATTGAACACCGTATTCAGATAATTTCTTTCTACTAGTTCCGTGAATTCCAGGAGCAGTAGGTTTCTTTCTTAATTCTTTTCCAGTTTCAAGAATAGAAAAATTATATCTTCTAGATTTTTTAAATGTAGATCCTGTATATCTTGACATGTATTTGTTCCTCCTTTACAAAATATATTTGTACTCTTGGCCACTAACTTTATTATAGGGAGTTTCTATTTATGATTTTCATCTTGGCAGAGATTACTAATCATTTTCAAGAAACACATTATAATTCCATATAGCACTGCCACTTAAATACAAGGTAAATTATAATATAAAATATTTAAAAAAGCAACAAATAATTGATATATTTTAAGTAATTATGCTATAATCAAATCATTGGAGATGAGATTGTGGCAAAAAATAAAATGAAACTAAAGTATAAAACTCAAAAAAGAGAAAGAAATAAAGTACAAGAAACAACTACTAAAGATGAAGTATTAAATGTAGTAAAGACTGTACTTGGTATAGGTATATTTCTAGGATTAGCATATTTATGTGTATTTGGTATGACTAAACTTGGATTATTTGAGAAAGGTTATACTGCTCCTGAAGCAAAAGAAATAACTGTTGATCCAGATTATATAGCTATTGGAAGTGTATTTAATAGAAAAGATAGTACATATTATGTAATGTTTGATAATTATTCAGATAGTTATGTAAAAGATGCTTATATTGATACTTTATTAAAAAGTAAAACTGATATGAAAGTATATAAAGTAGATATGGGTCAAAATGAAAATAAGAAATTTGCTAGTGAAGAAGAAAATAAAGAAGCTAAAACTGCTAGTGAATTAAAAATAAAAGGTATAACACTAATAAGAATTAAAAATGGAAAAATTGATAAATATATTAGTGGTAGTGACGAAATAGAAGAGTTTTTAAGTAAATAATGATAAAAGAATTAGATAAAATTTGTAAAGTTATAGAGAATGCTGATTTAACTAAATATAATACATATAAGTTAAATAGTGTTTGTGATGCATTAGTTTTTGTATCAAATATTGATGAATTAAAAAAAGTACTAGAAATAATAAACAAATACAAAAGTAAATATTTTGTTATAGGTAATGGATCAAATATAATAATTCCCGAACATTATGATGGTGTAATTATTAAATTAGAAGGTTTTAAAGATTACAAAATTAATGAAAATACTGTTGAAGTAGAAAGTGGATGTATGATAAATAAACTTTCTAATGAACTTGTTTCACTAGGATATTCAGGACTTGATTTTGCTTGTGGTATTCCTGGTACTATAGGTGGTAGTATATATGGAAATGCTGGATGTTATGGTTCATCTATATCAGAAGTACTTGAAAGTGTAAAAGTATTTGATGGTAAAAAAATAGTAGAATTAAAGAATAAAGATTTAGATTTTGAATACAGAGATTCTATATTTAAACATTCTAAAAAGAAATATGTTATTTTATCAGCTATTTTTAAAATAGAAAAAGCTAATAAAGAAGAATTATTAGCTATATGCAAAGAAAGAGCAGAGAAGAGAGTTGCTTCTCAAGATCTAGTTCATCCTTCTTGTGGAAGTGTATTTAGAAATCCTGAAGGTTTTGCAGCAGGTAAACTAATAGATGATGCTGGTCTTAAAGGTTATACAATAGGAGGAGCATCAGTAAGTAATAAACATGCAAATTTTATAATAAATACTAATAATGCTACATATACAGATATAATTAAACTAATAAATTATATTAAAAAACAAATAAAAAAGATCTATAATATAGATCTTGTAGTTGAACAACAAATAATTAAATAGATATATATATCTATTTTTTTATTGCATAAAAAAATCAGTTGCCTGATTTAGTTATTCTTTTTATTAGTTCTAATTTCTTTTGTTGATAATCTAACTTTTTTACCATCAACTAATACAGTTTGTAAATTTAGTTTTTGAGTTTTCTTAGTAGCCTTTTCAGAAAATGGTCTATTTTGAGCACTCATATTACTTCTCTTTGATACATTTTTTGCCATTTTTGTCTGCCTCCTCTTTTTAAACCACATATAATTTAACATAATTTTTCCATTAAGTAAAGCAAAAATTGACTTTTAGGGCTATTTTTGGTATAATATGGCCGATGTTAAGGGGAGATTTTTATTATGAATAAAGAATTAAAGAGATATTATTTGACATCATATAGTGGAACTAGGGAAACAACGGTTCAAACTAATAGAGAATATGAAGAAATACTAAAGGAAATTAACAATTATAACAAAAGAAAGTATAACAAAAGAAAGAAAGATGAAAATGGAAAATATAAACCTAGAACTAAAACCAAATATTTATATGGTAATGTTACTAGGGAAATTACTAAAGATGGTATCCATATAGTAGCACATGTATATACTAAATTATCTGATGCTTCAACTATTAGTGATTTACTTGAGTTTACTAGTCAATATTCTAAAGAAGAATTAGCTGAATCTATACTAGATCAAACAAATATGGTAGAAGGTTATATACCTGATATTAATATTGCTTATTTTGAAAATAAAGATAAAGGTGCTAAAGAAAAGATTCATTATGATAGAAGAATAAAATATTTACCTGTTTTATATAAAGATGATAGAAAATATTTATCAATGAATTATAATTATAGCTGTTTAAAATATCATGTTAATAGTAGACATTTTGATATTATTAGAGGGTTAGCTAGTGAATTATGTTTCAATAAAAATTCAGCTGAAGAATTAGAAAAAGTATTAGTAACATTAGATAAATGTGAACATCAAGATTATCCATTAGATGAATTATATAATGCTTGTGTAAAACTAATAGATAAATATACATATGAAATAAATAAAGATGGTTCTGCTCAAAGAGATGAAAAGGGTAATATTGTTACAAGTATGAGAAGAAAATTAGATGTGGGAATGTACTTCAAATATTGTACTGATTTATCTAAAAAACACTCACCAATTATGTATAATGAAGGACCTAATAGAAAAAAGAAAGAAGAGTTAAAAAAAGAAGAGGAAGAAAGAAAAGTAAGGGAACTAAAATTAAGTGGCAAATATACATATGAACAAATGTCATTATTTTAAGAATTCTTTTCTTTTTTTCTTGTTTTTAAGTATATAAAATGGTAGAATAATTATAGAATGGACACTATGATTGGAGGAATTATTATGTCAAACAACTATGATGAATATGAATATGAAGATAATGATTATAATAACGATAGTAAAAGCAATCTAAATTTATTAAATAAGATAGGGATTGCTTTACTAATTATAATGGCTATTATAATAATTTTAGTATTATTAAAAGGCTGTGGAAATAAAAAGAAAAATAATGGAAATAATGGAACAGATATTGATGATTTAACACCAGTATTTAATTATGAAGAATCATTACTTGAAGCAGGAAAGAAATATTTCAATAATAATATGAATGAACTTCCTACATCAGTTGGTGATTGTTATAATGTAACATTACAAACACTAATTATGAGTGGATTATTAAATAGTGAAGATTATAAAAAATGTAATTCATTAAATACTTATGTTAGAGCTTGTAAGTTAGAAAATGGTTCAGTACAATATACACCATGGTTCTCATGTAATGATAAATTATCAAGTGAAGAATATGGCGAAAGTATGGAAGGTTCAATCAATAGTATAGTTCCTGATGTAACATATGTAGACTTTATGTTCTTACCACAACAATTAAAGAAATCAGAAGAACAATTAGGTAAAGTTGAAGAAGTATGGAAAGATGATATTAAATATGTATCATATAAAACATTAGCAACTACTACATATTATAGATATAGAGATCAATTATTTAGATGGAATGTAACTAGTAAATTATATTACACTTCTGCAGGAGAAAAAGCTGATGCATCAAGTGTAAATGAATACTATGCAAGTGCTCCTGATGGAAAACATGTATATTCAGACAATAAAACAACAGAAGCATATAAATGGTATACAACATCAAGTAAGAAAGAATATGCTTTAACATCAAAAGGAGCTAAAGCATTTAGTGATAAACCAATTGGAGATTATAATATCAATGAAGGTGGAGTTATAGTTAGTTATTACAAGACTAGAACTATAACAGGACAAAGAGCACCAACTAAATATTATGCTTGTTCTACAAGTTCTACATCACCTTACTTAATATTCCAAAAGGTAAATTGTCCTTCAGATCATAACCCTGAATATAAAGTATTAAGAGATATATTCTATAGTTGTGCTGATCCTGAATCAGGTTCAGAATCAATTCTAGGGCAAAAAGTTAATAGTACTGATACTTGTGTTACATATAGTGCATGGAGTGATGCTATAAAAGGAACTTGTCCAAGTGGAACAAATTCTAATACATGTATAACAGTATCTGTAACATTCTATAATTGGTATAAGATGGTAGATTCAGGAGATAGAACTTATTATCCATCTGGAGCATCAAGTGCTTCTGGAGAAAGAGTATATTATACAAGTGCACCAGTAAGTGGGGCTGTTAAAGATCAAGCAAGTAAGACAACTACTTATAAATGGTATACTCAAACATCTTCAATAACACCTAACTATACTGCTACTGCTCCTGGAGGATATATTAGTGCAACTAAGACTGAAGATTCTAAATGGTCTGATTGGTCTAAATGGAATAAATCAAATCCAAAAATATCAGATGGAAGAAATAGACAAATTGAAAGTAAAGTAAAAATTAAATTACAAGAAATCAAACAAACATCTTCAACTGATTGGGAAAACTTAAGTGTTGAATATATAACTAAAGATCAACTAATTAAAGTATTCCAAAACAAAGGATATAACATAGCAACAATAAATGATATAAACAATAATGGAGATATAAGATATCAAGTAAAAATGCTTGTTAGAAATAAGAAGGTGACAAATTAGTATGGAAGAAGAAGCAAAATTAATTAAAAAATATATTTATTTAGAAAATGAATTCGTTTTAAGTAAATTAGATCTTGAAATGAAGAATGTAATTCTTAAAATAAATTTATTAAGAGATTCAATTTTAAGAAACAAATATATAGTAGGCGATACTTCTTTAGAACCAGATGAAATAGCAAATGTTGAATCATTATCTCCAGCATTCACTTTTGAAAGAAATAATCTTACTGAAACAAGAAAAAATAAATATTTAATGACTATTGCTAGTCAAGAAACTGAATTAGAAAGATTATTACAATACCTAAGTGAATTAGAAGAAAACATTGCTAAATCTAAGAGAAAAATAGCTAATTTAGAAAAAGGATTAACTACTGGATTAGATTCTACTCGTTCTTTAGATGATGAAAGATTAGTAGATGAACCTCCAGCTTTAGATACTGGTGATAAATCACATATTGCTGATGAAGAAGATGAAGACGAAGTAAAAGAACCTCCAGCATTAATTACTGGAAAGGGTAAAGATAAAGATGAAGAGTTAGGGGAAGACGAAGAAGAGGTTAAGGAACCAGCTCCATTAGTAACTGATGGAACTGAAGAGGATGAGGATGACAAGGTAATAGATCCTGAAGATGATATGGATGAGCCTGTAGAAGTTAAAAAAGTAACTGAAGCTAAACCTGGATTCTTAAAGAAACATTGGAAAGCTATTGCTGCTGCTGTAGGTGCATTCTTATTATTAGTAGGATTAAAATCATGTGTAGGTAAGGATAGAAGTCCTGAAGATGAAACACAAGAGGAGAGTGAACAAGTTACACCAACTCCAACACCAACACCTACACCAACACCTACACCAACTCCAACACCAAAGCCAACTCCAACTCCAACTCCAAAACCAACACCGGAGCCAGTTCCACCTGTAACACCGTTACCAGTACCGGAACCAACTCCGACACCAACTCCAACTCCAACTCCAACGCCAACTCCGACTCCAACACCTACACCAACTCCAACACCAACACCGGAGCCAGAACCTGAACCATACATTCCAATTGTATTGGAACCAGGGGAATCTGCATATAATATTGAAACAGGTGTCGAAGTAACAGAAGATGGTAGTACATATATTCATTCTGATGATGGAGTAAGAAAAGGAGACGATGTTGAGTTAGATCACGATCAAGATGGATCAATAGTTGGTCAAGACGATTTTGATCCACAACCAGATCCAGTACCAATTCCACAAACTGGACAAGAACAAGATTATAATACATATATAGATTCAGCAAGTCCTGCAGAGGCAGCTGCTATAAATGATGCTATTGATGAGTATGATTGGGATTCAGCATTTGAAGATGCTATGGCTCTAACATTACACTAATGTTTTAGGAGGAAAAAAGAATGGAAAATTTAACTAATCAAATATTAGAATTAAAAAATGGGAAAAATTATTATATAGTAAGACAAGCAGTTTATAAAAAAGTTACTTATTATTTAGGAGCTGAATTAACTGCTGACAATGAGGATTTTACAAATAATTTCTTGTTCTTTGAGAGAATAGATGAAGATGGTAAGTTTTTAGTTAAACAAGTAAAAGATCCTAAAATATTAGAAGTTCTTGCTAGAAATATAAAAATTAATTAAAATCTTTTCATTAAATGAAAAGATTTTTTCTTATAGATAAAGTTATAGAAATTTGATAAAATGTATATTATGAAAAAGAAGTCAATAATAATTATTTTTAGTGGTTTATTACTAGTATTATTTGATATATTTACTAAGTTTTTAGTTGTTAAATATTTGGATAATAATGTAATAATACTAATAAAGAATTTTTTAAAATTTACATATATTAAAAATACAGGAGCAGCATTTGGTATATTTAGTAATAATATTATATTTTTAATTATTATTACTATTGTATTATTATTTTATTTAGTTAAAGAAATAATTAGTAGTAAATCAAATACTAGTTTATTTGCATATTTACTTATAATAAGTGGCGCTATTGGTAATTTAATAGATAGAATATTTAGAAAATATGTAGTAGATTTTATATCATTTACTTTATTTGGTCATGAAATGGCTGTATTTAATATAGCAGATACATATATTACATTTGGTATTATCTTACTAATATATTGCATTGTTAAGGAGGAAAGAAGTGAAAGAGTTAATCGTAGACGAGAATAATCATTTAAAAAGATTAGATATTTATTTAACTAGTGAACTTGATGAAAGTAGAAATTTTATCCTTAAAAACATTAAAAATGAAAATATATTAGTTAATGATAAAAAGACTAAAGGTGGTTATTTAGTTAAAACTGGTGATAAAATATCTATTAAAGATATGACTGTAGATACTAGTGTTAAAGCTGAAAATATTGATATAGAAATACTATATGAAGATGATGACATTATTGTTGTTAATAAAAAAAGTGGTATGGTAGTACATCCTGGAAATGGTAATCATAGTGGTACTTTAGTAAATGCTTTGATGTATCATACTGATGATTTATCTGATGAAGGTGGTAGTGAAAGATGTGGTATTGTTCATAGAATAGATAAAGATACTAGTGGAGTACTACTAATTGCTAAAACTAATAAAGCTCATGGTATATTAAGTGATGACTTTAAAAATAAGAAAATTAAAAGAAAATATATAGCTCTTGTACATGGAGTAATTGATAATAATAAGGGTAAAATAGATGCTCCAATTGGAAGAGATAAAATAGACAGAAAAAAGATGAGTGTTACTGATGTTAATTCTAAGAAAGCTGTTACTAATTTTACAGTAATAGATAGGTTCAAAAATACAACATTATTAGAATTAGTATTAGAGACTGGAAGAACTCATCAAATTAGGGTTCATATGGCTTATATAGGACATCCTGTTGTAAATGATCCAGTTTATTCAAATAGGAAGTGTTATAATGACTATGGTCAAATGTTGCATGCACAGTATTTAGGCTTTAATCATCCTATTACTGGAAAGTTTATGGAATTTAGTGTAGAACCTGAAAAAGAGTTTAATGAAATACTAGAATATTATAAAAATTTATAACTTTACTCACTATTGAAATAAGAGTAAAATACTATATGAAAGGGATGAAATAATGAATATAAAAATTGATAAAAAAGACGATATTATTTTAAAAATATTACATTATTTTATTACAGAAGAAGATTATAAGCCTGTAATTATAAATGGTTTAGAAAATGAAATCTGGCTTGAAAATATGGAAAAAGATTTGCAATTAATAAGAATTAATACAAATTATATTCATAATGATGAGCAATTAAAAACAGATATATATAAAGCTAAAACAATAATGAAAAGTATTAAAAAAAGTACTCTTTCATTAAATATAAATTTATTAAACTTATTACTTGATACAGGTGATAGTGTTAGTTTTAGTGATATAGATACTAAAGGTATTGAAACTATTAAAGTAGAAAAGATAAGTGATTTTAAAAAGAATAAAGTAGTAGGAGATTTCTTTCCAAGGGTTAAAGAAGCTATTTTAAATGAAAAAATGAATCCTGTTGAATTCTTTAAATTAACAGAAGATATGAATGATAAAACAATAAGAAATGAAAGAAAATTAGCTAGAATCTTTAGTAGAAAGAAACCAGTTGTTACATATATACTAATAGTTATAAATATTATGATATTTATGTATACTGCTTTATATGATCCTAATCAAAGAATAGTTGATATATGTGCTAATTATTATCCTGCTATTAGAGTAGGAGAATATTATAGATTATTTACTGCTATGTTCTTACATGCTAATTTAACACACTTAATATTTAACATGTATGCTCTTTATGTAGCAGGACCACAAGTAGAAAGATATTATGGTAGATTAAAATATTTATTCATATATATTCTTGGTGGATTAATGGGTAGTGTATTCTCATGTGTATTTATGGATTCTAATACATATGGTATTGGTGCAAGTGGAGCAATATTTGCTTTGTTTGGTAGTATTACATATTTCACATATTATTATAGAGCAACTCTACAAAACTTATTAAGAAGTCAAATAGTACCTGTAATATTAGTAAATATAGTATTAGGATTTATGATTCCTGGGGTAGATGTAATGGCTCATATAGGTGGTTTAATTGGTGGAGTATTAGTATCTATGTGGATAGGAATAGGAGATAAAAGTAGAAGAGCAGATCAAATAAATGGTGCAATAGTATTTATTAGTATGTTCTTATTTATGGTCTATTTGATATTAACAAAGTAGGTGTAATATGAAAGGATATAAGGTTTTGGATAAAGGTCTAATTAACCAATATGGATTTAAATATGAATTAAATAAAGTATATGAATTACATGGTGAATTAGATTACAAAGATAATGGCTTTTGTTTTTGTGAATATCCAGAAACAACTCTAATTTTTGCTGGAGATAAAAATAATTTTGATTTAACTGAAGTAGAAGCACTAGGAAGAATAGTATCTGGTGATGATAACTTTGAAAATGAATGGTATAGTATAACAGGATTATATGCCACTGATAAAATGAAAATAAAAAGACTAGTTCCAAGAGAAGAACTAGTATCTATGGTTATTAGCTCAAATAATTTTAAAAGAATGAAATTCTTAAATATGTATTTAAAATTTACTCAAAAGGAAATAGAAACTATATTAGAACAATATGGAGATGCAATTAAACCATATATTGAATTTTATCAATATGGAAATCAAGAAGCTTTCTCAAGAAAAAGAACTCATTAAGAGTTCTTTTTTTATATCTTTCTATATAATCCTATAGCTTTACCTAAAATAGTTACATTTTTTAATATAATAGGTTGTAATGTATCGTTCTCAGGTTGTAATCTTATATGATCTGTTTCTTTATAAAATCTTTTTAATGTTACTTCATTATCATCAGTCATTGCTACCACTATTTCACCATTATTAGCAGTTTTTTGTTTTTTAACAATAACTATATCATCATCTAGAATACCAGCATTAATCATACTTTCACCATTTACAACCAAAGTAAACACATCAGTATTATTAGGTATTAGTTCTTTTGGTAAATTAAAATATTCATTTGGATTTTCTATTGCTTCAATAGGATTTCCAGCTGCTACTTTACCAAGTAGAGGAACTTCAACAACATTATCATCTTTTTCTATATATTCATTAGGAACATTTAATTCAATAGTTCTAAACTTACTAGCTGTTTGTTTAATATATCCCTTATCTGTTAATTTTTTTAAGTGAACAAACATAGTAGCAGTACTACTTAGATTACATATTGTACATAGTTCTCTAATAGTAGGTGCATAACCTTTTTCAGCAATAAATTTTTTAATTTCATTTAAAATAAAAGTTTGCTTTTCAGTTAATTTTTCCATATCATCACTCCTTATATGAATATATTAACACACAAACAAATATTTGTAAATAGATAAAAAAAGAAACTTCATTTTGAAGTTTCTATTGGAACATTTCTAAGTTCTTTGGAATTTCTCCAGTATTTAAGTTTACAGCTGCTGCTGAATTATTTGGAGGAATAACTGCACTTAATTCAATCTTTTCAGTTGGAGCATCAGTTATTGGTGTCTCAAATAATAAACCTGCTGGAGCTGCATTAGCATTTGGTGTAGCTGTTGGAACTGTCAATGTTTCAGTTTGAGCAGCTTGTTGTTGTGGTACAGGTTGTGGAGCAGGTGCTTGTTGTGGCACTGGCTGAGGTTGTGGCATTGGTTGTTGTTGAGATTGTCCAGCATTTGCCATTAAGCTATCTGGTGAAATAAGAACATCTTGTACATTTTGAACTACTGGAGTAGTAATAACTTCTTGTACTGGTTGTTGAACAGGCACTGGTTGAGCTTGTGGTACTGGTTGTTGAGGTTGAGTATTAATAAACTCAATTTGTGGTTCCTCTTGTGGTTCATTTTCTTCTTTCTTGTCCTCTTTCTTATTTTGGTTATTAGCCGTTGCTGCTCCTGCAGCAATACCTGGTATTGTTAAATCTGCTCTTTCAGATTCTCTAATTAGTTCATCTATACCACTATGTTTATTATTTTTATCTTTTTTGTTTTTACCATCTTTATTTCTAAATTGTTCTCCTGCTGAGAAATCATTTAGTCCTTCTTCTTCAAGTTCTTTAGTAATAGCCAAGTCGTTTTCTAAATCTGATAATTTTAATATTTCATCAAATGATGTTTCTCCTTCAACTACTTTATCTAAACCATCTTGAAGTAGGGTATGAGTATTACCATGACCATAAACTAATTTTCTCATGACATCTTTAGAAACTGAATTAGTAATACCAGTTCTAACATCATCATTTATGAATAATACTTCTGCGATTGCAACCCTGTTTTTATATCCACGAGTACATTTATCACATCCATCTGGATTAGCATCATATACTCTAGTTATATCTTTATGTAATACTTCTTTAACTAATCTCTTTTCATAGTCAGAAGCATCTCTTTCAACTTTACAATTAGGGCAAAGTTTTCTAGCAAGTTTTTGAGAAATAACACCACTTAATGATGTACCTATCAAATATCTTTCTACACCCATATCTATTAAACGTTCAATAGTATTTAATGCACTATTTGTGTGGATTGTAGATAAAACTTTGTGACCTGTGATAGATGCTCTAACTGCAATTTGTGCTGTCTCAGTATCACGAATCTCACCAATCATAATTATATCTGGGTCTTGACGTAAGATACTTCTTAATACATTAGCAAAGTCTAAACCAATTTCTTGTTGAGCTTGTACTTGGTTTAATCCTTCAACATCCATTTCGACAGGATCTTCAACTGTAATAATATTAACTTCTCTTGTATTTAATCTTTGTAAGATTGAATATACTGTTGTTGATTTACCTGAACCAGTGGCACCAGTTACAAGAACGATACCATTTGGTACAGCAACCATTTTAAATATTTTATTTAAGTTTTCTTCAGAGAAACCTAAAGTTTCTAAACCTTGTAAACTCTTTGAATAATCTAAGATACGAAGAACGACTTTCTCACCACAGTTAGTAGGTAGAGAAGAAACACGAAGGTCAAGCATTTTATCGCCAATTTTACTTTTAATAGCACCATCTTGTGGAAGTCTTGTTTCCATGATGTTCATACTAGCGATCATTTTTACACGTGAAATCATATTACGCTTAAATTCCATAGGAACAGTAGCGTAATCATGTAAAACACCGTCAACACGCATTCTAATTGTTATATATTCTTTACTAGGGTCAAAGTGAATATCGCTCGCACCCTTTTTAACACCGTCTAATAATATCTCATTAACTATTTCAACGATAGGTATTTTGTCAAATTCGAAAACCTTCATCCGCGCACCTCTTTATTCTATATATAATTATATAATATTGTAGTATCTATTTCAAGAAAATATTGTTATTATTTTAGATTTTTGATATACTATCTTTGTAGAATAGATAAGAGGTTTTACTATGAATAAAAAAGGTATGACATTAATTGAATTAATCGCTGTTATTGCTATTATGGCAATATTAACTTTAATGATAGCTCCAAATATAATGGAAATGAGAAATCAAGCGGTTAAAACAACTATTAAAAATAAAATAGATAAGATACATAATGCTGCTATTACATATGCAGAAGCAAATTTATCAAATGTACCTAATTATTACACAAATAGAAAATTAGGAACAGGAAATTTAAACTATTCTTTAGATAGTAGTAGTTTTAATCAAAAATGTCTAATAGAGAAAACATTTGAAGATAGAGGACCAGAGGGAAATTATACAGCTTGTGAAGAATACTGTTTAATAGTTTATGTTAAAACATTAGTAGAAAATGGATATATTGCTGGAGATAATGACGATAAAACAAAAATAATTAACCCTTATAATGGTGAAAATATGAATGAGGAGAGAGTTTGTGTAAGATATGACACAGACATAGTAGAAATTACTACCGCTGAAAGAATGGATAGATCAAAATTTCCTAGAAAACTAGTAGCATATATTGTTGATGAAGATAAATTATATGGTTCATTAAATGATTAGGTGGTTTATATGACATCATTAAGCAATAGTTTTTTTATAACTAGGAGAGAAGTTCCAAAAGATGAGAAAACTCTTGGTGCTAAACTACTTATTCAAAGTGGTATGATCTATAAGAATGATGTGGGGGTATATTCATATTTACCTATTGGATTAAAAGTAGTAAATAATATATCTAAAATTATTAGAGAAGAAATGGAAAGAATAAATGCACAAGAGGTTTTAATGCCATCACTAGTAAGTAGTGATATTTTTAAGTGCTCTAGTAGATTAGATATTTTTGATACAGAAAGATTTAATTTTAAAGATAAAAATAATAAAGAATTAACTTTATGTCCTACACATGAAGAATTATTTGCTATGTTAGCTAAAAATAAAATACAAAGTTATAAAGATTTACATTTTTCTTTATTTCAAATAAGTAATAAATTTAGAGATGAATATCATCCTGAATATGGACTAATTAGAAAAAAAGAATTTTATATGGCAGATGCATATAGTTTTGATGCTAATGATGGTGGATTAGATATTAGTTATGATAAGATGTTTCAAGTATTTAGACATGTTTTTGATAGAATTGGAATTAATACAATAGTAGTAAATGCTAGTGCAGATGGTATGAATGGATTATCTAGTGAAGAATTCCAAGTTATTAGTGAGTATGGTGATAATGAAGTAGTTAAATGCACTACATGTTCATTTACTCAAAATAGAGAAGATGCAGTATGTAAAAATTATAATACTATTGATAATGTTAAATTAAAAACTATGGAACTAGTTAAAACACCTAATGTTAAAACTATTAAAGAAGTTAGTGAATTTTTTGAATGTGAATCTAATAAAGTAATAAAATCTTTAATTATAAAAGTAGATGAAAACTATAAAATGATTTTATTACGAGGTGAAAGTGAATTAAATGTATTAAAACTAAGAAAATTATTAAAAACTAAAAATATAGAAATACCTAGTGAACAAGACTTAGAAAGGATAGGTACTAGTGCAGGCTATGTTGGACCTATCAATAGCACTATGGAAATAATTGCGGATACTGAAGTTAAATATATGATGAATGCTATTTGCGGTGCTAATAAGAATAATTATCATTATAAAAATGTAATTCCTGGAAGAGATTTTAGAGTAAATAGATATGCTGATTTAAAATTATTTGATGAAAATAGTGTATGCCCTAAATGTAAGGGTAAATGTGAAATAATTAAAGGTATAGAAGTTGGTCATATATATAAATTAGGTGATTCTTATAGTCAAGATTATGCTCTTAAATATACTGATGAAACTAATATGATAAATTATGTTCATATGGGATCATATGGTATAGGTATAGATAGATGCATTGGTACTATTGTTGAACAAAATCATGATGATAGAGGTATTGTTTGGCCACTTAGTATTGCTCCTTATAAAGTTGCTATTGTAATAGCAAATGTTAATGATAAAGATGCTTATAAATATGCTAATGAATTAGCTGAAAGATTAGAAAGTTTAGGAATAGAAACACTAGTAGATGATAGAAAAGATTCTATAGGTGTTAAATTTACAGATATAGATTTAATTGGAATACCAATAAGAGTTACTGTAGGTAACCAATATAGTGAAGGTAGAGTAGAGATTAAATTAAGAGATGGAGACATCTTATATACTGTAGGAACTGGTGAAGTACTTAAACGAATTCAAGCTATAATTGATAGTAAAAAATAAGACTGTATTTATATACAGTTTTTATTTTCAATAACTTTGATTTAAATTGACAAAAAGTTTACACAAAAAATTGATTTCTTAGTTTTTAAAGTCTATAATTACATTTAGAAGATAGATATGAAATCTATAAAATGGGAGGGTAATATGACAGAAAAAAAGAAAACTCCTGGGAAGGCTAAGACACGAAGTGAAACTAAGTCCCCAGTGGTTAAAGAAATCAAAGTTAGCGAAGTAAAAGCTAATGAAGAAGAAGATAAAAGATTGATTGTTGTTATAGCAATAGCAATACTAATTATTATCGGAACTGTTATTGGTCTATTAGTAGGTTGTCAAAAAGAAGAAGAGAATAACTCTGAAGAAAATAATACAACTGATATAATTACAGTACCTGTAACAGATAATAAAGTTGATGAAGAAGAACCTGAAGAATATGATGTGGTTAAAACAACTTCTTCAACAACAACTACCAAGTATCAAATAACATATATACTTGATGGTAAAAAAGTTTATTCTACTAATATAGCTAGTGGAAAGAAAATAAGTAAGTATACTCCAAGTGGATATGAAAATTGTTCATATTATGGAGATAACGAACTATCAGAAAAATTTGATTTTTCTAAAGTTCCAGAAGATGATACTAAAGTATATTTAGTATGTACTTTGAAAGAATATACAGTTACTTATAAAGACAGTGATGGAAGTGAAATCAGTAGTGTAACACTTAAAGGAACTGACACTGAAGGTTATAAAGTAGAAGGAAATAGTAAAGACAATTTCTTAGGATGGTCTAAGAATGCAAGTAAAACAGTTGCATATAAGGCTGGTGCTAAAATAAATGTTAATCAAAACTTAACATTAACAGCAGTATATGGAGAAACTACAGTAGTATATAAGAGCATAATTGTTCATCGTTTAAATCAAGAAATGGATGTTGATTATGGAAATGAAACTGAAGAACCACCTGTAGAAGATGTGGTTGTTGAAGAAGTTCCAGAAGAAATACCTGAGGGCGAAGACAGTGGATATTCTTCAAATGTTGTAGTAGTTGATAGTGTAGAAATTGGATATACTCAAGAAGAAATAGATAATTATACATTACCAAGTGATCCTAGTGAAGTAGGACTTGAAACTCCAACATATTTTGTACCAGTTGATGAAGAAACAGACACATCTAAGAGAATAGTTTCAGATGATGAAGAAGAATTAACTGAAAGACAAATTAGATTAGGTGATGTTGAAGGAAGAACTCCTAACTGGTATACTCCAGCAGTAGATGATAATGTTGAGGAAAAAGATTGTGAATTCCAAGGATGGAGTGAGCCTTCTGATTATAAACCAGATCCATCTGGTGGTAATCAAGTAGATGCAATTTATACAATACCTGAGGAAGACGAAGAACCTCCAAAACAGGAATCATCAAATAATAATACTGAGAGTAATCCTCCAGCAGAACAACCACCTGCTGAAGAAGTAGTAAGTGAATAAAAGAAGTAGAAATACTTCTTTTTAATTGCTATAATATTTATTGAGGTTTTATTATGACTATAGATTTAGATGGTGAAACATATAATGTGTTCATAACTCGTAAAAATAATAAAAATATGTACCTTCGTGTTAAAAGCGATGGTATTTATATTAGTTGTAATTATTTAGTACCTAAAAGTTTAATAGTTAAATTTATTAAAAATAATAAAGAATCTGTTATAAAAGAATATCAAAGACAACAGAAAAAAGAAGAGAAAAAAATAGAATTTTATTATTTAGGAGATAGGTATGATGTTATTATTTCTAATACAGTTAGTAAGTTAGAATTCTATGGTGATAAAGTATTTGTTAAGAATAAAACATATTTAAATACTTTTTTAAAAAATGAGGCTGAAAGAATCTTTAATGAAAGAGTAAAAGTGTGTTATAATTTATTTGAGGAAAATATCCCTTATCCAAAAGTTATGATTGGTAAGATGACTAGAAAATGGGGATATAATAGAAAAGGTGGAGGACCTTTAATAAAATTGAATTTTGATTTAATAAAGTATTCTATAAATGAAATAGATTATGTTATAATACATGAATTATGTCATTTCTTGGAATTTAATCATTCTAAAAATTTTTGGAAATATGTTAAAAAATATTGTCCAAATTATAAAGAATTACAACATGTATTAAAGGAGGAATAATGTTAATTACTTCTAAAGATAATAATAAAATTAAAGAAGCTAGAAAACTATTAGATAAGAAGTATTCTAATAGTAAAAGACTATTTTTAATTGAAGGAGAAAATTTAGTAATTGAAGCTCTTAAAAATAATTTATTAATTGAATTATTTGTTTTAGATGGATATGAATGTAATATAGATTTTCCATATATAAATTGTACTTTAGAGGTTATGAAAACATTAAGTGATTTAAAAAGTACTCCTAGATTAATAGGTGTATCTAGATACAATCTAAAAGATGATTTAGGTAGTAAAATAGTAATACTTGATGATATACAAGATCCAGGAAATGCTGGAACTATTATAAGAAGTGCTGTTGCTTTTGGAATAGATACAATAGTTCTTTCTAAGAATAGTGTTAGTCCATATAATCCAAAAGTACTTAGAAGTACAGGTGGAATGATATATAATATAAATATTGTTATTGATGATTTAGAAACAGTTATTAAAAAACTAAAAGATAATAATATTACAATAATAGGATCTTCACTTAAAAAATCTAATAATTTAGAATCTATAAATATTAGTAATAATTATGCTATAGTTGTTGGTAATGAAGGAAATGGAGTAAGTGAAAAAGTTCTTTCATTATGTGATGAAATTGTTAGAATAGATATGGAAGAAGAATGCGAAAGTTTAAATGTTGGAGTGGCAACTTCTATAATTTTATATCATATGTATAAGAGGTAAATATGAAATATATTTTAGTTGGAAAAATAGTTAATACTCATGCTCTTAAAGGTGAAGTTAGACTTTTAAGTTCTTTTGAGTTTAAAAATAGAATATTTATTCCAAATAGTAAATTATATATTGGTATGAATAAAGATGAAGAAGTAATTGAGACTTATAGAAAACATAAAAACTTTGATATGATTAAATTTGTAGGTATTGATTACATAAATGATGTATTAAAATATAAAGGATGTAATGTATATATAAATGAAGAAGATTTAAAACTAAATGAAAATGAAATATTAGTTAGTGAATTTCCTTTATATGAAGTATATAATGATGAAAAATCAGTTGGAAAAATTAGTGAATATAGAAATGATAATGGTAATGAAATGATAAGAGTTAATGAAAAACTAATTCCATATAATAAAGATTTCATTACTAAGATAGATAAAGCTAATAAGAAGATATATATGCATGATATAGGAGTGTTTTTATGAAGATAGATATATTAACATTATTTCCTAATATGTTTGATGGTTTTAAAACAGAAAGCATTATTAAAAGAGCTATTGAAAAAGAAAAAGTAGAAATTAATATTATAGATATTAGAGATTATACTCCATATAAAAATAATCAAGTTGATGATTATCAATTTGGTGGTGGTGGTGGTATGATAATGATGTGTGAGCCTGTTTTTAATGCAGTTGAAGCAATTAGAACAAAAGATTCACATGTAATATTATTAACGCCTCGTGGTAAAACTTATAATGAAAAAAAAGCATATGAGCTTAAAGATAAAAAACATTTAATTATAATATGTGGTCATTATGAGGGATTTGATGAAAGAATATATTCTTTAGCTGATGAGCTTGTTTCTATAGGAGATTTTATATTAACAGGTGG
>JAEEGL010771335.1_pt1 | contig 18653 bp, 18 predicted proteins | sample 9134231 | NCBI WGS metagenome assembly JAEEGL01 (sample SAMN16246548, study PRJNA631951) | gut metagenome | biome: gut microbiome; feature: rumen; material: fiber-attached | host: Bos | place: Iran: Karaj | collected 2018-10 | reverse complement strand
GGAGAACGAGGAGCTTCCTGAAGGAAAGAGAAAGCCTCAGCAGATCATCGAGAAGATGCTCGAGGGTCGTCTTCAGAAAGAGCTTAAAGAGATCTGCCTCAATCAGCAGGTATTCGTTAAGGCTGAAGATGGAAAGCAGACTGTTGGCCAGTATGTAGCACAGGTTGCTAAGGATAACGGTGCTAACCTTTCAATCAAGAGATTCGTTCGTTTCGAGACAGGCGAAGGTATTGAGAAGAGAGAAGAGAACTTTGCAGAAGAAGTTGCAAAGCAGGCTGGTATGCAGTAATTAACTGTATAGAATATGTTATTAAATGCCCTTGTCGTTTTTTGGCGGCAAGGGCTTTTATACTAAAAGTTTCAAGGGAGATTATGAAATCAGATGGGTTCAGTAAGTATTAAAGGAACCGGTTCGGGTATTATCCTTGAGCTTGACAGAGACATATCTTTTGAAAATCTCACACAGGATATTGCTTCCAAATTTCGCGAATCTTCTTCGTTTTTCGGAAGAGTAAGTGTAGGATTACTCATAAAGGGCAGAGTTTTAAGTGATGATGAGATTGCTCAGGTTTTAGATATTATTACTCAAAACAGTAAGCTTACCATCACCTGCGTTATTTGCGAGGATCCTGATACTGATGAACTTTTCAGTAGATTTTCATCTGATACTGCATCTTCAGCAGCTACATCTACTTCAGATAATAGCAGTGTTTCTCAATATGACATGTCTGAGGTTTATGATGCAATAAAGGATACAATACCGGCTGATGATTTACAGGATTTGATTCCGGATAGGGATGATGCCAGAATTATTTATGGCAGTATGCGTTCCGGTATGACTCTTAATGAGAAAAAGAGTCTTGTTATTCTTGGAGATGTTAAACCCGGTGCTTCTGTTGTCTCTAATGGAAGTATTTTTGTACTCGGTGCCCTTAGAGGAAGTGTTTATGCAGGCGCTGGTGGAGACGAAAGTACCTATGTTTTTGCTCTCGAAATGGATCCTTTACAGATAAGAATAGCTAACGCCATAGCAATTTCGCCTGATGCTGATAAAGGGCCGAAACTTAAAACAAGAAAATTCCGCAAAAAGGTGGTTGATAAAGTCCCTGAGGTGGCTTACATTTTAAATGGTCATGTCGTAAAGGATGTTTACGGACCGTCATTTATGCGAGATAATAAATTGGTATGAATAATTATAATATGATTTTGTATGGAGGAAGTAAATGGGAGAGGTAATAGTTGTAACATCCGGTAAGGGTGGTGTCGGCAAAACTACCACTACTGCCAATATTGGAACAGGTCTTGCCAAGCTTGGTAAAAAGGTTGTTCTCATTGATACAGATATAGGTCTTCGTAATCTTGATGTGGTTATGGGACTTGAGAATCGAATTGTATATAATCTTGTAGATGTTGTTGAAGGAAGCTGCAAGGTGAAGCAGGCTATGATCAAGGATAAGAGATATGATACACTCTTCCTTTTGCCTGCAGCTCAGACAAAGGATAAAACCAGCGTTACACCTGATCAGATGAAGAAGCTTGCTGAAGAACTTAAGCAGGAATTTGACTATGTTATCATGGATTGTCCTGCAGGTATTGAGCAGGGCTTTAAGAATGCCATTGCTGGTGCAGAGAGAGCTATCGTTGTTACTACACCTGAGGTATCAGCTGTAAGAGATGCTGACCGTATCATCGGACTTCTTGAAGCTAATGAGATTGGCAAGACACAGCTCATCGTAAACAGACTTCGCCCTGAGATGGTTAAGCGCGGAGATATGATGAGTGCTGAGGATGTAATCGACATTCTTGCTGTTGAGCTTCTTGGTGTTGTTCCGGATGATGAGAGCATAGTAGTAGCTACTAACAACGGTGAGCCTCTTGCAGGCGATAATTCCCTGGCAGGTCAGGCTTATATGAATATTTGCCGCAGAATAATGGGAGAATCAGTTCCTTTCCTTAACCTTGAGGATAAGAAGGGATTCTTCGCTGCATTGGCCAGTGTTTTTCGCAAGTGATAAGGGGGCGATGATATGAAGCTGACAGATATTTTTAAGAAAAAGTCATCCAGCGAAATGGCTAAGGATCGCCTTAAACTTGTGCTTGTATCAGACAGATCAAGCTGTTCACCGGAGATTATGGAACGAATCAAGAATGATATTCTTGAAGTGCTTTCTAAGTATGTAGAGGTAGATCAGAGCGGACTTGATATCAAGTTTACTCAGATGGATACTGAAGGTGCTACAACTGATAGCAAGACAGTTCCCGCTTTGTATGCAAATATTCCGATCAAGAACATGAAGCATTCTGCAAAATAAACAGATAAAATAAAGACCTGTTTCGCGCAGGTCTTTTTCAATGTTTATCGCAATATTCAAATTTATAATATCACCATTGAATAAATAACAAAATAGAGTTATTATATTCTAGGTAGCAAATAATTTGCATACAATCAATTAGGAAAAGAGGATTTATTATGGCTTCTAATGTAAAGAAAGAAAGTTTTGACTCGCTAAAACTGGAAAACCAGCTTTGTTTTCCGTTATATGCATGTTCTAAAGAGATAATAAGGAACTATAAGCCTTATCTTGATGAACTTGACCTTACATATACTCAGTATATTGCCATGATGGTACTTTGGGAAAAGAAGGAGATGAACGTTAAGACTCTTGGAGAGAATCTGTTCCTTGATTCAGGAACACTTACTCCTGTTCTTAAGAAGCTCGAAAGCAAGGGCTATATCAAGAGAACAAGATCCAAGAATGATGAGAGAAACCTTCTTGTATCAATAACACCTGAGGGAGAGGCTCTTAAGAGTAAGGCAAAAAGCATCCCCGAGAAGATCGGAGGCTGCATTAAATTATCAGAGAATGATGCCAAGGAATTGTACCGTTTACTGTACATGATTATTGAAAATATTCGCTGAAAAATACTATAATTTTTTGATATTTTTATAACAAATTTTTAATCAATAATCAGTGTTTTTGTGGTAGTATGTATAAGGCATTATTTGCTTAATTACTAAATTATCCTGAAAGGGGTGGAGAATTCTTGAACATACAAATTCTTAAGGCAGTAGATTTTCTGATTTTCTTTCCTTTTGTGATGGCAGTTCTTATGTTCTGTATCAAAAAGGCGTCTCTACTGCGCAACATCGTTGCCGGTCTTGGTGGCTTTAGCATCATGATCACTGCAATCCTGGTAGGAACTAAGGTACTTGGAACTCAGGGAGTTACTAAGAACACTTTTCTTACTGAGACAGCAGTCTATGACCACATTATCATGGGTGGTGAGATACTTCTCATGTGTATTGTGGTTTTCCTTAGCATAAAATACAAAAAGTATTATGCTATTCTTCTTTCCATGCTTGGTACACTTCCTGTACTTTGGATGGATCTCACAGGTCAGGCTCTTGAGGGAAGCGCTCATATGAGAGTTGATTTCCTTTCAGCTGTTATGATCCTTATCGTAGGTATTGTAGGTATTCTTATCTGCATATATGCTTGCGGTTACATGAAGGATTATCACAATCACCACACTGAAGTAGAAGACAGATCAAACTATTTCTTAGCTCTTTTGTTTGTATTCATCGGAGCTATGTTTGGTCTTATTGTGTCTGATAATCTTGGTTGGATATACTTCTTCTGGGAAATCACAAGCGTATGTTCATTCCTTCTTATCGGTTACACCAGAACAGAGGAGGCAGTTAACAACAGCTTCCGTGCTTTATGGATGAACCTTCTTGGCGGATGCGGATTTGCTTTTGGTCTTATGTATTGCAACATGACTCTTAAGGTTTCAAATCTCAGCGCGCTTACACAGCTTGTTCCGAGAGAGAACATGCTTGTTATGGTTCCTGTTACACTGTTTGCTTTTGCTGCACTTACAAAGAGTGCACAGTTCCCGTTCTCAAGATGGCTTCTTGGAGCGATGGTTGCACCTACTCCCAGTAGTGCGCTCCTTCACTCTGCAACAATGGTTAAAATCGGTGTTTACATGCTTATCCGTCTTTCACCCATGCTTGCAGGAACATTTACTGGTGTAATGATTACTGTTATCGGTGGATTTACATTCTTCGCAGCATCACTTCTTGCTATTACTGTTAGTGACGGTAAGAAAGTACTTGCTTATTCAACAATTTCAAACCTTGGTCTTATCACAGCCTGCGCAGGAACAGGTACTACAGAGGGTGTATGGGCAGCAACAATGCTCATTCTTTTCCATGCTGTATCAAAGTCACTTCTGTTCCAGACAGTCGGAGATATCGAGAACTGTATGCACAGCCGTGATGTAGAGGATATGCACGGACTTATCATCAAGCTTCCTAAGCTTGCATTTATTATGATAATCGGTATCTGCGGTATGTTCATGGCACCCTTTGGTATGCTTGTATCAAAGTGGGCAGCACTTAAGTCATTCGTAGATTCCAATTCAGTATGGCTTGTTCTTTTCCTTGTATTTGGTTCAGGCTCAACACTTTTCTACTGGGCAAAATGGCTTGGAAAGATCTGTACTGTAATTCACCAGTCATACGAACTTGAGGACATCACACCCAGAAGTGAGATGATCTCTCTGTTCCCGCTTACTACAATGATCGTTGTTATGTGTTTTGCATTCCCTTGGATGTCAGATCACATGATTCAGCCGATCCTTAACGAGGCATTCCATAAGAATATACCTAATGTAATCGGTGGCTCAGATGTTATCATCATGATGATAATGGTTACTATGATCTTCATTATCCCGATCGGAAGCAGATTCCTTGCAATCGGTAAGAAGAGTAAGATGACCATGTCTTATGTAGCCGGTGTTAATGCCGGTGATGACCGTCACTACATCGACTCCTTTGGTAAGGAGAGAGCACTTTACATGTCAAACTGGTATATGACAGATTATTTCGGTGAGGACAAGCTCCTTGCTCCCAGTATTGCGATCTCTGCAGTGATAGTTCTCGTAATGCTTATTATCGTGATCGGAGGTAGTATCTGATGGTAATGACAATATGTAAGGTAGTTCTTTATATTTTACTTGCGCCTATCATCGGCGGACTTATGGAAGGAATCGACAGAGTCGTTTCTGCAAGAATGCAGGGTAGACAGGGCCCTCCGCTTCTTCAGCCCTTCTATGATGTTTACAAGCTTTTAGCTAAGCAGACCACTGTTGTTAACAGTATTCAGATTCTGTTTGTTATAGCTTATACAATATTCACCATCTTTACCGGTGCATTGTTCTTTGGCGGCGGAGATATGCTTCTTGTATTCTTTGCTCTTTCAATGTCTGAAGTTATGATGGTACTTGCTGCTTATTCCACAAACGGACCTTACAGTGCAATGGGTGCAAACCGTGAGCTTCTTCAGATGATGTGCTATGAGCCCATGATTCTTCTTGTTGCTATTGGTTTCTACGAAGTACACGGAAGCTTCATGGTAAATGATATGTTTGCCGGACAGGCACCTGCAGTGTTTAAGATTCCCGGAATGCTTATCGGCTTTTTGTTCATACTTACAATTAAGTTCAGAAAGTCACCTTTTGATATGAGTACTTCACACCATGCTCACCAGGAGATGGTAAAGGGTCTTACATCTGATATTTCAGGTTCCAACCTTGGACTTTATGAGATAGCAGAGTGGTATGATCAGGTACTTATGATGGGTATTGTTGCTATGTTCTTTATCTACAACAACCCTGTAAGCTATGTAATCGCAATTGTCGCTTGTGTGATTTTTTATCTGTTGGAGACGTTTATCGACAATGTATTTCCTCGTGTGAAATACATGGCTATGCTGGTTTCATCATGGGTAGTAATCCTTGTAACAGCCGGCACAAACCTGCTTATCCTCAGTGTAATTAACTAAGGAATAGCTGATTGCATCAGCAATTCCTTAGTCGCTCCGCGAAGATGCGCAGAAAATCGCAGAGGTAGGCACTTCGTGCTGCGATTTTCGCGCGTGAAACGCCTTGAGCAGCGTTTCACTATTTTATAAAGAGATTAGGAGATATTATGAAAATTTCAAAATCACCCTGGGTATTACATTATGATGGCTCAAGCTGCAACGGCTGTGACATAGAGGTACTTGCAACAATGACTCCTCTCTATGATGTAGAGAGATTCGGAATTATTAATACAGGTAACCCCAAGCATGCAGACATACTTCTTTTAACAGGTGGTATCAATGCACAGACAGCTCCGGTTGTAAGACAGCTGTATAATCAGATGCCTGATCCAAAGGTAGTTATCGCTTGTGGAATATGCTCCTGCGATGGAGGTATCTTCAAGGATTGTTATAATATTCTCGGCGGCTCCGATAAGGTAGTTCCCGTAGATGTATATGTTCCCGGATGTGCAGTTCGTCCGGAGGCACTCATCGATGGCGTAGTTAAAGCACTTGCCATTCTTGAGGAAAAGAGAGTAAAGGTTAAGGAATCCATGAAACAGGGTTACTGTACAGTGGATTACAGCAAAATTGCAGTTCGTATGAAGGCAGAAGACTACGATCCTGCTACACAGTATGACGCAGTTCTTACCGAGGAAGCTCTTCGTGAGCAGGCTGAGGAGAAGATAGCTGCTACTGCTAAGCCTGCACCGAAGCCGGCAGCTCCTACAGCAGCACCTGCTGCAAAGCCCGCTGCACCTGCAGAGCCCAAAAAGGATGAAGGAGGGAACGCCTGATGAATGCAGAATTTAAGATTGTTAAGGCAGAAGAGATCATCGACGAGGCGCAGAGACTTAAGCACGACGGATATCATCTGATGCAGCAGTGCTCAACCAGAACTCCTGATGGATATGAACTGGTTTATACATTTGGTAAAGCACTTGAGGTTCAGCAGGTTAAGATTATTCTTGCTGAGGATCAGAGTATTAACAGTATCAGTAGTGTTTTCCCTTGTGCATTTTTGTATGAGAATGAGATCCACGATCTTTTCGGAGTGGATATTCAGATGATTAGCCTTGATTATAAGGGTAGCTTCTACCGTGTTGCTATAGAAACACCTTTTAAATGAGCGCGAAAATTTAAAGTGAGAGTAAGGAGAATATATGTCAACTAGAAGTGTAATTCCTTTTGGACCTCAGCATCCCGTATTACCTGAGCCTATTCATCTGGATCTGGTACTTGAGGATGAGAAGGTTGTACAGGCTATTCCTGAGATTGGTTTCATCCATCGTGGACTTGAGAAGCTTGTAGATAAAAAAGATTTCCAGGAAATGGTATATGTAGCAGAGCGTATCTGTGGTATCTGTTCACTTGGACATGGCCTTGGATACTGTGATGCTGTTGAGCATATCATGGATTTAGAGGTTCCGGACAGAGCAAAATATTTAAGAACAATGCTTTCTGAACTTTCAAGAATGCATTCACATATGCTTTGGCTTGGTCTTCTTGCAGATGCTTTCGGATTTGAGTCACTTTATATGGAGTGCTGGAGAATCCGTGAAGAGATTCTTGATATGTTTGAGATCGCAACAGGCGGACGTGTTATCTTTTCAATCATGAAGATCGGCGGCCTTAGAAGAGATATTCCCGATGATATGCTTAAGGATTTCAGACAGAGACTTGATAGCATTGAAGAGGGTGTTAAGATTGTAAGCAAGCCTTTCATCGATGACGTTGCAGTTAAAAATCGTCTTGTAGATGTAGGTATTCTTACACCTGAGAAGGCAGATCTTCTTGGTACAGCAGGTCCTTTCCTTCGTGCAAGTGGTATTGCAAGAGATATCCGTTCAACAGGCTATTGTGCATACGGCGACATCGAGTTCGAGCCTATCACAAGCACAGGATGCGATTCTTATGCACGTACAGAAGTGCGTATTAAAGAGATATATCAGGCTATTGATATCATGCGTCAGTGTATCGATAAGATGCCTGCAGGCGCCGTAGATGTACCTGTTAAGGGATTCCCTAACGGTGAATACATGGCCAGAATCGAGCAGCCCAGAGGAGAAGCTCTCTACTATGTAAAGGCAAACGGAACTAAGTTTGTTGATCGTATGAGAGTAAGAACTCCTACATTTGCTAATATTCCGGCTCTGGTAGAAGTTCTTGCCGGATGTGATCTTGCAGATGTACCGATTTTGGTTCTTACGATTGATCCTTGCATCAGTTGTACAGAGAGATAAGAAAGAAGGTAAGAAGAATTGAGTCTGGTTAATTTTAATAAAACTATTTTAAAAAATCTGTTCTCCAAGCCTGCGACACGTAAATATCCCTTTGAACCTAAGGTATATCCGGAGCGCACGCGCGGTCATGTCGTTAATGATATGGATGTATGCGTTCTTTGCGGACTTTGCTCAATTAAATGTCCTACAAGAGCGATTACTGTTGATAAGGCAGCTAAGACCTGGTCTATCAGACCTATGAGCTGCATACAGTGCAGAAGCTGTGTAGATAACTGCCCTAAGAAATGTCTTTCAATGGATACTCAGTTCACTGAGCCCGGAAGTGAGAAAATCACTAAGACATTCCCTCAGTCTGAGAAGGCTATTGCTGCTCAGGAAGCACTTATGAAGGCAGCTAAGGAGCGTGCAGCAGCCGCAGCAGCTGCTAAGGCCGCGGCAGGCGGAGCAGCACCGGCAGCAAATGCAGCAGCAAAACCTGCAGCTAATGCTACACCGGCAGCACCTGCTACTGAGGCAAAGGCTGAGGCACCTGCAGCAGAGGCGAAGACAGAAGCGCCTAAGAGCGGAATCGAAGCTATTAAGGCAGCTGCACAGGCAAATAAAAAGGACGAATAATTTATGAAAGCACTTATCCGTGTCACCGGTGCTGTTCAGGGAGTTGGATACAGACCCTTTGTGGCGGAGCTTGCAAGTAAATATGCACTAAGCGGAGAAGTGAAGAACTGTGGCGGAATAGTTGAAATAATTGCAGAGGGACCTGAAGATACCATTAAAAGCTTTGCAAATGAGCTTAAGGTATCTTATCCCTTTGGAAGTATCGTTATAAATGTTTCACTACAGATTTTGAATGAATGTGAACCGGAGGGGCATAAAAGCTTTTCCGGTTTTCGTATTGTTCAAAGCACGAGGTTTGACGAAGAAGGATCACTTCCTGTTTTTCCACCTGATATAGGTATCTGTGATGATTGTCTTTCTGAGATGCTTGATTCAAAAGACAGAAGATATAGATATCCTCTTATCAGCTGTGTTTCCTGCGGCCCAAGATTCAGTATTCTTAAAAGTCTCCCCTATGACAGGGAAAATATCACTATGGATATTTATGATATGTGCCCTGAATGCAGCGCAGAATATCTAAAGGGAAGGCGACGTCATGCGCAGACCATCAGCTGTCATAATTGCGGTCCACAGATGATTTTTAAGGCTACTACTAAAGATGCTTGTCCCATGAATCCGGAAAATATCAGCTCTGATCAAGAGAAAGATATGACAGTCAGTATAAAGGAAAATGCTGTTCAAGATGCAATAAAAGTCCTTAGAGATGGCGGAATCATTGGACTAAAGGGTATTTCCGGATATCAGCTTGTGGCACTTCCTTATGATGAAAAAGTGGTACAGAGGCTAAGAGAGATAAAGGGGCGAGAGAAAAAGCCTTTTGCAATCATGTTTGAGAATGTAGAAGCAGTCTCTGAATATTGCTGCATAAATGAAGCAGAAGAAAAGCTTCTCAAACAGTCATCAAGACCAATTGTTCTCCTGGATAAGAAGGGAAATAGCCATTTTGACTTAGACGAAGGAGACAAAAATGTACAGAAAGCAGCAGATTCACATATAAATGCCTTTGCATCAAACGTATGTGGAATCTCGAATCAGATAGGGGCTTTTTTACCTGCAAGCGGTATACATGTGCTTTTAACTAAGGAGCTTGGACCACTCATCGTAACCAGCGGTAACCTGTCAGGACATCCCATGATAGTATCTGACGAAGAGTTCGCTGATAGTTTTGCTGATAAGATAGATGGAATTCTGTATTACAAGAGGGACATACTAAGACCTCTTGATGATTCTGTTTTACAGATACTTAAGACAGAGGATGATTATGTAAACAGGTTTGTTCGAAGATCAAGGGGCTATGTGCCTTTGCCCATTTTCCTGAATAAACCGTTAAAGGAAAAGGTATTATATATCGCTTTTGGAGCAGATTTAAAGAACACTTTTTCTATTGGATACGGGGATAAGATTGTCACAAGTCAGTTCTTTGGCGACATGGATGAACTTGGTATTCAGAAGGTTGCGGAAAAAGAGCTGAAGGAGATGCTTTCTATCTTTGGCACAGACAGGCTTGATATCACAAAGACTATAGTAATATGTGATATGCATCCCGGATATGTTTCAACTGTCAAGGCAAAAGCTTTCTACGAGAGCTTTGAAGGTAGTAAGGAATTTATTCAGCTTCAGCATCATCATGCTCATATCGGCTCAGTAATGGCAGAAAATGATCTTAAGGATTGTATTGGAATTGCCTTTGACGGAACAGGTTTTGGAACAGATAATACCATTTGGGGTAGCGAAGTGCTGGTATGCGAAGGCGGAGAGTACGAGAGGCGCGAACACTTAAGAGCTGTTCCTATCGTAGGTCAGGATGAAGCTATGAAGAACGCAGGAATTCTGGCTGCATGTTTCATGACAGATGCAGGACTTGATTCTAATGAGTTACTGCAAAACCATTCTATATCTGGCGATGAGATTGAAAATAGCAAGCCTTCATCCCTTACAGAAAGTGATCTGAATCTTATAAAGGCAGCACTTTCAAATAACATCAACACCTACAGGAATTCCGGAATGGGAAGACTTTTCGATGCTGTTTCCTATATCCTTGGATTTTCAGAATATAATTCATACGAGGGTGAGTGTGCCATAGCTTTGCAGAATGCTGCGGAAGAATATATTGCGCAGTGTAATGCAGAGGGCAGGGCTGAAAACGAAGAACTACTTAAGTTCCCAATAAACGATTCAGACTGGGATACGAGAGAACTGATCAGAGATATTGTAGATAGATGTCATTCTCAGGACAGAAGAGAGATTGCATATTCTTTTCATATGACTCTGGCAAAGGCAGCACTTGACAGCTGTATTAAAATCAGAAATGAAAAGGGAATAAACAATGTATGCCTTAGCGGAGGAGTTTTTGCAAATAGACTCCTTGTTACAAAGCTCCATAAGCTCCTAAAAGAAAATGGATTTATGGTATACTTAAACAAATTTTTACCCACCAATGATGGTGGTATAAGTGCAGGTCAGATCTACCTGCAGGGTTTACGAGATTTAGAAGAGGTATAAATATGTGCGTGGCTTTACCCGGTAGGGTTGTTGAACTTAACGGAACAAAGGCAACTGTGGACTTTTCAGGTAATACTGTGGAGGCAGAAGCAGGCCTTGTTAAGGTTAAAATCGGCGACAGAGTTCTTGTTCATGCAGGATGCATAATTCAGACAATGAACGATGCAGAGGCTGATGAACTCGAAGATCTTTTCCGTGAAATCGAGGATATTCAGATTTAATATGGACAGATTACAGGAAATAAAAGATAAACTGAAAAATTATAATGGCGAAACCGTAAGATTCATGGAGGTTTGCGGAACTCATACCGCAGCTATTTCAGAAAACGGAATTCCAGGGATGCTCTCTGATAATATCAAGCTTATTTCAGGTCCCGGATGCCCTGTATGTGTTACTGTAACAGCAGTAATTGACAAGCTTACAGAACTGTCCATGGCTGAAAATACTACAGTTTTGACCTTTGGCGATCTTATAAGAGTTAAGGGATCAAAGTATTCTCTGGCTGATGCAAGAGCCCTTGGTGGTAGCGTGGAGATGCTTTATTCTCCAATGGATGCCATCAGACTGGCTCTTGAGCATAAGGATAAGAATTATGTTTTTGCAGCTATAGGGTTTGAAACCACAACGCCTGTATATGCCATGGTTTTAGAAGAAATTATTAAAAGAGATGTTCATAATCTTAAGCTTCTGACATCACTTAAGACCATGCCCCAGGTAATCAGATGGGTATGCAAAAACACAGACAATATTGATGGTTTTATTGCTCCCGGACATGTGGCTGTTGTTACGGGATCTGATGTATTTAAGCAGCTTTCAGAAGAGACAAAAATGCCATTTGTAGTGACAGGCTTTGAGGGAGCACAGCTCCTTACAGCTATTTATGCTCTTACCGGAATGCGTGGCAAGACCGGCATCAAGAATTTATATAGAAGTGTGGTTACACCTGAAGGTAATCTTGAAGCAAAAGAAGCTGTGGAGAAATTTTTTGAACCCTGCGATGCTTCCTGGCGCGGAATGGGAATGATTCCGGGATCAGGTATGAGGCTTAAGAGCGAGTATGCTCAGTACGATGCAGGAAGCTACGGTCTTGATGAGGATCATATGCCTCCCGGATGCAGCTGTGCAAGAGTTCTTACTGGTGAGATAGCACCTAATGAGTGCCCTTTATTTGGTAAAAAATGTACACCTGAAGATGCCCACGGAGCATGCATGGTTTCCACAGAGGGAAGCTGTTATAACTATTATATTTCAGGAAGAGGAAATTGATGAAAATTACTATGGCGCATGGAAGCGGCGGAGCTTCCACATCAGAGCTTATTTCAAATATATTTGCAAAGCACTTTAAAAATGAAGTGCTTGATAGAATGGAAGATTCTGCGGTTGTACCCGGAAGCAGCAGAATCGCTGTTACTACAGATTCCTTTGTTGTAACACCATACTTTTTCCCGGGCGGAGATATTGGAAGATTATCCGTATGCGGAACAGTAAATGACCTTCTTATGAGCGGAGCAGTTCCCAAGTACCTTACCTGTGGATGCATTCTTGAAGAAGGTATGGACATGGATGATCTTGATAAGATCATTGAGTCCATGGCAGCTACCGCAAATGAAGCAGGAATCAAGATAATAACCGGAGATACAAAGGTTGTAGAAAAGCGTGGAGATTTTGGCGGAATAATGATAAATACTTCAGGTGTTGGATTCATGCCAGAGAGTGTTTCTCTTTCTCCTGCTGGCTGCAAGGACGGCGATGCCCTTATTATTTCAGGTAACCTTGGTGATCATCATGCAGCGATTCTTTCAGGAAGAATGAATATCAAAAATGAGATAAAGTCAGATAATGCACCTCTTGGTGAGATGGTGAGCGCTCTTATTTCTAACGGCATAAGAGTTCATGCTATGCGCGATGTAACAAGAGGCGGACTTGGTACTGTTTTATCTGAATTTGCAAATGCATCCGAATGCACAGTAGACATCTATCAGGATAAGCTCCCTGTGAGCCCTGCAGTTAAGGACTTCTGCAAGATGTTAGGACTTGACCCTGTTTATATGGGCAATGAAGGAAAAATGATCTGCGTAGTCGACGGAGCTGACGCAGACAAGGCAGTTGAACTTATAAAAGGTGCAAAATATGGGGAAAATGCCTGCATAATAGGAAATGTAAGCACCAAAGATAATGGCAAAGTTATTCTTCATACCGGAATTGGCGGAGAGAGAATAATCGGACCTCTTTACGGTGAGGGATTACCTAGAATCTGCTAAGAAATAAGCCGTAAATGCAGTGATTTTGCCTATGTTCTTATAAGAACAATTTATACATCTTATGAAAACAAAGTGTGTTATAATAGATAAGATGTTGTTTTTAGTTTTAAAGGTATTAGATCTATGAAGTTTACAAGAGTTAATAAGGATACAGTTAATTGCATAATCACAGAAGATGATATGGACGAGCAGGGCCTTAAGCTTGAGGACCTTTTTGATAAGAGTAAGGAAGCAATGGATTTCCTACATGACGTAATGGAGAGAGCTGCACAGGAAGTTGATTACAAGCCTACAGGTGCTTTTACACCAATGCAGATCACAGTTCTTCCCGATCACTCGATTTCTCTTACATTATCTGAGAACGCTGAGGAGGCCTTTGCGGATATGCTTAAGAATCTCACAGAGAAGGCAGGCCTTAAGCTTCCCAAGAACTTCCTTGAGGAACTTGGCGATGTATCTGAGGAAGAGAGAATTCCCAAGCTCAGTGAGTACCTGCAGAATCTTAAGGAGTTCACAAGTTCTGTAAGAGATATGGCCAAGAAGGTTGAAGATGCCGTTGAAGATAAGAATAATGGCGAGCTTTCTTTCATTACAGAGAACGACTCCAGAAAGACTAAGATCAAGAAGGATAAAAAGGACAAGAAACGTTCTGAAGAGCTCGATAAACTGAACTTTACATCCTTTGTATTTGAATATGATTCACTTAGAACAGTTATAAGACTTTCCAAGCAGATACCTAAGAAGTATTCTTTAGCTACATCACTTTATAAGGATGCTTCCACAGGCAAATATTACATGCTTTGCGACAGGAAAAAAGAGAAGTCAAGAAACTTTGCTTCTGTATTTTCAATTTGTTATGAGTTTGGTAAGTTCGTAACCACAAAGGATATTGCGATTTATCACATGGATGAGAATTTCGACATCATAATAAAAGAAAAGGCAGTTGAGAGATTAAGGAAACTCTGATACGAAAACAGAAAAGGAACGGCTAAAAGGTCGTTTCTTTTTTATATCACAGGAATTCCTATTTTTTTAAAAAGTATTTGAGCACAGACTGATTTAGATGCTGATTATGTTTTGATATGAGGTTTTCATGAGCACTGATAATGAGATCAGATTAAATAAATTCATAGCCATGTGCGGTGTCTGTTCAAGGCGAGATGCAGATAAGCTTATCGATGATGGGAAAATAACCGTTAACGGAGCTGTTGCTACCCAGGGTATTAAGGTCACTAATAACGACATTGTAATGTATGATGGTAAGCAGATTAAACCCATGGAAGAAAAGGTTGTCCTTGCTTATAACAAGCCCGTCGGAGTTGTTTGTACAGAGAAGGATGAACACGCTGAGAGAACCATTATTGAAGACCTTAACGTAGATATGCGTGTTACCTATGCAGGGAGACTTGATAAGGATTCAGAGGGGCTTATGATTCTTACAAATGACGGCGATCTTATTCAGGCAATGATGAAAGGCGCTAACGGTCATGAGAAGGAATATATTGTTGAGGTTAATCATAAGATCAATGACAGGTTCCTGCGTGAAATGGAAAAGGGCGTTTATCTTCCAGAACTAGAGCAGACTACAAGACCCTGCAAGCTTACGAAGATTACGGACTCATGTTTTAAGATAGTGCTTACCCAGGGTCTTAACAGACAGATCAGACGAATGTGTGATGCTTTTGGCTATAATGTAGTTAAGCTTAAAAGAATCCGCATTATGAATGTGGAGTTACAGGGACTTAATTATTCAGAGCACAGAGTTCTGGAGGGAGAAGAACTGCGGACTTTGTACCAAAGCGCAGGACTTGATATTTGAAAAAAGTATAGGGGAGATTTTATGGCAGAAAAAGAAATAGTACAGAGATATAAAGAGCTTTCTGATACAATACGCTATCACATGGATCGCTATTATAATCAGGATGCGCCTGAGATATCCGATTATGAATACGATCAGCTGATGCAGGAGCTTAAAAAGATAGAAGCTGAGAATCCTGAGCTTGTAACCCCGGATTCTCCAAGCCAGATTGTGGGTGGAACTGCCAAGAGAGAAGCCGGTGTTAAGGTAACTCACAATGTTCCAATGCTTTCTATTGAGGATGTTTTTGATAAGGCAGATGTAGAAGCATGGATAAATAAGGTTCATTCAAGACACCCGGATGCAGCTTTTTCAGTCGAACAGAAAATTGACGGTCTTAGCATGACCTTAAGATATGAGAGGAATCCTGAAAAAGAAGGATACATGAAGCTTTCTCTTGCTGAGACCAGAGGTGATGGAATGGTGGGCGAAGATGTAACAATAAATGCCCTCGTTATTCCCGATGTAATAAAAGAGATCAAGTTTGATGCGGACTATCTTGAGCTTAGAGGCGAAGTCTATATGTCACATGAGGACTTTGACAGATTTAACGAGACTCAGGAAAAGCTCGGCAAAAAGGTTGCTGCGAATCCCAGAAACCTTGCTGCAGGAACCCTTCGTCAGCTGGACAGCAAGGTTACAAAAGAACGCGGACTTAAGATGTTTATCTTCAATGTTCAGGACGGACCTGCAGAGCTTATGCAGAGCCACTGTGATGCACTTGATAAGCTTAAGGCTCTTGGCATACCGGTAGTAGCCCATAGAAAGTGCATGAATTTTGAAGAGGTTTCTGCTGCGATAGATGAAATTGGCGAAACAAGAGGAGACCTTTCCTTTGATCTTGACGGCGCTGTTATTAAAGTAGATAACACAGTATGGAGAGATGATTTCCCTGCAGGAAGCAAATATTCCAGCGGACATATTGCATATAAGTATCCGCCAGAAGAGCGCGTAGTTGTAATGGATGAGATTCTCGTGGATGTGGGAAGAACAGGAAAGCTCACCTTCACAGGACAGTTCCATGATAAGGAGACTGGAAAGCCTGCAAGACTTTGCGGTACATCAGTATCAAGAGCAACTCTTCACAATCAGGACTACATCAGAGATATGAAGATCGGTATCGGCGGATCCTACAAGCTTTTTAAATCAGGTGAGATTATACCTAAGCTTAACGGCTGCGTTGATGAGCCTGAGACGGTGTATGAGGCACCTCATAACTGTCCTGTTTGCGGACATCCCTTAGTCAGAGAAGAGGATACAGCTGATATCAGATGCGTTAATCCTACATGTCCCGCACAGGTCACAAGAACAATTGCATATTTCACATCAAGGGATGCCATGAACATTATGGGCCTTGGTGATACTCTTATAGAAGCCCTTACTAAGGATGGTTATCTGTCAAATTATGCAGATATCTACGACCTCTATAAGTACCGCGATGAGATGATTGAAAAGGGCATCATAGGAAAAGAGAAAAATACAGATAAGCTTCTGGCTGAGATTGAGAAATCAAAATCCAATAACCCTGTTCAGCTTCTTACAGGTCTTGCCATCAGAAATGTTGGAAAAGCAACAGCAAGAGAGATCATGAAGCATATCACTGATTTTACCGAGCTGTTTAGCATTACTGTTGATGGATTTTTATCTATGCCTGATATAGGCGAGACCACAGCAAATGACCTCTATGAATTTTTCCATGACGAGGATAACAGAGCTCTTGTTATGCGAATGAAAGAGAGCGGTCTTAACATGACAGTTGAGAAGGATGAAGATGCTTCAGATAAGCTGGCTGGAATGACTATTGTTGTAACAGGTACACTTCCTACACTTGGCAGAAAAGAAGCAGAAGAGCTTATTACCAAAAACGGAGGAAAAGCCGCCGGAAGCGTATCTAAGAAAACCACTATGGTTCTCGCCGGCGAAGCTGCAGGCAGCAAGCTCACAAAGGCTCAGGACCTTGGCATCAAAGTAATTGATGAAGCAGAGTTTTTGGAGATGATAAAATAATCCCATCTTAATCTGTAAAATAGTGCTTGGAATGTTTTTTTGATATACTACAAAAAATAGTAACGGAGGACTGGTAAAGTGCCTATTAAAATACTTAACGATCTTCCTGTGAGGGAGATACTTGAAAAGGAAAATATATTTGTTGTAGACGAGAACAGAGCTATGCATCAGGATATTCGTTCGCTGAATATCTGTATTTTAAATCTGATGCCGTTAAAAGAAGATACAGAGCTTCAGCTACTTAGGTCACTTTCAAATACGCCTTTGCAGATTGATGTTTCTTTCATGAGAGTCAGCACCCATAAATCACTTAACACTTCGCCCAACCATCTTAACAGGTTTTATCACACCTTTGATGAACTAAAGGATAACACCTATGACGGACTTATCATCACAGGCGCCCCTGTTGAGCAGATGGAGTTTGAGGAAGTTGATTACTGGCCGGAGCTTTGCGAGATTTTCGAGTGGTCCAAAACAAATGTTACATCAACCTTCCATATTTGTTGGGGAGCACAGGCAGGACTTTATTATCATTATCATATTCAAAAGAGATTACTCCCTGAGAAGCTCTTTGGACTTTTTGAGCACAGGGTTGAAAACAGGAAGGTGCCGCTGGTTCGAGGCTTTGATGATGTTTTTCTAATGCCTCATTCAAGACATACTGAGACACCGGCATCTGCAATTCATTCCTGCAGCGATCTGGTAGTGCTTGCTGAGTCAGCTGTTGCAGGAGTTTTCCTTTGCATGTCAAGAGATGGCAAAAACATATTTGTAATGGGGCATGCTGAGTATGACAGACTTACACTCCATAATGAATATATCAGAGACCTCAGTAAGGATCTGCCAATTCATGTTCCTGTGAATTATTATCCAGATGATGATCCCGATAACACTCCAAAACTTACATGGAGATCTCATTGCAACAACCTGTATTCCAACTGGCTTGACTACTATGTATATCAGGCAACTCCTTACAAGTGGGGACAGATTCTCAATGATGAGAGAAGAAATAAGGCTGCAAGCGCACTTACCTCTGAACAATAAAACATAAAAGTTTTATGAAATCTCATTCAAGATACTCGCAAACGATAATAAATAAGTTAAAATATAATATATCGGTTATATTGATGAAGCTGTGAAACTTATTTATAGCGGAAAAGGGGTGCACAATGGGCTTAGATCTTGAAGAAGAGGAAAAGGAAGTAAAGGTTGCTTCACCAAAGACCAGGACAAAAAGAACCAAGGAGCTCCTGGAAGAGAACTCAAAAAAAGTAGAAGAGCTTTCTAATGAACATGAGAG
>JAEEGL010570208.1_pt1 | contig 18653 bp, 10 predicted proteins | sample 9134231 | NCBI WGS metagenome assembly JAEEGL01 (sample SAMN16246548, study PRJNA631951) | gut metagenome | biome: gut microbiome; feature: rumen; material: fiber-attached | host: Bos | place: Iran: Karaj | collected 2018-10 | reverse complement strand
TATATTTATCATTCCTGAATGTGCTTTAATTGAATTTATTATTTTATTATTTTCTAAATTATATTTTATTAATCTTCCACTTTTTGTTCCTAATAATAAAATTTCTGTTTTTGGAATTAATTGAATACAATTTATAAATTCATCATTAATAAATAATTTTTGATTAATATCTTTAACTGAACGTATTTTCATAATATAATCATCTATAAATCTACAAGTTATATAAGTTTTTATATTATTTGACATAAAATATAAATACGAATAGGATAAATCTCTTATAAATACTTCTTCTTGATTATTCAATCTAAAAATCTGAAATGAATTTGTTAAATTAAATGTAAACCCATTAATATCTCTTAATAAAATAGTATTATTTTTTTTTTCTAAATACACAATATTATTCTCATATATTTTTAAATGCAAAATATTTTCAGAATTTATTTTATTTATTTTGAATTTCTCAAAATCATAATTAATTTCATTTTTTTCAAGGCATTTTTTTTTTAAAATTTGAACAGGCACAACTCCAAAAGCAAGTATAGAATTAATAATAAAATAATATTCATCATAAATCATTTTTTTTTTCTTAGAATCACTTTCATTATTATATGATTTAATTAATTCATCAATATCATTCGCATATTTTTCATAACAATATTTATTAAATAAATTACAACTTTCCCTTAAATTATTTTCAGGAATTTGATTAATTCCAAAAATATTATCAATCCAAAAGTTAATAGAATTTTTATTATCAATAACAATTTCTCCATTTAATAAAATATAATGTTTAATAATAAAAAAAACAAATTTTGAAAAAGGTTTGTTGTCTTTCAAATTTAAAAAATCAAAATTAACATCATCAATTTGAATTCCATTACTATTTTTATTAAAATCAGAGCAATTTAAATTAATAAAACATTCAATATTTAAAAAAAACTGAGGAATAATTTCTCTATTATCAGCTCCTTTAATTAAAAGCTTATTTATTCTTTCAATAGATACAAACATTCTATTAGGATTTTCTTGAGAATAACTATGTAATTTAATTAAAGATTTCATAAAAGGATTTTGTCTCATTAAATAATAAAAAATATAAGAAGAAGTAGAATAATGAGTTCCATTATGTTTATTAAAATTATATCTATCATCATTATCATCATAATTTGCAATTGAAAGATCTCTTAAATTTTTAGTTTGAAGACTAATTGGATATTTAAATAATCTAATTTCATCTTTTAATATTTGTTTTTTACTTATATTATTATAATCAGAAAGTAACCATGGTATTATTGGATATTGAGTTAAGTCATTATATGTTCTTGAAGAATATTTATTTAATTTTAATAAAAATTGAAATGTTGTTATTTTTCTTTTTTTATAGTCTAATTGTAATTTGGATATATCTTTATTATATATTTTTATTTTTCTTTCTTCTAAAATATTTTTAAATGAATTATAGTTTATTTTAGTAAGAAAATTAAAATAATATGATTTTCCATTTTTTAAATTAAATTCTAATGACATTTTCTGAAGAATAAATGTTTCTTCAATGTAATATTTTATTTCTGAAAAAAATATTATTATTATTTTTTCTTTTTCTTCTTTATCGGTAGAATAAAAAGCAGTAGAAAATTCATATAATCTTTTATTATTTTTTATTTCTTCTATACTTGATTTTTCTGTTTCAAAAATTAAATGATTATCATATATTTTAATTGAACCAAGTAAATTTTTTTCTCTTGAAATTAACTCACAAAGAAATTTATTTTTTTCTTTTGAAAACTTTAAATTTTTTTTGTGTAAAAGAATTTTATTTTCATATGAATTTTTATAAGGTTCAAAAAATGTATGAGAAACTCTAAAAGTATTTGAATTAAAAAATTTTAAATCTTGAACAAGAAAAATTGGAGGATAACCTTTAAAAGAATAATTTTTTATTTTTGAAGGATAATTTAAATATTTTGTTTCTTTTTCACTTCCAAAATGACTTAGAAAATATAATTTTAGATTTTTAAATTTTTCATTATAAAAATAAATATCTTTAAATTCTGTTGAGAATATATTATAAAATAATTCTTTTTTTATTGAAATAATAGAATTATCTTTATTTATTTTTTGAAAATCATAATAATCGTTATTAAAATATTCATTAGTATTTTCTTCTTTTTTTTTTATGTTTATTTTTTGAGAAATTGTATTTGATTTTGTTTTTAAAATGAATTTTTTATTATTATTATTTTTGTCCTCATTTATAAAACATTTATAAGCATATATCTTATAATTCATAATTTTATAAAAATTACCATGAACTTCTAAAAAATTATTGATTTCATCTTTAAATTGAGTATAATCTAAACTTATTTTATAATCAATTATTTTTTTTATTTGATTATAATATTCAAAATAATTGTCATTTGGAGAATAAATATCAGCTTCAATAGTTAATGTTTTTGCATTTTCCAAAATTTTTTCACAAATTTCTTCTATAAATATTATCTTATTTTCTTTATTTAAAAATTTTGTTTCATTCCCTAATTTTATATATTCAATATATAATTTTCCTAAATAATAATGAGTGAAATTAAAATTTTCATCTAAATTTTCTTTTAATTCTTCTTCTGATTGTATTTTTTGGAAAAAATTTTTATTAAAATTTTGAATTTTTTTAAATATTACATTTGATATTGGAGTATTATTTTTATATTCAGTAACATTTTTTATACTGTCAATTATAAAAAATAAAGAATTATTTTTATTATTTTTATCAGGAAAACATATTTTATTTAAATTGTTCTTTAATTCTTCATTTGAAATTTGAATTGTAAAAAGTAAATCAATGATTATTTCACAAATATGTTTTTTAATTTTATTATTGTCTTCAATTTCTAAAGTAGTAAAAAAGAAAGGAGAATAAATTAATCCAGTTTTTAAAGTTAAATCAATTAAAGTAATAATTAAATTAATAATTCTTTCTTTATCATATAATTTATAAGTATAAACTAAATTCTCGATAAATATTAATGAATTAATAATATTCATATTTCTATTAAATTTAATTGATTTTTTTTCTTCTTTATCATTTGATATTTTATTCTTTTTTAATATTAAAATAATATTATCAATTAAATATATTTTGTCTTCTAATTCATTTAAATTGGATAAAAATTTAAAAATAAAAGAAGTTGGATGAAAAAATAAAATATTATTTGATAATCTTAATAATTGATTTTTTCCTTCTTCTTTATTTTTGTTGTATAAACCATCATAAAATGCAAAAATTAAAGAATAATTTTCATCAAATGATTGATCAAAAATTATACCTTTTGATGAAGAAAGATTTTGAATAAAATTATTTATAATATCATATTTTTCGTATATAGGAAAATTATTCATTTTTATAATTTTAATTATGTCAATTACTAATTTTTTTAATTTTTCTATTGATTTCTCATTAATTGAAATAATATTTTTCTCACAATTTTTTTCGTTTGATATAATTTCCTTAATATAAAAAATTAATGAATTTAGTAAAATAAAAGAATCAAATTCTTTATTTTTATCCAAAATTTCATCTTCGATTATACCTATGATATATAAGTCAAATAAAATTTTTATTAAAATATAACAAGATTCTATTTGTTTTTCATCTTTTTTATTTTTTAAATCATTTAATTTTTGGAAAATATTTTGAATTATTTCTTTATTTAAATTTGAATATATTTTTGATAGATAAATAAAATTTATCATTGAATAAAATATTTTAATATTTTCTTCTTTCAATATTAATGAGTATAATTTATTTACAACAATATTATAACTATTTAAATCTTCTTTAAAAGAATTCATAAAAATAATTAAGAAGTTAAAAAAATTTGAATCTTTATCATTATTTTCTATATAAAAAATTCTGAAAAAATATATTTTTTCAAATATATATAAATTTAACAAAGATTTTCTTTTTGGATTATTTTTTTCAATAACATTACATGTTAATCTAAATAATGTATTAATAGATGTAATATCATTTTTATCATATAATTCAATATTTAATAAAAAACTTATAAAAGGATCTCTAAAATCTTCATAAGGAAATAATTTTGGAGAAGATAAATTAATAAAATAATTTAATATTGGAAAAATATTATAATTAAATAAATTAATCTCTAATTTTTTAAATTTTATATACTAAAATTATAAATAAAAATAATACTTCTGTCAAAGTAAAACTCATTTGAAAAAAAACTTTCTTTAATTCAATTATATTTTCTTCAACATCAGGATTTTCTTGATAAAGAAAAAATTGAATCAAATTAAAAATTTGTTGAAGTGAAAAAGAACTAAAAACAATTTTAAAAAATTAATAATTTACATTAAATTAATTACTTCATTTGTTTCATTTTTTGAATTTAAATAAATTAAAACTTGATAAAAATATTCGAATAAAAGAGAAATAATAGAAAGTCCATTTAATTTAACAAAACTAAAAATTGAATTTTTACTTTCTACAATTGTAAAAAAACTACTAAAATATTCTTTCATTCTTATTTCTTTATTATTTAAATCATCTGAATAATAAAGAACAGAATATTTTTTATTTATACTTTTTATTATCTCATTATTATAATAATAATATTTAAATTCTTTTTCTTTTTCAAAACTTTCTTCTTTTAATTCTACAAAATCTATTTTTTCTATTTTATCATAAAAAGAAAATAAATTTGGAATTATTTTTAATTGATAATTCAAAGAATTTAAAAATTCATTTTCAAAGAAAAAACGATTTACACTTAAATCATAATTTAAAATTTTTTTTTTCTCATTTTCATTTAATTCTTTATTTATTAATAAAAAGCTTCCTAAAAAACCTTGATAACAATTAACTAAATTAATATTAATATTATTATTTTGTTCATTTATAATTTCTTTTTTGCAACCTAATAAAAAACTAGCTTTAATATTTTTTGAAAGTTTTTTAATTTTTATAGTTTCTAATTCTTGAATTTTGAGATTTGATTTAATTGAAAGTTTAATTTCATTATTATTAAATATTAAACATAAAATATATAATTTTTCCGGTTCAATATTATGTTCCTTACTTTTTTGATTTGTAAACAAAGAATTTAAATAATATACATTATCTCTTTTAATTATAAATATTTGAAAATTTTTTTCTTCCTTTTCTTCAAAATTTATTGTAAATAATATATATTTATTTTCTGAATTAAAAATTGGATTAAAGTTAAATGAAAAAATAATAGAAAAAGGAGTTGACAAATTTATATTTGGAACATAAAATCCTGCTTTTTCATCTTCTAAATAAAAACATTTTTTAGGTAATAATTTTATATAATCTTTTTCATTTTCTTTTAAAAGAATATTTAAAGCTAAATTAATTAAATTAATATTTTTTATTATTTCTGAAATTTCTTTTTTTTGTAAATTAACTAATCCATTTTTAATTTGTTTGATAAAAAAACTTATAAAATTATCATTAATTCTATTTTGATATATACAAAGATAAATTTTCAATATTATTTCATTTATTTTTTGAGAATTATTTATTTTTAAAAATTCATAAAATCGTGTTGTTTTAATATCATAATCTAATAATAGTAATTGAGTTGATTTTCTTGTTTTTATCATTTTTTCAAATATTAATTCTAGAAATTTAATAATCATATTTTCTTCATCTTCACTTATTTCTTTATTTATTCTTTTTAAAAAAATTGTTTTATAAATTTGAATTGATAAATCAAAAAAAAAAAATGATTTTATTGAATTATTCTCATATAGATTTTTATTCTTTTTATATATATCTATTTCAAATATTGATAAAAATAAAAATAGTTTTGAAAAAATTTCTAATTCTTGTAATTTAAATATTGATTTATGATATAATTTATTAAAAATTTGAATTAAACATTTTATTATTTTTAAACTCGAAATATAAATTTTTTCATCATTTTTTGATTTTATATTTTCCCATATTAAAAAAACATAAATAAAAAATAATTTAAATATTTTTTCATTCTTAATATATTGTTTTGTTAATATTGAATTTTTAACCTTATTTATATTAAATAAATATAATTTGTTTTGAGGTTTAATGAAAGAAAATGCTTTTAAAAAAGAAGTTAATATTATACTTTCTTCTTTTAAAAATTGAAAATTATAATTAATATCTAAATTTCTTAATATAAAATTATATAAATCAAAAGTATTTTTCTGTTTTTCATTTTTTATTTCACTTATTATTTGTTCCAATATTTTTTTATCTGTGATTGATTCTAAATTATTGTTCTTTTTCATTTTTTTAAAAAAATAATATAGTGTTTATTTATTAATTTGTTTATAAAAAAAATAAAACAAAAATTATATATATTTATTATTCAATTTATAATTATTCACAGAATAATTTCTTTTCAATTTATTTGATAAATTAGGAAATTTAAGAAGAGGACATTCAATTCTTTTATTATAAAACAATAATTCTTCTTGTCTATATTTATTAATATTAAATTGACTAATAAAATGAGAAGCTTCAAAATTACAAATTTTCATTCCATTATTTATATCTTGAATAATTTTATCTTTTGAATCATATTCAATATTATTTTCTGTATAATTATTTATATAAGTAAAACTTTTATTTTTATCATTAATTATATTTTTATTTGTATTTATTATATTAAGTGGAGTTTTTGATCTTTTATTAATTAAATTATTTTTCTTTAATATTTTATTGTTTTTAATATCTTTTTTACTTTTAATTTTATAATTTTGAAATTTTCCTAAATTTTTATTATAATCTTCACAATTTTTAATTGATAAATAGCTATTTTTTTCATAATTTTTTTTCATTTTAAATAACTCAACTCTTTTTTCAATTAATTTACTTCCTTTTAATTGCATAATTTTTTTAACAATATCAGAAGCCAAAGGTCTTTTCTTTTTATAATATTGTAAACAATTTTTAATAATATAATAAATATCCCTAGAATAAATAGAAGGTATTGGTTCGTATTCAGATTTAATAATAAATTTGTACATCATATCTAAATCTTCAATATATTTTCTTTTCATTTTTTTTAAACAACAAATTTCATATATTAATAAACCTAAATACCAAATATCACTTTTTTCAGAATATTTCCCTTTTTCATCTATTAATTCAGGACAAACTATTGGATTATCATTATTATTATATGAATCTTCTGATGTTATATCACTATAAGGATTTAATTTTAAATTTTTTTCCTTATCAATATAAATATTTTTTGAATTTAAATTTATATTAAATATTTTATTTTTATGTAATTGAGATAAACCAAAAATTATATGAAAAAGATAAGTTAATAAATCACTTTCTGGAATATATTTATTTAAACTTAAATATCTCATTATTATATTATTGTATAATGAATTAGTGTAAAATTCTGTTATTAAAAAAATTAAATTTAACTTTTCTTCAATTAACATTTCTTTATAATTCACAATATATTTTGATTTCATTGAAGATATTATTTCTATTTTTTTTTTAATTCTATCATTCCAATTTTTCAATTCAATTTTATCCATTCTATATATTTGATCATCAAGTAAATTTCTAACTTTATAACTTGGACATTGATTATAATTTTCAGGAATTAAGACTTTTAAAATTTTATAATTTCCAATAATTTTTTGCTCTTTATTTTCTTCAATATTATTATCCTCAATTATTTTATCTTCATTTTTATTTTCTTTTATATTATTATCTCCTTCAATTTTCTTTTCTTCATTCATAATTTAAAAAAATTAAAAAAAAAAAATAAAAAATAAATGACAAATAAAAATCAAAAATTCATTTAAAAAATAGATAAATTAACAATATCAATAATAATTAACAAGATATTTATATTAAATTCTAACCATTAAAATTATGAAAAGTATTGTCAATTAAAAATTGATTAATAGGCAAAGTATTTTGAAAAGAAGTAAAATTATTATAATTATTAAAAATTCCATTTAAAGTATTAGGATATAAATGATCTAAATTAGGATTAATTTTAGCGATTTCTAAAGCAATAGTTTGTTGATAATTTAAATTAATTTGTTTTTGTTTTTCATTATCAACAGAATCAGAAGAAGGAGTTTTAACATCAGTATTTTGATTATTATAACTTTCATTTAAACAGGCTTTCATTGTATTATACATATCTCTTTCTCTATTTTGATTATATAATATATTTGGATCTATAAAACTTATTGGATTTATAATGTAATTACTTTGATCAAAAAATAAAAGTAATTTTGTTAAATCTGTTGGATCATTTGAATCTAAACAATTATTTATAAATTTCTCTATTTGAATCATTTTTATGGGTTCTATTCCAAAATTATTTATTCCATTACTATTATTATATAATGGACTATAATCTATTCTATTCATTATTCTCTTATTTCCTAAATATGATTCTATATTATTGTTCTGTTCTATTAAATCAAATTCTCTTTTTTTATCTTTTGGAATTTTACATATTTTAAATATTTTTTCCTTTTTTTTATTTTTTATTTCTTTATCAGAAAATGAATAATCTTTGAAAGTGATTTCATCAATATCAATTCCATTATAACCTCTTTCACTTAAAGAAACAGAATTTCCATTTGAATTTTTAAATATATATAAAATCATTTTTTCCACATTATCCATATCAACATTATTAAAATCATTAACAATACTTTCAATGACTTCGTTGTCTAAATTATTATTTCCAAATTTATTTTTCCCAAAATCATAAGCATGGTATTTCTTATTTAATTTAATTAAATATTTTTGAGCATGAGATCTAATTTGAGCGCTTGACCTTGTTTTAACATATTTTTTAACTTTTTTCCAATTATTTCCATATAATAAACAACCTTTAATAAATCTAATATGTTCTTCTTGATTCCATCTTCCATTTAAATTTTCTTCTTTTTCATCACTGTTTATTGAATTATTGGAATCTTTATCATCGAAACAATTCAAATGAATAGGATGAATTGTATTATATAATACTAAGTCTTCTTCTGGAAATTCATCTTTTGTTGGATTTTCCATTAAAAAAATAATTTTTATTATTTTATAGAATCATATCTTCAATTATGTAATTATTTAAGATACATAATTTGTTTTTTTTTTGATATGTTTATATTATTTAAATATAATTATAAAATTCTAAGAAAAGAAAATTAAAATTAATAAAAAATTCAAATTTCAAAAATTAAATATCCAAAAAAAATTTATTTTTGATTATTTAATAGTTTCATAAAAGGATCTTCATTTTCATCAATATTTTCAGTTTCATTATCAGAATCAGGATAAGAATTAAAATTAGAAATATCATTTTCACTTTTTACTTTAGGATGATAAAAAGGAATAATTTCTTCATTAACTAATTTTTCCCAATCAAACTCTTTAAAAAATCTATGATTCTTAATATCTAAAACTCCATTTTGTAAATTACCATATCTTTTACTTAAATCTTTTTCTAATAAATGTTTAATTAAGCTTTTAGCATTATCATCAAATGAACTAGGAAATTTAATTTTACATTCAATAATTTTTTCATAAATTTTTAAAGGATCATCATCACTAAAAGGATCAATTCCACATAACATTTCATATAATAAAACACCAAGAGACCAATAATCAACTGATTTACCATATCCTTTATTTAATATTATTTCTGGTGCTAAATATTCTGGTGTTCCACATAAAGTATAAGTTCTTCCTTTTAATTCTTTTGCAAATGAAAAATCTGATATTTTTAAATATCCATTTTTTTGAATTAAAATATTTTCTGGACGTAAATCTCTATGAATAATATTTTTCGAATGGAGAAATTCTAAAGCAGAAATTATTTGAGATATGTAAAATCTATTTAAATATATTATATATATATTTTTTACCTTGCTTCTTCTACTTGTAATTTTGATATTCCTCTTAAATAATTAAATAATTCTCCTCCGTTTATTAAATCCATTGTCATATAAATACATTTATCATTTTGTGTTATTCCATCTAAAGAAATACAAAAAGGATGTCCATGATAACTTTTTATTTTTTTCAAAATTGCTATTTCATTTATTATGTGATCTCCTTGTTTTGATTCTAAAATTTCCTTTTTTTTTATGATTTTTAATGCATAATATTTATTCGTTTTTTTATGCTTTGCTATTCTTACTCTACCAAATGGATTTATTCTTAGTGTATCACCTATTTCATATTGTTTTAATTCGAGTTTTTTTACTTGTTCATCCATTTTTTTTTAATTAAAAATTTTCTTTTATTTCAAAGGAGTTTTAAATTAAATAATTAAATAGATATTTTTTCAAATGATAAAAAATATATATTATTTTTTTCAAATGAAAAAAAACAAAAAAGTAAATATTAAAAATACAATCGTTTAATTATTTACTTTTTATTTATAAGAAATAATGCTTTTTATTATATTAAATAAATAAAATTTGTATTTATTTTTAAATTTTTTTCAATTAATAAAACCAATTAACAATAGGATCAAAATCATAAAAACATTGAAAATGAAAAAAAACAAAATTCAAAATTCAAAAAACTCAAAGAATGAAATTTAAGGAAAAAAACTTTTGAAAATTGAAAATATAATAATTCAAAAATTTAATTTCAAGAAAATAAATCTTCCATTAAATATATTTAATTTATATTCATTAGATGGGAGTTTGTTCATCTGAAAAATCAACTCAGATAAGATCTAATAACCAAAAAAGAGATATAATTAAATATTATAATAATGATAATTTATCTCTTATAAAAATAAATGATAATTTATTCATTAATTTTCGCTTTCATTTTTATGATTTTAAAACATTCAATTTAAAATGTAATTCAAAAAATGGTAAAAGCTTATTTATTTCAAAAATTTATTTTTTAAGAAAAGAATATCCTAATATGACTTCTTTTTCAAAAGATCCTCATTTTTTTTTTGATATTAATGACCAATTTTATGATATTAAAATTAATGATTTAAAAGTAAGTTATTTAGAAATTGAAATTTTAGAAGAATTAAATGTTACTGAAACAGATATTAATGTAATTAATAGTAAAATTGAAGAACATTGTAAAAAAAGTAAGATTTATTCTATTATTAAAATTAATTGCTTTACTTTATTATATGGAACTAAAGATTATGATTTAAATTTAGGAAATAAAAAAGGAAGAATTAATTTTAAAGTTGAAATTAATCAAACAAGTAATATTATAGTAAATTATTTATCAAATGATATAAAAAAAGATGATAAAATATTTATTGAAATAAATAATAATACGTTTTATTCTAAAGATAATAATTCTTTAAATATTGAAGATTTAACAATTGATGAATTTAAAAATTCTTATTTATCAATTGATAAAGGGACGAATAATAATAATATTTCACTTGATAATTTAAAAAATGAAATAATAGAAAATAAAGGAAAAGAAATATTAGAATTTCAGAATTATATTATAGAAAAAAATTTAAAAAAAGAAAATACTTATGTTAATAATTTCAATAAAGTAGAAAAAACAAATAATAAAGGAGATAAATTAATAATAGAAAACTTACCTTTTATTTCTCAAATTCAAAATTATATTTTTACAGAAGAAGGTTTAAAAAAATATCCTTATTCATTATATTTAAATATAAAACATTCAATGAATAAAAGTGAAAATGTAGAATATTTAGTTATTTATCCAAATATTCATAGTTTATTTCAATCATTAAAAAACACAGATAAATCTAATACTCAAAAACTTACTAAAATAATAAGTGATATTAGGAGTATTCTTTTAAAAAGTGTGTCTAATAATTTTTATTTATATTGTTATGATTGTTATGAAGAAATGAAAATTATTATTGAAATTTTATTTGATTTAATTAATGAAGTTTATCAATTACTTTCTTTTAGTAAAAATACTACTTTTATAACTGAACTTTTAGAATTAATTAAAAACATTGTTCAAAGAGAAGAATTAAATAATGAAATTTTGTTTAATATTTTTGAAAAATATTATTTAGAATATCCTCAATTAGTAGATAAATACAATGAATATATTTTAATTGTTTTAAGAATTAATATGTTAATTAAGGATAAAATAAGACAAACAATGATTTTTCCTCTTGAAGATATTTATGCTATTTTCTTTTATAGATATCAATTTTTCAGGAAATTAATTATGAAAGCAATTGTTTTAGATGATGAAATTTATTCAAATTATATTAATTCTTTAAATAATGAAAGTGATAATTATTTTTATGATATATATAATGATAAAAAAGTAACTACTTATTTAAGTAAAAATACTTTCCAAATTTTTGATGATTATACTATTAAACCAAATGAAATATTTTATAATATTATTGATAAAAGTTCTTTTTTTTATAATTTCTCTAAAAATTTATTATCTAGAAAATTCACTAATTTAAATATTTTCCCTCTTTCAATTAATTTAAGTAAAGAATTTAAATTAATTTTACATTCTTGTATAAATATATTTCAAAAAAAAAATATTTCTTCATTACAAATAAATTTCTCAGATTTAATTTGTTATTATTCTAAAAATTATTTTTTAATAAATAAATTGATAACTTCATTAATATTAAAAACAAATATTTATGATACTTTAAGCGTCTTTACAACTTTTGATATTCTTCATAAAATATTAAATTCAGAATCTTTAAAAGATAATTTTAAAATCCAATTCGATTTTACTATTTTAGAAAAAGCAGTAAATTTAATTATTACTTTTGATAATTCTTTAATCATTTGTAAAATGTTATGGTTATATTATTATGATTCTCATTTAATGAATTTAGATCATTTAAAATGGTTTGTCATTAATATTATAAATAAAAATTATGAAATGTTTATATTACATTGGAGTTGGAAAATCAGATTTTTATTTTTTAAAATTTTATTTTATATATTAGGATATAAAATAAAAGATAAAATTGATGTTTATTTAGATAAAAAAATACATGATTATTTCATTGAAAAAAAGGAATTTATTTCAAAACATAATGAATTAATTTTAACAGAATATAATACTTTTAATCAAAATTTTATAAATTGGAAAGAAAAAATTACTAATTCAAAATATATTGAATATCCAATTGTTACAGTTTTACTTCCAACAATTGATGATACTAATTAACTTTATATAAATTTAATATTATTTTATAATATTATAAATTTATAATTATATTTATTTTTGATTTAAAATAAAATATGTTTATTTTTCCAAAAACAGCAAACACAGAATATTCGCATCCAATAATTGAAAATTTATTAAAAATTAAAGATAATAAAATATGTTTTGATTGTGAAAAAAATAATTCTTCTTTTGTAAGTTTAAATAATTCAATTTTTTTATGTTCATCTTGTGCAAAAGAACATAAAAAATTTGGTAATTCAATATCTAAAATATATTCAATTTTCATTGATAAAATAAATGAAAATGAAATAAGATATATTGAAAAAGGAGGTAATAAAAGATTAAATGAGCTTTTAAATTTATATTCTTTAAATAAAAATAAAATAGAAAAAATTATATTATATTGTTCAAATTTATTAGAATTTCATAGAAATGCAATTAAAAGTGAAGTTTATAATATTAAGTGTCCTGTTATGCCAAAACAAGAAGATATATTAAAACCAAGTGAAAATATTAGTCAAGATTTAATTTATGAAATTGAAGAAATTAATAAAAAAAATAATGAAAGTTTGTTTGGGAAAGCTAATTATTATTATAATCATATTAAAAATAATACTTCAAATTGTGCTTATGATATAATTAAAAAAGTCAAAGAAAATGCTTATTCTTGGATTTTTGATTTTAAAAATTCTGCTTATAATTATATAGGAAAGAAAAAAGAATATAATGATAATTTATAAATAAAATAAAATAAAAGAAATAATAAATTTAAAAACAAATTAAATAAAACATAAATAATTTAAAAAAAATAAATTTCTAAAAAAACAAATATCAAAGTCAGAAATTCAATAGAAATAATTTATAATTCTTTTAATATTTTTTTTATATAAATTTGACTTTTCTATTGAAAAAAATTCTACATTATTTATATCTTTATTTGTTTTTAATAAGAAATAAAAATGAAAATTAAAATCAAAGCAAATGAAGTTAGAACAAAACTATTATTAAAAAGTGAATCTGATGTGGAAAAATTTATAAAATCAAAAGTTTTAATAAACACAATATCTCCTTTAAATCTATATAATTCCTATAGTAATATTCAAATAAATATTAATTCAATAGAATATGATAGAATAGAAATAAAAGATAATCAAAAAAAATTATTTTTTGATGATTCAATCGTAGAAAAAAAAGATGAAATTCAATTATCATTTATGGAAGTATTTAGAGCAATAAATAAAATATTAATATCAGATAAAAAAAATAAAACATTTTATGATAGATTATCATTACCATTAGAAAATAATATAAATAATAATAAATCAGATTCTCCTTTAAATTTATTTAATAATCAAGAAGAAGACAAAATAAAATGTTCAATGCAAAATTTAAGACAAAAAGCACAAAATTTAATTAATATTATTCTTAGAAAGCAAAATTATAAAAAAAGTTCTTCTTTATTTTATTTAAATCCACATTATAAATCTCATGGAAATTTAAGAACAAATTATAAAAAAAACATTAAAAATAAAGATTATTTAAAATTTGAAAATCCAATTATTGAAAATTCTCCCATTACTTATTCTTCAAATATTAATGATAAAAAAATTTATGGAATTTCTTCTTCAAAAAATAGAATATATAAAAGTAGTAATTATGTTTATAGAAACCTAAATCAAAATACTCAAATTTATATGATTTCTTCTACCTGTTTTAATATTAATGAAAAGGAAATAAAAGAAAAAGAAAAAAAAAAAGGAATTATATATATTGGAGATAAAATTAATCCTTTTAAAAAAACTAAAATGTTTTCAAAAATGACTTAAATAATTACAATATTCTAAAATATAAAAATATATCTTATTTGGTTAAAATTATAGTATTGTGAATATAATTTAAAAATAATGATGTCAAACTATGTTTCATATATGTAATATATTATATATACCATAAATAATAAAAATTAGATTCTATTAATATATAATGTTTATAGATACATATTAGGATTAAAAAAGGAAATTTGGAATAATTAAATTAATTATTTTTCATAAATATAAATAATTAAATTTAATTAATAAAATGTCAGAAAAAACTTTTGAAGAATTATTATTTGAAGAAGAAATGAAATTAAAAGTAGAAACAGAAAATAAAAATAAATTAATAAAAGAAGAAAAGAAAGAAAATTTAAAAGAACAATACAAAGAAATAATGATAAAAGATATAATATATAATATATTAGATAAAATAAATATAAATAAAAATGAAGAAATAAAAAAAATTAATAATATAAATTTAGAAGGTAAAACTTATATAGAAAGAAAAATAATATTATTAAATCAAAATAATTTTGAATGGGGAAGTTTAGGAGATTTAAAAAAAAGTTATTGTAGATTAGAAAGAGAACAAATGAAATTAAAAGAAGAAAAAGAAAATAATATAAATGTAAATAATCAAATTAAAGAAGATTTTAATACATTATTAAATAAAAAAAAAATAAATGAAAATAAATATTTACATTCTGGTTATACTCCCATTAAAAAAAAGAAAACATTATATGAGCAACCTTATGAAGACTTTTCTACTTTTATGAGTAAAGCAATTAAAGGAAAACCAAAAATCCAAATTCAAAAAGAAGAATTTTTAAAAAAAAAGACTTTTTCTTAATTAAAGATTATTATTAGAAAAAATATATAAAAATAAATATTTAAAAAATATTTTTTTATAAAAAAATGGGTTCAAAAGAAAAAGTAAAAAAAAATATATAACCTAACAAAGTTACAAACACAAGAAGCATTAGATTTTGATCCAAATCAAAACATAGGAAACAATAAAATATGGTGTAAAAACCGTTTTATATCAGGAAATCAATATTACCATATTTTTTATTCATTAATATTAATAACGATTCCTTTTTCAGTATTTTTATCAATAAATATAAAAGTAAAAAACAAAAATATATTAAATATTATATATAACATTTAGCTTGAATCTCCATATAAAAAATCTCTAGCTGCAATAATAATAACATCATTGTTATACATAATATCAATATATACTTTAATTAGAGGGGGATTTACAGACCCAGGAATATTAGAAAGACATAATGAATATTCAAATTATAATCCAAAAAAAAATATAATTAGATATATAATAAATGGTCATATTCAAAATTTACCTTTTTGTTACTCTTGTAATTTATTTCGTCCTCCAAGATGTTCTCATTGTGCAACTTGTGATAATTGTGTTAGAAGATTTGATCATCATTGTCTTTGGTTAGGAAATTGTATTGGAGTTAGAAATCATAGATTTTTTTATTTTTTAATCTTTTCTCTTATTTTAAATGCTTTTTTCCAATGTGCTTATTCTGTTTATTTTATTTGTTTTCAAAGATTAAGTGATATGAAAATTAAAAAATATAATATTTTAGTCTATGTTACTTTTTCTTTTGTTATTTTCTTCGATGTTATGTTTCTTATTTTTTTCCTTGGAAAATTATATTTTTTACATACTTATTTAATTTTCACTAATACAACTTTTTATGAATATTTTAAAAAAAAATGGTATAAACCTCCTGGTTTTAATCCTTTTAGTTTATTTTGTGGTTATCATACTTGTAGATTACTTTGCTTCTCTACTAATAAATCTTATTTACATTTAAGGAAAGAAGATTATGATTATGAAAATGATACTCTAAGAAAAGAAAGTGAAATGGAAAATTTTAAAGATAATGATAAAGAGCCTGGAAATAATAATAATAATAATAATGATGATGATAATATTATTAAGTATAAAAAGTGAAAATATTCTTTTTTTTTTAGTTTATTATTTTATTATTTATGATGATTAAATTTATATTTATTTCTTTCTTAAAAAAATATTAAAAAAAACATTCTAAAAAAAGCAAAAATATAATAAATTTATATGAATAACAAAAAAAATGAAAAAATATTCAAACAAATTAACTTTTTCTTCATCTCCTCTTTCAAAAAACCAAGAAAGAATATCATATAATTATAATGGAAACAAAATTCAAAAGACAAGTGTATTAAACCTAGATAATGAATCAAATAAAAATAAAATGATAATCCCAAAAAAAAAATTATCTCAAATTTCTTCATATAATATATCAATGAATGACTTAAATAAAGAATCAAATTACATATCAACATATTTAAGAAAGAATTTAAAAATTCCTCCAAAGAAAAAGTCTCAAAAAATAAATTTAGAAAAAATAGTAAATAAAAAAAAAGTACAAAGTACAATTATAGTAAATAGAAATAAAAAAGAAGATTTTAAATTATCTTCAAATATAACTCAAAATTTAAAAAAAAATCCATTTCATTCTCATATAATTCAAAAGAAAAAAATAAAAAATTTCAATATGTCGAATTCTCTTTGTTCATTAAGTCCATTAGAAAAAACAATAGATTCAATGAAAAATTCAAAAAGAGAAAATAAAGATATTTTAAATTTATATAAATCTTTAATATCAAATAATTTTTGTGATGATATAAGTAATGATGTTATTAATAAAAATGGAGGTTATAGAAATTTATTTAGACAAAATAAATTAAGTGATAGTGAATTATCAGATGATATTGTTATAAAAATTGATTCTTCTGAAAAATATATTATTCATCCTTCAAATTTTTATTTTGTTATTTTTAAATTTATTATTTTTATTCTTATTTTCTATCTTATTATCTTTTATCCTCTTTCTTTCTCTTTTCATTTTGATATTCCAATTCAAATTCATATTATTATTGATTTTTTTTTCATTATTGATTTTTTTATTGGATTCTTTATAGGAATTTTTGATGAAGAAGGAAAAATGGTTAAAAATTTAAAATTATGCGTTTATCATTATATCACAAATAGTTTTTTTAAAAATTTAATTATTTCATTTCCTTTTCTAAGTATATTTCACAATTCAAATTCTTTTTTTAAAATATTACCATTAATTAGAATATTTAAATTTTATGAATATACATTTGATGAAAAAGATTCTGAATTATATTATGATAAACTAATTATTAATTTACATATAATTCAACCATTAAGTGTGCATAATCCATTATATTCATTTTTAGAATTTTTTGTAGGATTCTTTATTTTATTACATATATCAACATGTATGTATATATATTTATTAGATTCATCAGATTATCCAAATTGGACAACTTCAAATTTTGATGATTCAAATACTAGAAATTATATTTCTGGTTTTTACTTTAGTTTAACTACTATAATTACTGTTGGATATGGTGATGTTACTCCTCTTTCCTATAATGAAATATTATATACTATTATTTTAATGATTATTGGTGTTTGCTTATATTCTATGGTACTTTCTATTTTATCTTCTTTATTTGAAGACTTTCAAACTAAAGAAAAAAATAACAAAAAAAATATTTATTTATTAGATGAATTAAGAAATAAATATCATATTCCTGAG
>JAEEGL016403422.1_pt1 | contig 18654 bp, 16 predicted proteins | sample 9134231 | NCBI WGS metagenome assembly JAEEGL01 (sample SAMN16246548, study PRJNA631951) | gut metagenome | biome: gut microbiome; feature: rumen; material: fiber-attached | host: Bos | place: Iran: Karaj | collected 2018-10 | reverse complement strand
TCTGCCGTCAGTTTCTTCCCCGAGGATGACCTGCTCCATATTGTCCTGACAGCAGCGGCTGTTTACGCTTTACTGACACTGGTCTGGCAGGTCTGGCTGCAGCGGAAAAAAGCGCTGTAAACAGAAACGTCTCCCGCAGGGATCATTGCCCTGCGGGAGTTTTCTTGTCTTCCCGCCCGCGGATGCGCAATCCCCTCATCAGGCGGTTCCCCGGCGGATATGGTATAATGGTACCGGTTCTTCCTTTTTCAGGCAGGACCGGCTTTCATGAAAGTGATTTGATGTTACGGAGGATTAACGGAATTGGAAAAGAATTATATCCCGAATATTCAAAGTTCCCTGCGCCACCATATCCTGAACATGCCGGAGGCCTGCTACTCCGCCAGCGGGATTATCGTGAACGGCCGCAGGATCAAGACGTTCGTGTTTACAACAGATCTGGCCATCATCCGGAACTGTGACGCCGACGCGGTATTCGCGGTTTACCCCTTTACACCCCAGCAGGCAATCAGCGACGCTGTGATCAAGGCCTCCTATATTCCCGTGTTCTGCGGCGTAGGCGGCGGGACAACCCAGGGGCTGCGCACGGTCGCGCTGGCAAAGGACGTGGAATGCCAGGGCGCCATGGGCGTAATCCTGAACGCGCCCATCAACAACCTGAACCTGGCCGCGGTTGCCATGGCGGTCGACATCCCGGTCATTATTACAGTCACCCAGGAAAACACGGATATTGCCGCCAGGATCACGGCCGGCGCCTCCATGCTGAACGTGGCCTGCGGGGCAAAAACACCGGAGGTCGTGGCAAAAATCCGGGAACGGTACCCGGAGCTTCCGCTGATTGCCAGCGGCGGCAACAGCGAGGAGAATATTGCCCGCACCATTGCGGCGGGAGCCAATGCCATCACCTATACACCCCCGTCCACCGCGGATCTTTTCAAATCTATGATGGAAAAGTACAGGGAAGAATAAAGGCTGAATACGTTCCGGTCCTGCGGTCATTATTGCTTTTATCCTGAATACTGTGAAGTTTTTTCCGGAAACCCAAAAACAGGGATTGACTCTCACACAGTGTCAGGGATTACAGTAACGGCGAGCTCAGAAATACCATCCATGGAGGGGTTACCCAATGCTGAAAATCGGAGATTTTTCAAAACTGTCCAGGGTAAGCATCAGAATGCTCCGCCACTACGATGACATCGGACTGCTGAAGCCCGCCGAAACAGACAGCTTTACCGGATACCGCTATTACCGGCCGGAACAGCTGTTCACCATCGGGCGGATTACCGCCCTGAAGGATATGGGATTTTCACTGGCGGAAATTATCCGGATCCTGGGAGTCTATGACGACCGGGAAAAGCTGGATGCGTTTCTGTCCGCCAGAGAGACAGAACTGTCCCGGCTCTCAAAGGAAACGGAGTATAAACTGATGCTTCTGGAAACAGCCAGGAAACGGCTGAGAAAGGAGCAGAATATGAATTATGATGTTACGGTAAAGACTATTCCGGAAAGATACGCGGCCACAGTGCATATGGTGGTTCCCCGCTATGAGGACGAGGGCATGGCCTGGGGGATGATGGCGGAGTGCAAGGTCCCGCTCATTCCCGCGGACCCTTGCCTGGCCGCCGCGGAATTCCTGGATAAGGAATACAAAGAGGAAAATGTGGAGATCATGGTCTGGATGACCGTGAAAGGAACTTATGAGGACACGGAGCATGTGAAATTCCGGGTTCTGCCGGCAGTCAAGGTTGCCAGCTGCGTAATCCGGGGAAGCTATGACCAGATGGGTGACGCGACGGCCACCGTGGTTTCCTGGATCAATGAAAACGGATATGAGGTCACCGGCCCCATGTTCAATATTTACCATGTCAGTCCCAATGAAACGCAGAATCCGGATGAATACGTCACGGAAGTCTGTTTCCCCATCGGATAAACACCGCCGGGCCGGGGAGCGCGCTGCCTCCCCGGCCGGTTCCGGTACCCCGAATCCGCTCTGAATTCCATAAAAGATAGGGAGGAAACTGTAGATGAGCAAATATACGGATCTGGCAATGGAACGCCGCAGTCAGTTTACTCCGGACGGCAGGCCCGTCTGGAACTGCTGCCAGGCTGTCGCTGCTGTTTTTGCGGAGGATGCCGGCTATGACGGGGAAACCTGCATGAAAGCAGCAGCTTATTTCCGCGGCGGTATGCAGATGGGTTCTGTCTGCGGCGCTGTCACCGGCAGCCTGATGGCCCTGGGGCTTTCCGGCCTGGATGACCCGCAGGCAGCCAATGACCTGATCCGGAAGTTCCGTGAAAACCATAACGGGATGATCAATTGCAAAGACCTGCTGCGGGCAAACGCGGAAAGCGGCGGGGAAAAGCTTCCCCATTGCAACACTGTAATCCGTGAGTGTATCGGGTATGTGGAGGAAGCGCTTCGGGAAAAAGGAAAACTGAAATGAGCACTGATAAAATCAGGGGAAATCATCATTTTGAGACTGCGGAATACGGAGAAGCGCGCTCCGGACTCCTGCTGGTCCAGCCGGTCAGCGTCCATGACCTGTCCGGGATTGAAAGCGAGGTCTCCGCAATCCGACAGCTCACCGGACGGGATTTCCGCCTGGTCACCGTAAAGGTACACAGCTGGAACCAGGATCTGTCTCCCTGGCCGTCTCCGGCCGTATTCGGAAAGGAAGGCTTCGGGGACGGTGCCGGGGATACGCTGGCAGCAATTCTTCCGCTCGTCGGAAACAGTGAAAAAGTGATTATCGGCGGTTATTCCCTGGCCGGCCTGTTCGCGCTGTGGGCCGGTTATCAGTCTGATCTCTTTTCCGGAATTGCCGCTGCTTCCCCCTCTGTCTGGTTCCCGGGCTTTTCCGGCTATATGAAACAGCATGAAATGAAATCACCCTGTGTATACCTGAGCCTGGGAGACCTGGAGGAAAAGACCCGGAATCCGGTTATGTCCCGGGTCGGTGACTGCATCCGGGAAGCATACACGCTGCTGGATCTTCAGGGAATCAATTGCTTCCTGGAGTGGAATAAAGGGAACCACTTCCGGGAACCGGACCTGCGGACCGCAAAGGCCTTTGCCTGGGCCATACAGCATACCGGTTAACAGATCTTTATATATATACGGCAGGTAAACCGCAGCTGAAAACATCCTTTTGGAGGATGTTTTTCTTTTTGTAAAAAAAGCCTTGACAAGTTAGATGAATATAACTATACTGCTTTTGTTGTTAGACGAGCCTAACACTTTCAGGAGTCAATTGCCTGTTCATTCGGAGGAGGTATAAATGATGCCGTTAAGCTATGCAACCCCGGGGGAAGAATCGGTGATCCGCAGGATCGGCGGAAGCCCGGAGGTCCGGAAGCATCTGGAGAATCTCGGATTTGTAGTTGGCGGAAGCGTAACCGTAATCACCGCACTGAACGGAAACATGATCGTCAAAGTGAAGGAAGCCCGCGTAGCCATTAATGATGAGATGGCCCGCAAAATAATGATCTGATTGAGGAGGCTGAACAATGAACAATCTCAGGGGCGTGCCGGTGGGAAAAACAGCGAAAGTAATCAGGATTCACGGGGAAGGTGCGGTGAAGCGCAGGATCATGGATATGGGCATCACCCGGGGCGTGGAAATCTTTGTCCGCAAAGTAGCGCCGCTCGGGGATCCCATCGAGGTCACCGTGCGCGGATATGAACTGTCTCTGCGGAAGGCGGATGCCGAAAGCATCGAAGTGGAATAATTTTTTCATCATTGGTTAGTAAACTCTAATCGATAAGAGTGGGAGGAAAAGGACGAATGGACATTCGCATCGCGCTGGCGGGAAACCCCAACAGCGGAAAAACAACACTTTTTAATGCGCTGACCGGTTCCAATCAGTTTGTGGGAAACTGGCCCGGTGTTACCGTGGAAAAAAAGGAAGGCCGGCTGAAAAAGCATGAGGCGGTAACCATCACAGACCTGCCCGGTATCTACAGTCTCTCCCCCTATACGCTGGAGGAGGTAGTTGCCCGGAATTACCTGATTAACGAACGTCCGGACGCTATCCTGAACATCATCGACGGCACCAACCTGGAACGGAACCTGTATCTGACCACGCAGCTGGTGGAGCTGGGCATTCCGGTGGTGGTGGCCATCAACATGATGGATCTCATAAAGAAGAACGGTGACAAACTGAATACGGCTGACCTGTCCCTGCGGCTTGGCTGCAGAGTCATGGAGATTTCCGCCCTGAAGGGTACCGGTATCATGGAAGCGGCGGAAGCTGCCATCCAGGCGGCAAAGAGCGGAAAAACCGTTCCGCAGCACACCTTCTCCGGCCCGGTGGAACATGCGCTGGCGCATATTGAGGAAGCGGTTGTCCACGACCTGCCGGAAGAACAGCAGCGCTGGTATGCCATCAAGGTGTTTGAACGGGACGATAAAGTGATGGAGCAGCTGAATATTGCCCCGGATACCCTGAAGCATATTGAAGCCGATATTCAGGCCGCTGAAAAGGAACTGGATGATGATGCGGAAAGCATCATTACCAATGAGCGTTATGTCTATATCGGCCAGGTTATCAAATCCTGCTACCGCAAGCATAAAGCGGGCAGCCTGAGCACCTCCGATAAAATTGATAAAGTAGTCACCAATCGCTGGCTGGGCCTGCCGATTTTTGCGGCCGTCATGTTCGCGGTGTACTGGATCGCCATGGTGGCCGTCGGCGCTCCGGCTACAGACTGGGCCAACGACGGCCTGTTCGGGGACGGATATCATCTTTTCGGTATCGGCACCGCCCAGTATGAGGAAGCGGCGGAACGTTACGGGGACACAGACGCTGTCATCGAAGCCTTTGCGGAAGAATACGGCGTGGAGATTGACGAAGATAATCCTGAAGAATCTCTGAAATCCCTGGCTGCCGCTGTCCCGGACGATGCCAGCGTAACCTACATTACCCAGGATGAGGAAACCCTGGAAACAGAAGAGCATCCGGAAACCGGAAAAGCGGATCTGGAAGCCGCCGTCGCCGAATTCCTGAGTACGGAAGACGGGTATAAATCTGATGTCGGCGCGCCGGATCCCGCCGCTTACGGCACCTGGGTGCCCGGTATCCCTGCGCTGGTGGAAAAAGGCCTCGACGCAGTGAACGCGGCGCCCTGGCTCAAAGGGCTGATCCTGAACGGTATTGTCGCCGGTGTCGGCGCGGTGCTGGGATTCGTGCCCCAGATGCTGGTCCTGTTCCTCCTGCTGGCTTTCCTGGAAGCCTGCGGCTATATGGCCCGGATTGCCTTTGTGCTGGACCGGATTTTCCGGAAATTCGGCCTGTCCGGCAAGTCCTTCATCCCCATGCTCATCGGCGTAGGCTGCGGTGTTCCCGGAATCATGGCTTCCCGGACCATTGAGAATGAGCGTGACCGGCGTATGACGATCATGACAACCACATTTATCCCCTGCAGCGCGAAAGTGCCCTTTATTGCCATGATTGCCGGCGCCCTCTTCAACAAATCCGCCTGGGTATCCACCAGTGCTTACTTCATTGGTATGGCAGCCATCATCGTCAGCGGTATTATCCTGAAGAAGACAAAACGCTTTGCCGGAGAGCCCGCTCCCTTTGTAATGGAACTGCCCGCCTATCACTGGCCTACGCCGGGCAATGTGCTCCGCTCCATGTGGGAACGGGGATGGAGCTTCATTAAGAAAGCAGGTACGATCATCCTGCTGTCCACGATCCTGGTCTGGTTCCTGAGCCGCTTCGGTGTGGCGGACGGTACGTTCCGCATGCTGGAGGAGGAAGAACTGGAGCTCTCCATCCTGGCCCGGGTCGGCAGCGTCATCGCCTGGATTTTCAGGCCCCTGGGCTTCGGTACCTGGCAGGCGACCGTCGCCTCCTTTACCGGCCTGATTGCCAAGGAAAACATTGTCGGAACCATGGGCATCCTGTATGGCGGCACCGAAACCTACGCGAACCTGGCCGCCGCCTTCACCGGTATCTCCGCTTATGCGTTCCTGGTCTTTAACCTCCTGTGTGCCCCCTGCTTCGCGGCCATCGGTGCCATCCGCCGTGAGATGAATAACGCGGGCTGGACCTGGTTTGCCATCGGCTGGCAGTGCGGCTTCGCTTATGCTGTTGCCCTGATGATCTATCAGTTCGGCCGGCTGTTTACCGGAAATGTGAACGTCATCGGCCTGATCGCTGCCGTTGCAATCCTTGCGGCAATGATCTATATGCTGTTCTTCCGGAAATATACGGAAGCGACGAAACTGACAAAGAAAGTGTGAAAAAATGGTTCAGGAAATCATCGATAACATGGGAACAATCCTTGTCAGCCTGGTGCTGGTCCTGCTTGTAGCGGGAATCATCGTCCGGCTCCGGAAAGATAAAAAGCAGGGGAAGTCTGCCTGCGGATGCAGCTGCGGAAGCTGCCCCATGTCGGGATCCTGCCACAGACAGCCATAAGCAGAAGGAGGCGCGGTTTATCCGTGCCTCCTGTTTTAAGGAGGGAAAGAAAGTGTACAAAACAACCCTGACCGTTTCCGGAATGATCTGCGGAATGTGCGAATCACGTGTAAATGACGCGGTTCGGGAGGCTTTCCCGGTAAAAAAGGTGACGTCATCCCGGGCAAAAGGAGAAACGGTCATCCTGTCTGAAACATCGCTGGACACAGAAAAGCTCAGGCAGGTTATTAACTCGACAGGTTATACGGTGCTTTACGCAAGGGAAGAACAGTATAAAAAACCTTCGCTGTTCTCCGGCTTTCTGAAAAGGAAAGCCTGAGCTGCCGAACGCATCGTCCTGGTAAATAAACAAAAGGAGTAAGTTTTTCATGGCCATTGTTGAATTCAAGGATGTATCCAGGGTTTATCGGAACGGAGATCATGAACAGCGGGCGCTGGATCATGTAAACCTGAGTCTGGAGGAAGGAAAATTTATTGTTGTCCTGGGGCCCAGCGGCGCCGGGAAAAGTACGCTGCTGAACATGCTCGGCGGACTGGACAGTCCTACCGAAGGCACCATCGTGGTAAACGGAAGGGATATTTCCACGCTCACGCCCAACGAACTGGCTGAATACCGCGCCTCCTCCGTCGGTTTTGTTTTCCAGAGCTACAACCTGATTCCGACACTGACCGTAATTGAGAATGTGGCGCTGGTCAAGGAAATTGCGCCGCATCCCCTCTCCAGCCATGATATGCTGAAGGCCGTCGGGCTGGAAGACCATATCCATCAGTTCCCGTCAGAACTGTCCGGCGGAGAGCAGCAGCGGGTTTCGATAGCCAGGGCGCTGGCCAAGAACCCCCATATCCTGCTGTGTGACGAACCCACCGGCGCGCTGGATTCCGAGACCGGCGTCATGGTCCTGAAACTGCTCCTTTCCATGGCCCGGGATATGGGAAAAACCATCATCATCGTGACCCATAACCAGAACATCGCAAAAATGGCGGACGTGGTCATCCGGGTAAAAAACGGAAAAATCAAAGCATGTGAAGAGCAGGAGCACCCCCTGTCTGTGGAAGAGGTGGACTGGTAATGCTGATCAGGAAGATGTTTCGGACTCTCTGGAAATACAAGGCCCAGTTCATCTCCATGGTCATCATGGTTGCTTTGGGAATCGGGGTCTTTCTTGGATTCAATGTGGAATGGTATACGCTGGAAGTAAACACGGGAGACCTCTACAGGGCAACCGGGTTTGCTGATTTCCGGGTTTATTCCGACAAGGGTTTCAGTCCGGAAGACCTGGAAGCGGTCAGGGGCATTGACGGCGTGGACGATGCGACCCGCTTTCTTTCCCTGAAAGTTTCGGTGAAAGGCGATACAGATACGCTGGCCCTGACAGTCAGCGAGAATATGAACGTCTCCGGCATCCTGGTGATGGAAGGCGCGCCTTACAGCGCTGAGGACCCGGACGGTTTCTGGCTCTCTGATTCCTATGCTGCCGCCAACGGGATCTCCCTGGGTGATCCCCTGACGCTGGCTTACCAGGCAATAACAGTAAACGGCACGGTCAAAGGCCTGGTTAAATCCAGTGAATACATGATCTGCCTGCCGGATTCGACCCAGATGATGCCGGATTATTCCTCCTACGGCTTTGTGTATATCTCACCGGCTATGCTGGAACGTTCCATCCCCGCGCTGTACAGGCAGATGATCGGTTCCCTGTACCACCAGATCAATGTAAAATCCTCGCTGGATAAAGCAGTCTTCGTGGAGGCAGCGGACAGGGCCCTGGGAACCACCCGGCTGGTCCTTTCAAAAGGCGAGACCGTTTCCTGGGCTGAAGCGCAGGGCGAAGTCAACGAGGGAAAGACCATGGCTTCCATCCTGCCTGTACTGTTCCTCGCCATCGCGATCCTGACCATGGTCACAACCATGCACCGGATCTGCGCCAGCGAAAAAACGCAGATCGGCACCCTGAAAGCGCTGGGATTCAAGGACAGGCGGATCCTGATCCACTATTCCGCCTATGCCCTGATTATCGGCCTGCTCGGAACAGTCCTGGGCATCGGGATCGGATACGGCCTGGGCTGGTTTATCATGAACCCTGACAGCGCCATGGCCACCTATATTGACGTACCCTCCTGGGCGCTGCACGCGCCGCGCTTTACCTGGTATGTGCTGATTGCCATTATCGCGTTCCTTACGCTGATCGGCTTCCTTTCGGTGCGGAAAATGCTGGAAGGAACGGCCGCGGACGCACTGCGGCCCTATTCCCCGAAGCGCATGAAGCATCTGCGGTTTGAAGAAACAAAACGGTTTAAACGGCTTGGTTTCGGCACAAAATGGAACCTGCGTGACTGCGTCCGGCATAAAGCCCGCAGCCTGATGACTCTTTTCGGTATTGTCGGCTGTATGGTGCTGCTGGTCGGCGGCCTTGGAATGAAGGACACCATGGACGCGTTCCTGGACGTTTTCTATGAAAAAGCCATCAACTATACCACCCGGATCAACCTGGACGCCGAAAACATGGATCCGGAGGAAGGCAAAGCGCTCGCGGACGCCCTGCAGGGCGACTGGGCAGCTGAACGCGCCGTCCAGATCGGCGATAAAGGCTACTCGATGGAAATATATTCCCTCACCCACGACAAAGTTCGCTTTTCCGATACGGATATGCGGATTATTCCGCTGACGGATGACGGCGTGTATATCTGCTCCAGGATTGCCCGGGAATATCACCTGACGTCAGGGGATACCCTGGCCTTCTCCCCCTATGACAGCAATGACCGCTATGACGTTCCCGTTGCCGGTGTGCTTGATTCCATGACGGAAGGAATCTTTATGACAGCCGCTTTTGCGGATAAAACAGGAATTGAGTACAAGGTCTCCTCAGTATTCACGGACAGCGCCGATATCCCTGAGAATCCGCACATCCTGAATAAGCAGAGCAAACAGTCCATCATGGATTCCTTTGATACTTTCATGGACCTTATGAATAAAATGATCTGGCTGCTTGTCATCGCGGCTGTGATCCTGGGCATCGTTGTCCTCTATAACCTGGGTGTCATGAGCTATACCGAACGGTACCGGGAAATGGCAACCCTGAAGGTGGTGGGTTTCAGGGATTCCAAAATCGGCCGGTTGCTGATCAGCCAGAACCTGTGGCTGACCGTACTCGGTATCCTGATTGGTATTCCTGCCGGTATCGGCGTCCTTCAGTACCTGCTGACAGCCCTGGCATCCGAATATGAACTGAAGCTGGTGCTGGGCCTGCCCACCTGGCTGGTCAGTATCCTGCTGACCTTCGGCGTATCCCTGGCCGTCGGACTGATGGTTGCCCGGAAAAACAGGCACATTGACATGGTTGCCGCGCTGAAGACCGCTGAATAAAAGCAGAAGAAATACATGGAATAACAAGTCAACATCAGGCAAGCTGTCCTGTTGACAATCTATAGCGAACACTGTATTCTTGCGAACGTAAGCGTACAGCGTTCGCTATTTTTTGAGAGGAGGCGGATCCGGTGCCAAGGGATAAAAGCAGTCATCACGAGGCCATTATTGCGGCTGCCCGCCATGAATTCATGACGTTTGGTTTCTTTGACGCCTCCATGCGGCGAATCGCGGATGCTGCCGGAATGAGCCCCTCCGGGCTGTATAAGCACTTCCCCTCCAAGGAAGAAATGTTTGCCGCGCTGGTGGAACCTGCCTGCCAGGGGATGATGGCCATGTACCGGCAGGAGGAGTCTGCGGAACGCGCCGCCCTGCAGAACGGTGTCCTGACTGACAAATGGGAAAAAGGCGGTGAGGCCCGTCTGGCCATGACCTATATTTATGACCATCTGGACGCTTTCCGGCTGCTGATCTGCAAATCACAGGGAACAAGGTATGAATCCTTCCTGCATGACCTGGCCATGGAAGAGGAGAAAACCACCATGGCGCTGATGGATATGCTGAAGAAAAGCGGAACCGCAGTCAATGACGTCCGTCCGGAAGAGTTCCATCTGCTGGTCACCGTAAACCTGCAGGCTGTCTTCCAGGCTGTGGAACATAATCTGTCCCGGGAGGAAGCGCTGAGTTACGCGGATACGCTGGACTGCTTCTTCACCCGCGGCTGGCAGGCTTACTTTGGTTACTGAGCCCTTTTATACCCGGTAATATAAGGGCGTTTTTTCACGCCTTTATGTTAGATATAACTAACTTTCAGGAGGTCGATCTGTCCATGGAAAAACACGCAGCAGCCCGTAAACGCAGCACCCTGAGCTGGGTGATGGAGTTTGCGGGCACCCGCAGAAGCAGCTATATCATCAGCGTACTGCTGGCGATCGCCAACGTTGTCTGCGGCTTCATTCCCTTTCTCTATCTGGCAAATATCGTCCGGAAACTGCTGGAAGGAACGGCTGACTATTCCTACTGCCTGACCCAGGTCCTGTGGATGGGACTGTTCTGGGTAATGAGCAGGCTGTTCCACACCTTTTCCACTACCATGTCCCACAAGGCCACCTTTGAGGTGCTGGCCGGCATCCGCCGCCGCCTGACCCGGAAACTGGCCCGCATGCCGCTGGGCGATGTGCTGGATGAGTCCTCCGGTTCCTATAAGAACATCATTGTGGAACGGGTGGACTCCATTGAGACAACGCTGGCCCACATGATTCCGGAAGTTACCTCCAATCTGCTGATTCCCTTCGTGGTCTTCGGTTATATGGTCAGCATCGACTGGCGCCTGGCGCTGCTGTCCCTCCTGACGGTGCCGGTGGGTTTCACCTGTTTCGGTCTCATGATGCGGGGTATGAAGGAAGATTTTACGAACACAATTGTCAAGACCAAAGCGCTGAATGATACTGCCGTGGAATATATCAACGGCATTGAGGTCATCAAGGCCTTCGGCAAGGCAAAAACAAGCTACGACAAATTCGTGACCGCCGCGAAGGAAGGCGCTGACTGCTTTATCGACTGGATGCGCCGCTGCAATGTGTACCAGAATACCGCCATGGCGGTCCTGCCTGCCACGCTGCTGCCCCTGCTGCCCTTCGGTGTGAGCTACTTCATGAACGGATCCGTCACCGCGCCGGACCTGGTTATGCTGATCATCCTGGCCATGGGCCTGATTACACCCTTCATCATGGCTTCGAATTATATGGATGACCTGAGCAAATGCGGCACCATTATCGGTGAGGTGACAGGCATCCTGACCAAACCGGAACTGGATCGCCCGGAGAGCCTGGCCCGGAAGCCTGAAGGCAGCACCATCTGCCTGGAGGATGTACACTTCGCCTATAAAAAAGAAGAAGTACTCCACGGGGTCAGCCTGACCATCAGGGAAGGCACTGTAAACGCGCTGGTCGGCCCCTCCGGTTCCGGCAAGAGCACCATTGCCAAGCTGATTGCATCCTTCTGGGATGTGGACAGCGGATCCATCACCTTTGGCGGGACAGATATCCGCCGGATCCCGCTGGATGACTACCAGCACCGGATCGCTTATGTTTCCCAGGACAATTACCTTTTTGATATATCCGTCATGGAAAATATCCGGCTGGGCAATCCCAAAGCCACAGACGAACAGGTCATTGAAGCGGCAAAAGCCTGCGGCTGCCATGACTTCATCATGCAGCTGGAGGACGGTTACCGGACAATCTGCGGCGGTGCCGGCGGCCACCTGTCCGGCGGTGAACGCCAGCGTATCTCCATTGCCCGGGCCATGCTGAAAGACGCGCCTGTCATCATCCTGGATGAAGCTACCGCCTATACCGATCCGGAAAATGAGGCGCTGGTCCAGCAGAGCGTCGCCAAGCTGGTCAAAGGCCGCACGCTGCTGGTCATTGCCCACCGCCTGTCCACCATCGCCTCCGCGGATCAGATCATCCTGATCAACAAGGGCCGTGTGGAAGCTGCCGGCACCCAGCAGGAACTGCTGGACAGCAGTGACCTGTACCGGAGCATGTGGCACGCGCATATTGCCGCGAAGGAGGCTGAGGACGTTGCTTAAGATCCTGAAGGAATATTTTGATTTCTGTAACCGGGAAGACCGGAACAAATTCTACCTGGCTGTTGTACTGGGTGTCCTCCGGGCCATGTTCTCCGCCCTGAGGATCACCGCCGTCGCGGTTGTGGTGCAGGGACTCATTGAAGGACAGCTGACCTCACGCCACCTGTGGCTGTCCTTCGGTATCATGGCGGTCTCCGTCATCGGGCAGATCCTTGTTACCCTGAAAACCACCATGCTCCAGTGCGAAGCCGGATATCACTCCTGCTGCCACAAGCGCATCGAAATTGCCGAACACCTGCGTTACCTGCCCATGGGCTTTTTCAACCGTAATTCCCTGGGCGCCATCACCAACGTAACCACCAACACCATGGAGTCCCTGGCGGATGTGGCTGCCCGGATCGTTATGGTCACCACCCAGGGCATCCTGACTACCTCCGTGATTGCCGTCTTTGTGCTGGCCTTTGACTGGCGTGTTGGCCTGGTCCTGGTGGCCGGCATCCTGCTGTTCCTGCTGTTCAACTCCCTGATGCAGAAAGCCACCGTCCCCCTGGCATCCCGCAAGCACCGGGCAGATGAGGACCTGGTTTCCCAGGTAATCGAATACGTGCAGGGAATTGCCGAGGTCAAGAACTATTCCATGACCGACAGCCGGGCAGAGAAACTGGACGCGGCCATCAATGAAAAGCGGGATACCGATACCGCGGTGGAATTCACCGTCATGCCCTGGGTCACCGTCCAGAATATCACTACCAAACTGACCGGCATGCTGATGAGTATCCTGTCCCTGAAGTTCTATTTTGACGGAACCATGGACCTGCTCTACTGCATCATGATGATGATCTCCGCTTTCATGGTCTTTGAAAGCCTGGAAGCCATGGGATCCTTCTCGGCGCTCCTGCGGACCGTCCATGTGGCAGTAACAAAAACAAAGGAAATCATGGATATGCCGCCCATGGATATCGACGGTGCCGACCTGTCTCCCGCGAAGAAGGATATTGAACTGAAAAATGTGGACTTCTCCTATGACCGGAAAAAGATCATCGATAACGTGAGCCTGACCATTCCGGAAAAGACCACCACCGCCTTCGTCGGTCCTTCCGGCGGCGGAAAGACAACGCTCTGCCACCTGATGGCCCGCTTCTGGGATGTCCAGGGAGGCCAGGTGCTTCTGGGCGGCCGGAACGTAAAAGACTACAGTTTCGATTCCCTGATGAAAAACTTCAGTTTCGTATTCCAGAATGTATACCTGTTTGAGGATACCATCGCCAACAACATCCGTTTCGGCGAACCGGGAGCCTCCATGGATAAGGTCATTGAAGCGGCAAAAAAAGCCCGCTGCCATGATTTCATCATGGAGCTTCCGGAAGGTTATGATACGGTCATCGGTGAAGGCGGGGCCAGCCTCTCCGGCGGTGAAAAGCAGCGGATTTCCATTGCCCGGGCCATCATGAAAGATGCTCCGGTTATCATTCTGGATGAAGCTACCGCCAACGTGGATCCGGAAAGTGAAACCGAGCTGACCGCTGCCATTGAGGAACTGACAAAGGAGAAGACGATCATCATGATCGCCCACCGTCTCAAAACCGTCCGGAACGCGGATCAGATCTTCGTGGTGGATAACGGAAAGATTATCCAGCACGGCACCCATGATGAACTGATCCGGAAAAACGGCATATACAAAACCTTCGTGGAAGGCCGCCGGGAAGCCGCTTCCTGGAAGATTGCCTGACACGGTTCCGGCGGCAGGAATCCTGCCGCCGGTCATTCCCCGGAACCGGCATGGCCGCGGCAGTGAACTGCCGCGGCCATGCCGTGCTTTCCCCGGATAATAAAACATGTCCGCCGGATTTCCGGCGGGCATGTTTTTGTCAATTCAGTCTTACTGCGGGTCTGTAACCTTATCCGGAACCACCCAGTAATCACATATGCTTCCGCCGGAAGCCAGGGTCTGCTCCCGATGCAGAACCGCGTGGTTTGCTTCCGTAAGCAGGTAGTCCAGCTCGCAGCAAACCGGCAGGATCTCCAGATAGCCGAATTTCCGTGCGTAATTATTCAGCGGGCAGCGGGTAAAATAATAGTAAACGCCGTCCCGGTGCTTCCTCTCGTCCAGGTTGAAATCCCAGGTTTTCTCCTTATACTGCGGATGGTTTTCCGCCCATTCCTGCCTGGCATGAAGGCCTGTCCAGGACTTCCGGATGTCTTCCGGCCTGTTCATATCCTTCCCGCCTACCATCCTGGTCACCATCGGGCTCTTGACAAGCGCCCGGATGACAGGCCTGTAATTATCCGGTGTGATGGCGCCATCCGCGCCTTTCCAGATAGCCATCAGCACAAAGCACATGTAAATATTGCCGGCCATCGGATTGTCCGCTCCGATGTCATCCACCTGTGAAAGCATTTCACGGTAAATGCCGGGCGCTTTTTTCAGCGCCCGGCGGGTAACTTCCTTTCCGTAAGCTTTTTTCAGGTGCTTCCGGATCAGCAGGGAAAACAGTTTCAGATAAGACCCTTTATATCTCATCACGGGATCATTCCACCTCTTTTATGTTTTTCCGGATTGCTTTATGCCGCGTCATCCGATGCTTCTTCACCCTGGTCAGCGCTTTCATACATCACCGCTGTTTCACCGGTTTCCGCCGTCAGCGCTACACCGTCCAGCGTAACGTCTGTTTCACAGCTTTCGATAATGCTGTTGACAGAGCGGCCGGCTACCGCACCGGGAGTAACGGCTCCGGTAATTTCAGCCTTCACGGAACAGTCGCTGACCTTGAAGGCAGTTTCTTCCCCATAGAAGTAAAGGCCGGTGCCGAACAGGCCGCCCACATGGGTCGCACCCGGAGTTTTGATCACCGCGGTAATATGGCAGTTGCTGATCTCTGAAGGATATTTGGTAACCGCGACACCCTCCGCAGCGGCAACCTCACTGCTGGAATGTGTTCCGCCGAAGCCGCACAGGCCTCCGATGGCATGTCCTCCCTTGACCGTCGTGATGGTTACGTCCGCCGTGCAGTTGGTCACGGTATCCATCATTTCCAGGCAGCCCGCAATTCCGCCGAGCGCCACCGGTTCATTGCCTTCCGCGCTGACAGTTCCCTTTGCGGTGCAGTTGTCAATCACCCCGCCGAAACTGCCGCCGATCACCAGTCCGCCGCATTCCGCCACATCGTTCTGGATAATCCGGCCGGAAGAGAAATCATTGTCTCCCAGTACGTTGATCGTTGTGCCTTCCACGGTGCAGTTATATACAGCCCCATTGGAACCGCCGGCAATACCGCCGACGCAATTGATGCCCGTAACGCTGTTTTCTCCGGTCAGGATTACGTCATGGACCATGCCCATGTTGTAGCCGACCACCGCGCCGATGGCCATGGAGAAGGCGTCTGTGCAGGTAATGCTGATATTCCTCGCAGTCAGGTTCTTTACCTCTCCCAGGCTCATGCCGATGATGCCCGCCCCGCAGACCGGATAATCAGCGCTGAATGTCACATTGGAAACGGTATGGCCCTGGCCGTCAAAGACCCCCTGGAACATGCAGCTCATGTTGTTCTGGTTTGCCAGGTCCAGATGCCCGATCGGCTGCCATTCGATACCGTTCAGGTCGATATCCTCGGTCAGGACAAAGAATGCGCCGGGATAACCGTTCGCGCTGCCGTCATTCACAGCTGCGGAAAGTGCCAGCAGCTGTTCCGCCGTGGCGATCTGATAGGGATCATCCGCGGTCCCTGTACCGCCGGCAAAAGATACGGTTTCAGCGGAAACCGCGCAGAGGCCCAGCGCCAGCGCCAGGGCCAGCAGGGCTGAAATCAGCTTTTTCATGGAAAACCTCCTTGAAATAGTATTGTATGTCATCGCTTTCGCGGGGACATCCTTTATTGATATCTTCTGAACAGCTTTCAGTTTTTCATTCGCCGGCGCCATTCAGCAGGCGGCATTCCGGTGATACGGCGGAAAACGGCGGCGAATTTACTGGCGTTCGAGTACCCGCACAGTCCCGCGATCTCTGTCACCGTCATTCTGCCTGCGAGAAGCTGGTTTTTCGCCTCCTGCATCCGCACCTGCGTCCGGTATTCATAGATGGTCATTCCGTACATCTGCCGGAAAACCTGTTGCAGCGTAGTCCGGTTCAGCTTTACCTTTTCCGCCAGGATTTCCACGGAAAGCTCCGCGCCCAGGTCCTCGCCCAGCATCTTGCGGGCTTCATGAACCTTGTGGGCGGTATCTCTGCTGAAATACCGGTACCTGATTGTCCTGCTGTCCCTTGCGTCCGTCAGGGCGATCAGCACCTGCAGGGCAAGCAGCTTCCGGTGATATTCCGTATACTTTTCCGGAAGCTGCTGCAGCCCTGTAAAGATGCTTTCCAGCATGTCATTGGCAGGAAAACAGACACAGGATTCCGCGTGCTGGACGTATTCAAACATCTTTTCCCGGTTAAATTCCTTGGTAGAGAAAAAACTGTTCAGAATATCCGCCAGGTCATCCAGGAAAACCACGATACTGATGCAGCGCATACCGCCGCGGCCGACGCGGCATTCCCTGGTTCCGATCCGGCTGTTGAAAAGCACTATGTCGCCTTTGTCCGCACTGGCAAAACGCCTGTTCTCCATTTCGAAATCGGCGTGGCCCTCCACCATGTACATGATCTCCAGTGCTCTTACAAACTGCTTCTGTTCCTGATACATCGGCGTATAGGATTCGATCTCGGCATAAATCAGTTCCACGCCGTTCGCAACAGTATGGCGGCGCATAATGCCTTCGCCTGTATCACTTTTCAGGCGGTACGTAATTTCGGAATCCTTCCGGCTGATCATGGCCATATACCGTTCAAACAGTTCTTCAGAACCCTGCGGAGCCCCCGTCAATTTCCCTTTATTCATCTGCAGGCGATTCTCTCTTCCTTCCGGATACTCCGGAATGTTTTGATCAGCAGGATAATGCCGATCAGCAGGACAATAAGGTCAGTAAACATCTGGGCATAGAACACACCCTGCACCGGGACAGCAAACACTGTCGGCAGCAGGACTACCAGGGGCAGGAACAGCAGCACCTGCCGCAGCAGTGCCATTGCGGAAGCCGCGCTGGCCTTGCCGATCGCCTGGAAGAATGTAATCGCCAGGATCAGGATGCCGTAACTGATATAGGTGGTAAACAGCACACGCAGCATCGGCGCGCCCTGGACACAGATCGCTTCGTCTGTAATGAACATGCTCAGCATTCCTTTCGGCGCCAGCATAATCGGCAGGTAGAATACAAGTGCCAGCACCGTTGCCGCCACCATAAACACCTTTGTAAAGGAGCGGACTCGGTCATACTGTTTCGCGCCGTAATTGGTCCCGACAGCCGGCTGGAAGCCCTGGCTGATGCCCCAGAGCGGAATAAAAGCAAAGGACTGCAGGCTCAGGCAGGCTCCCAGGATGGTCTGCCAGCTGCCGCCGCCCCATCTTTCCACAGTATTGTACATAATGGTCTGCTGCACCATGGTCATGACCTGCATCAGCATAGCCGACACGCCGACGCTCAGGACCGGCCCCACAAGGTTGCTGTGGATCTTGATTTTGTTGATTCTGACGTTTTCGCTCTTTTTCCTGAAATACCACAGTGTGAAAACCGCCTGCAGTATCTGTGAGATGATTGTTGCCAGTGCTGCGCCCTGAATTCCTTTTTCCTTTCCCATCAGGGAAATGAGTAGCGGATCCAGCGCGATATTCAGCAGCGCGCCGGCAGCCATAATGCCCATGGCAATCTTCAGTTTGCCTTCACCGCGCATTACCATATTGGCAGACTGTGCAAAATTCACAAACAGTGATCCAATGAATACAATCTTCAGGTATCTTTCAGCCTGGGCCAGGATTTCGCCTTTCGCGCCGGAAAGGCTCAGCAGGCCGGTGGTGAAAATCTCACCCACCGCTGTAATAATCAGCGAAAGCAGGACGATCAGCGCAATCAGGTTGCCCATGATCTGGTTCACCGTTCCCTGGTCTTTCCTGCCTACTGCCCTGGAAAGCACCGATGCCGATCCTGTACCGATCAGTGTGGCAATACCGCTGTTCAGCAGCGTAAAGGGATATGATACTTTGACCGCTGTCATTGCCTCCGGTCCGACCATCCTTCCGACGAAGACCGCATCCATAAAGTTGTAAAGCCCGATTACCACCATGCCGAGTATCGCCGGGACACTCAGCGACAGCATGGTTTTGAAGACATTTCCGTTCAGTAGGTTCGACCTTGTGTCCTGTTTGTCAGCCATGTTTCTTCTACTTCCTTCCTTGTTTGC
>JAEEGL015859171.1_pt1 | contig 18654 bp, 14 predicted proteins | sample 9134231 | NCBI WGS metagenome assembly JAEEGL01 (sample SAMN16246548, study PRJNA631951) | gut metagenome | biome: gut microbiome; feature: rumen; material: fiber-attached | host: Bos | place: Iran: Karaj | collected 2018-10 | reverse complement strand
TTGAAGAGGCCAATGAGATTTGTGATAAGGCTGGGGTAGATCCCTATTTGATGTGCGAGGAAACTCAGCGTATCTGCTTTGAGAATGCCAAGTGGGCATATGTTTGCGGTGCTGCCATCGCCATTAAGAAAGGCGTGAAGACTGCTGCTGATGCTGCTGAGGCTATCGGTATTGGTCTGCAGAGCTTCTGTATCCCTGGTTCAGTAGCCGACGATCGTAAGGTGGGTATTGGTCATGGTAACTTGGCTGCCCGTCTGCTCCGCGAAGAGACTGAGTGCTTTGCCTTCTTGGCAGGTCACGAGTCATTCGCAGCTGCTGAGGGTGCCATCAAGATAGCTGAGATGGCTAATAAGGTACGTAAAAAACCGCTTCGCGTGATCCTGAACGGTCTTGGAAAAGACGCTGCACAGATCATCAGCCGTATCAATGGTTTCACTTATGTACAGACTCAGTTTGACTATTTCACCTCTGAACTGAAGATCGTTCGTGAGGTACCTTATGGCAACAATCCTAACCGTCTGAAGGTGAAGTGCTATGGTGCTGATGACGTACGCGAGGGTGTAGCTATCCTGTGGCATGAGAATGTTGACGTGTCTATTACAGGTAACTCTACCAACCCAACTCGCTTCCAGCATCCAGTAGCTGGTACTTACAAGAAGGAGCGCGTGCTTGCTGGCAAGCCTTACTTCTCTGTAGCATCTGGTGGTGGTACGGGTCGTACATTGCATCCAGACAACATGGCTGCTGGTCCTGCTTCTTATGGTATGACTGATACACTGGGTCGTATGCACTCTGACGCTCAGTTCGCAGGTTCTTCTTCTGTTCCTGCTCACGTTGAGATGATGGGCTTCCTGGGTATTGGTAATAACCCAATGGTAGGTGCAACCGTAGCTATCGCTGTGGCCATCGACTTGGCACTGAACAAGAAGTAATTTACCTCTGTTCTAAGATAAATGAAAATCCCCAGCCTTATGGTTGGGGATTTCTTTTTGTTAGATCTCGAAGTCCAGACAGCTACGCTGCACCGTGTAAGGGCGAACCTTGCCGTTGGCTACTGCCACGTGTGCAGGATGCTTGGCATATCCCTTCAGGGCTTCCTCACTTTCGAGGGTACTGTCGAGCATCACATCGGCATTTGATGATGCCAGACGTCCGTCGATGTGTACTTTCACATCCAATAATCCAGGAACTTGGCCTACCAGACCTTCCAAACCGGCCTTGATGCCAGCTTTCACTTGCTGTTTCTCTTCCTCAGAGAGTTCTGGATTCAGTGTCCAGAGAATAATGTGTTTAACCATAACGATATATTATTCTAAAAGATTATTCATGATAGTTGTCTTGTCCATCGCAAAGATAAAAAAGGTTAGTAAAATAACCAAAATAATAGCAAAAAAGGTTGTTGGACTAACCGATTCCAAGAAACGAAGATATTACAGTCCATTTCGGCAATCAGCTCTACTGGCTCCCTATTCTGGTTCGACCCTGGGTCTGGGTACAAGAAACTGAGAGACTTAACTCTCCGTCTCTTATTCTCTGATCTTTTAGTCTCTTTTTCAAGAAATAAATTATATTCAGAAAATCCGATTTTTTATTTGGAGATAAGAGTTTTTGTATTTATCTTTGCGAAGAGATTTATTAAAGTATGTCGCGTACTAATAAAAAAATATGTTTAAAGGATGTAGCGAGAGTATTCTCTGGAGTATATGAGAAGAGTTCTCCTGTTGGTGAAATTGCATGTTTGCAGGTAAAAGACCTCTTGATGCAATCTCCAGAAACTACGGCTATGCGTATAGACTATACTCCGAAATTAGAGAGTTATATGTTAAAAAAGGGCGATTTGTTGTTTGCAGGAAAGGGATTAAAATATGTGTGTAAGGTATTTGATATTGATATACCATCTGTCCCATCTACAACTTTGTATGCCATCAGATTGTATTCTGAATTACTAAGTCCAGATTATCTGTGTTGGTATTTAAATCATCCAAATGTGGTTGCTGCAATTAAAACTAAGCAAGCAGGAACTGGTACTCCTTTAATACATAAACCCGCATTGGAGAATTTGGAGATTATAATTCCTACAATGGAAACCCAACAACTAATTATTAAGTTGTCCGAATTACAAAAACGTGAGGAATATCTATTGAAGACAATTGCAGAGAAACGTGTACGAGTAACCAATCAGATCCTTTTTAATGAATTGAATAAATAGTTAATATATGATGGAAAAGAAAATAACTCAAGAAGACATTAACCGTACGGTGTGGAAGGCTTGCGATACATTTCGTGGAGTCATTGATCCCAGCCAATACAAAGACTACATCCTTACGATGCTGTTCTTGAAATACGTGAGTGATGTTTATAAGTCGAAGTTTAACGACTACCTAGTTAAATATAACGGTGATAAGGAGCGTGCTGAACGTGCTATGCGTCATGAACGTTTTGTCGTGCCAGTAAAAAGTTCTTTTGACTTCCTTTATGACAACAGGAACGCAACCAATATCGGAGAATTGATTGATGAGGCATTGGCCGATCTTGAGGATGCCAACCGTGAGAAGATGAGTAGTGAGGACGGCAGCAGTATCTTCCGCAACATCAGTTTCAACAGTGCTAACTTGGGCGAACCGAAAGAGAAGAACGCCCGTTTGAAGAATCTGCTGCAAGACTTCCGCGTTTTAGATCTCGACGAGTCACATTTGGAAAACAATGATATCATTGGTGATGCCTATATGTATCTTGTTTCCACTTTTGCAGGGGAGGCTGGTAAAAAGGCTGGAGATTTTTTCACGCCAGCAGAGGTTTCTACCCTATTGGCCAAACTGACAAAGAGTAAGCCTGGTGCCCGTATCTGCGATGTTACTTGTGGCTCTGGCTCCTTGCTGATTAAAGCTGGAAAGGAAGTGGAAAACAATAATTTCTCCCTTTATGGTCAAGAAGTGAATGGTAGCACATGGGCATTGGCCATGATGAATATGTTCCTGCATGGCTTCGACAATGCTGTTATTCGCTGGGGTGATACGTTGCGTAATCCCAAGTTGAAGGTCAACGACAAACTAATGAAGTTTGATACTGTGGTAGCCAATCCTCCCTTCTCTCTCGATAAATGGGGGGCTGAGGAAGCTGGCAGCGATCCCTATAAACGTTTCTGGCGTGGCATTCCTCCCAAGAGTAAGGGCGACTGGGCTTTCATCAGTCACATGTTGGAGGTGGCTGACGACAATACAGGTAAGGTTGGTGTCATCATTCCCCATGGTGTCCTTTTCCGTGGAGGCAGCGAAGGCAAGATACGCCAGTATATTTTAGAGAACGAACATACCCTAGAAGCGGTTATAGGTTTACCTGCTAATTTGTTCTATGGTACTGGCATTCCAGCTGCCATTGCTATCTTCCGAAAAGGGCGCAACTCTGAAAATGTGTTGTTCATTGATGCCAGCAGAGAATATGAAAATGGCAAGAACCAAAACAAACTCCGTCCACAGGATATAGAACATATAGTAACGACTTATCGAAAGTTTGCCGATGGCGAGTTGGCTCCCGGTGTAGCCGAAGACAAATACGCTTTTGTAGCTACCCCTTATGATATTCGCGAGAACGACTTTAATCTCAATATTCCCCGTTATGTTGATACTTACGAGGAAGAGGCCGAGATTGACATTCCTGCCGTTCAGAAAGAAATTGTGCAGTTAGAGGCCGAACTTGCTGAAGTGCAGGTAAAGATGAAAGAGTATTTAAAACAATTAGGATACTAACATACTATTTCGAGGACAACCTCGAAATGGTCAGATAGATAGTTTATGAAGATACAGTTTGCATCAGACTTGCATTTAGAGATGGCAGCAAATGCTGCTTGGCTCCAGTCTCATCAATTGGAAGTGACTGGCGACATCCTTGTGCTAGCTGGTGATACTGCTTATCTGGACGAGGGTGTTCCCGAATGGTTTCTGGATTGGGCTTCTTCCTCTTACCAACAGGTATTACTGATTCCTGGCAATCACGAATTCTATCATTATGGTGATATTGCCAAGCGCGGTGAATCCTGGCAATGGATGCTTCGTGAGAACGTAGGCTACTATTATAATAAGGTGGTAAATCTTGGTAATACTGATTTTATCCTATCCACGATGTGGTCACACATCCCAGAAGTTAATATGTTCCAGGTACAAAGGGGATTAAATGACTTTTATCAGATTCTTTGTAATGGCAACCAACTTACACCCGATGATTTCAATACAGAGCATGAACGTTGTAAGCAATTCTTGATGGAAAGTGTAGCAGAAAGCAACGCGGAGCATATCATTGTCGTTACACATCATGTGCCAACTTTGCAGGCTATTGCTCCTCAACATCAAGGCAGCACACTATCAAGTGCCTTTGCTGTAGAGATGGGAAACTTCATTGCGGAAAGCTCCATAGACTACTGGATTTATGGACACTCCCATACGAATATTGACACAGAGATTGGAAAAACAAGGATTGTAGCTAATCAGTTAGGTTATATCGCCCATGATGAGCAGCATAATGGTTTTAATAAGAGTAGAATTTTAAATTTAAATTGAAAAGTATGAAAAAATGGAGTTTAGCACATATATGTGCATATATATCATTAGCCATATCTATCACATTATTGGTTTTATGGTGTTGTAATGTTGGTGGGTTTACTGTAGTTAGCCTTGATTCCTTTGTAGGAGTTATTGTTGCATTACTTGCGATTGTTGTGACTTTGGCTGTAGGTTGGCAAATCTACAATAGTATTGAAATAAAAGACAAAATGGAACAACTAAGTATTTTGGAAGAAAGGTTTAAAATACAAGAAAAGACAATTAATCAAGAGTTATTAAGATCAGAACATCGATTATCTATGATTTATTCAATATCAGCTTGGAATGACAAGAGTTATATTGATGCATTTCGATATAGTATGATATCTCTTAAGACATCAATGAAATTAGAAGTCCCAATGCATATTGAAAATTTATTAAAAGATCTGGAAAAATTTAACAAATATATTAATGAAGCAAGTAAGTATCCTTCTTATCTATATAAAGAAATTAAAATGTGTGATGATAATATTAGATCATCTTCAAATTATAGTCTCATAGAGAAACGATATGATGACATCTATAATTCTTTCAAATCAAAAGTAAAAGAAGTAAATGAGTAAATATATACCACAAGGCTATAAAGACTCTCCACTTGGTATCATTCCAAAGGAATGGGAAGTGAAGAGGTTGGGAGATTTATGCTATAATCAAGGGGATTATGGCTTAAATGCTCCCGCCACAGATTATTCTGCGGATTTGCCAACTTATCTTCGTATTACTGACATTGATGATAACGGAAAATTTATTCATGTTGAAAAAAAATCCGTAAACAATATTTCTGCAGATGACTATTATCTAAAAAATGGTGATATTGTTTTTGCCCGTACAGGAGCAACTGTTGGGAAAACTTATTTATATGATAAAAGAGATGGCAAACTGGTGTATGCAGGCTTCTTGATTAAATTCTCACCAAATCCAACCAAACTCCTTTCTTATTACCTCAAAGCAAATACTGAAACTCAAAATTACAAAAATTGGGTCTCTATTACTTCGCAAAGAAGCGGACAGCCAGGCATTAATGCCACGGAATATTGTTCATATAGAATTGCCGTACCCCCAATTAAAGAGCAAGAGCAGATATGCAATGTCCTTCAACTTTGGGATACTGCCATAGAGAAGCAATCAGAATTGATTGAAAAGTTCACATTGCGCAAACGTGCATTGATTCAGCAACTCCTCACAGGTAAGAAACGTCTGCCAGGATTTAGTGAGGATTGGAAAGAAGTAAAATTGGGAGAGATCTTCATTGAACGTAATGAAACTAATCGTAGCGATTTGCCACTATTATCTATTACGGGAGATAAAGGTATTATCTATCAATCTGAATTAGACAAAAGAGATATTTCTAATGATGATAAGTCAAAATATAAACGAATTTGTCCCAATGACATTGGCTATAATACAATGAGAATGTGGCAAGGACGTAGTGCTATATCACAATTAGAAGGCATTGTAAGTCCAGCATATACTATTGTAACCCCTATAGAAGAAATTGATGTAAGGTTTATGGCGATGCTTATCCAACAGCCGCGAGTTGTATATGATTTCTGGACGCATTCACAAGGATTAGTAAGTGATACTCTAAATTGTAAATACCCCGATTTCAGTCAGGTCAAGGTTAACATACCAACGAAAGAAGAGCAAAAAGTTATTGCTGATATGCTATATGGGGTTGAAAAAGAAATAGAACTTGCCAATGAGAAACTAGTAAATCTACAATCCCAAAAGCGAGGTTTAATGCAGCAATTATTAACTGGTAAAAAAAGAATTATCTCATGAAAGATCAGATATTCATAAGTCATGCAACGCCAGAAGACAACGAATTTACAATCTGGTTGGCATCACGTTTGGAGATGCTTGGTTATAAGGTGTGGATTGACAAGAATGAGTTGCTTGGAGGGGAACGTTTCTGGCCAACCATCCAGAAAGCTATTGATGCGTCAAAGAAAGTGCTTCTTGTATATTCAATGAATATTACACGAGAAGGAGTTCTTAAAACTGGCATTGAAAGAGAGTTTGAATATGCAAATAGTGTTGCAAGCTCAAAAGGGTATTCTGATTTTGTCATACCTCTACATATAGATAACTCGAATTATCATTTAGCAATAGGTTTTCCTAATCTAAATCAAATACCATTCAATAATAATTGGGCAGATGGACTCAAACAATTAAAAAAGAAATTGGACAAAGACGGCATATTGTATGATGAACAAATAGACTCTTCTTTATCTGAGTGGTATGAAAATAATTACATTACGGATTGTCAGATAGAAAGTAAAAAAGAGATTTATTATTCCTCTTGGTGGACAACGAAGGAGATACCACAGTCTTTTTATATGTATCATTTTTCAAACCCAGAGCAGGCAAAGGCTGTACGTGAAAGCAATAAAGACATTCCTGTTGCACAGCTATCAAATATATTGTCTACATTTGACGGAAATTTGAATTGTATTGCGAAACGTAACGATGAGATTATAAACATTCCTCCCTCGTATACCTATACATACAAATTGGACGAAATCCTATTTGGTTTTGAAAGCGATCGATTCCCATCTCATAAAGATGTGGAAAATCACTTTAAAGATTTTTTACGTTATCTTTTGTATACTATTTTATGGAATAAAGGAATGGTAAAAACAGAATTGTCTGGAAGGAAATATGTGTTTTACCAACCCAAACATGGTCATAAATTTCCATATATAGAATTTGCATACCCTCCTGCATTAATGACTAAAAACAAGAGAAAATCATTAGGTGGTAATTATAAAAGGAACCAAGGAAACTGGCATTATGGAATATCACTTCTTCCAATATTATTTCCATTTATTGGCGTTTCCGTTAAATCTCATTTAATATTCACCCAAAATGGTTTTAAACCAGAAACAAACCAAACAAAACAACAATCATATCGTCGCAATAAAGGGAAGAATTTCTTTAATGAGGAATGGAGGGATCTATTACTTGCATTTATATTCTCATTAAGAAATGATAATGGGGATATTGAGTTAGTAGTAAATAAGGATGGAGATAAACTTGTAATGAATAATCGACCAGAATGGTTTTGGAGCGATTACGGCTATAAAGATCCATCAAAAAAGATGGATATTGAATCTGTTGAATACACCCCAGATGAAGAGGAGGATTTATTATGATTGAACCAATAATTAAATATATAAAAGAACCCAACTTGACTTTTGGAAATGCTCAAACAGCGTTAGATCCAAGAGATGGGTTAATGTTATTTGGTCCCTTTGATTCAAAAAAAATTAAAGGGCAAGTTAACATTGGTATTATTGGACCGCAACAATTAAGAATAAAAATGAAAGATTATTTAAAAAAGTTGCATGGCAGAATAGTCTCCACTTTGGATTCTAAAAAGCACCCAAGTTTTCAAGGTCTTGAATCCGTATTTGGGATTCACGTTAATTTCGATAATATTCCGGAGATAGAAGTTCCTGTGAATTCTATAAAAGAAGCTTTAAGGTATGTAGATCCAAATCTTAGAGTATTTAAACTCGTGAATTTGTATGTAACTCCTTTGATTGATTATTATAGAGAGCAAGAACTACCAGTAAACGCTTGGATAGTGGTTATTCCTGAAAGTATATATCAATATGGTAGGCCTAAATCCATTATAAAAAAAACGGTTGAGACAATTAATGTTCGGCCATCAAAGAATATTATATCAGATACTTCCCTAAATATATTTCCAGAATATAGAGAAGAAGACCAGGAAATACGTGAGGCACTCCAATATGAGGTAAATTTTCATAATCAACTAAAAGCCCGATTACTTGAAGATAAAATTGTTACCCAAATCATTCGAGAATCTAAAATCACAACAGAAGGCTTTAATGAAAGACAATTACAACAAGAGGAACAAATTAAAACTGCCAAAGCTTGGAATATTTCCGCTGCACTCTACTATAAATTAGGTGGCTTACCTTGGAAGATGGGTGAAGTAAGGGACGGAGTATGCTATCTTGGATTGGTTTATAAAAAGACAAATGAAAACAATAATAACGCATGCTGTGCAGCCCAAATGTTTCTTGATTCAGGTGATGGGATGGTATTTCGTGGAAATGTAGGCCCTTGGTGGAATCCAATGACTAAAGAATTCCATTTACGAGAGGAAGATGCATGTGAGATTATAAATCAATCATTAGAATCATATTATAAACAATTTCACACATATCCAAAAGAAGTGTTTATACATGCCAAAACCTATTTCGATGATAATGAATGGAACGGTTTTGAAGAAGCAGCTTTAGGGAAATGTAGAATTATAGGGGTTAGAATAAGAGATAATAAGTCATTTAAAATGTATCGACACAAGCAATATTGTGTCCCTCGTGGTATGGTCTTACAATATGACGAAAACAAAGCTTTTTTATGGACTAAAGGGTTTATCCCACGCTTAAAAACACAAATGGGATTAGAAACTCCGAATCCTATTGATATACAAATTACACGGGGAAAAGCGGATTTAGAAATCGTCTGTAAAGACATCTTAAGTCTTACAAAATTAAACTATAATGCCTGTATTTATGGTGACGGGTTGCCTGTTACTCTCAAGTTTGCAGATTCTATTGGAGAAATATTAACAGCAGGCAAAGACGTTAAAGCTGGTGTTTTACAATTCAAATATTACATTTGAAAAAAAGAGTCGCCACATAGGCAACCCTTTTCCAATCAAGGACACCCCAGTCCAATGGAGTTCAAATTCCGCAGTAAAGGTTATAATAAAAATTGAAATGAAGAAAAAATAATAATAATTGATATATGGCACTACTAGTAAATGTTGAGTCGCTTATTGACAGAAGAGTCGTTGAGTGCGACAGAATAGAGTTAAAAAGGATGAAATCCTGATGCCATCTGTCAAATATGAAAAGAAAAAGATATTATATATGATTACAAGAAACGAATTACAGGAATTATTGCAAAGTACTGAGACTTATCGGGTGGAGCGTACGACCTCTACAGGAGATATGGATAAGTTTCAAGAAGCTATTTGTGCCTTTTCCAATGACTTGCCAAACTCTCGGAAGAATGGATATTTGATTATTGGTGCATTCGATAATGGGACACTGTCTGGACTCAAAGTAGATGATGCTCTAATGAAGAAGATTGCTGCCATTCGTTCTGATGGAAATATCTTACCATTACCGATCATGTCCGTTGAGCGTTTTGAATTTCCAGATGGTGATTTGCTTGTGGCAGAGGTGTCTCCTTCTTTGCTCCCGCCTGTTCGCTATCGTGGAAGAACTTTTGTGCGCATTGGTCCTCGTCGTGATATTGCTTCAGAAGCGGAGGAGCGGATTCTGTTAGAACGCAGGACTGCATATATGGCGACTTTTGATGCCATGCCTTGTTTGGGGGCAACCATTAATGATATTGATATAAACTATATTCAGAAAGAGTATCTTCCACAAGTTATTGATGAGGAAGCGTTAGCCAGTGACAAGCGCGATATTAAGGAACAGCTTGCCTCCATTCATTTGTATGACTTGACTCACGATTGTCCAACCAATGCAGCAATCATTCTCTTTGGCAGGAATCCTCGTCATTTCATGCCAGGCTTTTATATTCAATATGTTCGCTTTGCTGGGAAAGCCATCGGAGGACAAGTCCTTAATGAAAAGCGATTCCAAGGACCATTCTATCGACTTTTGCCTGAATTGGAATTGTTCGTAAGTAATGCCATAATTACCCAAAGACCTGTTACGATAAGTCTCTTTCGCGAAAAAGCAGTCATCAACTATCCCAACAATGCGTTACGAGAATTGCTGATGAATGCGTGCATGCATCGTGATTATCAGTCGAACATGCCTGTTCGTCTATATCAGTTTGACGACCATATTGAGATAATGAATGCTGGTGGTTTGTATGGTGAGGCTCGTCCTGAGAATTTCCCAACAGTCAACGACTATCGGAATCCTATCATAGCAGAAGCCATGAAGGAGATGAAGTACGTTAATATGTTTAATCAGGGTATTAGGCGTGTTCAAGAAATGCTTCGAGATAATAATAACAAGGAAGCTGTATTTGATGTTTCTAAGTTAACCGTTTTTGTAGTGAATGTTTTCTCAACTGTTGATGATGGCACCCAAGGTGGCACTCAAGGTGGCACTCAAGGTGGCACCCAAGGTGATACTCAAAGTGATACTCAAGAGAACGATCTTGATTTATGGATAGAAACTCATATAAAGAAGAATCCCAAAGTGACAACAGAGGAATTGGCGAAACTGAGCGGAAAGGGACTTCGTACTATTAAACGTCATCTTGCAAAACTACCCCATATCAAATATGTGGGAAGCGGTTATAGTGGACACTGGGAAATAGAGGATCCCAAATAAGATTTTCAAATATGGATAGAATATCATTCAAGGAAAACGATATTAGCCAGAGGCCGGCTATAGAGTTGTTACAGAAGTTGGGATATCAATATATCTCGCCAGATGAGGCTTTGACTATGCGGGGAGGTAAAACTTCCAATGTTCTGTTGGAGGAGGTGCTGAGACGACAGCTTCGAGAACTGAACTCTATTAGAATAGGTTCGCGTAAAGAAGCACGTTTTTCAGAACAAAACATCGAAAACGGTGTAATCGCTATGAGGAATGTGCCTATGGAGGGTGGCTATCTCAGTGGTAATGAGGCTGTCTATAACATGCTGACATTGGGTAAGGCATTTGAACAGAGCATCGATGGCGACAAGAAAAGTTATACGATGCGGTATATTGATTGGGAACACCCAGAGAACAATATCTATCATGTGACAGAAGAGTTTGCCGTAACCCGTACTGGTTCTTCAGACACCTATCGACCAGATATAGTATTGTTCGTTAATGGTATCCCTTTGGTGATTATAGAATGTAAACGTCCTGACATTAGAGGTGCAGAAGAGCAGGCGATTTCACAGCATCTGCGCAATCAGAAAGACGATGGCATTAGAGGATTGTATGTCTATAGTTCTCTACTGTTGGCAATAGGAAATAACTTTGCCAGTTATGGTACTACAGGATCTTCTTCTCAGTTCTGGGGGAAATGGCGTGAAATGTTTATCAATAGAGACGAGGAACGGGATTATCAAAAGCGGCTTTTGGATATCGTGAATATGGGCTGCCAAGAAGTGCGTACTCCAACCCCACAGGATGAATACATCTATAATCTTTGTCGTCCTGAACGTTTACTGGAATTGATCTATCACTTTACAGTATTCGATGCAGGCATTAAGAAACTGGCCCGATACCAGCAGTATTTCACTGTAAAGGAGGTTGTTGAACGAGTGGAGCACATTGAGGCAGGCAAGCGTAATGGTGGTGTGGTATGGCATACACAGGGAAGTGGTAAGTCACTGACAATGGTCATGCTGGCACAGAAGATTGCTACCGTTGTGCAGAATCCCCGAATCGTATTGGTAACAGATCGCACAGACTTGGATGCTCAAATAACAAAGACTTTCCGTAAATGTGGCAAGGATGTGGAGAATGCCACAACGGGAAAGAATCTGGTTGAACTGTTGGAAAGCAACACTGATTCTGTGATAACAACCATCATCAACAAGTTTGCTACAGCCATCAAGAAAATAAAGCAGCCATTGACTGATCCGAACATCTTTGTGTTAATAGATGAAGCACATCGCAGCCAGTATAAGGAAATGGCTATACAGATGAATCGCGTATTGCCTAATGCTTGTAAGATTGCCTTTACGGGTACTCCGTTGATGAAGAAGGATAAGAATACGGCCCTTACCTTTGGAGGTATCATTAAACCTGTCTATACGGTGAAACAGGCGGTGGAAGATCATGCTGTAGTGCCCCTTCTTTACGAAGGACGCATCGTTCCTCAATCAGTTACAGAAGGCCCGATTGATAGTTTCTTTGAACGTGTTTGTGAAGGCTTGACAGAAGAACAGTCTGTTGACCTTAAAAAGAAGTTCTCACGTACTGATGTCCTTAATCAGACTGAGCAACGGATTTTTTCCATTGCTACAGATATTTCTGAACATTACACAGACAATTGGAAGGATACAGGTTTTAAAGCTATGTTGGTAACGCCCAAGAAACGTGTGGCCATTCTTTATAAGAAGTATCTGGATGAGATTGGCAAAGTTTCATCTGAGGTCTTGATTACTGCCCCTGATGACAGAGAGGGCGAAGAAACAGCATACGGAGATACGCCTGAAGAGGTTAAAGCATTCTGGAAACAAATGATGGATGAGCATGGTACACCTCATAAATATCAGGAAAATTTGATTTCCAGATTCAAAGGACAAGAAGTTCCAGAAATAATGATTGTGGTGGATAAGTTACTGACAGGATTTGACGAGCCAAAGGTAACTGTCATGTATCTCGATCGCCATTTATGCGGACATACTTTGTTGCAGGCCGTTGCCCGTGTGAACCGTACTTGCGAAGGTAAGGATTATGGGTACATTATAGACTATTATGGTGTGTTGGCAGAGTTGGATGACGCTCTCAGTATCTACTCTGAATATGACGAGGATGACAGAGAAGTGTTCCGAGAGACTTTGGCACCTGTCAGCGATAAGATTGCAGAATTGCCTCAGAAGAGTGCTGATTTGTGGGATTTGTTCAAGACGATTCCCAACAAACGGGATTTAGAGGCTTATGCACAGTCTTTGCGGATGGAAGACCGCCGTCATGAATTTTATGACCGCTTGACGGCTTTCTCGTCTCTCCTTCAATTGGCTCTTTCAACCAAAGAGTTTTATGAACACACTGAAGAGAAAACCATACAGCGCTATAAGGAAGATCTGAGGATGTTCTCTAAACTCCGTACTTCCGTACAATTACGCTATTCTGATGCAATAGACTATAAAAAATATGAGGCAAGGATAGAGAAACTGATCAATCGCCATGTGGAGAGTGATGAGGTAAAAATTATCACAAAACTGGTTAATATCTTCGATACAGAAAACTTCCAGAAGGAAGTTGACAACATTGTTGGTACTGCGGCCAAAGCTGATACAATAGCATCACGTACAGCCAAATATATTAAGGAGAATATGGATTCTGATCCTGCTTTTTATAAAAAGTTCTCTCAACTGATAAGGGAAGCTATTGAGGCTTACGAGCAAGGACGTTTGAGTGACAATGAGTACTTGGAAAAAATGCAACAGTACAAAGAAGATGTACTGAACCATACAGACAGCGAACTTCCTGCAGAGTTGGAACACAATAACGCTGCTAAAGCCTATTATGGTATTGCATTGGAAACATATAAACGACTGTTCCCAGAACTATCCATCAAAGAAATGGCACTTGCTACTGCAAACGCCTTCGATCGCATTATTCGTAAGACAGTGATAGTTGATGATGCCGTCCTGGTGGATTGGCAGTCTAAGAGTGATACTATTGGTAGAATGAAAATAGAATTGGAAGACGAGTTGATAGACAATATCAAGCGAAAGTACGGACTTGATTTCTCATTTGATGATATGGATTTGATCATTGACGGTTGTGTAGATGTAGCTAAGATATGGATCAGATAATAAAGGATAGCATACAATTTGGCTCTACAACTATCGACTATGACATTGAATTTGCGCAGAGAAAAACTCTGAGTATTTGTGTGAATCCTGAAGGTTCTGTCCACCTAAAGGCACCTATTGAGGCCAATTTGGAACAGATTCGAAAGAAGGTCTATAAAAGAGCTAACTGGATACTGAGACAAAAGCGATTCTTTGAATCCTTTGGAATACCAACAACTAAACGTCAGTATATCAGTGGTGAGTCACATCTGTATTTGGGACGACAGTATATGTTAAGAGTGAAGGAAAGTGATGTGAATGCTGTCCACTATCAGAATAATATTATTGAAATAGAATGCAGGCATAAGAGAGATGCAGGCATCCTCTTGCAAACATGGTATCGTCAACGAGCAAACATCAAATTCCAAGAATATGCAAAACCTATCATAGAACAATTCTCCGTCTATGGCGTGAAACCTCAAAGTGTTTCAATCAAAAAGATGGATAAACGTTGGGGGTATTGTACTACAGAAGGTAATATTTCTCTAAATCCGAGGCTTATCTGCGCCCCAAGATGCTGCATTGAATATGTGATTACCCATGAACTATGCCATCTTATCTATAGGAATCACACTAAGGAGTTTTATGCTCTCCTTTCCAAAGAAATGCCTCATTGGGAAAAGTATAAAAACAAATTAGAAAGGATAATGATGTAAGCATTACCTAAACACTTCATTCATACTATAGCACAGATTCTGGAACTTGCGCCAGAGGTGGGGTGACCATTTGGTTTTATGGTGCAGGGTGCGGTAGCGGTCGAAGTCTTTCTGATTCCAGATGGTGAAATTGGTGACGCTGAGGTAGCCGTTGTACTCCGTGAGGGTATCACCATTGAACTGCAGTTCCTTGGATAATTGAGGGAACCAGTCGGGGTGCTGCATCTGCTCGGCAAAGTACTTGGCGGTTTGGTCTTTGATGTAGTTGTGGTATTTCAGTACGCTGTAGATGCAGAACCAATGGTTTTTACGCGAAGCAATGCCAATCATCTGCCCAATCTTCTCACGCAGCCACACAAGGTCCACAGGCCGACCGTTCAGGCTGGTATGAAAGACCTTATTATATAAAATGGTGTCGGAATCCTCTGGATGTTCCAGTTGATAGATCAGTTCTGATAGCCACTGGTACTTGCATAAAGCTGAGAACAGGGCGTCGATTTCTTCTTCATTAGGTAGGGTTGGCAGTTCGCGCAGATCCATGCCCAGTAAGTCCAGACGGTCGGCATGTCCCATAAAAGCCGTTTGTAGTGACTGTGGTACGTCGTTGACCAACTTCCTGAGTTCGGCTTTGAGGTCCTCGGCACTCATGCCATCGGCATACATATAGTGCAGCATCGAGGTGTAGTGACGCATCTCTTCCTGTCCTTCTTCTGACTGTCTGTGCATCTGTACGCCACTGGTGAGCAATCTCTCAGCTTCCTCGGGTGTGACTGTCGCGCCAGTTATCTCCATCATTCGTTCGAAATGTAACATCAGATAGGTGAGCATATTGTAGTAATGCAGGAAATCGGTAGAATGATCCTTCGATGAGATTTCGGGATAGATTTTCTGACTGGTAGATTTCTTCAATGCTTTTTCCACTTTGCCATTCAAGCTTGTCAAGCATTCGTACGTGCCTTTCATTTCTTCGTTTGTTTCCAACCATTTGCCAATGGTGGGAAGCAGTTCGCTGATACCTTCGATGTAGAGTAGTGGGTTCTCTTTGACTATGGTATCTGACTTCGAGGCTTCCTTCAAGGTTTTCATCATGAAAGAGAAAAACTCGTTGATCAGAAGAGGTAACTCAGCCACATAGTCTTGATTCTTGGTGCGTCGATGGTGCGTGAAGTCTTCTTGCTGCAGGGCCAGGTCTTGGTCGGTCATGCGACAAAGGCGGGCTGCCTTCATGCAGAGGGAGCGCAGGTCTATGACATTTTCCAGAAAAACATGGTCTTCGTAGTTGTAGATGAAATGGTAACTCATCTCTATCAGGGTAATCATCTGACGGTCGAATACCTCGTAGTTGAATTTGGTAGTAGTGGTCGTATTCATATATGTTTCTTATTATTTTGGGGCGCAAAGATATATAAATTCTACCACTCCACCAAATAATTACTTGTTTGGCTCCACTACCACTTCCTCTTCCCGATACCTGTCGAAGCCGATGGAGGTATCCACGCCAAGGGAGCTAAAGACTTCGAGGGCGTGCTGCTGCTCTGACGGACTTAAGCCAAATTTGTCATAGCCATGCCAACGGCGTTCGAAGCTGGCACGACTGCCAAAGCCCATGAGGGTGGGCAATATGGACAGGTGCTTGCGTGGCACTTCATTCCTTAGGCGCTCAAAGCCGTAGGCGATGCGCTGGCTCTTCCTGACGAGCAGGTAGGGACAGCCCTCGGACGTGGGGGTTACTAACTCGGTGTTTACCACCGTCATGCTGACCTCCTTGTTGCGTACTTGGAGGTAGTTCTTGTAGCGCAGACATTGGCTGCACTGCGGACATGCTGCCAGAGGGCAGACTGTGTTTTGATCTAGTTTCAACATTGTAGTCTATTTTTATTAGTTACTTTTTTGTTTTGCTCTCACTGTGAACATTTTTGCTCATAGTTATGAGCATTTTTGCTCACAGCGATGAACATTTGTGAGCATAGTGAAGGAATGTCGTAGTACACGGAATTGCATTTTTACCTTCACCCTTCACCTTTGGCGATTATTACATTGAATGTCAGTAAGTTAAGTGGGTGAAGGTGGAAGGCTTTACCTTCACCTTACCTTCACCCACCTTCACCCTTTAAGCAGCTTTGCGTGGGACTAAAAGGTACTTTTGGCCATGCTTACTGTGTTGGGAGTCGAACCCCATGAACTTCAATATCTTTCCTATCTTCACACTGGTGTACATGCCTCCTTCGAGCATGGGATATTGCTGCTGTAAATCAATGATCACATCCTTACAAAGCATCCATCGTCCTTGTTCCTCGTCACTAGGCAATCGGAAACAGTTTGCTATCATGCTTTCCAAGTCCACATGCTTGAAATAGGGCTGGTTTACTTCTTGTATCCTTGCCACTTCATCATTACTAAACCAATAAGGAATCTGCTTTTCTCGAAGCTCATAAAGCAGTTGCGCATAGAGCTGCGGATAGTCAATGGGCGTCTCATTATCTATGAACATACCTTTGGGTACTCTCAGACATAGATAGCGGCGACTACCCGTAGGATCGCAAAGCGGATGCTCATCGTTGGTAGTGGCGAGGAAGGAAGCATAGCGCTTTCTATCCTCCTGACTCTTTCCGAAAATCGGCCTTCCATTAACCTTCACCCTTGAGAGTATCTGCTTCAGCTTTCCTTGCTGTGATGCTCCCATATTGGCAAACTCGTCGATATTCACCAAAAGGTTGTGCGTCAAGGCCATATCGCTGTCGAACTTATTCCCAAAGTTGATATGATCAAGGAAGTAAGTTCGCAGTTCTGGAGGCAGAAGCCTTACAGCAAAGGTACTCTTTCCACATCCTTGAGCACCTATCAAGACAGGTACACACTCATTGCCATGAAGCATGTCCATCCCTATCCAATGCGCCACTGCAGAACGAAGCCAAGTGCTGCACCACTTCAGTTGTTCAGAAGTAAGTCCTGGAATCCTATAGAATAATCCTGCCACATGGTTCTGACCATCCCAAGCAGGCAGGTGCTCCAGATAGTCTTTGATAGGATCATAGTCTTTAACGGCATCCGATCCTATATACTCTTCAATATCAGTACGAGGCGACTTCTCATCAAGTCCCTCCTTCTTGGCTTTTCGGACGATGGAGTTGAGGGCTTCAGCCGTCAGGATGCTCCAATCGTCCGCATCCTCACTTAGTTTTCTTACCTCAGTCTTTCCACTGAGCACGTTTCGACGGAACTCGTAGTTCTCATCGAGAAAGCTCTCTACCATGTAGATAGCTCCCTGATTGTCAGTCATTTCGTTTTCCATAATATAACAAATAAATAGTTGTTAGTATCTACTTTATTCTTAAAAACAGGTGAAGGTGGGTGAAGGTAAGGTGAAGGTAAAGCCATCCACTTTCACCCACTTAGCCTGTTTACTTTCAGCCACTTACGCCATAAAGGTGAAGGGTGAAGGTAAAAGCATACATCCGTCTTCTGCCTCCTCTTTTTCTGAAAGCATCGCAAAGATAATATAGGAAGATAGCGGTTTATGGATTTTCCCTCTCCTAATGGGTGTTTATAGGGAAAACAGGGAAAATATAGGGAAACACAGGGAAAAACGCAGGGAAAAAGTCAGCGAAAGGAATTCGTCACAAGCAAAGGGGGTGTTCGTGTAAAAACCACTTGTACTCTCAAACCATCCCCTTACATTTGCATCAGAAAACAAGAACTCATTATAATATTCTTACAAATGAAGACAAACAGACTGCACTTTTCGTTAAAGATTTTATTCCTCTTGTCAGGAATAAGCTTCTTACCTGTTTACCAAGCCCAAGCACAAGACATGGTGACTGCTACGGGTGAAAATGGATTGGAGAAG
>JAEEGL013350519.1_pt1 | contig 18654 bp, 14 predicted proteins | sample 9134231 | NCBI WGS metagenome assembly JAEEGL01 (sample SAMN16246548, study PRJNA631951) | gut metagenome | biome: gut microbiome; feature: rumen; material: fiber-attached | host: Bos | place: Iran: Karaj | collected 2018-10 | reverse complement strand
CCCGTTAATAAATTCGGGACAACCCGCCAACCAATAAAATTCTGTCCAGGTTCATCAATGATACCATAATCATCCAAAACCGAAAGACCGTATTCTGCGAAATCTTCCGAGTCATAACCAACCGTTTTACCGCCATAACGAGCTTTATCATAATTATTTGTATAAACAGGGAAATCTAACGTTTCAATACGGTAACTTGTTGGATTATTGGAATCTTCAAAGAAACCATATGATATGGTTACTGCATCAAGAGCGTAAACAGCATACAATTTTAATTGATAACGCAGGCCGTCTATATGTTCAGCATAACGATCAATGTTAACCAAATATGGACTATCTTGTGTCCCATACCGAGTGTTATTTTGATTTGATAATTTTAACCACGGATCATTATTATAATTTTCTCTGTAATTAAACACATCAAAAATTACCTTAGGGTTACCAACTTTAGTATCTGGTTCTAATGCCCAACCAACAAATGTCCCCCAATCAACGGCTACTGGCTGGATATTAATTGCTGAATCATTATAATTTAACAAACGAATATCGCCGTTACCATATCTTTTATTCTCCTCTCCTTTTACAATATGATTTTTTTCATGATCATAATAGTGTATTTCAAATTTTTTATTGACCGTTGAATCCAAACTTCCGTAAATAGTTATATGCTTAATCTCTGGATTTTCTGGAACCAGTGTTTCACTGTTAATTTCAATAGATGTACCAACATCGTCAAGATACTTCCAACCAACGAAAGGATGTCCCTGCGTGTCAAAAGTTGTGCGATCACAATTAAATGGGTAATAATCTGAGAATCTTGTACCACGAGTTAAAGAAGTTTCAAAATTTTCAACGTCAACATATTCACTAAGGTCGATACTACTACCATTAGAAAGGCCAATCATAACATTGTATTCAACATTGATTAAATACTTAGTTAATGACGCATAAATTGGTACTTCAATAAAATAACCTTCAGAATCTTTTTTAAGCGCAGTATCCAGTTGTAATAAAACTGGTATGCTCAACGTAAGTGTATTACTATTAATGGCTTGACCACCAATTTGCCAACCATGGAAAATGTAAAGTACATTAGCATAAGGCGGCAACTGAATCGTGTTTGTTCCCTCAGAAAGTAATGGTTGTCCATGATTATCTTCAGTAATTATCCTGAATTCTTCATCATTACCATTGGCATCTTTAACATAAAGAATAGCTTTTAAGCGTCTTGGGGTCCAATGAGCGTGTAAAGTTTGAATTCTCGTACCCACTTTAATTAAATCGCCGGGACGCATGATTTCAGTATTATTTTCTAAAGTCCAACCAATAAAATCATAACCAAATCTAACCGGTTCTTCGTTAACAATATGCACACTTTTACCATATGCACCTTTCATCTTCGTAAAATCAGGACCTGCTTCATTGTTCCAACTGCCACCATTAAAATCAAAATCAAATAACAGACGTTGTAGGTGCCAAACAGCAACAAATTTAATTTCAGCTGACTGTTGATAAGATGGATAGTTGGGTACTGTAAATCTCTCACCAGCGGAATAAAGACGTCCACTATCATCACCTTCAATTTGCCAGCCAATGAAAATATAATTTTTCTTCATGTATTTTTCACATGTTAAAATTTCAAAATCGTTACCAATTTTGCTCGCAAAACTGACTTCTTCTGCATCTTTATGGTTGTAATTCGGCAACGAATATAAGTCTTCGCCAAAATTAAATTTTACCGTAACATTAATTGCTGATGTCTGATAATTAACCCTAACGTTAATTCGCCACTCATCCTTAAAATAAATATTTTTGTCGGAGACGTCATCACCAATAGCAATTGACTGATTTGCTTTACCAAAACGGTCTGTTGTCAAAATGTGATGATTACCATTATGGTCATAAAATTCATAACTTAAAATTTCATTCGTATAATACAACCAAATACAATTTAGATCTGGGTCATATGCCACAGGATTTTCGACACTCAAATCATCGCGTCTAATGTGACCAAAATTTTGATAACTAGTACCAGATTCTGCATTGGTAAATGGTTGTACCGAATAATGGAAAACAGCATCATCTTCCCAATCAGTTGCATCTTGGTCAACTTCCCAATAAACAGCTTCAAATTTCAAATAAACTTGCAAATCAGACCTTTGATTCGGCACAAGTAGTTCATTACCGTAATAATACCACATCGGATCTAATGTATTAATGATTTCACCCGCTTCATAATGAGTTTTAACTCGGTTATATGCTTCAGCGTATTCTGGTGCAGCATAGTTTTTCAAATAACCAGCTTTCAGTTCCCAATGTGAAAAATGTTCATTCGAATTATACTTAAAAGTTGGCAAGACAATTTCGTCTTCACCAACAGGATAAGTGCGATAAAGATTAATTTCACCCTTATCATACAACTGAATATTGACAGTACGATATTCCAATAAAGCAGTGAAAGTTGTGCGGTAGTTCGGTGGATAAAATTTATTAGTATCAGAAATTATCGTTTCGCTAATGACATTATTATATTCATCACGCTGTATCCAAGTCCAAATATCGGCCGCCCCACCCGTGCCATGAGTAAACAATAAATCATTATAAGTATCATTTGCATTCAGATAACGCCAGCCCTTGAAACGCGAGAAATTGTTATTGGGATTAATTGTTCTTCGATAACTTGGTAAGTTTTCATTATAGGTAACCAAATCAAGATTTCGCTCGTTCGTATTTGGAATTACTTCATCAAAATCGTCTAAGATACGCCAATCACTACCATTTAGTTCCGTTGAGGTTAAGCCCTCAACACTAGTATCAAAAATATTTACTTCTTTAAAAGGAACACCATTAATTGATAGGACGGCATATTTTTCTGCACCATCCCAAACAGCATACAAAGTGGTGTCTTGCAAAAGTCCAGTCGAATTTTCTATCACAGAATCACTATTGGGCGACAATGACCATCCCAAAAAATATGCACCCGGTTTCATGGGTACCGGTAACTCAACATTACTGCCTTTTTTGATTTTAATAGTTTCTATTTGTTGCGCATCAGTTCCCGTCAGAAAAGAAACTTTAATGTTTTGAAAAAAGATTAACTGTGAAAAAGCAATCAAAGAAAAAAGCCCAGTCAATACTGCGGTAATTATGCGGGTAAGTTTTAACCCTTGGTAAAACTGCTTTTCCTTTGTATCCCCCATTACTTAGATTAGTATATTACACTTATTACTTTTTTTGCAAATAAAAATCCCTTAGTTTCAAACTGTCCTGCGCCATAATGCTATCACTTTCAGAAATTACAGTATCGTTACCAGGACGTGCGTGAATCAACTGCATAACCAAACTTAAATCAAAGCCAAATTGTTGGTCTGCCAAGGTTAAATGACGGATTTCACCCTTTGCATTATATTCAATGAATGAAATATGAAAATGGACTTGCGGGAAGATTTTTAATTGCTGAAAAACTCGTTCTAAATCCATTTTACCTTGTGCTAAGCAGTTCATGTGCCCTAAATCAACCGTTGGGATTAAATGTTTCGGATCCAAGGAACAAAGTTGACAAATTTCATCTAGATTACCAATCTGGGTATATTTTCCCATGGTTTCCAAACATAACCAAAAATTTTCAAATCCTTCACTTTTTAATCTTTCCAAAATGATAAGTAAACTTTGTTGACAATGGTTTAAGGCTTCTTCACGTGTCATTTGCATTTGGCAACCAGTATGCACAACCAAACGATTGCCACCCATGAATGCTAACAGTTCCAAACTACGTTTAATGTAATGATAATTTTTTTCCAAATTATCCATATTCGCAAGATTAATATAATAAGGAGCATGCACTGAAATTTGAACTCCATAACTTGCAGCTTGTGCTCCAATAATTTGTGCTGTTTTATCCGTCATACGAATACCACGCCCAAAACTAATTTCGTAAGCGTCCAAACCAATGCTAGCCAACCAACGTGGCGCATCGACACTTGATTGATTACCCTCTGCATAAAATTTAACATCATTACCAGACGGACCAAAACGTACCATGCTTAGACCTCCCCTATTGGTTGTAAATCATTTCGACCAACACTGTCAAGCGGGCATGACTGTTGCAACGTAAAACTTCCTACTTGTGTACGTAAGATGACTGTTGCGGTCGCTAACGTTTTCAACCGTTGCGCTAGCACTTTTGCTAAACTGCGAATATAAGTACCCGTTTGACACTCAATTTCAAAATAATTAGCATTTGAAGGTAACTGAATTTTTTCGCCAATTGCTGTCAAATCACGTTTACATTGAACCGTGTCCAAAAGTTCAAAACGGTTAATCGTTACAGTCTTGGTTGGCGGAACAAAATCAATTCCTTGTCGTGCAAGTTCATAAGCGCGTTTACCCTGGATGTGTACGGCACTATATTTAGGGACTTCAATTTCGATTGAACCAACTAAACTTGGCAACACGGCCGTAATTTGTTCGTGAGTTGGAATTACCTTACTACTTGCCACCAATTTACCTTCACTGTCCAGAGTATCAGTTTCTTCACCCCAAACTAACAGCGTACGATATACTTTGGTTGGCGCATGCAACTGGTTCGTGAGTTTTGTTGCACGACCGCAGAGCAAAACCAACACCCCACAAGCCGCTGGATCCAATGTACCCAAGTGACCAACTTTTTTTAATTGCAAGCGTCGTTTAACAATTGATAAAGCATGGAACGAAGACATGCCACGCGGTTTACACAAATTTATGATGCCGTCCAATTTATTCAATCACCTTAGCGAATTCCGCCAACAAAAGATTTAACAATATTTTTAATGAACCTTTATATGTCGCCCCACTAGCATTGCGGTGTCCACCACCATCTAGTTTTTGTGCAATTTTAGCAACATCAATTTTTCCCAAACTACGTAATGAAACATTGAATTCACCTTTGGCTAATTCCGTAATAAAAATGCTACACTTTACCCCATTGCCATCAGTTGCATATTTGAACAAACCATGACGTGATTCATAATTCAAATTCCATTTTTTGACAAAACGATATGGTAAGACCGTAACCGTCAATTTTCCACCGAATTTAAATTTCATGTTTTTCAAAACGTAAGTAATGACCGGAATATTATGGTAATCATAAGCACGGAAATTTTTGAAATTAATTGTTTCAATATCAATCTTATGCTTTTGCATTAAAGCTTCTGCAACGTGATGAGTATAAGCCGTGGTATTAGTAAACAAGAAACATCCCGTATCACAAGTAATACTGGTATATAAAGCTGTTGCCATTTCTAAAGTAATTTTAACTTTTAATAATTCAAATAACTGATAAATAATTTCACCCGCACTGGCATATTGAGGCAAATCAATTAAAACTTCAGCACGCTTAAAAGCCGGTTTAACGTGATGGTCAATCACAATGATTTTATCTGATTTTTCAATTAAACTATGCCAAACACCCAAGCGATCTTCATCACTTAAATCAAGTACAATTAACAAATCAAAATGTTCAATCTCACTATGCAAATTAAATTCACGGGCTTTATCCATGTAAAAGAATTTTTCTGAAATTTCGCCATCCGCAAAGATGGAGACTTGCTTACCCTTGCTTTCTAACCATTCAGACATTGCCACACAACAACCAATACAATCGCCATCTGGATTGTGATGTCCCACTACTGCAATATTTTGTGCCTGATTAATCAGTTGTTTAATTTTCTCAACTTCAGTTTCTAATTTCATATCTTTTTACCTCTCGCAATTTGGGCTAGTAATTCATTCACACGGTTAGCATTATCCTGCCCTTTATCTTGAATAAAAACCAAACGTGGCATCCGCCGTAGGTTTACTACTTTGGCGGCTTCAGTACGGAAAAAGCCAGTCGCTTGACGAAATTCGGTTAAATGATCAGTAACATAAATATCGCAAACACTACCATCATCACTTAATTCAGTGTGCAAAATTGTTGCCGCGCGCAAAACCGGATGGTTAACTTTCGTCATCAAAATGTTTGACAACGCGCGATACAAATCAGCGTTGATACGTTCCTTGGCGATACTTTTCATCTTAGAACTTATACTCCTTGCCGTTAAAGATGATTGGTAATTGTTTTTCACCAATAACATCTAACACGTCGCCTACTTTCAATTCAGGCGCATCTTTTAATTTAATACCACAGTCCGCACCTTTCAAAACTTCTTTCTGGTCATCAGTCTTAATTTTCAAACTATCAATTTGATATTTACCAACTTCAGTTTTACCACGCATTAATACAACCGTTGCATTACGCATAACTTTACCATCAATCACATGGCAGCCGGCGATTTGTCCCACGGACGAACTTTTGAACAACGCACGCACTTCGACTTTACCGTAATGCTCAATCTCAAATTGCGGTGTAAACATACGAACCATACGTTCAGTAACAAAATCAAACAATTCATAAATCACATTGAATGGATAAATCTTAACCTTCAAACGATCAGCATTCTTTTGAATGGTGGCATTAGTTTTAACATTGAAAGTAATCACCAATGCACCCGTTACGGATGCCAAATCTAAATCATTATCCGTAACAGTGCCCACACCTTTAGAAATGACACTAACATGAACTTCATCACTTTGGATATTCGCAACAGTTTGTTCAATCGCTTCCAAACTACCCGACACATCAGCTTTCAAAATAAGATTTAATTGTTTTTTGTCGGTGTCTTTCATTGCTGCCAAGGGATCAAAACCATCAATTGATTTACCCATGCCAGCCTTCATAATTTTTTCTTTGTTTTTGCGTTCGCTAACTACTTGCTTAGTTAATTTTTCGTCAACAACATAAACGTCGACACCCGCAGTCGGTACTTCGGTGAAACCAATTACTTGCACTGGCATACCCGGAGTTGCTGTTTTAATCGTACGACCACAATCATCTTTCATTGCACGAACTTTACCACTCGTAGTACCAGCCAGTAAAGTATCGCCAACTTTTAATGTTCCATTTTGGACCAAAATGGTTACTACTGCACCGCGCGTTGGATCCATTTTTGCTTCGATAATTGCACCGCTGGCTTCTTTGTCATAATTAGCACGATAATTATTGATATCGGCCAATAACAAAATCATTTCTAATAATTTATCAACACCTTCGCCACTCACGGCAGAAACTGGTAGAATCATCGTACTACCACCCCATTCTTCACCAATGATGTTGTGTTCACTTAATTGTGTACGGACACGATCCAAATTAAATTCTGGTTTATCACATTTGGTAACCGCAACAATCATGGCTAAATTTTGATTTTGAATATGATGAATTGCTTCAACAGTTTGCGGCATAACACCATCATCACCAGCAACAATTAAAACAGCAATATCGGTAATCTTCGCACCACGTGCACGCATTTTATCGAACGCAGCATGCCCTGGTGTATCCATAAAAGTAATTTTACGATTACCAGCAACTTCAACTTGGTAAGCACCAATGTGCTGCGTAATGCCACCACTCTCACCTGCTGCAACTGAACTATGGCGAATACGATCAAGTAATGTTGTTTTACCATGGTCAACGTGTCCCATTACAGTTACGACCGGGGGACGTGGTTGCAAGTTTTCATCTTTGTCATTTGTTTTGTGCATTGCGGTAACAATTTCTTCCGAAGTCTTTTTATTACTGCGCTCTAACTTCACACCAAATTCATCAGATACCAAAGCGGCCGTATCAAAGTCAATGACACTGTTAATCGTACACATTTCGCCTAATACCATTAACTGCTTAATGATTTGATTAACAGGTTTACCAATCTTTTCCGATAAAGTTTTAATTGTCAAATCATCGCCATCAATTACCACAACATTAGATTTCTCTACTTTAACTTTTGTATCATTTTCCTTGCTCTTCTTGGTACGGAAAACACGTGTTAACATGCGCTCTTCAATTTCTTGTTCCTCAATAATGCCACGACGCAATAAAGCACGGCGGTCCATCGCGCTACGTGGTTCTTCATTACTATGATTTTTACCTTTACGTTTGTTATTATCAAAAGTATTAACCTTAGGTACAAATTTTTCTGTTGGACGTGGCAAGAAGTCATTACTGGTACGCGCACCGCCAACGTTTACCGCATTACGAACAGCACCACCGATTGGATGTTTAGCGCCATAACCATTAGCCGTAGCCTGGCCTGGTGTCCACGTACGCACTGGTTTACCTTGACGCTGAGCAGCATTCCGAACCAATGGATGTTGACCATGATTGGGACGTAACTCACGATTAAACGGAGTTGGTTTTTTGCGTTGCATACTGGTATCTGGCTCGCCAGGACGACCAAAGCGCCCTGACATACGTGACTCTTTTTTGGGTTCCAGTGGAGTAACTACTGTCGGAGTTTCAACTGCTTTCGGTTTAGCGGTTACTACATTCGAATTACCGGCAGTAACTTTTTTACCAGCAACTTTAGCATCAAAAGATTTTTCAGCATTAATTTTTTCGGCCTCACGTTGTCGAATTAATTCTGCATATTTTTCTTGATTAAATTTTTGGCGCGCCTCGTCTTCTTGCTTCCTTAAATCTTCGCTGTATTTCTGACGCAGATTGACCAAAACGATTTCTAAATCGCCACAAGTTTTTTGGCATTGTGCCCGTAGATTTTGGATTTTGGGCACCAAACTACCAATCGTTTTAATCGTTTCTAAAACTGCCATAAATTAAATTATATACTTTATTTTAATTATATGCAAGTCTTACATCACAAGGAAATTATTTACCCGTGTGGCCAAATCCACCTGTGCCACGCGCAGTGTCACTTAACGTATCACTTTCCATAAACTGTGCTTGTATATATGGCATAAAAACTATTTGAGCAATACGATCACCATTTTGAATAGTACGTGACTGTGAACTGTGATTATGCAAAAACACCATTACTTCCCCACGGTAATCAGCATCAACCACACCAACCTTATTAGCTGGTGCTAAATCTTGTTTACAACTTAAACCACTACGTGCATAGACTAAGCCAACCAAACCAGCGGGAATTTCAAATGCGACACCAGTTGAAATTGACTTTGTTTCATGCGGAGACAAAGTTACTGGTTCATCCAAAATTGCATACAGGTCTGCCCCTGCCGCACACAAACTGCCATAGGTTGGTACCTTAGCGCGCGGATCTAGTTTTTTAATTTTAATCGGAGTTGTCCAAACCTTATTGTATTTACCTGACTTCTTTAATTTCATTTTATTTTTCCTCCCTGTTTTCATTCACCCACAACACAACGTGTTTGGCTTTTAATGTTTTCGGAATATCAATCACGCGTTGATTTGACGAGCCACAATACTGTAACATTGGATTTGCTAATGCCTGCTTAAATTGTCCATCAACCAAAACGTCGATGTAATCAAAAATTTTCTTGTCGACAACATTTTCATATAAAAACCCAGTCCAAATCCACAAAGTTTTCTGCGGAAATTTTTCCTTGAAAGCACGAGCAATCTCAATTGTTCCAGCGATGTTTTGCGGATGCAACGGTTCCCCACCTAAAATTGACAAACCTTGCACGTACTCAGCTTCACACAGTTGTAATAATTGGTTCAAGGTTTCTTGTGTAAATTCTTTACCCCCCCAAAAATCATGCGTTTCGGGATTAAAACAGCCCGGACACTTAAAGGTACAACCTTGCAAGAAAATGGATACGCGGACGCCAGGTCCATCAGCAATATCCATCTTGCGAATTTTATTATAACGAATCATTACGCGTCCTTATTATCCAGATGCAATACACGTTCCTTAATTTCTTGTGTACGACCCTTATTCCAGAAATTAGTACCAATATAACCGCAAGTGCGACGTGCAACATTTAATTTAGCATGGTCGCGGTTACCACAATGTGGACAATACCATTCCAAGTTTTCATCAATTAAGATTTCACCCGTATAACCACATTGTTGGCAATAGTCCGACTTCGTGTTAATTTCAGCATACATAATGTTGTCATAGATGAAACGAATCACTTCCATTACAGCATCCAAGTTGTTCGTCAAGTTTGGTGCTTCAATGTATGAAATAGCGCCCCCCGGACTTAAACGTTGGAATTCACTTTCTAACTTCAATTTAGAGAACGCATCAATTTCTTCAAATACTGGCACATGGTAAGAATTGGTAATGTAATTACGATCAGTAATACCTTCGATTTTGCCGAAACGACGCTGTAAATTCTTCGCAAATTTATAGGTTGTACTTTCAATGGGTGTGCCATATACACTGTAATCAATATTTTCAGCAGCTTTCCACTCCTTACATTTGTCATTCAAACGTTGCAAGACTGCCAAACCAAATTGTTTACCTTCCCCGTTGTCAGTATGACTGTGACCAGTCATGTATTTAACGCATTCATATAAACCAGCATAACCCAAGGAAATTGTCGAATAACCACCATGTAACAAATCATGAATGCTTTGACCTTTTTCCAAACGAGCCAAGGCACCGTGTTGCCATAAAATTGGCGCTACATCACTGGTTGCTTTTGACAAACGTTCGTGGCGAATTTGTAAAGCCTCATGACACAATTCCAAACGGTCTTCCAAAATCTTCCAGAATTTATCCATGTCTTTTTCCGCGGACAAAGCCACATCGACTAAGTTAATGGTAACCACACCTTGATTGAAACGACCGTAATATTTCGGCTTGCCTTTTTTATCAACATAGGGCGTTAAGAACGAACGGCAACCCATACACGGATAACATTGACCATTACCATTCTGGTCAATTTTTAATTGTTTCATAATTTTTTCTGAGATGTAATCTGGCACCATGCGTTTAGCCGTACATTCCGCCGCCAACTTGGTTAAGTAGTAATATTTACCCTTAGGATCCATGTTAGCCTCTTCCAACACATACAATAATTTCGGGAATGCTGGAGTAATATAAACGCCCTTTTCATTCTTCATACCTTGAATGCGTTGACGTAAGAATTCTTCAATAATCATAGCCAATTCTTTTTTGTATTCTTCGGTTTCACCCAAATACATACAAACAGACAAGAATGGCGCTTGACCATTGGTTGTTGTCATTGAGTTAATTTGGTATTGGAAAGTTTGCACCCCGTCAGTAATTTCTTTTTTCAAATCTTCATCGGCGAACTTTTCGCATTGCGCCTTAGATAAGCCACGGTCTTTGTAACGTTTCAAATAACGGTTATAACTATCACGGACAAACGGGGCCAAATGCGTCAACGTGATTGTTGCACCACCATATTGACTGGACGAAACCGCCGTAATCAACTGAGTCGCGATTGTCATTGCCGTCAAGAAACGATGCGGACGTTCAATCATGACCCCGTTAATGTTCGTACCGTTCATCATCATATCTTCCAAGTTAATTAAATCACAGTTATGTAATGCGTTTTGCGCAAAATAGTCGGCATCGTGGAAATGGATGATACCTTCATCATGCGCAGTAACAATATGACGCGGTAACAAGAAACGACGGGTAATATCCGTACTGGTAATCCCCGCAATATAATCACGTTGCGTTGTCACTACGTGCGCATTCTTATTGGAATTCTCGGTGTTCCAATATTCATTTTCACCATCAATCAATTCGCGAATTGCCAAATCTGTAGTATTACTTTGGCGTACTAATTCATGGGTATAACGATAAATGATGTAGCATTTTGCCAAAACATAATGTCCGAACATCATTAAACGTTCTTCGATGATGTCTTGAATGTCTTCCACCAATAAACGTTTTTTCTTTAATCCGGTAATATAAGCCAAAATCTGTTCAATTTCGGCTTCGGTCGCCTGTTCCTTCTCTTCTACTTCGCGATTTGCCTTTTGAATAGCAACTCTAATCTTATTAGCATCAAAGTCAACAATTTTTCCGTTTCGTTTTACGATTTGCATGTTTCCTTCCTTTTAATGCCGCCATTTGCGACCGTACAATTATTTATATAACACAAAACCTGTACTGTCAACCAAAAAATACAATATATTGTGGTTTATTTCCGCCCTATACTACAATATATAAGATTTTTCCACTAAATCGGTGGCTACCAAATAATTTATAATTCAATTGTTTTGCTAAAAAGAGCATACATCATAAAACTAAATTGCGCAATCACTTATTTATCCTAATTTTCCACGATTTTATGTTTTTATAAACTACTACTCTATTTAGAGTAAGTGTAATTTTTTGGCGGAAGAGACAGGATTTGAACCTGCGATGGCTTGCACCATACTCGCTTTCCAAGCGAGCGCACTCGACCACTATGCGACTCTTCCAAACAAACACAGTTTACTATGAGATTTTGTACTTGTAAATTATTTCTAAATATTTTATAATGTCTTGTTCGGAAGGATGGCAGAGTGGTCTAATGCACCTGTCTTGAAAACAGGCGACCTGCGAGGGTCCGGGAGTTCGAATCTCTCTCCTTCCGCCATCAAAAGGGGGGTTTAATTAACGAATGAAGTCAATTGCAGTTGTTACCGATTCCAGTTCAGGCATCACGCAAGCCGAAGCCAAAGCAAATGGCATTGTTGTCATTCCCATTCCCTTCACCATTGATAGTAAAGAATATTTAGAAGATGTTACCATTTCGGCACCCAAGTTTTTTGAGATGATAACCACCGCAAAAAGTGTCAGCACTTCTCAGCCATCACGTTTAATTTTGGAAGATACTTGGCGTCAATTATTACAAGAATACGAATATGTTATTTATCTCCCGATTACTAGCGGATTAAGTGGTTCTTGTCAAAATGCAATTGAATATGCGCGTCAATTTAATGGTCGTGTACGTGTTGTTGACAATTTACGCATATCTGCTTTGTTAAAAATCAGTGTTTATGAAGCCTTAAAAATGGCGGAACAAGGTAAGTCCGTTGATGAAATTGTCAATTATTTAGAGGCTACCAAAAGCAAAGGTTCAATTTATATTACATTGAGCACATTAAAATATCTTCGTAAAGGCGGACGCATTACTCCCGCTGCTGCTATGATTGGCGATATGTTAAAATTAAAGCCAATTCTTTATACACGCGGTCAAAATTTTGACAAAAAAGCAATTACACTAACCATGCCACAAGCTAAAAAGAAAATGATGGAATATATCAAAAACGAATTACAGACCGAATTCAAGCAATATTATGACCAAGGCAAAATGGCGCTACTAATGGCATATACCGCTTTACCCGACAGCGAAATTCAAAAATTCAAAGCCGAAATTACCACTGAATTTCCCAACATGAAAATTCTATACATAGACCCATTATGTTTGGCGATTGGTTGTCATACGGGTCCCGGCACACTAGGTTTTGGAACTTGCATTTGTGATTATCTATGAAACAAAAAGTCGTGAAATATCACGACTTTTTTTATTATTTTAGTACACTACTTTACTTTGATATGTCTGGTTGTTCTTGGTCTTTTTTGAAATAATTAGCCGCCTCAATGAGACCCTTTGGAGTCACAATTTCTTTTTTAATACGATATTTAAGACTTGCCTCACGTACCAACATAAAACAGCGTAATTTTTTTTGTTCTTCAGTTTCATCCTTATTTTGGTCAACAGGTTTTTTATGCAGAACATTCATAAACTTATCATACAATTGCTTACCAACAGTTTCTTTTGTCACAGCATTTTCATTTTCTGGCATTTCAAATTGAGGAGCATTACCGATAGTAAACACACAAAACTCTTTTGAATCATCTGCTTGAGCAATTTGCTTGCTGGCGATAATCATTTGCAGGCCCCCACGTTTTTCACCCATATCAAAACCCTTTAAGGTTAAATCTTCTTCTGTTTGGTTATTATCAATCATATTGTCCATTATAAAGCATTCTCCTCTAGATTATTTTGTTTTTGTGCCGAAACCGACTTCATTTGTTGTTTTTGAGCAATATTTACCATGTGACGTAAAATTTTCATAGTGAATTCTTGGATTACCGGATAGTCAATTTCATCTGGGTTTTGGCTTTGTGATTTCAATGCATCCCTAGTAAAATTATAAATAGTCGATAAATTATTCTTCAAATCTTTAGTACTGAATTGCGTTAATGCATCATTTAAGATTTTATCAATTTGTGCATCGGATAATTTCAGCATGTCAACTTTGTCTTCTTCCCAAATAATTTCTCCTTTCTCGTCTAACTTAAACCCCTGGCTTTTCACTTCGTTCAAGTTTCGCTTAATTTTATTATTACCGGTTGCTTGATAACGCACCAAATCTTGCATATTTTCTTGAATTTTATTCAAGTCAACAAGATGCCAACTGGGATCCCAAGGCACACTATAATCATTATTATAAGTGCTTTCGTCCAATTGATCCCAATCAAAACCTAACGAAGTGCCTTTAATCATCATTTGTTGTTTATCAATAACAGTCCTGTTGACATAGCCTGCACTTTTATCATCTTTCATTTTAATATCACTCAACATAAACTGAAAACCCTGTAAAGCATAAAGGCACATTGATTTTTCTTCATGGGAAAGTTTTGATTGATCTTTTCCGTCAACACGTTCAGGCATATTCATAATAACACCGATTTCAGCTTGTAATGCAGTATCAACTTGTCCCAACAAACTAACAACATTAGTTTGATTAAATAAGTGATACTTTTTAATTGCAAATTCAAGATTGGAAAACTTCAAATGTTTATTATTTAACATCCAATTAAACACACCCATTATGGTTGCTTTTTTATTGTCCAATTTGTTAATTAGGTCATTCTTGTCGCTTTCGTTAATTTTCAAGCGATTAATACTTTCAAGTAACTTATCGGTCAAAATTATATTCCGACCACCAGCCGTTTTTGCTGCATTTACTTCCATTGCCATACCAATATTTTAACATAAAAGGTTATGATTCCGCAATCATAATTTAATTTGAGAACTATAAATCTTACGGTTTCAAACGAGTCGGTCCACGGAAAATGAAACTACTTTCTTTAACCGTTGGCAGATCTAACATGCGTGCCATTAAGCGTGCTAAACCGATTGCAAACCCACCGTGCGTAGGAGCACCATAGCGGAAAAATTCCAAGTATTCCTGCATGTGTTCCGGATTAATCCCTTTATCAATAATATTCTGTTTTAATTGCTCATAACGATGTTCACGTTGTGCCCCGCTGGTAATTTCAACTCCCTTATAAATTAAATCAAAGGAGCGATCATCCATGGTATAAAACGCGCGGGCTTTGTGTGGGTAATCCGTAATAAACACAAAATCTGAACCATACTTTTCTTTAACGTATTCGCCAATGAGACGTTCACCGTCTGGGTCAATATCACCCAACGCCGCTTTAGACATTTCATAGTGCTTTTCTTCACGTAAGATACGATAGACTTCTTGTAATGTTAAGCGTGGGAATTTAACTGTTGGTGCAGTAACCAAATCGCCAAATTGATGATGCAATTTGGTCAACACTGCGGTTAACAATGCTTCTTCCACATCCATTACGTCATGGTGACTATTGATGTGTGAAATTTCGATATCCAAGGCGGTAAATTCAGTTGCATGACGCGAAGTGAAACTGCTTTCGGCTCGGTAACATTCGCCAATTTCAAAAGTACGGTCAAAGCCAGCCATCATACTCATTTGTTTATAAAGTTGTGGACTTTGGGTTAAATACGCTGGGTTACCAAAATAATTTTTAATTTCAAAAACTTCACTGCCACCCTCACTAGAAATTGCTGTAATTTTCGGAGTATGAATTTTAATGAAACCATGGTCAGTTAACCAATCTACCATGTAACGTTCCAAAGCAGTTTGTACTTGGAAAACTTGAACTTTGGCCGGATCGCGCAAATCTAACCAACGGTAATCTAAACGCAAATCCAAACCACTTTCTTTGTCAATTGGTAAGACTGCAGCAGCAACACTATCCACGACGACAGTATCCGGAATAATTTCCAAGCCACCCAATTTGACATAATCATTTTTGACAACGGTACCAGTTACCGTTAAAACACTTTCGACAGTAACACCATCAATAATTTTCGCGATTGCCGGTAATTTGGCTTTTTCAACGGTAATTTGAACTTTACCCGTAACATCACGTAAAACAAGAAATTGCATCGCACTCTTATTGCGTAAATTTTCTACGAAGCCCGCAATTTTAACTTTCTCGCCTGCCTTAATTTCTTTAATCAAAGTTCGTTCCATTTGTTCTACTCCTTAACGTAATTCACCGACCGCACGTGGATGTAATTGTGTATCACGAATATTCGTAATACCAGTCAGATACATCAACATACGTTCAAATCCTAAACCAAAGCCACTATGTGTTACCGAACCATACTTACGTAAATCTAAATAGTTGCGATAGTTATCTAAATTCATTTTACGAGCTTTCATGACCGTAACTAATTTATCATAATCGGCTTCACGCTCACTGCCACCAATAATTTCACCAATACCAGGTACTAATAAATCTGTCGCAGCCACAGTTTTACCGTCGGCATTTTGTTTCATATAGAATGCCTTTACATCACGCGGATAGTTAACAACAAAAACTGGTTTCTGGAAATATTCGTCAGTTAAATAACGTTCGTGCTCTGTTTGTAAATCGACACCCCATTCAACAGGATAATTAAAAGTCTTACCCGATTGTTTCAAAATTTCAATGGCTTCAGTATAATCGACGCGAGCAAAAGCATTGTCCGCAACATTACGTAATTTTTCAATTAAACCTTTTTCATAGAAGTTATCAAAAAATGCCATTTCATCAGGACATTTTGCGAGTACTTCGCGAATAATCGATTTAATCATATCGCGCGCTACATCCATGATACCATCTAAATTAGTAAATGCCGCTTCCGCCTCAGTCATCCAAAACTCAGCCGCATGACGTGTCGTATTTGAATTTTCCGCACGGAACGTTGGTCCAAAAGTATAAACACGACCCAAAGCCAAAGCTGCTTCCTCGGCTTCTAATTGTCCAGAAACAGTTAAACTTGCTGGCGCGCCAAAGAAATCACCGGGAAAATCAGGAGCAACAACCTGGAATGACTCACCTGCACCTTCGGCATCACCGCCAGTGATGAGTGGCGTGTGGACATAAAAGAAACCATGCTCTTGGAAAAAATGATGAATTGCCATTGACAAAGCATTGCGCACGCGCATCATGGCCATAAAAGTATTAGTTCGTACACGTAAATGTGGAATAGTACGTAAAAACTCTAAACTGGTCTTTTTCTTTTGAATTGGGTAATCAGTGGCACATGTGCCAATGATATTAATTTTTTCAGCGTTAATTTCTGCGTCATCTGCATTATGATAAGCCGAAACCACAACCCCACTAACTTCGACCGCAACACCAAGGTGCATTGCACCGTTTAAGGTTTCATTATTGATTTTCGTGTTGCCATCTTTTTGAATTACAACTTGTAACGGCTTGAACGTACTGCCGTCATTCAATTCTAAAAACGATGTTGTTTTTGATTCGCGATAATTTTTTACCCAACCAGTAACTTGTACGGTTTTACCAATGTAAGAATCTTTCTTACTTTTCAACATCTCAATCGTTATTTGTTCCATGGCTAATATTGTAACCGATAATTTACAATTTGACAAACCCCAATCTTTCCGCTATTATATAGTTATTGGCTTACCTGCTCTGGTAGCTCAGCGGCAGAGCAATCGGCTGTTAACCGATCGGTCGTAGGTTCGAACCCTACCCAGAGCGCCAAGAAAAAAGTGTCGCACAACCGCGGCACTTTTTTGATGTTTATTTTTTTATCTTACGATTTAAGCTTTCTTCGCACGTGGTTTACGAGTTGTTTTAGTTGTTTTACTGGTTTTCTTTTTAGGAGCATCTTCTTCATCATCATCGAAATCATCATCATGCTCTAAATCATCATCATCGTCATCGTCGTCAAAATCTAATTCGGCCTTTAATTCGTCATCATCATCTAAATCACCCAACGGGTCATCTAAATCATCTGGATCGTCATCATCTAAACCATCACCATCAGTAATTCCCGCAACATCTAACAATTCCAAATCGTCATCATCTACCGGAGTTAAATCATCATCATCGGTAGTATCATCGTTAGTGTTTTCTTCATCGTCATCATCATTGTCGGCATGTTTATCGCCATACATTTCCGAGATTTCTTCATCGCTCAAATCGGTTTCGGCATAACAAGTCGAACAAACCGTTTCGTCTTCTGTAATGTAATTAATTTTACAGATTGGACAAAGGCCCAGTTCCGCGACTTTTCCCGCATCCAATAGACTACCGGAAATGGATTTCATTTTTTGTTTACAGCTGGCGCAGATTTTTTCCCTTTTTGTGCAATAGTTCAAATCGCACTTTGGACACTTAATATATGTTTCTCCCATAATTGTACATATATATATTCCCATTTAGCCATAATGTCAACAATAAATGTTAAAAGTCATGTATAAAAATGTATAACGGGTTTAGTTGCGAGATTCGTACTTATTCGACAAAATATTACTCAATACGTCGTAAATCGACGAAAAAAATGGGGGATGATGTTTTCATGAACGATATTAATGGAATTTCACAAGTTGAGTCAGCAATTGCGACACTGACACGCGAAGACTTACAAAAAGTACTGCTGAACATGGTACAGTCACATGAGTTACAATCCATGGCTGTACTTAACGAATTTTTCAAGACAACCAAAACAGAAGAGATTCCGTCAATGGAT